>Ga0302191_10000287_pt1 | contig 31312 bp, 11 predicted proteins | sample II_Bog_E3_1_FD_198775 | JGI IMG/M metagenome (GOLD analysis project Ga0302191, IMG submission 198775) | Peat permafrost microbial communities from Stordalen Mire near Abisko, Sweden - II_Bog_E3_1 | ecosystem: Environmental > Terrestrial > Soil > Wetlands > Peat | place: Sweden: Abisko...
CCAACCCCAACCCCAACCCCAACCCCAACCCCAACCCCAACCCCACCATATTTCCAAACAAATATTAATCCATTCAGCATTTTATATATATCATTCATCATGCATTATCATAACCGCCATTCCAATAATATGCGCATTCAGGACATCAAAAATAGGCAAGATCAAAATGCACAACAAACAAGCCCTGTACTCAAACCTGTCAAAAATGTGGAACAAGCGTCAACCAATAATTGGGAACTGCCAACACATCATAACCCAGAACATTAAAACAAAGAACTGAGACAGGCACTGTGCTAGGCAATCGAAGAAAATTAATTTTTAAGAGAGAGGGTCATTTAATTATAAGCTCTGCTCGGCGAGGCCCAAAATCAATTGTAAAATATATAGGATCGATACATCCATGATATGAACACGGTTCAGCGAGTGAGTTCTAATAAAAAGTCAATGCCCAATCCAATGCGTCCACGATCTCTTTGAAGGATGATAAATGAATTGCTTATTAGTTATTGTATATTAAAAATGTTACTGCTTGCCTTAGATTCGACTGTTATATTTTAAATTTAAACTCGAATATTATTTTTAAATTATCCCGAACCTTATTTAGTGCTTGATAGCTTTTCATATAAAATTTAGATGAAATGAGGATTTTCATTAATAAAAAGTTTTACATTTTTATGAGGAGAATTCCAATCGTCAATGCCCATTTTCTTCTAATATTTTAACTTGTTAACATATTGTCAATTTTGCCTACTATTCATGGATTTAAGTATATTTTGTTGATTAAGAAACAGTCAGCTATTCATAATGGTGACTATACCTAAATTTCCATTTCTTTTCGTATTTAAATTCTTCTAAATTCAAATGATAATGAATGAAGTACAATTGCTCTAAACATCATAAAAACCATGCCCCCATCGCTGTGGATGCAGTTGGTTACGATTTAAAGAGTTAATCTGAAATGTCAGTTGAATCATTTCTCATTTGTTCTATTTCAATAAACGGTTCTATAATAAATCGAATATCATTGTAATTTAAGCTATGCGACTGTAAGATAAACCTGCTTCTTTCATCGGCAAACTCTGTAATATCCTGAGGGTAATATTGAATACATTCAGTCTAAGTAATACGCTAAAATCGTTGCCTGGGATTCTTAACATAAGGGCATTCGAATTCTCGACCAGAAAAGACTGGAAGAAACCATTTTGCCCAAATATTTTAGACACAGCCGATTCTCCTCCTTTGTTCGTCAGTTAAACATGTATGATTTTCATAAGGTTCATCTCGAAGATCATCGAAGCATATTTCTTCATGATAGTTTTAACCCCAAAAAGTAAAAGGTCATTTATTCAGCAAAGAAAACATCCACTTGATCCGCAGAAAGATCACTCCAGAGCGTAAAGAGGAAAATATTCCAAATGATGAAGAGAGTTAAGCTGAGATTGAAAGATACGAAAAAGAAAATTTTGGGTTTTGCGATTAGATGATCAAAACATCAAGGGCTGCTTTATTTGATAAGAGCTCAATCAAGGTTTTATGCACTGACTCCATGAATTTAATATTTTTAAGCAAGGAGGAGGCTTTCACAGCAATCATGGCTGAGCTTCTGCCCCTTATAAAAGATAAGACTGCTTTCGAAGGGAAGAAAAAATAACTGAGGAGAGACAAAAGATATGGCAACTATATCAAGCAAAACAAATTTATGCGTGAACTCTATGCTAGGATGGGTCTAAATATGGACGAATAATAGTTATTATAGCTGTCTATTGAAGACGAACTTCTGTTTCATTCAAAGAAATCTCTTCCTCCAAAATCCTTGCGAATGTTGTAAAGTGGGCAGTTGAATTATTGCTATAAGAGAGACACAATCGGTCATTTCTTAAATATTTGATTGCTGATAATTTTATCATACATAATCACAAGGAATATTACTCTTAAAATATTATCAAAAAGTCAGAGGACTCTTGAGATAAACTTTTAGAGGTTGGTCATCTCACTTGAGTTTGATGGGTATTCTTGTTGTTTTTCAAAGTAGATGGAGAAAGAAGTCCAAAAGTTATGGTCAGCAATATCGATGTATTACCGATTCGGATCGTTGTTTAGATTTAATATCAGCATCTATTCGTCGTTTCCTTTAAGAAATAGACTTTCAAGGATTTAATCGGATCTACCATGAACCAAATCATTGCTTAATTTGACCTCTAAATCTAAAATTTAATTGGTTGAGTATTTAATTGAATTTTATATTAAAAACGACCTTAACTCACGTGAGTCAGAGCCATTTGAGATGATCTTTAGAAGGGGAAATAATTTTAAAGGATCTTTCTTCAATTTTTTATGCAGGCGATTAACTAGACTATTTGGTTCTATCCTCAGAATAGCTTCATTGAGAGTCTAGCATTGAGGAAAATAATTCACTTTGAAGATGTAGTTATTCATTGAGATAAGCGATACCCTCATTCGAGTAGATTTCACTGAAATCTACTCATCATTAAGGCTAAAACTTGAGCATAGAGTGCCTCTCAGCAACTGTTCCTCGTTTTCAAAGAGATTTTCTCTTCGAATATTGGTGGACAGTTATAGTTTGGTGAAGTCAGCCTTATCTCCATCAATTAGCATTAAAGAATCTTCACAATCTGTTTTCTGATTAAAACTTGGATATATCACTGAAGGCGAATATTCAAAGAAGATATTACTGTTGGTGCTTTCATTCAATAGGGTATCGAGTTTGTTATAACGAGGTTCGCAAAATGATTTTTAGTTGGTAAATAGGAGTGATTATACTCTTTCTGAGTCACCTTTGCTTGTTTAGGATACAGTTAAACTCATTACTTTGTTTTACAGTTTCAATTGCTTTTCCTTTTGGACAGGAGAAGCGATGATTTCCTCTTTAAACCAATTTCTATGATTGGAGGAAGTCTGTTTGCGTTGAAACTTTAACTATTTTTTTTTGCTGGCTTCTCTCATAATTTAAGTTAATAATTAAACGTTAATTCGTAAATAAACTTTTAACAGTCATGGGTTTGAAAAATATCACTTCTTTTTCCAAAAATGTTTGTCCTTTTGATAGATGAGTTCAAAGCGAGACTTTTCTTGGCTTTGAAACCGATTGACTTAATATTATTTGAGGGAGAGGACTGATTGCAATAACATCATGACTTTCTATTATGTCTAATAATTTGCATTTGAGTGATTTTTCATCTTAGTCAAGAACAATTCCTAACGAAACAATATGGCTTTCCGTTAAATTCTCTAATTGATACGACTTTTCCCATATTTATTGTCTAAAATAACTGATGGGTCTTCTTCTCCCTTTGTGATTTTGCGGTCCATAAATGATTTAATGATGGCTTGATCTCTTTGCTGACAAGCATTAATATTTTTTGCTCGTTATTTGCAATTTTTTTAAATAATTTCTTTAGTATGACTTTTGATAGTTGATATTTTCCCATTTTTCTGTTTTTACAAGTAACTAATCAACTTTTCAACTCCAAATTTCATACGTTATTTCCTAGATGAGAGATTTAATATAGTTACCCCCATTATCTCGTTTGCTATTCTTATCTCCTATACTTCCATCCTTAATTATAATCCAAAAATGGACAAGACGATCAAAATATTTTTCCTGAAGCGTTAAATATGATATTCATCAGTCACCTCAAGCCTACCATCGCAAGAATTTGGTCATGATTTTTTTATGAAAACTTATAATTTAATTTAAGAAATTTATTGATAAAAAAAATCAATTTTCCCTATATCTGCAAAGGTCAATAAATTTCTTCTCCAAAGCCTATCGAGCGATGAGGTGAGTCTTGCGTTTCTTGACGTCCATACGGGCGGAAATTAGAGCATTAATAACTGCATCATTTGAAAGAAAACTCCGAACAGCAATGCGGCAAACCTTCATGTAAAATTCCTGTTCCTCCAAACAATAAATCTAATAATTTTGTTAGTGAATTTCAAAAAATTTCCCAAGAATATCTTCCGTCACATAGTGGGGAATCGAGTTCTTAATTCCCTTCATATATTGATAAAAACGTCTTGATGTCCACCTTGAGTCATGGTCCAACCTCCGGAATATTTTTGTAATCTGTTTTGATGATTTTCCCTTTTTAATCAAAAATGATATTATTTGATTAATTACGTTGGGAACGATGTTACGATTTTAGTTTTTCCAATCTATTCTGAACTATAGATGAGAATCAGTAGGAATTATGACCTTTGGACTAGGTGGGGGGGATTGCCGTTTCAGACAGTCTTGTTAATTTGAGATTTTAATTTATTGCGAAAATATCGGAGTTTCGCAAACCGACATGATTTAGGCCTTTAGACTGGGATATTTCTACATGGGTAGGTCATTTGACTTCTCATTTTAGGAATTCAGACCCTGGTGATCTTGTTTTGGGGAATATTCATCTAAGACCGATGAATTGTCATTCAGTTGTGTAATAGTAGTAGTTTACACAATGCTGTGGAAAAACGATGTCCAATAGTTGTTAAATGGCGATATAAGACAGAAAATCATGGGAATATCATTCAGTTGGGGGTTTGTATTTAAATTACCAAGCATGAACTTTGATTATATCATTATATTGAAAACTTTCTCCGACCCACTTAATTTGCTGCCCATCCTAGACATAAAAATAGCGTTTTTAGCTATAGGAGAAGTTTGAACATACAGAAAATGATTTCTGCTTGGTTAAAAGTGAGTTTTGGCATTGATTCAGATGCAGGTAGACATCATTCTTTGAGTTTCCAAAAATAAATATCTAAAATTAGTTCATAAACTTGGAAAGCACAACTTGTCCATAAAATTTGATTTGGTGACCTCTGGAAAGTCATCAATATTTTTATATTTTATAGAAATTGTTTATTTGTTTTTGCAAGTTTATTTAACTGGATAACCCCGGATAAATCGAGAATGCCATGCGCAAACCCACTCCAAGTCATCATTTCAGACAGCACAACCAAATGAAAACAACATCTTTAACTTCCAACGATGAAAAGATCAAATTTTATTTTTCTTGTATTTAAAATATTTCATGTCCGATTATAATATAAAATATTTATTCGCTGGCCTCCCTGCACGAAACACAAAACGGCAGTGAAAATCATCCGTGCATTGGTTATCTTCCCACATCATATTATTTCCTTGTGATATTTCTAAAATTCAATTTTGAACAGCAAAACTGAAGATGATACTTTTCTCGATAGGGGAATGCTGACTCGGAATTTGTTAAATTGAAAGTGAAGAGAATAATTGATTATCTCATATCATTATTATTATTATTAGGGATTATCTTTATATGAATCTCAAACTTGGGGAAACTTTAGTCACTCTTCAAAATTCTAAACCTTGGGAGATTCCGCCCTTCGCTGAAGAAGAATTGTCTCGCGTTAAGGAAGAGTTAAAGAAGCTTACAGAAGACATCAAGCGTGAAACAGACCGCTCCAAGCATCAATCATCTGAGCTGACTGCATAAGAAAAAGCCTTTTAAAGTGCTAAGCTAGCCCTTCTTTTTGATCAGATCTATCGCATCAAACGATTCATGCTCATCTACTATAACTTCCGTTGTGATCGCATTGAAGACCAGTTCTGGTCATTTGGCGGGGATTTGAATAATTCTGAGAAAGTCAATATTTCTGAAAATTAAAAGCACTACTTTAATAACTATAAGAATTTGGTGATGGACTATGTGGAGGAAATGGGAGTAGAACTCACAATCGATTTGGAACCTCCAAATGAAATGGAAGTTGAAGTGCGCATGCTGGAGGATTGTGGTGAAATTCTGGATGACCATGGACATATGGTTAAACTGTAAAAACACTCGAGTTGCTATCTAAAAAAAAGACTAGTAGAGCAGTTTGTCAAGCAAGGGTTAGCAACAATAAAGAAAAAGTGAGTTCCACACTTGATGATATCTTATTTATTGAATAATTACGAGATTTATGTAAAATATTGAAATTGATGAAGCATAAAATATTGTTGCTATTATCAAATAAGGGAAGTCAACACCAAATGTTATTTTATAAATGTAAATTAAACGTATCAATGATCAATATTTAATCCTCAGTTATACTGAGAATTAGGAGAAACGAGGAACAAAAGGTCATTCTTCCTGCTGATATATTTCTCTTTGCAAACCATTTTGCCTTTCTCCAACAGGAAAATCATGTATTTATTTCTCAAAAACCAAGTAAAAAATGATTGGAACACTTTGTTCACTCCTGAATTTGTTTGTAGAACTTTACTAAGCTCTCCCAATCCAATCATTTTAATTTAGACCAATGGTTCCATCTTCTTCTTCAATTCTTCAATTTGAATTCCCTATCTTCGGCAAAGTTTTTCTACTCTTTTTTTTTTAGATTAACTCAACATAGAACTCAAACAGGTTTTTGTGATATAATTGGGAATATTTTTTTTGTAGTCTATTTTGGCTTTACTCTTCCCCATTTTTGCTATTTTCGTGATTTTTTTATCCTTGAAGGAAGATCTAAGTTTATCCTCTTATGAAACATCCTGGTGATCATCTTATCTTTATTTCTCTATTTTCATTTCAGTTGATTATGCTAAAATTTATCTTGCTTTTTTCATAGGAGATTCTTCTTATTCTTAGTGTTGTGAAATACTATCCTCTAAACTGAAGTTGCGGCCAACCCAAGGGTTGATGCCTATTTCTCTCAACTAATCCTCGGGATTCTGAGTATTTGAGAGCATGATATCGACTTCTTTCTCTATAGAGTAGCCTTGCTGCAAAAGAGAAGATACCCATTAATCAAACTCATCCATCATTTAATTTATATAATCCATGTTTAATCTTTTGATATTTCCAATCCGTATTCTGATGAATGTTTAATATAAATTTTCTGATAAGAATTTATTATATGCCCGCCAATATTAAGCATGGATGATATTTAAGACAATCTGCTTTTTAAGTATTCTAATTTATGGGCAAGTCTAAGATTTCGATAGTCATTGATAATGGTAATGAATTGAGGAAACTATAAAATAAAAACAGACTTATTCCAAGGATAAATATTATTTGTGCAATTAAATCTGATTGAGCTGTTTAGTATTTTACGTGAAAGTATGCTCCTATTTAAAATCAATATTTATCTTGTTCTGTTTAAAACTATTATTTAATACTTATTTTACTAAAAAAATGTAGTAACGTCAGTCAAAGTCTAATGAGGTGGCAAATTTTGATGACTCCCTGTAGATAAAGTAAGGAAACATCAAAAAAGGTAGAAGCATCAAATATTTAGATCATGAAGCAGGAGAAGATATGATTCCTATCATTGATAGCAAAAGCTAAAACAAAGTAAGCAATATTCCAACACCATAAGAGTACATAAACAATTAAAACTTCGATAAATGGAGTCATGCAAGGTGCTAAGAAATGTTTTAGAGAATATCTGAAGAAGTAAACTTATGTAAAACAGAACTATAAGAATTGCAAGGTATAGTTTTTTCCACCACTGATAAGAAAAACTAAGTAAAACTAAACAAAAGGTCAGTCATATAAGAGTCAAAAGATAATATAAACTAAGGGAAATAGAGTCATCGGTATTGCTCATAAAAATTTTAGATGATATTTTAAGAATTACACTTTTATCGAACTGGAATATCTGAATTGAAAAAAATAGTTTTTTCACGATCATGCAGGGCTGTGTAAAAAATAATAACCAATTTATCATAGGACAACTCAAGTTGTTACAGTTTAGACACAATTCATTTCAATTAATTAGATAAATAGCATCAGAATAACAGTTAGCAATCCTCAATTTTGGGTAAATAGTTATACGAAAATCATCAGTATGAATAAAGTCTAAATACATCGGGATTTTCCAACAACAGAATTTAAATGAAATAGATGGACATTAAATAGACTGTTTTAAAATAATACTATCAGGTCAAGAAGTTATAAGGAGAATAATTCAAGATTTAATGGGATGATCCGAATCCAAATGAAATAAAAATTCACGAAGGATTGATGAGAAGCCGCATTATAAAAAATGAGTAATAGTTATAAAAAATGGGGAAATATTCAAATTAAAAGAAGAGATATTAAGTAGGAATGGGAGGATATGTTATCAGTAAAAGAGGTCTTTAACCAGGCAAAATTCATAGAGTTATCTTTAAAACTATTGAAAACACCAAAAACTGGGCAATCACTTTGGGAATAATGAGTGAGAAATGGAAAAATACATAGTTTCACGGCAGACAATAATAAGTAATATCATATCATTCTCACAAATGCAAAAAAGGATCATTGGATAACGAATTAATCGAGGTAATTCCCTTTGGATAAAATGATTTAGGTACAATCAATGACGGGTTTATAGAAATGATTGTAAATTTGCAGAATTGGATGATAACTTTCACTCGCATACCCATCCCATAACATAAAATATCGGAGAAAGTATCTGACTTAAAGATAAATGATTCTTTCAGGAATAAAAATATTTATGTGTTCGTTCGTCTGAGAAATCCAGGAGATAAAATCGATATAATCGAATTATGATCGCATTTCAGATAAATAAAATTATTATGAAATTACTATAAGCTATTTAAGATTTTACTATATCATATAAAAGTATAATATTTCTGGTAGAGACCAAAAATGATGATCTATCTTCTAAGCCATATTTATAAAAACAAAAATCATCTCTATCGTTGATGCTGATGCTTTTTTTTGAGAATAAATTATTTCTGAAAGTTTTATTTTTAAGATTGCCTTTGATTTTTGTGTATCAATATTTTTAAAAAAATGACATTATCATATAGCGAAAAACCTCAGAATGATGGATAAATGCTGCAATTATTATCTTTATAGCTTTTCCATAAAAAAAAAGATTTATTTAAATGTTTTAGATTATAAATTGTTTTATGATATGGTAGTTTATATTTTATTCATACTAGTTTCAATAAAATAAAAAATCAATGAATAACTTGACTAAGAAATGTAGTTAAATATTTGTTAAATACAGTGAACTATTAAAGAGATTGGACTTACATTGTGATGAAAATAGTTTCATATTACAAAAATTAATTGACTACCTCTAAAAAATATAATTTGTCACTAAACCAATCATAAATTAAGTAAATAAGGATAACTTTGAGAAAAATAAAAAAGAAGCATTCTGTGGAGAGATAATTTAAAATTGTAGTAAATAAATTGATCATTAAATGATTCAAAATCGTCCTTATAATTTAGATGAATCCCAATCTGTTTTTGATCCAGATCATTCAACTTAAAGTTTAAGTTCAATTAATCCTTTTAAAGTCTAATGGGATAGAAATTCTTGCAGTCCCAAAAAGATTTAGATAAAATAAGGTTCAAAGATCCGTAAGAGAGCAAATGGAGACACTATTAGTAGCTTGCAAGCTTTACCAAAAACAGGAAAACATAAAGTCATATTTAAGATTCTTAATAATACTTCTATTTATTCTATTTCTTTTGGAATACTGACTGATAAACTAAAAGGCAAATAATTTTACAAAAAGCAATAACAGTTAATTTCATATTATTCTCACTAAAGTCAAAATGGATCATTTAATATTGATTTAGCATAAATAGTTCCCTATGGAGAGACAGATTTAGGCACACCTATTGGAGGCAGCATCATGATGGTTGTGGATGTCGATAATTGGAAAATAACATTTACAAGAATGGCTTTCAAATGGACAGATCGTTTGACAAATTAAAGGAAGTAAGTAGCATAAAAATCAATAACTAAACCCATCAGTAATTCATTTAAAAATAAAAACATCTATGTCTTTGCTCGCCTAAAAGGTCCTGGAGACGAATTAGAAATCATAAACAATTGATCAATCAAATTAATATAATAATTAAACATATATTGCTTATTTTAACAATATTTGTAATTGATGTTTTAACAATAAAGCTGGATAGACAATTGGCAAATAAATAAAGCTGACTTTTTCTAATATTGTCTAAAAAATGATAAGAGTCCATAAAGTTTCACATCAATCAAATATTAAGAAGATGGTATATTAAAATATATTAACCTATTTTAGTTAATTATTATTTTTTATCATTTTTATCTATTATAATAATATCAGATAACTCGTTGGTTTAAAACGAATATTAAAAATGGTCGATATCTTTATGATTTTTTAGGACTATTTTTGATTAAAAATATAATTCCAATCATTAAGCTCTTAATATTAATGTTAATAGATTGAATACATTCCCATAAAATGGCCATTACTCTTGAAATAATGATTAATCGAGTGAAAAACTAATAGATCCTTGTAATCAAAAATAAGTGATTTCATATTATACCCACAGTACTAAGAAGGGAGCTTTTGCTCTGGAATCGACAGAAATTATCCCTTTTAATGATAATAATTTGGGAACACCATATGGTGGATGCATTGAAATGGTAGAGGGCTTGGATAACTGGGTGATACAGTTTACATGGTCATTCCAAATTTGAAAATAGAGGCAAAAATAATGACAGAAAAATCGGCGAATATTTTAAAGATAAAAGATTGCACGTTTTTATACGCCTCAGAAATCCAGGAGACTTGATCGAGGTGGTTCAATCATGATTGAGCTAAATATTATAGCTTACATCAGATAATACAAATGTTACCAAGCTTTTTTTTTTTTGATTTTTTAATAAAGTACTCAAGGACATAAATGCAGTACTCCTATATTTAATATTTGAACAATAAGCTGGTCAATACCATTTATGTGAGATTGTTCTCAAAATGTAATAATTTTTCATATTCTTTCATAATTAATGTGGCAGAATAAAAAATTGAGATTGGCAACAATCGGCGTAGCTTCTCTCGGAGTCGCCTACTTAGCCTACGCTCTCTACAAAGACAACAAAAAGCAAATCAAGCTCAGTGAACGCAAAGACTCTGAACACTCCAACTAACTCGAGGAAATTCAACTACCAAATGGCCACTCAAACTATTCTAATTTCTACTTTGATAAGGAAGAAAAACTCCGATAGATTGTTAGCTACATTTCGAACAAAGGCCCATCAGTGGAGGACATTTATCTCTATTCTCCAGCCATCATCGTGGACGAGTACGAAAAATACACAAAATAAATCAGAAAGCGTAACTTTTATTCTATTTAGGCCGCCGACTGGTTCGGAAAGTGAATGAGGATCAATACATTACTATCATTAGCAACTACTAAGCTGAAATCAGAGAATTAATGGAACGCGGAAGATTATAAGTTCTGGAGGAGTGTGGCTTAACTATTGATGAGTTTTAATCAATGGAAAACGCATTCGAGGTGTTCTAAGATCTTCAGGACCTCAAAAAAAAGGCAGCGGCTTAACTCAGGGAAAGGACCTTAACAACCATTCAGTTAAGGACCATTCCCAAGTAAAAACTGGGCAAAATAATGGAGGAGGAAATTGGGTTTATTCAAAATCGATTATATGAGCGAATGAAAGCAAAACTTCAGCAGGTACTTATCAACTAATCCAGGACTAGATGAACGTCAGTCAGGAAGAAATCCACAAAATTATTAGCACCCTTTGCGATGATATTATCTACGAAAAGTATGGTTATGAACGTGAAGAAATTGAGAAGCAGATGAAGGAGTTGCCGCTGTTGGCGAAAGATCTGAAGAAACAAAGGCAAGCATTGTTCGCAAATATCGTTGAATTTAACATAGAAAACTTGGAGTCTCCCGATGAAGATTAGGAATAAGAGTTTGAACAGAAAGTACTGGCTTGCAACACCTCAAAAATGAGTCTGGTTGATACCGAGCAAAGTTTTGACCACCACCAATAATAGTCTTTGATTCATTGAAGCTTTGCTTGAGGTGCTTCTGACTGACCCTTATAAATATAATATAGGAATTAATTATGTTATCTATGAGCTAAATCCAATGAGGTTGCTCAATATTTAAAATAATATAACATTATTGAACTGTTATTAGCTGTTCAAATGATCGACGATCGACCAATAAAGCCAGACCCAAAGTATATTAGCTAATTCTTGGAAAGGATTAACAAAATTCAAGTCAAGCCGTACCTTAAAAAAAATAAAGAGGCAGTTCTCCCCTGCCATCAGTACATTCATGATAGTGGAAAAAAAGAAAATCATTACACCCAACCACAGACCAAAGCTTAAATATACGAAACTATAAAACAAAAAAATATCGCCAAGTTCGGAGAGAAGAAGCCACCTGAAGTAAAAATTTAGGAGAAGAAAACCATCCATCCAAAGAAAATGACTATAAATTATAAACCAAAAATATTTATTTAGACTCAATAGATAAAAAAGATAGATAATCCTAATCGCATTAAGCCTGTACCCAAACCTGTTGACAAGTAAAAAATAGAATATTAGAAATTGCTGGACTATTTTAAAGGTGAAATAAATACCCTGGAAAAAGAAAAAGAATAATTTGCCAAGGTTGCAGATAAGCTCAAGTTTAAGGAATTAATTGGTCAAGAAGATGAACTGATCTTTGCGAAGATTAAATGTTAAGTTGAGAATAATTTAATTCTCTAACATTTTAAGCACGATGATAGCAACAATAAGATTAGAAATCATAACGGGGAAGGAAAGGGATAAAATAGAGAAAGAAAATAAATTAAAAAATAGAAACTGATTTCTAAAGTTTGCACAGTCAAGGAGATACAGAATCGAATGTAGAGGACTGCACAATAGTTACAACAACTGAAGGATCAAATGACTCACGTTCAGATGAGAGGTAAAAAATGAAAAGAAGCCACCACGCAGTGCCATGTGAGCATCATAATATATCAATTTTTATCTTATATTCATAAATGATTGTATATGTAAATGGGGTTAATCAACTTAGGAGAAGTCAAACCATGAACACTCGGTCAAAATAAAATATATATGTTCGTCATATCAAAAAACAATCACGGGAAAAGTGAGATTGAACTCTTTGAACGCTGTGGAATTTTACTTTACTGGCATTGGTTTTTTATGTTACAATTTGGTCTATTTTTAACATTTGAGTTATTCAGCCTGGCTCTTGGCTTAAAAGACAAAACGTGACTGTCTCGGCAAGCAGAATCCAAAGCAGGTTCTATGGAATCAATATATTTTTGAATTTGTCTAGAAATAGCAGAAGATAGTTGTCCATCAATCATCTTCTTCAAATTGAGACATGAGTTCTAAAATTCGAAAGCTCTAAGTTCAGACGTTAATTTCTGTAAATACTTCATGTCTCCTTTGATTCGAGAGAGTCCCTCACTGTTCGAGCTAAGTAATTTTAGTTCAAGCAATTCATTGCTCTCTGAATACTCAGTGAGATATTGGATCAGTGAACTCCTTAAGTACTCCGTTTTATTTAAGCATCTTTCCTTTTCTCCGTAGACTTGTGACAGTCTGTTAAATCTCTAAAAAATCACTGTTGCTTATTGATCTAATATCTTGGTAATATTCTGAATGATTTACTGATGAGATCTTTAAATTTTCTGTTTTTCACACTCTATAATGCTGCTCACTCGGCAAGTCTATCCATGAAAAGATACTATTTTCTCTTGAGCGAGAAAGTTTCTTAAATAATCTCCAAATTTATTGACATTCATGATGTCCTGAGAGTGAGAGTGATATCTTCGAGCGCACAAAATGCACATCAGCGAATTTTAGGCGCACTAATAATTTAAACATCCGTATATTTGCGGCTGGCGATGTGTGGGACACATTTCAATGCTGATGTTGATAGTTGGTAGCATTTTCTTTGTGAATTCTTGTATTGTTATTATAAGTGATCACTGATCTTTGTAATAATACTATTCGGTAGTCTAAATAAGTATAATTATTGACCGATAAATCGCCAAAGTGTTAAAAAAGTCCTTTGAATGTGATAAAAGTTAAATTTCATCATCATTATATAATTATCCTGACTTAACAAAGGTTGATATTATTAATGCAAAGTAGCTGAACTAACCATAATAAGATATTCTTCGATAATTATATAATTTTTATATAATTTTTAACTCTGATCAAAAATTTGGCATTTTCGAATTATAATCAATAATAACATAGCGAATTGGTGAAAAAGTTACTGAGATAAAACTGTTTGGCATTTTCAAGTTCTTAGATACCAAAAGAGATGAATAATTCGAACTTCAAAGACTCTGAAAAAAATGGAAAAGATGAAACTATCTCGCTCCCTCATGAATAACCTTTGCCTTGATTTGATCTTAACTGCTTCTTAACTCAAGATAGTTCAAGTCTTGTTTTATGTTTTGTTTTGAATCTGGTAGAATAGATAATTGAAAATTGTATTATGAATCAATGTTATGAGTTGTTATTATTATCAATAAATCATGATGCGTAAAAAAGATTCTCTCCTCAATAAAATAAAGAGATTGGTCTTTTAAAGTTCGCATCTATCTCCCTATCTTTTCCTCATAGCCGAAAAACTTCCGCAAAAGATAGAAAGGATATTGGAAGATAAATCATCTAATAGCCAAGACGATAAAAAACTTTACACAAATCTCTCCAATTTTAGTTCACCACTCAATCAGGCCAGTTTTATCGAAAATGTGTTATTCGCACAAAATCGTTGTTGGAATCCATGCAACAGATGGCTATTGATATGGTATGTCGTCGTATTTGCAGCCATTATGTATTACTTTGTGGAAGCGGGGATGATGATAACCTACGGGTAAGTGGCATGGCAATAGGAAAATTCTAATCCTTATATCACTGCAGTGGATATCATTTTCATACTGGTGTTCATTATTGATATGGGCGTGCAATTCAAGACGGGATTTCTCTATCGGGGAGTTATTATCACTGAAAAAGCAAGAGTGGTCAGCAGATACCTCCACTACTACTTCATTTTTGACATCGTATTGGTGGTTGTTTTATCTACTACTCTAATTAGTCAAAACTATGATATGAACTTTGTGAAACTAATAATAGTGATGAAATTTATCAGAATGTTTTAATTTGATGAGTTATATCTCCGAAGATTAGCAGTCAATAAACCTGGAAAAGTTATGTATGTTATCGGAAAGCAGATAATCACTCTTTTTATACTTGCTCATGTAATCGGGCTGATCTTTTATCTCATTGATAATGCCTTAATCAATACTCCCATATGCTCCGGTGCAAATAATTCGCGTTAATGTATCCTTATTTAGTTTGCTGGCTCTATTCAGCTACTGCATATTCGCCCATCAACTCCTTTTCTTGGCAAATACAATATTTTTACACTCTTTATTGGGGTATCAATACGATGACGACAATCAGCTACGGTGATATTGCCCCCAACAATCCTATTTAAACCTAATATGCGATTTATATGTTCTGTTTTGGATTTATTGTCTACGGGTATGTCGTTAACAACATCATAAAAGTCATACTGTGGGCTAAAACTCTTAAAGACCAGTACAGGGCAGAAATAATCATCATGGATAAATTTATGAAGAACCTCAAAGTCAAGAAAGAAATTCAGGAAGAAATCCGAGATTACATTGAGTATCTTCATATGGATTAAAAAAACAGAAATGCAGATTTGTAAAATTAAATGAAAGGCAAATTACCTGAAGATCTTAGATCTTAACTACTAAAGGAGGCGTACAGTCAGTTTTATGTTAACTTGATACATATATTTCCCAATAATCCCGAAGTGGTACGATTACTGTTTTACGTCCAATAAAAGCAGTATACATCAAATGAGACTATTCTCATGCAAGGAGCCTTTGTAAACAAAATCCATTATCTGCATAAGGGTTAGATTAGACTACAGTGCACCTATAACCATCTAATTTTTGAAATAACTAAACTTAATGTACGTTAATGCTAATTTTAGACACTGGATTAATTCGTAGCGCTTTATGAGTTTATATTGAAGTAGCGAATCTCATTCAACGTTTCTACTGAAAAAGGGGCAGTTTTTTATTTCATTGAGGGGGAAAAGATTAAATTATAATCTTAACAATCGGGTAATCTTCGATAAAAATTGAAATTAGTCGAGTATTAACTGCGGTATATAAAAAATTATCAAACTATTCTACATTATTGTTATTTTTGCCACGGTAACCATAACTGGAAGGAATGCTAGTAGAAATTCACCTGTTTTAACAATGTCTCTCTTCGAAACTAGAAACAACCACAAGAAAATCAAAACATTAGACTGAGTAGACCCAAATATAATATTTTAAAAGATAAGATTGGACTTAGGAAATTGTAATAGATGGCAAAAGAAGTCAAAGCTGATCCAATCATAACCAAAATATAAAATAGATTGCTTCGTTTAAAAGAAAAGATTTAAAAGGAAAGGAGAGATTTTTAGATCGATGTTGCATACGAGTGGTCCTACTACTTGCCTTCTTAAAATCTTTCCCGATTGAAGGAAAAGTGGAATAAGTTGGTTAATTAACGGAAGTATACACTTTTCGGGGCTTTTAAGGGCCAGTTTCTTCCTTGATATCGTATATGAGTCGGGCAAAGAAAAAATCAAATATTTAATGATAGATTAAAATACAATAATGATTATTAAATTGTTAGATCAACGTTTTTGCTCCGCCCGTCTCCTAACCTCAACTTTGGTCCATATTTTCCTTAATTCATCTATTTAAAACCTGACAGGCGCTCTCAGTAGTTTTTTATTAATTTCTGCCAAAAGCATATTGAAAGACGGCTGCACTTAGCTGAAATCAAATTTATACCTTAAAAGCAAAGTCTCAAGTATTTTTTAATATTTCGGTTTCCACTTTTCGTTAATCTGCTTTTATATTCTTATATTTTCCTTTTACATTTCAGCAATCGTCTCGCTGTTCCCTAAAATTTAATTGACTTTCCCTGCGATGACTTCAGTTTCATGATTCTGATAATATGCGCTGTTTATCCTTTATTGATCCTCGATTTCCTTGATTTTCTGTTTATTTTTCTCCACTGATTCTTTTTCACTGCGAAAATACGTATTGATAATCCTTTACTCCTCCTATTTATCATCAATATTCATGATTCTTAAACTAGTTTATTTTATTGAGGCAATAAATCCTTCAGGCTTCCCTCTTTTGGTTGGTTATTCGGGTGAGATGATTGATCGAGCCTATTTCTCGAGTTTTTATTTTTATAGCTTTTCTTGAGCAAGCTTTTGCTTTTATATTCTTTAGTATTAAAGACCTCCTTCAGCCCAAGCTGCATTATTAAAGTTGTACCTTCAGAAAGGCGGTGATCCTGCTCCAATACTGGCCTGTCATCTAAAAATTTAAGGCGCTTAAGAGCAGATATAAATCTTTTCCGATAGTTTTTAAACTCTCTTGCAAGAGGAGTTGCTTTGAGATAGAGACAGCTCAGTACTTAATTGTTAATGATCTCCTGATAAACTTCCTCAGTATTTTCGAGCTAATTCATCGACAAATCAAGTGAAGCTAAATTTTAGCAATCAGCCAATCCACTGATTGACTTGTGATTAATGATAAAATTATGGGAGAGATTAATCGTCTCAAGTTTTCTCAAAGATTACAATCCTTCGACCACTTCGATTTTGTTATTGCTGAGGTTCAAAATGCAAAGATTTTGCAGATTTTAAAGGCCCTCTATCTTCGAAATTGAATTGTTATTGAGTGCTAATGATGTCAAATGGATTAAGGGGTCAAGTCCCTATATTTTAGAAATACCGTTGTTATTCAGCCAAAGGGCGATCAAATTATGATAATGAGCGAGTGTTTATGGTACTATTTTAAGGAATCCTTTGTATTGAAGGTATAATTTTTAGTTATGTTCTGGAGTGATGAATAAACTCTCTTTTTAGCAGTAGTAAACCACTGTTTTCAAAGTCATTTTGGGGTTGCCCCGCTCATCCACATCTATCTTCTTTTCCTACTTTGCCGAGAACATTGTGATTGCAATATTTAAAATAATTTAAAGATCATAATTATACTATGACTGTCTTCAAAATTTATTTAAAGAATGCACTAATTTGAGCTGTCTTAAAATTGTTTGTGGATATTCCGGATTTTATTAAAAAAGTATAATTATATTCTTGCAATGATAAAAGGCGACTAACAAGTATAAAAACCTGAACAATAATCGATACCATCAAACAAAGTTGTATAGAATTCTTCTCATTAATATTAAAAGATGAAGGACTAGAGTGAAGATAGCAATCCATAAATCAAGTCGGAATAGAGAATCAAAAACAGCGATCATGAGATAGACGAAGATTAATTCAAATATTTAATGTAAAAAGAAGAAAAGATCGCTGATGTGGAAGGGCTTAATCATTTCATAAACTCAAAGATTAAAATTAGCAAAATTGTAGATAGTAAAAGCAGAATAAAAGAAGTAAACTAATAACTAGAGTTTTAGATGATCCCTTGCCCTTATTGTGCGAAATAACTCACCTTGAGTGAGCTCGATCACATCGAAAGCTGCCGACATTCATTCCAATGCAAATTTTGCAAATAGACATACCCAAAAACACTTCTTGAAGACCATTTGATTGTTTGCACATAGAGATTTAGAAATCAGATTAAGTCTAATAAGTCTTCTGTAAATATTCAACACAACAGATAATTATCCCAATGCAGATTTTGCAAAGAGGCATACCCAAAGGAATTTCTTGGAGATCATTACATTGTTTGCGATAAGAAATGGAAGAACTAGATAAAACCTAGCAGGCCTTATCTAGATATTCCTAACTAGCTTCCATCAAAAAATAAAAAGATAAACATTGTTTAAAAAAAACCAAGAGTATCTCGCAGGTCACGGTAATGGATAAAATAGGATGTTGGCGAATTTGGGAATTATGATCAATATCAAATGGACAGGGAGAGTAGAATTCATGCTCGAGCAAACAAAGGATTCGACAAAAGGCAAATAGACGCCCTTGAAACAACTATTTATTTTAAGTAAAGAGATAATATGGAGAGGTAATGCTCAGTATGTATGAATCTCTTGTAAAGTGGAGATATAATAATGAAATTGTCATGCCATCATTTTTTTCACTAAGAATGCTTGCGCCCCTGGCTGGCAATGAAAACACAATGCCCAACTTGCAAAGCACAAATATAGATATGATCTTTATATCTTTGCAATAACTACAAATTGAAATTTTTGTTGATAAATAGTAATTTGTTAGTAGTCAATAATAGATTAAAGAAATATTTGTAAAATAGTAAAACCATATAATAATGAAGGATTTGTCATCTATCATTATGATTTCCTTTTCCATTAAAATATTAAATATTTTAAGTTTAGTTAATTCCTGTATCAAACTATTTTTATTATTGATAATAAGTATGAAGCCGTATAATCTATGTTTTCGGAATTGCATTCTCAAATTATGATCCTCAATTCTATGTGATTAAAGATTTATATATTTTTAAATTAATTTGATTAATTAATTATATATTCAGTCAAACTCGATCCTGATACATTATCTTTTCTTTGATTATATCAACTAAAATTATTTCAGTAAAATTGTGAACTATCAGTAATGAATTCCTCTCTTGATTAGTCTTCCCCACTCAGGCTCTTATCTTTGACCACGACCAATCGCATTCTTTTTTTCAAGCACTTTCATCCGAGCTTTTCTCTCTATTTCTTCTATCTTTCTTGCTGCTTACTACTCAGCTCTTCGGAGGACATTTTATTTTACTGAAATATTCATCTTGCAACTAGAATTAGAGTGGCCACCTCTGCTTAATGCTCTATTTAAGCCCTCATAACCTTAGTTTGGCGAGTGATCAAAGTATTTATCATATTAGGGAGTATAGATAAGACCACTTTTCGATTTACACAGCTGTTTTAAACTAATATCCTCTTCCGCCTTGTACCTCAACTCTTAGTTTCCTCGATAGTATTTTTTCATCAGATCGCTGATCTCTCCACATTCATAAGCATTTCTATCTTTTCCTAAATATTTACTATCACTAAAATTATGAATTTAGCGAGCAGCACATTTTGGCTGACTTGCATTCTTTCTGGAAGCAGCCAAATAAGATGAATTAAGTTGACTTGAGATAGCTTTTTCTTCGTAGTTGTTCACATCAACAGGATCGACTTTACCAAAATTTAGGGATTATTCTCGAAGAGCCAACTTTTATTTATAAGAAGCCGGTGAATATCCTGGCATAATCGGATTATAAGCCGAGGCAGCATTAAAGGTAGGATTTAAATAAGTTTTAGTCGATTTTTTCAGATTACTGCTGGTGTTTACTTGTCGCAAAAACTGCTCCCTATTTTCCCAATCTTCTCCGACTCCGTTATTTATCCCGCAGCTTAATTTTTTCCTTTGCATGACACCATCGATTAGTTTTTTCCTTTCGAGTGAATCCTGCCTAAGTTTTTCTCTTCGCTGATTAATGTTGTCTAAGATACTATTGATATTTCCCTACATCTTCTCGAAATCTGTAGTTTTTGCTTTAGAAGATTCAATTACGGCTATATTCTGGAAGGATGGAGTGTCTAGATGAGCGGGCTCCATGAAATTGTTTGTTTTCTTGTATTTGATGCTTGCATTCTTTTCTTCAATTACCTGTTGGTATTTGTTAGTTGAATTTGATGGTGGACTAGCTTTAGTAGGGGCTTTTATAGGAGACTTCTATTCAATTTTATAAGCTTGGGCTGCCGGCTTTGTGGGAGGAGGATAGAATTTAGAGATAGGAGTATCGTTTAATAAAGCCTACTCACTTTTTAATGCTGGAGCTTATATCCTTGTAAAAACCTCAACAAATTTGCTTTCCGATATATTTTGTCCCGGTAACATTTCCTTAATTAAGCTTTAAGTTTAATTGATCCATTTTATGCCGTATTTCATTGATTGGGACTTAAAAACAGTAATCATCTCCCCAGACGATAGATATTTACTCTGCACCAGTTTACAGATATACTCGTACACTTGCTGGAGAACTTGACTGTCAAATGAATACTTCTTCTTTAGTTCTGTAATTATTTTTGGTTTATCTTTAACTGAGTCAACTATTTTATAGAATTTTGGGAAGATGTACTCCTTTGTGGTATTTTTGCTTACCAGTTTTTGATCTCCAATAGCTTCTTCGAGCTGTTCGGTTCGGATTTATCCATTTCTCTTGGTATCTAAAAACTTGAAAATGTCAAACAGTTCTGTCTCTGAAATTTATCCTACCAGTTCGTATACATCATCGAGATCGAGAAATCCCTTGTGTTTAATATCGATCATGTCCATCATGGCTTTTACTTCGACCAAGCTGAGTTTGCTTGCATTGATGGTTTATTGAAATATGGCTAGTTGCGATATAAACTAGCAGAGCTCTTTTAATCCTTTTTCCATTATGGTTTAAAATCTATAGAAATTGCTAAATTAAGATAACTCATAAACAGGTCAGTAAGAATAATATAAAATTTATCCTCAAATAAGCACAAAAAGTCATGTATAGGACATGAAAATTATATCAATCGAGTACTAAGTGCAAACAGTTAGGCAATTTTTTTTTTTAAAAAAAAAAAGATGAGAGCTGCGGATATTATGGGGAAAGTCCACTAATGTTGGTTGTATGCAGTTTTGGTATTTACTATGAAAATATATCCAATCTTTCTGGATAACATAATGATAAATAATAGATGACTATTATTTTTTTAATTAAAACATTCCCGATAAAATAGCAGCAATTGTTAATCTACTGAGAAAATTTATCGGAGAAAACTAAAAACTAATAAAACAATCCTTTTGAGTTGGAGATAATACTACAAGTTAATTTATAAATATTCTTGTTCCCAATAGTAGCTGCATGAAAATGTCAACTATACTTAAAGTCCTGCCTAATATCCATAAAATTAATGTCGCTGTTATCTAAAATAAGATACTGTTCTTATTATCAATTCCTAGTTGTAATTGATCAATAAATAGGAATTGGCAAATTTTTGTGAGGAATCAAAAAATATATAAAAATATATAAACATTAAGGGGCTGCATGTGATAATCACTTGTGCTATGTTGCATTAAAAATCGTGATAGTTTGTAGTTAGTTATTATTTTGTGTTCGAAATATTTCAATTTAGAATAGTTAGCTAAATCACGATTGAATCACGTCGATCAAGTCTCCTGGATTTCGGAGGCATGTAAAAACGTGCAATCTTTTATCTTTGAAAGATTCGCCGATTTTTCCTGTCGTTATCTTCGCCTCTATTTTCAAATTTGGAATGGCCATTCGAGTAAACTGTATCATCCAGTTATCCAAATCCACAAGCATTTCAATGCATCCGCCCTATGCCGTGCCCAAATCATTATCATGGAAAGGCATGATATCCTTCTATTCCAAGACAAAAGCTCCCTTCCTAGTACTGTGGGTGTAATATGAAATCATCTCTTTTTGATCACCAACAAGTATTCCTGATTTTTTCACTTTATTAGTTATTATTCCAATCGTAATGGGATGTTTTTTGTGGTTTTAAATTACTCTAAAGGTGACTCTATGCTTTCCTGTTTTTGGGAAGGAATTTTTGCTGATAATGAATCCCCCATACCCTTTTAAATATACTGATCGTAAACTTTGGTGCATAGACGCAATTTCGTTTTCTGATTTTACTATACGCCTCACCTTTAAACTATCCACAACTTAAAGCCATACTGTATCGTAAGATTAAGCTGTGTCCCATGTAAATTAAAACCTTACTCCCGATCTTTCGGCGGATTATATCACAAAAGCACGTTTTTTGCTGAATGCCGATACCTTTTCCATTTTGTTTTAAACTTCTTTTTATCGGCTGCCACTCTCATCTTCCCTAAGTTACTGCGTCTTCACTTCTGCTGCTTTATTCTCATTGCCATTACTATCTTGTGACGAGGGCGCGAATCTATCTTTGAGGGATTGAATCTCTTTGAGCAGTTCTTCGTTCTTCACTTTCAGCTCTCTGTTTTATTTGTAGACCAATAAAGGGTTGACAATGCGGGCGATGTAGTTTGCGGCTGATTCCATAAACCGAGGACTCGATACCAGTTTTTCATTAATTTGATCCTGCAGAAAGTCCATCAAAGTCTCCCTTTCCTCCAGCATTGCCTTTAACTGGTTAGCCTCCTCTCTATGTTACATCGAAGTTACCTCAAATCTCTATTTTATTTTTCTAGTTCTTTCTGTGTGCGGCATCTTGCTTCGAGTTCGTTGATTCTTTCGATCATCTTGCTAATTTCAGTCTTCGGAATCTGCAATTATTCGTGCTTCTATTGCATGCCTATACTTTGCTGATGCTAGACTTATTATCTTCGTCTTTTGACACGATGTTAAAGATCATCTTAATTTTGTGCATTTTATTAAATGCATGTTCTCATCATCTCGTTGTAAGTTCTTCTGTGCGAATGTTCTTCCGTTACTCTTGGTGGCTGTTCGTTTTTGGAAGAGTTTAAGGTATTCTGCATAATCATAATTAAGAATTAGCTCAAGTCGAGCAAATAAATCAACAGGAATAGTTTTACTATATTGCTGAAAAAAGATTAATAGTGATTCAGTAATGCTGAAATGATTGAAGCAATTGATTTTACGTGTTTTTTATTGTATACTATTTGCCAATACTTTTTATCCTTATATTCATCAAAGCATTGGATAATTAGATAATACTTTTTATTTACCATTATTGAAGCCAGAAGAAATGTCGGAATTTATTGAGATTGACGAATCAAAGAATGACTCTGATTTCCATTCCCTTGAAAAATTTTATTAGTAAGTTAAAAGAACAATAAATACATTGAGAAGATAATTAGGAAAAAAAGATGAACAAATTCAAAAATTATAATCAAAACTTAATGTTTATGAAGCAAAATACAATTTGGAATCTTGTCGATAATAATAAAAGATTCATTAACAAAATTAAAAATCTTTATAATTTAAAGAATCTCTTATTCAATCACAGATGAATTTGAATTCGGAAGAATCTTCAGGTGAGTCAATCTAACTCAAATAGATAATAAAGAAAATTCCAGATGAGGTATCTTTGGCCAATTCACATGATATATGACATTATTAGCTCATCATTACTTTTTAATTCATTCTATTGATTATTTTAAGAAAATTAATTAAAAATATCCCCCAATAATCTATTAATCATTTATCAGCGATTGGCAAATAAAACTCATCACATCACTCATGTACTTTCAGCTGCAGGCTTGGCTTTTTCAGGGGAAGCCTCTTTTTTCTTGGGCTCGCTTTCAATCTTTAATTTTTTTTACTCTTAATATTTTTTCTTGATATCCTTCATAAACTTTTCGTTGTTCCTTAATAAGTCCTGTCTTTGATGATTGAGGAAGTCTTCTTCATCGTCTGAATTAATAATAAATTACTATCGAGCAAGGTCACTTGCCTCGCATCCACTGACTATTCTTCCAAATGCACCCGAATGTTTGTGCTATTTGAAGTTGCCTCCATACTAACTTCCGATATTTAAGTATCCTTAGCGGCTTAATCCAAAGTGGTTGATATCTGCCCTGAATATTCCTTAAAAAGATCTGTTATGTCTTTCAAATTCTGTCTGTTTTATAGTTCCTACACCTGTTTTTTATCCAAATGATTATATCTTCGCAATATTCTAAGCAGCCAACTTTTGAGTCTTTCCGCATACAGACTGCAGGTCTATGATTTTTGGCTCATAGAATGAAACTATTTTTCTTCTTTACTCAGATCCTTTGACTACTTTTTGTTGACATTTAAAATTTAACTTTACGCTTTCAGCTTATTTGTTTCCTTACTCATGCTTTGCTTTTCTGCCTTTAAATCAAGTATATGCCGTTCATTTTCTGCAATCTTTCCTAACAATTAGCCATATGCCTTCTCCTTGTTCAGAAATTTTTTGACAAGAGTATCACCATTGTTTACTCCAGTGACCGTTTTAATATTCTTAAAGGCTGTTTAGACAACATTGAATTTGAACATTTCCCTGTTCATTTTATCTCTTAACATTTTCTCTACAAATCTGTGACATAAATATACCTTCTGCCAGTTCTTCTCTTTGGTATCTTTATCCTGCAAAGCATTTTCAGCAATTTACTTCATTTAACTCTGCCGCGTCTCTGTGGTTTAATTAACAACTATCTTTTACTCAATCATGTGGTTTAAATTGATGATATGAGCCTATCTTTCCTTATTCTCTTCCTCAAGGTGCTCCAACAATTTTTGATATATCTTTTGAGTTCTATCCTCCTATTACTTAAAACTAGTGTTTGACAGCACAATAATATGCTTCTGCTTCTGCAAAAATGTTAGCTCCTTCTCTAAGTTGAACTTTCGCTGATCATAAACAACTTTGTCCGCTTTGAGTCGGGCTACCATATTGTTCATTACTTTTTTCTCCGTCTCTGAAGATTCCGCAAACACTTTCACCTCTTTGAGCCCGTCTTCGAGATTCTCTACTTTTTTTTCACCCTCCCCCTTTTCACCAGCGTAGAGATCTCTTTAAATTTAAAACTTTTGCTTCTCAGCCTTAAGCTGATAAATTTTCTCCTCTTTTTCCTCTCGCGCTTTGTTGATGTAATCATATTTTTTCCTGGTGACCATGAGAATATTATGAGCTGCTCCCTTTTCCAAATCCTCCAACACATCTGGTTCTTTTCTCAGTTTATTGAGATCTCGAGTTGTGGCATAAGAAAGATCATTGTATCTATCTAATTGTAGATGTACTTCACACTTTTGACGATCGCATTGAGAGCTGGCAACTTGATTGTCTCACTCATCCTGGTTTAATCACCATTAAAAGTCTTATCGCGGAGATCTGTGGTGTTGGACAATCTTCGGAATCGACCCGACTGAGTTAGTATTGAAATACGTGATTTTGAGTGTTCATATGAATAAAATTAATACAAAAATTAATGCAACTGATAAAAAATAAGAAGAGCAATTATGCTATATTCGATAAAGCGATCATGGATCTACATATTTTTATGGCAAGTCTCGATTGTTGAGAAAACAAGATAATAGCACACTAGCCTCTTTAGGTTTATCTTTAGGCATCATATGACCTGCACCTTTAATTGAAACAAAAGTCAATCCTTTCAGTTTCCAAACCATTCCAGTCATTTGATCTTGCCATTTGTGTAAGCCAGGCGTCCACCATCCCCTCCATTGTTCTAGAATAGGAAGACCTAATTCGATTCTCAGTCGTTCGATCCATTGAAGAGTTCCAACGACGGGTACACTACCATCAACATCACCAACAGTAATCCAAATACGTAGGCCTGCCTTAATGAGATCTGGATATAGAAAATAGCTGGCTTTATCAGACATTTTGTAATTTGAATTTACATCTTAGCTGCAGGCATCAAATCGACGGAAGGGAAGGTGAAATGCAGATTGAACTGAGACTTAATTGAAAAAATGCTGTATTCCATACATATCCTCACAGATAACGTCATCATCCATCACTGGTAGTTGCCCATGAGCAAATACCACTGATTTTTTTCCTTAATTCACCTTCACCTTTTGATAAAGACACTTGGCATACAAGTTCAGTCGGCTGGTATTGGTCGCATCAAACTTTTTATCCAATATTTTTCGGACAGCAATACATGCATCGCTAGTATATCCCATCCAGCATGTAGCTTTGACATCGTTAAAGTCACGCTAAGTGTAAAAGCCATGGTTGTACAAATGTTCATACTGATAAATACCCATACTGAATTGACTTGGGTCATGTCCAGGCTAGTAGCATTCTCGTGGATCTGTGCAGGCACTACCGATCATTATACCCTTCAAATTGAAAGTCATCTATCGGTTTGGTAGGCTATTTTTAAGTATGATATAATGAGCGAGATAAGGGACATAAACTCCAGCATAGCTTTCTCCTGTGATGTAGAATTAGTTTTTTTTCAAGTTAGGAAATTTTTCAAAAAATTTCAGCAGAGCCTTATAGTTATCTTATGTAGTTGTATCATCATTTGGGTTGGTTGTACGATTTGTATGACTGAAGCCAACACCACCGGGGGATTCAATATAAAGAAGATTTGCCTTCATGTTCCAGGCATAAGGATTTATTTGAAAGTTCACTGTACCCTCCTTGAAGAGAAAAGGCCCATTTTAGTAGGACATTCCGATGAGACTTGAGCATCCTGGACCTCCATTGAGCCATAAGACGAGTGGATCGTTATCAGGATCTCTCTGCGAATCAAAGAAAACATAATGAAAATTTCCAGTATCAAAGTCAAGCAAACCTATATTATCAAAGTAGTACCTGAATAAAATTTGTTATTGCCATAATCAGGTACAGCGAAATGAACCTCATCCTCTATGGGAACACAGATCCTGATAGCGATAAGTACTATAACGAGTATTAGATTTTTCATCAATTATATATTATATATTATAGATCTGTTTCCATCATAATTGGCGTGGGTAATAGGTATTAATTTTTCAATAATTAAGATAATGAAGTTTCACGTTTTAGTGATGGGAGTAAGATAATTTTATATTTAATAAAATGATAAAAGAGAGGACTATTCCAGTCATGGGCTAAATTATCTAGCAGAAGAAGTAAGTTGTCACATAAGTAGTTCGTACTAGATTCATTTGCAAAAATTGCAGAAGATTCAAGCTGATCGGGCGGAGAGTCTGATTCGCAAGACGCTATGCGAGAAAACAGTCATGATTTAGCACATCAAAAACCAACGACATGCCAATTTTATGACTCGTCTCTATCGGCAGTAAATGCGAATAAACTCCTAGAACATAATAATAGCAAACAAACTCAACCGTACGATATGCTCGATACCCAATCGAGCATAAAATTAGAAGCTTTCCCGGCTCAGTTTGACAATGAGTGCAAAAAGGAGCAAGGAGAAACAGATTACACAAGAAAATTCAAGAATATTTCAAAAGTTAGTCAGTTCGTAGATTTATTTTAAGGCAGCACACCATCAGTCAACACAAGGAGGATGAGCTAAGACTATTATAGGATGAAGAAAATTGGAGATAGACTGAGGAAATATGACCTTTCTTGCTCGTTAAAGTACCAACATACTTACTTAGGGTCAAGAAATTTATTAGTATCAACCCAAGTATAAGGAGATCATAACACACTACATTGGATAGCAATAATCAGGCCCTTAGATTCAAGTCCAGAATAGCAAGCTTTTACAACAAAGACGACATCTTGAGAAATAAAATCGAGAACAGACCCTTTCATAGTAAAAACCCTCTTATAGGCACTTTAGAGAATGTTAGGGTCCGTCTGAAGTAAAAAAAACATATCGATTTTTTTAGTTCTCAGCTTTGCAATCCAGAGATCGTCTCTACATGATGTTTGATAATATTTATCAGTTTAAAAATGACTATAATATCATTCATAAATATCCGGATTTTATCCTGTTAAGAGATGGAGGAAGTAGCAAAATATTCTGGGCCGTTTATTGCTGAACAAAGTATAGATGTCTCTTAATCTTAATCCAGGACTATTTTCCATTTTCTTTTTGCTGTCAATAACTCTATTTGTTGTAATTTTTTTGGTTTACAGCTCAGTGCTTTCAAGATGGTTTAGTTTTAATCTTTATAGTGTGTCATGTTCCAGCGATAACACCATTTGGTGGTAGCAAGTATTCTTGACACATTTAGCACTAATTCTCTATTTTCCTGTCTTCTTTAGCATCTCCTTAAGTTAATCCAATCTAAGATTGTGGTTGACTACCAACATCTATTAAATATGAGAATCATTCTCATTCTGGTATTGTTGAGTATTTACACTTGTTTTTGCTATCTCTTTGTTTAAGGCAAAAATTTATTTTTAGATGTAGTCATTATCAAAAAAACGCTGCAGAAATTTGAATAGGTCTTGAGAGGTTAGAAGTCCATTGGAATTTTAATCCAATAAGGAAAATACCCAAAAATGAATGAATCTTAGATTAGAATTACCTGCATTTTCAATCAGAGTACAATATTGTCTAAATCCAAAGGTTAACGGAAACCCAAAAAAATGAAAGAACCTCTAAAGCAGTTTGCCCTCTATCGAATTCTTATGCTTGTTGATAATTGACTATCGACTCATCCTGCATTCGTGAATAAACAACTGATTGGTTCCTGCTATTTTTTTGAATGTTTTTTCATTAACTATTATCTTTTATCTGTGACCCAAATCCATAGTTTTACTATAGCGATGAGATGTTCTTTCAAGCTATTACTTGCTTACTTTAGGCAATTTTTATAGCATTTCCATTCTTTTGGATTTCTAAGACAGCAATTTGGATGCAAAATCGATTGTTCGATTAAAATCGTATGTTTAGGATAATTTCAAAGAGGGACGTCGTGTCCTGGAGTAACGTTAGTGATTTTCTTAAATAGTTCTGTGCATCTGATTGGTTTTTGCACGAGGGCAATGCATGCTGGTACGGACTATCTGTTCCAGATTATAATGATTTTAGATTGAGGTTCTCGCCTATTAACCGAAGAAGTTGCCAAACAGCCTTTCCTTAATGATGCCGTGCATCATTTTATCAATTTGTTTCTTTTCTTGAATGCGCTTTGTTTCCTATTGTTTATGCTCAGGAAGGGATTCATGCTAACGATCGTTGTCCATGGGAATGCTTTGATCATTAGGAGTATATACTTTGCTGGTCCTGTCCCGAAGCCTTCTAAAATGCAACATATAATACAAAGCGCAAGCATAAAGCAATGACTGGATATTGTTAATTAGATATACTTTAAATGAAGAGGAAGAATGAGTAATTTTACTTTTTACGTTTAACTTTAATCATCTCTATCTTTTAATGTTGTCCACATTACCATAACCAATAAAATGGTTATATAAATTAAATTCAATAAAGTATGAAATTGAATATCTTACAAAAGTTGCTCATTCTGACTGTCTCCAGCCTTTTCAATATTTAAATCAATATAATTAAGCTTGATCAATCCGATAAATATCCACATTATTATAATTGTTTAATTACTCACTATTCAAATTATCATTAATAGTTTATCAGTCTCTTTTCATGCTCCTGCCTAACGCTGTCAAAAAATTGATGCTTCATGGCTTATTCCACCGTGATTCGCTTTTCAGGGTCGAGTGCCAGCAGGCGATAGAGTATATCGTCAGTCGCATCATCATAGCCATCTCTAAATAGTTTATAAAATACATATTGGCAAGATCTCTAAATTTAAATTTCTCGATGTCCTTGGGTAGTTTGAGATAGTACCCAAGATTCCTGCACTGTTCGACCACTTCCTAACTCCCAAACAAGTGAGCCAACTCGATAATGTAGTTGATGTAGTAACAATTTTTGATGTTGTTGGGTTTGTTTACCATCCTCACGTTGTTGAAGATGCTGTACTTGCGCAACACAAATTGGAGCAAAATAACTCCTACAGGCCAAACATCCGATTGATATGATTGCTCGTAGTGATGCAGAATCGATTATAGAGGCATGTAACTTTCAGTACCGATTTTATTTCGTCCGATGATCTTCAAGCAGTTTGAGAGACGGCGGTATATTTTAAGGTTCTATTCAATTTCAATCAAATCCTTCTTTTCCTCCTTCATTTTGGCATATTTTTGTTAGAGTTTATTTTAGAAATTAGGATCTATTTAGGCGAGCCCGAAATCGACGATTATTCCTCTCTTTGTTTCAGGGTTGTATAAAAAGTTTCCTGGTTTGATGTCCCTGTGGTATATTCCGAGATCTTTCAGATTTTTTAGGCCCACTAGTAACTCGTAGATGTAATGTTTGACTTATTAGAGTGGAAAGGCATTAAAGAAAGTCTGAATAATAAGGGGAATACGATAAAGGACGAAAACTTGAAGTATTAGAGAACGATGTGAGTTATGTCGTGGTGCTTGAACAGATTCACTAACTTTGGGAGGTTCGAACGGTTCTTTACTAGCAACAGAAAAGCCATTTCAGCATAGATTAGCTCTCTTGAAACTGTGTTAAAATTTATTTTGATAGCGTATTACTGCTCACTGCTGCCCGAAGAGCTGACTGCCTGCATAGTAAATAAGTTACCTTATAGACAACACCATAGCCACCGCGCCCTATCTCCTTGGTGATTTTATAGTTGTAAGTTGCGAGGTAACTGAAATCAGCCCTAACTTTGTAGTACTTATCATTGTTGTTAGCTTTAGGCCTCTTTCCTTCTGATGCGCTGGCTCTCTTGTTTTCCTTTTTCTCGATCATATAATTGTGCAATATTTAGTCTAATAATTGATAATGATAAATAGGAAAACAAGCAAAGGAATGATTGCAAATAATAATGATGGAGCAAACAGTTTAATCGATTAGCTATTTCTTAATTAAATCTATAAAAAGATGGGTAAAACATGAAATCAGTTGATCTTTCAAGAATAAAAACATTTATGCTTATCTTCGTCTAAGAAATCAAGGAGACCTAGTTGATGTTGTGAACGCATGATGCTTTATAGAAACAC
>Ga0302191_10000288_pt1 | contig 31267 bp, 24 predicted proteins | sample II_Bog_E3_1_FD_198775 | JGI IMG/M metagenome (GOLD analysis project Ga0302191, IMG submission 198775) | Peat permafrost microbial communities from Stordalen Mire near Abisko, Sweden - II_Bog_E3_1 | ecosystem: Environmental > Terrestrial > Soil > Wetlands > Peat | place: Sweden: Abisko...
CCCCAACCCCAACCCCAACCCCAACCCCAACCCCAACCCCAACCCCAACCCCAACCCCAACCCCAACCCCAACCCCAATTTCTTTATATCAAATATGATATACCAAATGCAATTAGGATAACAAATGGTTTAATATATCAACTCATAGATCTGATACATAAAATGAAGATCTAAGCTTAATTTTAACTCCCTCCAAATAAAGTTATATTGTCCTGGGTTTCAAATGATGCATATTGATATATTTATTGATGAAGCAAGGCAACAGAATCTGTCATAAAATTCCTATCAATTCTCTCAAAGATCGATAGGTCTACCTCAAGCGATAAGAAAATTACATCTAGAACACGCCCAAAATTATAGTTGGCAAACTTGAAAACAATGTTCAATAGATATGGACTGATGACCTGAAAAATTAATCAGTCCAGCGACTCAAATAACTTAACTCCAGCGAACGGGCTTATTGCTACGCGAGGTGTGTCATTCTGGCCTGCAAACGACTCGCCTGCCGTTATGGATATTTCATCATCAATGAAAATATGGTGTTTTTAAATGAGCAAAGGAAGGTATTCGTGTGGATTAACCCCTAAATTCTTGAAAACACAGTCAAGATATACCTCCCAAATAGTCAGGATGGTGAGGCTATGATGATGAGAAGCATTATTACTTTTATGAGGCTATGGCTAAAGTGCGATTACGGGTATCTCTCCTAGGCAAAACGTTTGGATTAACTTCTGATGAAATTTGACATTCTCCTCTCTAAAAATTCTGAAGGGTTCAAGCCCAAATCAAAGGAGAAAAAGTTCGTAGGAAGCCATAAAAACGTATCGATTTTTCTGCCCGAGGAGGGAAACTCCATCCGATATTCAGGAAATGGCATAAAAGCACCTGAACTTAACCTCCTGATCGAAAATCGGTCAAATCGAGAAATATGTGAAACCAACCCTACGGGGAAGGAGGATATTCTGTTTAAGAGTCTGTCCAACAAACAGAAATATATCTCAAAGCAAGTGGCCTAGTTGAATAATTCGGAGAAATAGGGGCAGATTAAGAACAAGACAACTCTCAGTCGAAACACTGATCACGCATCGGACAAGAACGTGGATTTCAATGAGTGCGACTTTGAGATTAAAAGTTTTAACAGTATTAACAACATCACTAAATTGTCGATCAATCAGTCACAAGGAATCAAGAGTGGCAACAACTACTTTCCCAACAGAACCACCTCCAACAAAAGCCATCCGATTGTGTCGCTAATCAATAGTCAAAATGGCAGCTCCAACGAATACAAGGAAAACAAGCTGTTGATGGAGGATGAGGAGGGGGAAGGAGAGAAAAAGAAAGCAAGGGAGTCTCTGGATGGAATTGGAGAAGAAATAAACGAGTTGTTCTTCTCTAATATTGAAAGCGATGGCCACAAGGAGGAAGAAATGAAAAAAATCGAAGAGGAATTCGGAAATTTACTCAACTGATTTCATTTTTATATATCCCATGTTTTATTTGAATCTATCAACAGGCTAGATAACATTATCGCTTACGAAGTTGAAGGCCATTGGTATTGCATTGTTATGACGTTTTATATTAAATATTAAAATGTTGAATTAAATGCATAGATAAATGATATGGTTAAAGACAGGATCAAGCTTTACTAAGGCGTCTTAACATGTAATGCAAAATGCCACCGTTTTTAAAGTACTCAATCTCGACGTCAGTATCAAGACGAACCTTCGCTTCGAATGATTTTCCAGTGTTGGTTGTCACCTTGATTATTTCGTTTACCTGAAGATTGCCTTCGCGAATATCGATATTGAATGACTATTTTCCAGTCAAACCTAAATTATTGTAAATATACCTAAACTGTCAGCGCTCTGCCCTGGCAAAAACTATAAGGGAAGTATGCCCATTCCAGCCAAATTGCTTCTATGGATCCTTTCGAATGATTGGGCAATAACTGCCTTGATGCCCAAAAGATAGGGTCCCTTTGCTGCCCAGTCGCGCGACGATCCTGAGCCGTATTATTGTCCAGCCAAGATAATAAGCTGATGCCCCTCTTTGCCATATCGGAAGGCAGCATCACTGATATCAAGGATTTCGCCAGTTGGAACATAGGTAGTTTGAGGTCCAACTTTAGGTGAAAGTTTGTTGATGATTCTTGTGTTTGCGAAAGTACCTCTTGCCATTACCTCATCATTGCCTCTTCTTGCACCATAGGTATTGAAATCGACCTGTTCGACATGTCTATCATGGAGATATCGTGCTGCAGGAGACTTCTTAGCAATATTACCAGCAGGAGATATGTGATCAGTGGTAATGGAATCTCCAAAACTGCATAGGACATAGGCGTTGTTGATGTTACTGATTTTTGGGAGAGACAATTCAGTAGTCTGGAAGAAGGGAGGATTGTGAATATAGGTTGATGAATCTTTCCATCCGTACTGGAGGGAAGGCTCAATTTTCAAGCTGTTCCAACGGTCAGTTCCCTTTGAAATCTTTGAATAGACTTCCTTGAACATAGCAGGGGTCACACTGGCGGCAACGACTTTGCTAATCTCGGTTCTTGATGGCCAAATATCCTTGAGGAAGACTGGTTGATTATTTTTATCAACAGCAAGTGGCTCTTTTTCAAAGTCAATATCCATGCGGCCAGCGAGAGCAAAAGCAACGACCAAAGGTGGTGAGGCAAGATAGTTGGCCTTAATAAGAGGATGAACTCTCGCCTAGAAATTCCTATTCCCCGATAGAACAGCGCAGGCAACGGCATCAGATGAAACTATGGCTTCTCCAACTTCAGCAGGCAACTCTCCACTATTTCCGATGCAAGTCATGCATCCATACCCTGCAGTAGTAAATCCAATCTCGTCAAGATATTTAGTCAATCCTGATTCATTGAGATACTTTGTCACGACTCCTGAGCCTGGAGAAAGACTTGTCTTTATATAACTTTTAATTCTGTATTAGTAATTAAGTACTTGAGACCTTTTTCAATTGCCTTTTTAGCCACGAGGCCAGCAGCAATCATCACGTCGGGGTTGGAGGTGTTGGTGCATGATGTTATGGCGGCGAGGACCACTGACCCGTGATTGAGAGTGTGTTCCTGTCCGTTGAATTTAAATTTATGCTACAAATGGACTTTGTTTGCAGCAACTCCGAATCCTTTAAAACCAGATTTATTGGGAATGCAGTCGTTGAAATCTTTTTTAATGATGGAAAGAGGGACTCTGTCTTGAGGCCTCTTAGGTCCGGAAATGCAAGGTTCCACAGAAGTCAGGTCAAGTTCGAGGACATCAGTGAATTTGACGTGATCTTGAGCCTTATAATCTCGGAGAAGACCTTGCAGTTTGAGTGTTTTCTCGATCACTTCCATTCTTTCTGCACTTCTATTAGTGAGCCTCAAATAGTTCAAGGTTTCTGCATCGGGTGGGAAATATCCCATAGTTGCTCCATATTCAGGAGCCATGTTAGCGATGGTAGCCCTGTCAGCAAGACTGAGATTAGCTACTCCTGGGCCAAAGAATTCCACAAACTTGCCAACCACCCCTCTCTTTCTGAGAGTGTGCACTATTTGCAAGACTAAATCAGTAGCAGTGATGTTCTCTCTTAAAGAGCCAGTCAGACGGAAACCGATAACTTCAGGTAGCACCATAGAGATGGGTTGGCCAAGCATAACTGCCTCTGCCTCAATACCTCCAACTCCCCATCCAACAACGCCCAAACCATTGATCATGGTAGTATGGGAGTCAGTTCCCACGACAGAATCAGGATAAACGATTTGTTTGTTATTTTCAAGAACAACTCTTGCCAAATATTCCAGATTGACTTGATGGACAATTCCGCTGCCGGGAGGAACGATGGAGAAGTTGTCAAAAGCAGTTGATCCCCACTTCAAGAACTCAAATCTTTCATAATTTCTCTTGAACTCAATTTCCTCATTGTCTCGCCAGGCGTCTTTGATTCTGGCTTTGTCGACTTGGACACTGTGGTCAATGACCAAATCCACTGGACATTGTGGGTTTATCTTTTTGGGATCTCCTCCTAATCTGGCAACAGCATCTCTCATGGCTGCCAAATCGACGACAGCTGGCACTCCAGTGAAGTCCTGAAGGATGACTCTCGCAGGTTTGAAGGCTATTTAAATGGATTGACTGGCTAACTTTTCCCAGTTTAAGATCTTCTAGACATCTTTCGAGGTGACTTCGAACTCATCACAATTTCTCACAGCGCTCTCCAAAAGAATTCTAATGCTGAAAGGCAGTTTATCCAATCGAGGGTCATTGAGACTTTGAATGTTGTAGTAAGTGAGATCTCTGCCAGCTGCTTGAATTTGGCTAGCAACTTTTTGGAAGGGATTAGGCTTTGCATGAGCGAAGGAGTACCTGCAAAGGGATGATATCATACCTACTGTTTATTTAACAATAATAATCTGATCAACAAATTATCAATACAAATATATAATTTTATGACATCCTTGCCTCAGTTATTTTTAATTTTATTATACTACAAAAATAGAATACTTTCAGAGCAAGGAGATTCTGATGAAGGCAAAGGATGCAGATTTGGATTAGGATATCGATGGCGAAAATTCATCACTTAATAAATTGGCATATTTGTAGACTCATATGTATTGATGTGATTTAGAGCCAGTCATATCATACGGGATTATAGAGATTGGGATAGATTTTCGGATTTATGATAGTTGCAATTTGCGAATCAACTGGGTTGGCAGTACAGACGAACGTTAACAGGGGCGTATTGCAAGTCGTTAGGCCGTATTGCGAAGTGCATAGTCCCGAAGTGCAGCATATTTTTTATTTACCAATGTCGCATATATCTCCTACTGCCGAGCATTGAGAGTCGCAATCTGGAGAATATCCCTTCCAAGCATGAGTATATTTTTGTACTCTTAGTGTTGTTGCAATTGAAAGCAACGCAATGGTGATGAGGAGGATGTTTATCTTGGATTTGGTCATAGTTGCAATAAATAATTTAAATACATCATCGAACATAACTATAATTTGGTTTTGGTTTAATTATGATTGGATCAACTAAATGTACAATTGTGCTCAAATACAAAAGAATCATTTAGCCTTAAAAAGCATCATGACCAACTTCTGCAGAGATTCATTCAGGCGGCGAGTGGTCTCAGCGTTGTTCTAACAGTTTTAACAGAATTGACAACGCGTACAATATATTCTATTACCCAGCAGGTCCAGAGTCTCCTCCAGCAGCTTTTATCCCAAATTAGCCTTGATGAAAGTCTCAGCACCCAAACTAAACAACTGTTCGAGGATGGTATCAAGAAGTAAAAACTTATAGTTGGCGTTAATCCTCTCCCTTTCGTAGTCTTTGACTGATGGTTCCTTGACGTGTTCTTTGTTGCGAAGTTCTTTGGTCTTTTCGAAGATGAAAGAAATATGTCTAAGTATAAATCGAATTACTTGAAGTAATCTTCGAGATAGGTTGGCCGGATAGAGATCAGCTGGAAATATATCTTACTTCTGAATCGCAGCACCTCGAAGTGATGCTTGATCAGTCCAGGCAGTATCTTAATATCCTGATAGAATCCGTTCTTCCACAGACTGTCCCTGAGTTAGATATTGTCGTTAAAATTGGTGACAAAGGTGTAGATGGGATCTAACTCCTTTAGAATATCCAAGTAGATCTGAATAGAAATAGAAATACGTTTTCGGTGACGCTGCCTGGGAATTTCTAGAATATCTACTGCGACTTGTTGAGGAATAGGAAGAGAGCGAAACATTTAGCCTAGTAGTTATTTTAAAGCAAATCCTTGCTTCGGTTCCAAGCCTCCATCGAACCAATTTCGGAGGGAAGTGTCTTTTTCAGTAAACTTTGAGCAAATAATAAATATGTTTACCAGTCGTGCTCCTCGAAGTTAGGAGCAATCTTTTGTAGGAGGTCGTTGAGAGCATCTAGACTCAACATAATAAGCAATTTAAGCGAGTGATTGAGGATGCAGTTCTCATAAATTTTAAAAACGTCCTACAGGAACAAACGAAATTCTTAATAGTAGAGGACAATCAGCTGGTTGATTGACTTAAACAGCAGAGTAAAAGAGTTTTTAAGCCAGTTTTAGAGTTGGTTCTTCTTGAGCGGCTTTGATTGAGAAGTGTAGGTAATTTACTCAAAGGCCGGACGGAGCACTCCCTGCAAAACCATCTTCCAGAACTCATACTTGAAGAATTTACCATATCGAACGAGAATATCAAACAGGGATTAGATTGCAGGAAGTTGTATATTGGTACGACTGTCTCCGCAAATAGGAAAGATAATGCTGAGGAGGGGTAAGAACACAGTCTGCCAAAAGTTGATATCCAGTGCGGCATTTTAGGGGGAGTCGATGGCTCTTTATAAATTGATGCCAAGCTGCTTGTGGTAGTATTCAATGATTTCCTTGATTATTTGCAGGCATCCCAAGGCGTAGCTGTCCTCCTTTTCTCTTGCCAATCGGCTTAAGATCTGCACAAAATCAGTATAGTTTTCATCGAGGTTGAAGATGGTGAAATTATTATCTGAAATTCTCTTGAGAATAGCATACCCCTTCTCCTTAATCACTTGGTGTTCCTCCTCCTCAAAACAATTGCACACAACAGACAGGATGGTCTTCCACCCAGTCTTAAGGTGAGGGTAGTGGTTACTGACAAAATAGTTTAACCCTCCGATCATTAGTTCCTTCACTGCGAATATCTTGGTCCCCATAAAGATCTACTCGAAAGGACGCAAGTACTCCCTTTGCAAATTGATGAGATCCTTTCGCTTTAAGAATTTAGTTACCAATTGTTTCAAGAAATCAGAAGCAAACATCGCAATCCTTTCAGTTTTATGCTTGCCTAGCTCAGTATAGTACTCTCTCAACTCACTCCAAAAAATAGTCAATATCTCCAAACTGCGATTGGCATTGAGCTACAACACTTAGTTTATCTTTTACAGGCAGAAAGGAACACCACCATCGTTGATTTAATCACGACTCACCGCCAACAGTGCTCTCAGGAATCCAATCAGATTAGGAATTGCGAATTTAGCTGCTTTAGCCATCAATGACTCGATATAGGACTCATAGAGAAAGCATTTGTTTTATACAATACAAATCGAAACATGGCTCTTGCTGGAATTCTGATCCTTGCGTATGGATTTACTTCTGTTGAATTTGCTGATCAGAAAAATAACAACTTTCCACTGCACTGTAATTTTATCTCCAAATTTGCGCACCCATTCGAACATGGCTTCCATGAGCAGATACTTTTTGTTGATGGTCGACCTTTGAATCTACTCCCATATCTTTTATATTCCTCGTTCGACTAGCTATGCTCCGTTATTATCACTACCCAACCGAATCGCCCCTTACATGAACTACAAACATTTGATCAACTATTCTTTGTCTTTGTCTTAGAGATCTTTCATTCGCCAAGCAAGCATGTCGATTATTTGGCCAACAAACTCATCAATGAAGATGGGAAGAGGGTATTTATGAAGTTAAGGCAACGACTTCAAAGGCCCTTCCACCAGCTTTTAAATACATTCAAGAGCCTATCTCTACTGCTCTTTCAGGTAGATCTCTTGAGCCTTTTTAGGGTTTGTATTATATGCAATGGTAATTTATATCTATTTCAACTTCTCATGAACTCCCAGTGGTGTCTTTTGAACACTAATGTAGATCGCTTCCAGAAATTCTGGCGGAAATTCCGCATCAGGAGAACCATTCATACCCTTAGAAAGCTTAGCAAATTGAGGAAGAGTCATCTTATCGACCACTTGAGGATTATGAAGATTACTTTGCAACATCATCAGCAAGTAGGACAAACTATATACGGCATCTGAGTTCATCAGCACTCCTCCTTACTTGTTTTGCTCATAATAAGTAATACCAAACGTTTATACAATTCTCTCGACGACTTGAGATTCTCCGGGAAGAGTGAAGTGCTTGAGCAGTATCCTCAACCCCTCGTCAATCGGGACTCTTGCAAATTTGATCTGACCGATGTATTATTTACGGATTTTGCCGGCAAATTCATCAATATCACCAATTAGCACTCCTACGTTGGTTGGGTTCAATCTTCGCAGGTTTTCATGTATAAATTTGGCAATATGCTCAGGGTCAGGGGGCATGAATCCCTCTTCAATTAGCTTTTTAACTACCTTCAAAGGCTTTTACGATTTGTTGAAGCGTTCAATATGGGCACGGACGACATTTAGTTTGGTTTTTTATGCGATAGCCTTTTATGATTAGATGTGATGCATCTTTCGGTCTGTTTACTGCAGGTGTCTTAGTAATACCAGTGCGACGTCCATCGATAACCTTTTAGAAGTTAAGTCCTCGAGAGGAGGAACGGCTATTGATTCGGGGATGGGAATGCCAATATAGAGTTGTCTCATGGCATCAATCACCTCTTTCACCGAATCATAACGCTCCGGGCAGCAGTCCAAGGCAATGGCTGAATCAAATAACACTCGATTATTAATGAGATCCCTAATAAATTTAAGGATTTAATCTTTGACGTGCTGCGGAGTTAAAAAATACACAAGTTTACGTGCAAACATCCTCAGTAGTATCTAAGTCTCATCCAAAAATATTCTTAGAACCAATAGTTTTTTAAGGGCTCCCATGCACTGTATAAATGTTTATGTTTCGGCGTAGATATTGGCCATGACTTGCCTCACGACTCCTCTCAGTTATAGATACGACTTAGGACTGAGTTTATCGGCTACTTTTTTAATTTCCGAGGCCATTAGCACGAATATCTCCGAGAAGCACATCCTCTTTTTAATATCGGAGTGTCCCAGATACTTCCTGAACAGCGAAAACAATCCTCTTATGTGGGATTCGAACACATCTGCTGATCGTTGCTCCTACATTGTAAACTTCTATAGTGATTCTGGATTAGTAAATTAATACGAAATTCGTTGACAAGGGTTTGCTTGCATTCGAAAGAACACACCGGCAGACGAGTGTTCCTACAGTAGTAGTGAGCGGCCGCTCGGCAAATTGTGCACCATCCAAATTTACCAGCGGTTATGCCTTTCTCATTGGACTCCTCGCTGAGACACAGCTCAAAAGGCTGTTAGGAATCTTAGCTGGGAACAATTTGATAGTTACTGATGCCTCGTCTGATGAAGATATCGAGTTTGATGGCGACTGAATCAGCCAAGACAAGTCCGTATTTTTTGCAAACCCCCTTAATGGAGATGGAGTTATCTTCTTGAAGAAACTTGCGGTCGTAGACTTCGCGATATGATTAGAGAGAGTGTCGAAACATTTCCAAGATGACTGATTTCAACATCTTCTCCTCCTCTTCCAGTTTGTTGCCGCCCATGCTGTCGATTAAAAAATCAAAGATTTTGGGAAGCAGAGTGGTCGGTATTGAATTCTGGTCCAACCTCCAAATCAGACTCAAGGATTTAGCCACACTCAAATTCAACCCATCATCGCGTTCGCCCAAACTGACCAAAGTTTAGATGTATATCTATTTGAAAGAACGCGAGCTGTAGTCCTCCACAGGCAGCAGTAAAAACTATCGATGTTCCTCCTTGACTAATTTAAGACTGCCCACCAGATCTTCATTGGGGTTGATGAAGTTATAGGAAAAGAGTCGCTGGATGGCGGAGATTATGGGCGAATAGAGTTTAGGGGTTTTGCTGCCGAGGACGATTATCATGACGAGAAGGTAGTTGGAGGGTTCAATTCGACCGTACACCTCTTTCGATAAGAAATCTAAGTCAGCAAGAAGTACTCTCAACCGTATCAAGAAGCTCTTTGATCTGTCCAAATTTTTTAAATCCGATTTTCCTCACTCTTCGGAATGCTTCCGCGATGGTCTCGACGTAGATGGGGAAATAATCGTTTGCCGACATTTAATTACAAACTAATTAAATCTTTCAGTTTGATATTTGAGCAGGAATTAATAAGGAAAATTATCAAATAACACGAGGGAGAGCTCAGATGATTGAGAGTTGATGATAGAAATAAAAAACGTCGCCAGCAGGATTTGAACCTGCGCGGGCATAACCCACAGATTTCCAATCTGCTGCCTTAACCACTCAGCCATAGCGACTGTCATGAAACATACTATCTCATAATATATTTATTTTACTAGGTTAATCAACTAACACCTTCATTTTGAAATAAACATCAAACCAATTGCTGAATGCTATGTCATTGCAAAATTATAAAAAGAACCATAGAATGAAGATCCATTTTGATAATCTAGGATAGCACTAAAAATTAATTCAAAAAATTTGAATAGCCTTTAAATGATAGTTCTTTTCCATTATAATATTTAAACTGAATGGAGATGAATACCTTTGAGCCTCCAAAATTGGCAATAATTCGCCTGCTCCGTTCTCAAGGTTGCTGCCCTTGCGAAGGTGAGAGGTCCAATCAATCATTATAACTGAATCGACTGCTAGCAAAAAGATAGCAAATGTTGTCATAAGTAACATTCGAAAGGAATCGGCTCAGAGAAATACCTTGTGTGATTACTTTAGCAGCATAAATTTAAGAGCTGAGAGAAGTCGTTCGCGGACTGGGCAGGTAGAATCGAGGAAGGATGCAGTACCTTAAGAAATTACAGTAAGTATCGAACCAGACCATCAGTTGGCAAGATAGCAATGAGTAGGATAGACGATAGCATTAAATTTTACAGCAATAATATTCGAATCAGATGCGAACCCTTGAGGCTGTTAACAAAACCAATCGCAACCTGGTGGATCGATTAGCTCGGAGCTGACAGAGAATATTGTTTGAATTTATTGTTGGAATATATCAAAATCATTTGATGTAGAATGAATTGTTGAATAGTATACTTCTCATTAGAATAGGGCAACGAATTTGATAATAAGGGATTTTTCTTAAACTTTCAAGAGTTTCGATATATTCGATATCAGATTATTTATCTGCATTAGTTGTGACATGAAATACAAAGGAGTACTGATCGAATCCATTTCTATATTCAAGACGCCTGCTACTTATCTATAGCTAACACTATTGCTGATCGTAGATGTCTTTGCTTGGCTCAAAAGCTTCGTCGTCCGCAGGGTGATTCCCATTGTAGTAGCCACAGCAATATGGTTGATGATTTCCAACATCGATGCGTTGCAAGTAGATAGATTTCGACTTAGACTATTTAAGATATCTGCTACTTTGCAGGTTATTGGATCCTTTTAGGAGTGGCATCATCGATTGGGCTAGGAACTGGACTGCATACTTTTGTCTTGTATTTGGGTCCGCATATTGCCAAAGTTGCATTGGTTGCTACTCATTGCGGATATTTGCCTAATATGGTTCCATCGAGATGGACTTTCAACCATTTTTAGGACTGCCAAGGTAACAAACATCAAATTTAGCATCATCTTCCAATGAACTCATTGGAATGTTTGGAATATTATTCGCAGTCCAAATATAGAGCTTTTTATGGGGGTTAGGCACTGCGTTGGGAGAGTTACCTCCCTATTTCGTCGCCAAGAAAGTAAAGATTAAGTAACAAAGGCCGCCTAAACAAGAGTATAACTCAAGCGAATGAGCGATTAAGCCGAAGGACATCCTCAAGCAATTGACTCAGCATAGAAAACATTGATTGAAAAGTAGCATAAAATCCATCATCTCTCTAACGAGGAGATTTAATAGGTTTTACAGCTTAAGAGAAAGCCCAATCCAACAATTATGGAAAGAGCAAAAATAATAATCTACGATAATATGTAGAAATATGGTTTTTGGACCATTCTATCCTGCGCATCAATACCCAATCCTCTTTTTGATTTGGCAGGGATAACCTGCGGACATTTTCGCATCCCTTTCAAAACGTTTTTCACAGCCACTTTTATTGGGAAGGCAATCATTAAGGTTCACATTCAAATGATTTTCGTTATTTCCATTTTTAGGAAGGAATCACTCGAGTTTATTCTCGGATGCATCAGATGGTTCAGTGATAGTTTGGCCGAGTCCGCACGAAACAGTCTTGAGGAGCAGAAGAAAATCCTATATGAGCCCTCTAGATTCAGCGAGAACAAGCCCTTGGTCGTTAAGTTGTGGGACGTGTTCATTATTGGAATGATCGGATACTTCCTAAAATCAATTCTGGACGCCCAAGTGCAAGAAAAGGCAATCTCCTTAAAAGACAAAAAAGATGATTGATATATCTTCAATTGATAGGATAACTCACTCCAAATCAGGAATTTAGTCGTCCTCCTTCTCGGCTTTTCGCTCATATTCCTCACACAATCTCATCACTCGTTCTCTTTCTTATTTCTCCTTCCTCTTTTTATCCTCCTCCTATTTCTTACATTTTTTGGCTTATGTATCCTTAGCTTTTCTTAAAAATTAATGAGGGTGCAACTTCTTCATTTTTATAAGCAATTACCCAGTTATTTGCGATCTTTCGGACTTGGATTCGTGCACTATAATCTCCTATCCGAATTTTATTTGGGTCAGCTGCTTTTTTATTCGGACACTCACCCATTTCGGGTTAAGATTTACATCAAGTTCACCCGTCTATAAATGACGGGGAACTTCTATCTAAAAAAATGAATAGTCAGGATCGTCGTACTATTTGATCGAAAATTTGTATTTTCCTTAGTTGCATTGCCGAATTTATCCATTTTTAGTGTACATCTCAGATGGTTTCTACACTTTAAACCTCTCGGGATTTCTCTCCCTCTCTTTTCTTTATTTATCCTCTGCTAATTTCTCATACATTTCGCGTCGTGCCTCTTTCGTATAGGCAACCTTCAACTTCTTTTTCTCTTACTCAGTAAGATGCTCCTCTAGCTTTTGCCTTTATCTGGTCTCATGTTATTATTGCTTTTTCTAGAGTTTTCGCTTTTATATGGCTTCGAAAAGGGAGGCTTTTAAAGATGGCAGCATTTGGATTGCCTTTATCCTTTGAGAGGGAGTTATTAGTTCTCCGTTGTATGTTTCAAGAGATGGAACGTTTGCGATAATGTAGTCTTTGCAGCCAACCCAACTTTCGCAAGGATTGCCTGTGAGATAGATTTCCTTAAGATTTGGCAATACCGATAAGCATTTTACACTATCATGAAGTTCAGTAACTTCGATGAAATTGACAGTCATATCTATTTTTTTCAAGCTCTAACATCCCTAAATGTTCTCTATCTTGGAAATGTTATTAAGGGCCATGTTGAGATACTCTAATTCTTTGAGTTTACTAAGGTTTTCCATCTTATCGATGATGTTATTCTGCAGGTAAAGTATCTTAAGATGACGGCAGAGGATATCCAAATTCTATATTTTAGTCAACTCTTGCTGATGAAGAGAAATCTATGTTGAAGGTCAAGTTACTTCTTAGAGGGTGGTGAGACAGCCTTCATTGTGTTCTGATCTTTTTCTCAACAGTTATTCGGTGATTCTGGACATGCGATTTAATTATTTTTAAAAGTTATATTATAATATAAAGTTGAAGGTTGCTTTCGAAGCATGAGGGCTCCTGTCATGAGCCCCTGTGTCAAGTAGCACCCATAGCATATATGGTCCGGGTGGCGCTTTAATGTTTAATCATCTAGGTGTCAATACGTGATCCTTACAACCCTACTTCTTGATAATTACAATCATCATCATTGTTGTTAATAAGCCATCATGTTAAAACAAACATAAAATCAATCATTTAGCATGCCTATACTCACAAAATGCTATTGATTAGTTAAGGCATAAACAAATGCGAACTATTATCGTTAATCAATGATTTTATTTGTTTTACTTCAATATGAAGACCTTGATGTTGATGCATAATCAATAGAGTTATTGGTAAGAGATTAATAAGTGAAATTATCTATTAATAAACATATCCATATTATATTGAATTATAATTAAATGCTAATTGGAGGAGTTGGACCAGCCACCGATGCCACTGAGGCTGATCATATTTTCCTCAATCAGCACATTAAACAACTTAATATTCAACTGGGAGCCAACAATACTTCCTATTATATTAACAGCATTTCCCATCAAATTTCGGGGCAAAACCACTTTGTTCATCTTACCGGTGTGCCCGATGGAAAGCATTACACGGCTAGTCTTCATCAGCCAGCCCCAGGATCAGGAGAATCGAAGGTTTTGGAAGTGAGTCATGGACATAATCCTCATAAGCATGGTCACGGACATGGGCACCATTAGCATCAGCATCACCACAAATGATCATATCTCTAGTCAAGACATGATAATTCATGATGGAATTTATATCCGCACAAAAATATTCTCTCTGTTTATTTGTCAGACAAAACATAAATCCAAATAAATAATGGCACAACAATTAGCAATTTATAATTCAATCAGTTTGTATTCACCCTATTAATATGTAGTTAATTTGAAAGAAGGTATATATTTAAAAGTTATGAATTTTAATTTTCTACCACACCCTCCCAATTCGGCATGGTTGCCTCCTATCGATCCTAATGACGAGGTATTTACACGACTATTCAGTAAACCCTCGAACAGGAATAGGCCATGATTGAATAATAATTCAAAAACATCCTTTCTCAAGATTTAACTGGAGCTCTCGGAACTTTATAACTGCGCTAAGAATAGTAGGAGTAAGAAGAAGAGTAAGAAGCCGATGACATTGACGACTACACCGACGAGATACAAATTCCAGTATTTAATCGATAATTTAGGAAGGATAGGAATAAATTTGAGAATGATTTGACTGAATTATCATAAGACAAAACTAGCAATTAAAACAATATTATTCAAGTTGATTCAACTTATTTCCTAAAGGTATACAAATTTGTGCTTTTTGTGTTGTATCATTGAGAAAATAATTATAATAACAATAGAACATTGAGTATGTTTTTTTGCTGTTGTCCAGCAGACATTTAACATGAGGAAATCAATCGCAAGTCAACCATCAAGCAGAAACTTATCGAGAATGAAGAAGCCATTATCAAAGACAGTTTAGTCATGAACATTGGCTCGGAGAATGATAATGCAGAGGTTTCTTCAAAGTAACAACCTTAACTGGTTAAAATGTATCTAAAATCCATGAGTGGAATCGAGAGTAACTTTAAAAGTTCATACAAAGATGAAAAAGAAGATAGAAAATAACAGCCTATACTTGAGCCTAGAACTTTTGCGAAAAGTTTAGACAGGATTGGCAGCTATGAGGAACTATAAAATTATAAAAATAAGCGGGATTTATGGCAGGAATAATCTGGAAGTAAAATTCTGTATCTTTTTAATCGTAAATCGGAAGAAATGGTCCTTTCCTTTAAAATAAAAAAACTGAAGATAGATTAGCTAAATGCTCTCAATTACGTGCTAAACCCCAATAGATACATCCGTAAAACCAAAACAAAGTCTCAGTAGCCTTCTCTTAATCTCGTGATAACATCCAAGACGCTTTCAGACCTAAAGATAGTCTTGAAGTCAATCAATTAATTTCCTGAAACCAAAATTATGTTTGGCGTACTTCGCGAGTAGAACAATATGGAACTAACAAGATGCCACTACGAGAGTTAATAAATTCATGAAGTAGTCTTGATTGGAGGTAACTGCATTCGATTGTAATATTTTGATAAGATAGTCATATCATCTCTATGCGAAAAATAGGTGTGTAAAATTATTCAGTTCTGTAAAAAGAGCACAGAATACTTTGAATTGGATGACCTTGCAAGGATAATCATCCTGTTTCCTGCCTTTCTCACCTTATCATAAATTAATTTAATCCTCTCTAACCTATTTCGCAAATTTCTTGTCTCTGAGCAATTGTAAAGAGCCGTTAAATATTTAGGTTTTCATATAGAACTGATATAAAGCGATAAATGTGACCGTGTAATTCTTGTAAAGAATAGTTTACTTTATTGTTCGTAATAAGACAAAGTAAACCGTTAATTTTAAACTAGGTTGGAGTTATCAATCGGTCTTTTGCAAGTCGAAATTGATTATTCTAATTTTAAAAGTTATAGGAAGCTCATGGAACAATTTTTTGGTGATATGACCATTCTGAAATACTTTAAATTCGTTTAATACTTGCATCGAGAGAGGAAGGAGTTTATCTCTAAATTAGAGGAGCTCAAAATATTTTAAAAGGAAGAAGTATTGGAAATACAAAACAGCACCAGAGTTGACATAAAAATTATCAATGATTCAGAGAAATGCCTTGTGTTTAAGCATAGAAGCACGAAGAAAATGGGATAATTGTTTACATAATATCAAAATACGCGGAGTGCGTTGGAGCAGGCGTAAACTATGATGAAGTAATGGGATGATGACTTGAAGGAAAGTGATTTTCAGGTAACAAAATCCTCAAAAAACAATAAAGGATAAATGGATTAGAGTTGTAGTATCTTTGAACGCATTGAAGATTCCTTTATAGAAGAAACAGATTTGGATATAATTGCCTATATTTAAACTTTCTGATTCATACAACTGAAATTTAAGTCTTAAGTTAATGATTAATAAATATTTATTCATCTTTCAAATTTATTACAATCATACTCAAATATCCATTCCTATATGCCCTGAACTTACAGCCTCTCCTCTGATTGGTAACTATATGTTGCCAACCTCAACATTATTGTCAATATTGATGCTATTGTTGGAGTTTATATTCAGAAGGCTTGTATTATTAGGATGAGAATCGATGTTGTTGTTATTGATGATTGCTGCTGTGGGAACCTCTTCCTATTTGACATCATCTTAATACTCCTCATCGTTGTTTTATTAACTTTCTGATTCCTAAACTTTATCACCTCGCTCCATTACATTCAAATATTAATCTTAATCGTAATAGTCAGGTATAGACCCCTAATTTCTGGAAGTATCAAAAGTGAACACCTCCCCTCCAAGTTGAAAGCTAATTCCTCGTTGAAATGGATTAATTAATAAATTTCGTTTGATTAAAACCAATGTTCCAAATTTTGATTTGTTATCCTCAAGAAAGAACTGTTTGTTTTCGAAATCATAGATTAGATTAGCATGATGGCGAGACACAGAAATATCATCAGATATCTTTATATCAATTTCCTTCTTTCGACCAAGGGAAACTTTACTTGTTTCGGAGAGAGTGATAAAATAGAATATTTTCGAATACTCAGCATTCTTCTTCATTATTTATAACACCACATAGGGCTTTCCTGGCTTTGGAATTTATACCGTATAATATTTTTTATTGTCGAGGTAGATACGGTACTTGTAGTGTGTTTTGCACATTTCACAAGTCAGAGGAGTCCACTTTATTGTTATGAAATTTTTGGATTTTATAACGTTTAACCGCTTTCCTAGCCAAATTCGAAGACACTTCAGATGAATGTATCGAACTGAACCTGAACACTTGCATGGACAAATTAAAGGATTTGTGAATTATCCGGGCTCCAAGCAAATCCTGCAAATTTGCTCATTTTCAGTGGCTAGAGAAAGAACTTCGTGGGCTGCCACATCTTCTTTGCTTGTAACAGGAGCTAACTCTTAATTTTACTTCAGTTTTAGATCTTCATATATAATCTTACAAGTCTTTATTGAGTTAAAATCCATTAATTCGGAAGAATGCGGGTCATTATGCACAATTTACCTCACTTTAATCTTTTGTTTTCCCAATTTGAGGATGTCCTTCTCTTTCAGAGGGTACTTCTATATAGCAACAGCATTACTTGTCCGGGAACGGTTCGCACAATCAACCATAGCAACCTTTGAATAGTCTCATGCTAATTTTCGATATAAACAGGCAAAATCTTATAATAATTGGTTCTCTTAACAATCTAAAAGGCTGCATTTTTGAACATCTAAATTTATTGCTTTTTACTTCCTCCTCATGATTATTTTTTGTTGTTTCTTTGATGATTTTATCATCATTGCTGGTGTAAAACACAGAGTTGTTTTTTATCACGTACAGATGCTTTCGAATTTACTTAGATTCGTAGTCGTAAAGACCTTGATAATCTTTCAACCAGACACTATTTATCACTCGACTGAATTATTAATCAATTACAGGTCACCAACTGCTCCCAACCTTCCTAAAACGGGAATATGAGTCGTATAAATCATCTATTCATTCTCACAATTTCCCATATTAATTGCACCAAATTTATTATAGTGTAATTGAAAATTATTATCAATTTGAACAATTTCGATATATAACGTTCTATCTCTCATTATGCTCTGATATAGTATACTATCATAAACTTAGTTAAAACTACGAATTTAAAGAAATTGCATGTACATATACAAATCAAAAAATTTTGGTTAGAACATGATAGTTTTTATGAGTGTTGGCATAGAGACTTTTGAACTCAGTTCGAGAGTTGTAACATTTTTCGCAAAAGAAAAAGTTATAACAATTCTCACACATCCAACAATGTTCGAGGATCTCAACCTTACATCCAAAGCATTCATATATTTTATCTTGCTGGATCTGCGGTTCAAATATCACTTCCAATTGGTGAGATGGCTTGTGCCTTTTATTAGAGTTGTAGTATGATCCGGGCGGCCTCTCAAAATAACATTTTTGACCTAAATTACAAAGATGATTACATAATTTAAAGTTTTTACAAAAAGAACAACTGAAGTAAATACCGATAATGGGGTTTTGATAGCACGAGGAGCATTTTGATTAGTGTATATGAAAGCCATTTCCGAAAACAGGAACTTAAAGAAACATGAATTCGTGCTCTAAGGAATGAAAATTATGTTAGACATGCAAATTTTTATCGTAACAATCTAAATAAACGAATGCATACTTTCACATAAGTCAAAATCTTGGCAGGTTATACACTGAAATCTCAAACCCCAAATTGGTTAAGTCCCACAATGATTGCATGAGACATACTAATGCCTAACATTTTCGTCAACAGAATTTGCTAACTCGAAAAAAGTAGATCTGTCCTCTGTGCCAATACATTTCGAGCAAAGATCATAATTTGGTCGTATTTTTGATTTAAATCTTTTTTATCCATATTTTAAGACATTTTTGCACTTATCGCAAGACAATTTAAGCAGCCATTTATCGTAGGATTCCCCTAATTCATTGCCCATGCTGAAAAGTCCAAACCTTAAGTTATGATTTCTTGCAAATATTTATATCTTTTTTCCGCCTTTGAACATGATGTCGATTATCGCATAAAGATCTTCTGGTTTTTGAGATTTCTATCTCACCTAAGAAAATATAGTGTTCCAACTGATTTTCTGCCTCATTTTAATTTTTTTGGCTGCATCGACATTTTTTTTGCATTTATAGCCTACTAGGCAAACTTCATAGGAGTGCATAAAATAATATCCATGGGTAAGGTTAATCTTCTCATCTTTAAGTTTCACCCATACTATTTATTAAATCAGTTCATATCCCCATCCTTCCATGATTTCCACAGAAGCATCAAGTTGACTGTTAAGAATCCACACAAATATGAACCCTTAATCAGAGAGTAGATGAAGAGGTATTCTCCCGATTTCACTGTTAGCCATAGTGTTGTATTCAAGTGAAAATTTGCAGTTTGAAAACATAAACTGACTATCATTTTGCTGAGCTCCTTTGATTCTCCAGGGAGGGTCAATGATAGTGACATCAAATTTACCAACTTCATCAATAAAGAGGTTCCAGTTGAAGTATCTAACGTCGCAATTGATAAAGGTGTCGTTGATGGTTTTTCCGAGTTGTTATCTTGTTTTCTCAATTATATCAAGAGTCTTAAGATATTAATCACTATGCTATCGGATATATTAATTCAGAAACGGAAATTTAAATGTCTCAACCACATCCGAGAGGTCATCTTAATCATAGAAGTACCTCTTCTGATTTTTCCTTTTTTTATATTTTTTCACTTAGATCTGATTGTTTTCCGAAATATTTTAAAGATCCCTCTTGCTTATATCCTAATTTGATATTTTATCATTCATTAGTTTTTATTCGCATGGATTAAACTTTTAATTTATTTATTAACAACTTTACTTTTTTTGGAGTTAAGTTTTAGGCTCATTTTATTAATCATCTTTAGACAGCATGCCTGAGGGCAATGATGGGAATTTCTGTTAGAAAAAGGAAGAGGCTTGTTCAGGAGGAATGATAATGTTTTGGGCGGGGTTGTTGGACACACTAGAGTCCTATTTCAGCGATTCTTCCTTGACAATTATGGGCGTTGATGATTGCTGATCCCCTCCCTGATCATTTTTACCCAAGAAATAACCCTGAAGTCCCCCTGCCAACTCTTGACTTCCTACCACCTAGACTTACCTGTGCATAAACTTATCTTGAAATTATAAATGGTAAAATAATACAAAGTTTTTGCGATCATTCTAAATTAGGGTGTTGGTTTGAGATGTGAGCATTTTCCTTAAAAAAGTTCCACATTATTTTGTGGTGCCTGGCGTTGTTTTCATCTCAGATTATTTTGTAATTTATACTATTTGACTCAATCATTGCTTGAACCATTACTCCAGTCTATTGCCGTATCTTTCTTGCTCCTAAAGAGTTTTATCTGCTTGCAAAGAAGAGGTCTGTCCATTTGTAATCTCTTTCTGAAGCTCCACTCAAATATAAATAAATAATTAACTCTCGATGAAAGTTTTTCAAAAACAATGTAAAAAGGATATAGATTGTGTCTTTTGCTTAGAAATCATAGTCTCATCCTTGATAAAAAAAAATACGATGTAAATAATGCTAAGGTCTTAAAAAATAAATTTTGTCAATCTATATCTTTAATAATGTTGGTAAATTAAAATTTATAGTTCATGAGCGAAATTTGAAATTTTGGGATAAGAATAAAATAGAGTGATTGTAAGTTGTAAATTTGGGCAAGCTGACTGAAATAACTGCATGATGCTATATTATTATTTTAAAATGATTCTAAATGACGAAATGGAACAATAGTTTGATTCACTAACTCTTGAGCAGATTCTGCAAACGGATGACCTCATCCTCGAGGAGGTGCTTTCCATAAAAAATATTCATAACATGATCAAGGGCGATTTGGAAATATTCATCAATTATTGCAAAAGTCGAGAGTAATTCACGGATAGATTGATCATTCTGGGACTAAAATGTCCCATGCACGAAAGCAGCAACGCTGGTATGAAAAAAATGGCATTTATATGCAATGACATATTAACATCCGATAGGAGTTAAGTTGCCGAGTTAATCATGTGGACCCAATTCTGTGAGAAGCCTAACGAAAAGACGGACAAAGGCTAAATTTGTCGTCATTATAAATATTTGGATAAAGTAGTTAACTATTTCAACGAACCGTACTTGGACTAAACCTGCATAAATTATATAGGCAAAGTACTGGTGCTCCTTACCAATTGGAAGTATATTGAATCATTCGCAAAATATCTCAAAAAACATGTGTCTGTGTTTTAGAAATTGATTAGTCTGTCATTGTATCCATCAATGGCTCATTTATTCTCTAAATTCCTCACTTTTTCATCGGAGTACTATTCCTCAGACATTGTTAATGAGTTTAAAATCACAATAATCTCATCTTTGCTGACCAAAGTTCATGAATAAATAAGCGAAGAGCCAACTTCCTTAATCTTCTATTGTTTCGAATAGGTGCTTAACTTTATCCGACGTAGGGGAGAAAACTAGCCCAATGACAATGTGCCTTATATATGCAATCTAATGGTGTCTAAGTCAGAAATTGGTTACCACTTGAACATCATCGTGAAAGCCTTAACAGCATAGACTAAATCTTTAGCTCAGTTATATAGTCTGAATAATTCTCTTAATTATTTGAATATCGTTATAAATAGAATACAATTAGAGTATGTTAATGAAGACTAACCTCTACAATGCAGACCCATCATATCTTATAAAATTGATGAATTATTCTCATCCTTTTGCAAATTTTTACATCTGTCAATACACTTGGAATAGTTTTTGTAATTCGATAAATCCACTGCCAGACTGATGACTTTGCAATATATGGAAACTCTTCGCACCATGTGCCGACTTAAAAATTTTTATGAATTCTATGCTAAATTCTAACTAAACTCAAAAATATTAGCCTTAAATGCTTTAATCGTAACTTTGCGTTAATTTAGTCACTGATCTGCTAATAAACAAATTTTGGACTCATATTCCAGGCAAGTATAGCTCTTTTATAGGCAATACTTCTTCGTGAAGAACAACTCTTATAAAAAGGCAATACTTCATAGAACGTGATCGCTCCCATTGAAATCTATAGTATTTTAGCTGAACAAAAATAAGAGTTATAGGTGTAGGTGTACAAGATGGCAAACCTAATAAAAAACAATAAAAACGTGAAAAATATCCATGTGAGAAAGCTGTTGATGCTAATCGATACTTACTATAACAAATATCGATTGGTGAGGAAAAGTTAGAAGAGTTAGACTCTGCAAACTTTATTTCATGGATACACAGCGTAAAATTGTAAGAGATACTATGATTACATAACGGTTTAATGTGGCTACCCATTACTGGAATATTCTTTTCCCAACGAAGAGTCTTTTACTTTTTTCAAGAGGAATAAGGCCAGTTCTTAAATCGTTTAAAATCATAATAAGTAGATGAATGTAGAAAATGTTGCAAAACTGACTGAGGACAAATAAACTAAATAGAATTAAGAAAGAACATAAACACAATTGACTGAGGAATCTTGCGGCGAAACCGACCCGATTTAAGATAAAAAAACATAGATATCTCCTATCGAAACACCATCAATCATCGACTCCCCTGATGAAGTAATATCTCCCGACGTATAATTTATCTAATCAATGTCTTGATTCAAAATATAGTTAATTTTTAACATAATTAATTTATTGCAAACTAAATATAATATATTTATAAATTTAATCTTAGGATCAGACACTAAGATTTTCAACTATAAACTATGGATGAGGCACCAAACAAAATTTATTCATAAAACATTATTAAATTTGATTGTTAATAATCAAAAATATTATAAATTTCAAGTAACATAAATCGCCAAATCAAACTTTGTTGCCTCATCGTCTAAAGATTTATATCATCTTTTTGTGGTTTAGTCTTTTACGAAATTTTGCATTGAGCATACTCATTTGGTCGTCACTAAGCTCAATGTGATCCGTACTTGCATTTTTTGTGTAGACTTTCTCCGGCGGTTAAAACTAAAAATAATTAAGTTAAATGGATGGTTGTTTCTCTGTCCCCATCTCTTCTGCTGTCCTTTTGAAAATTTATAAATATTGGCCCAATTCTATTCTCACATCTGGCAAATGATGAGTTATTTTCTTTTTTAAGAGATACTATTTGGCTTTTTCGAGAATTCCGCTTTTCCCTGTATTATTTTCATCAGGAGCAGTGACTTAAGGAGAGGAGAAGATGTAGGGCAGTGAGAGACGATTGGTTGTAATGTGCACTGATTTGTTTTAAACTTTTGCATCATGCTTAAAAAGATGCTTTTGAATGTTAACATGTGACTTCCTAGATCGTTGCAAAGGAGCCATTTTCTGTTTAATGAGTTTAATGATGGCGTCATTGTGATTTGGGTTAAATCTTCTTTATTATACAAGCATATTCTATATTATAAATAAACTTCCACCCTTCAGTATTTGAAAATAAAACAATTTGATGAAATTAATTAAGTAATTAGCAGGCCTCTTTCTGCTTAAGCAACAAACAAGTGTTCTCTTGAAACCATATTTACTATAAAATAAATACGAAAATATAAAAGTTAAAATAACGGATTAAATTTTTAACAAGGTGAGGAAAAATAGCAAGGATGTAAATTTGAAATTATTTATAATGATAATTATTTAGTGATGGTTTGATACGGTGGCATCATACCTTCGCCAATTTGATGCATATAAATTACATATATCAGATCCATAAATCTTTGATATCTTTCAACCATTGCACGTCCAATTTGTCTACTTGATTCGATGAATTAATCACCATGTTCATTATCATATGGGTCGGTAAACCAACATCAATCAAGATATCGCTTATTATTGATCTCAATTCCTGAGGAATAGTTGATAGCTCGGGGCCATGGTATTCATCTATTTGCTTTTTTAGGCAAGGCTCGGAATGGGTGAAGAATATACTTACGACTTATACAAAGCCTTCAAAAACGCCCATTTGAGCAGCAAGCCATTTATCAGACCCTTTCTTTTTAATGAATATATTAGCCTCAGAATAATTTAATGATTTTGACTGAAATTATTCTGCCTATTTTTTCTTACTCTAATCGGGCAATTCATTCGGAGGATTGTATTTGACCTTAGTTAATACTTTGACTTCATAGTCATCATCAACTTTCCCATATACATACAACTTTTCAGTTTAATTGTAATCTATCTTCCAATGATTCTTAGTGAAATAATCAAGATTTGCTTGATGTTCAGGCATTATTTTAGTTGTTGACTCCAAAATATCCTACTCTAATTGTTTCAAAATGTCTTCCTTTTCCCACTTCGAAAAGCAGAACCTCAGCCTGCTGCCAAATTTAAGTTATTTGATACCACTGGCTGCATGTTAATTACATTTGCATATCTTGAAGACCGCATTTGTGATGTTTTTGACTCGATTGATAAGCATGATAATTAATTTTAAAGTATTAAACATGCTCCTATAAATTGGTTGAACTTTCAATATATAGAAGCCACCTTGAAATACAAGCAAATAGAAATAAATCGTAAAATAAAGATGAGTCAATGCAAACTATCCTACAAAAAATTGAGGGTAATAGCTTTGCAAGACTGAAATTACATTACTGCTAATTTATTAGCCATTTACGTGTGAAATGATGATACCTCGATATAATAAATTTAAGAATTACATGAGTGATCAATGCGTTTACGCTCGCAGTGTTATGGGCCGCATGACTAGCACCCACACTACCAGTTTAAATTCAGACGGTCAATTTTCACAATCTCAGTCCACATGTAATCCCCTTTTGATTTAGTTAATAGCCTCAATCCTGGATCAGTTATGATGCTCACCGCTATGATCATTCTCTTCATTGTTTCGCTTCGAAACAAAAAGAGAACGCCCCAGTCCACACTTCAGTGATAATAAATTCGACATTTCATTATTTTTATCATTTATATGAAGTTATCATTTCGAAAGGATCACTCAATGCTCGATCCTCTACTGATTTCATAATCAAGAGTGGCTCCAATACTCTTTTGCCCGATTTTAAGATAATCACGGATTTTTAGAATAACGGTCTATTCGTTCCAAAAAAGCATTCTATTTTAGGCAGGAATGAAGTCAAGTGAACCCTCACTGTATTCTTTTAAGAATTTGGTTTGGTTACGGAAAGACTACATTGACAACTGATCAGATTCCAGAATTTTGGTGAGAGCTTTGATTGACTGAGATTTATCTTTTCTAGCTTAGGACTTTTTCAATTCTGATTAGATGTTGCTAAATTAGGTAGAGTTTAGTAAGATTTTACTTCCAGTGTTGCCTAAAACAACTCGGTAGTTTAATTATAAAAAAGATGCGGATTCAAAGAGTCCGAGTTTACTGATCTGAAATCCTTTTTAATGAATCTCATCGAAGGAGGTTAGAAACTAATCGAAGTTGGGACAGTTGATGCCTGCAAATATAAACGATGAATCTTGAAGTTTCAATTTGACGAGTAAAACATCTCCATAGCTTATTTATTTTGTTAAATTTTCACTTTTGATTTCACTTAGTCGATCGCTGGCCTATTCAAGGCAGAACACCCCCATCCAACTGTGTTTGTCAATCAGCGAAGCGATTTTTAAATATTTCCAGTTGGTGGCTAAATTAGTGATGGCTCCCTCCCATTTTTAGAGTTGATCCTTATAAGATGTAAAGACCTATTTAATTTTGGTCCACAGACCGTTTTCAAATTATTGGTAGACAAAACAAACTATTAGTTTGCAGTCTGCTTTTTCTATCTGATCTTTCATGTTATTGAGGACTTATTACTGATTCTATGAGATTATGAATGAAAAGAGTAAGGCAGTTTGGAAACTACTATAAACGGATTCAGAGAATCTAGATGATCTCGAAGATACTAGATTTGTTATGGCTTTGTGCTTTTTATGGTCGCTGAACTGAGCGTAGAAACGTCTGAGCGATTTAAATTTGTGGTTTACTGTACCTAGAAGATTTCTTTCTCCTGTTCGCGTAATGCTAAATAAAACAATATCTACTCAGTATGAGTCGAGCCAATCCCGGTATATAGCAGAGATAAGGCTTAACCATTATCAGCCCACGAACCATTGAACCCCTTTAAAATTGGATACATTTCATTGATAGGTAAATCCAACAGTTGTTTATCCAACACAAGTTTTATGGTGTGGCCATCTCCAAATCGAGTCAAAAACAGTTTCAAATTTCTCAAAGCTAGACGAGACTGGACATAGTTGGTCCTATCAAGACAATCTAAGCAATTGGTCCTAAATACTCCTTTCTGTTGGCATAAAAATTATCCCTCCGACACTTTATAACAATTAAACATCATCCCCGTAATTTACTACTGAACTTACTCCATTAGATTCTAAGTGTTGGAGAAGTTATCATTTTTGCATTCCTGATGAAAGTCAAAGAATTTATATTTTATGGTGGCCACTTCTTTGATGTAATCATTAATCATATCTTCAAAAAAATTGGTGAGGGATTTCTCCTCCTATTTTTTGAGGCTTAGAAGATTAATTGCCACGATAGTTCCATAGATCTGCCTCAGTTTTTTGAAATGACGATCGAAAGCACATTTTGTGAGTTATAACGTTCGTTAGATGATCGTCTAGCCGGATATACCGTTGATTCCAACCTGCGAAAAGAATGCTGGAACACTATATAACTTATCTGCTACCTGCCCCTTATTTGGAGGTGAGTAAATATGAAATCATCTACAATGGCTATTTGCTAACTTTATACAAAATTAGCCACGTTACCATCGTCGTCAATTCCCCGAGCATAGAAGCGAGTTCCTGCTTTTTTATATGACTTCCTGGAGATGACGAAATATCGGACGATTCCTCCATTACAAAAAGGACCTGAATATTCCTGAACGTATCCTTGTATGATCCGACAACACCATTTTTGAAATAGGATTACCTCATTCTGATTCTGCTCTCCATCCATTTTGGAGAGATTGTGATTCCATATAAATTGATCATAGTACTCCCTTGTTGACTGATCTGGTTTCTGGATTTTGTTCAATAGAAAAGGTGCTGACAGATCATATGTTTCAGAGTAATAGTGGTTGCCATTCTAGAAAATTGTTGATAAGTTCTATAGATCCTCTTCGTAGAGCTTGATACGATTCTATTGCTATTCTAAAGGAGCGACGGCAATCCATCTCGTATTTTTTATTTAGTAGATCTTGCTCAGACCAATAGAGGTAATTTCTTCAACCTTGTCTCCCACCAGCAGAAAGACCTGATTTTAGATGTGCTTTAATCCGATTAGGGAATAGAAGCCTTTGGTATTTTGGAGTGGAGATGGTACTACTTCGCTCTGCATTAGACGATTGCTACGATATTGTGTTGTTAATAGCTTATAGAGAGAGAAATGGTTGGATTGGTTGAGCTGTTGATTCGTAGGGCGTCTTTCCCAAAAGTAACGTAATGCATTATTATATTTTCATTTGAGATATATTTCACCAATCAAGGTTAGTTAATACCCCTTAACAATATTTACTAGATTTCTCTGATTCAAATGTTCTTGCTCTAATTTTACTCGCTCGAAAGTTTATCAACTGTGAGTAAATTAAATAATTGTCATGATCTTTATGGTCCATAATAACATTCAGAATTTGATTATTCTGTTGTTACTAAATTTATTTTCGATTCAATCGTAACAATAATTTATTTTTATGAAAATTGACGGTAAAAATAGATAAACAGTACTATTCTATAAATTTATTCTCAATTATGAAGTAGCAAAAGATGATAAAAAAAGTAACGGCTCCTGTAACTACTTTGAAAGGTAAGAAGATACTGATTTAGAAGAAGACATGTTTTTCATGTCGAAAGGGATACGAAAACGCAAAGTCTATTACAATGTCGAGTTCACTAAAGAGGAAAAAAAGTGGATTAATGAGGTTAGAGCGTCTTTAAAACAATAAAAAGACATTGAAATTGAGGAATAGCAAACTTTACTACGGTATTGGTACGCTAGCAATCTTTAAATGGAGGCCTGCCTGTAGAAACTGACAAATCACTACGAATGGTTTCATAACCCCGAGATTCAATGCATAACCATGTAAACGTAACAGGTAATACGGAATGGGTTTATCTACAGTTATGGAAAAACTAAGTTTGGTCGACCGTTTATCATAATGAATTTAGGCCAATTGGATTTAGACAGCTTCACAATCAATAACTACTATCAAGCTCTCAACAAAATTAACAATAGAGTCATAAAGTAACAGTTTCTCCCTGGCTACATATAGACTTATGATTATATCTTGGATCTTGACGACAAATTTCTTGCATTGCCTCTGGGCTCCTTAGGATCTATTGTTAAAGTTATTTCAGACGTCTACTCGATGCGGCTATAATCTTTGAAGCTAATCAACTGCACCACCCCGACCAGATGGCTTTACAATCGAATGTAAGGTTTTTTATGCTAATAAACTGCCAAGAAAATAAAGTTTCACACAAAGTAAGAAATAGACTAAGGAGTCCTCAAGGAGTTCATTGATGAGGATGTGCTATAGAAAAAGTACGGAGGAAATAGATAGGACATTGTTCACTTTGCAGTTAATTTAAATGAAATCAGTAAATCCTTTGTTAATGAACTGAATGAAAGCGAATACTTTTCAGTCGAGGAAAACGAGTAATTTTTCAATAGACATGAACAAATGGCGTGTTGTGGCAACGAGGCATGCATCATTTATTGATTTGTATTGATTGTGGCTACAATTTTTAGAGTATTAAAATATATGAAGGCTAAAAAAGTTAAAATTATTTTCCTATAATCAAGGAATGTTTGTTAATACATTGATGCTTTGTGATGAGTAATCGATGGCTGAGATAAAAACATTGATGATATGTATGAATCAATGATCACCCATTTTTAACTGTTTTGAACACAAGAAATCCATACTGTCCCATATAGAAGTAAATGTAATGATTGGCTTAGTAGGTGACGTATGATCCAAAATTTCTGCCGACAAAGACGTGCCAGTCTCCATTGTATTTGCGATTGAGTTCATCCTTGAGATGCGTGGCTATCTACTGAATGGTATGCATCTTATCAAGGGCGTATTTGGCGATGGCCAGAATCTCGGTTTCCATATCAGGACTCATCTCCTTTGCCTTTATAACGGGTTTGGACTCTTTTACCTCCGCCATAAGTTTCAAATATAATTACAAAATCAACTCAAACAAATAAAGACATGATTAATATTGATGAGCAACTCCTTTCGAGAAGAACCATCATTAGGATGTCTGATAATTTTATTTGATATACTGATGATCGCTTTTTATATATGAATCAGGATAGGAAACCCGATTAATTTCCCACTAACTCCGCGTGAATTTTAGGCTGCACCTATGCTCAATTAATAAATTACACAACCGTCGACACAAGTCACCCAATCACGAAGAGGATACATGCATGATAATTCAGGATCAGCATGAGTCATATTCTGAAGGGCTTTTTCGCAGCGCTGTAGTTTTTGCTGGAAGGAAATGCACGTAGGTCGGCAGATTTAAATCATGTAGTCCTTTGGATCTTGACCCTTCTCGAGCATGGATTTGATGGTGCCTCTGATTTCGGTCATTGGACTTTGAAATATTAAATAAAATGAGGATAGTCATCAACAACATTAATATTTATATCCTCAAAGACTGCTTGATTGCATCGTAAAACTATCTCAGCTATTTAACATGGGTAGATCTAATGATCAATCGATATTTTTAATTTAAATATCATTCGCTAAAACTAAATGAGGATGAATTACCATTGCATGGATCGGAAATAAACTTATTCATATGTCTTTTAAATAATCACGAATCTCTTTGTTTTGTTGGGCCTTACGCATGTTTATTGATTGCAAGTATTGCGTTTCAAAACCGTTTCCTCTGACCACTCCATCCCATCTAAAACCTGGCTTTATGTTAAACCTATTTGCATAGCCCTCATATGCACAGTTGAACGGCTTATGAATTGCACCTTCCCATCTTTTAGCAGGATCATCCCAAATATCAGCTACTTCTTACTCATGCTAGCTTTAACTTTTCTTCATACCCTTCTACCATTAACCAAGCCTTTGCATGACTGCTTCTTGCTTCATCTTTTTCGTCTGCGCCTAAGAGAATTCCCTGATAGTGCCATCCTTGTTGCGATAAATAGTGCGAGCCTGCTATGGAATTACCAAATCAGAAGAAGAAGATTCTCTTTCCTATTGATGCTATTCTTTCACACCCTATTTTTGCTGCTGCTTGGCAGCCTTGCGTTATTTCTTACTTTTTTTTTACATATGCAGTCCTTATTTGTTGTGTTTGAGGTACGATTCCAACTCCTTCATTTCCACTCCTTCAATCTTCACCGCTTATAAGAACTAATCAGCATCTTCTCCCTTACGCAGGCCTAATGCTTTACGAATACCCTTAGTGACCCGTTTACTCTTCTTGTATTCTGCATCGACAACCTGTTTCTACTCGATCTCTCCCTCCGAATCAGAACGTATCCGTGCTCTACCTTTACCATCGGAACCACTCTCCTGATCCGATGAAAGACTGTCGTTAATTTCGACTTAATTATCCCTAATTCGTAAGCCATCTCCCATCATTCGTTGCTTAGTAATCTTCGCCTCTCCCATATACTTCTTGAGTAACTTAGCCTTCTGCTCCATCTCTTATATTATGATATAATTATAGGACAGTCCGTCAGTCGCATGATCCGTATGTAATAATGCCAATTTATGAACATTCTTACATTAACCTATCGTACCACCACCGCACAGCTCAGCCTTGAAAACTGTCAATCCCCCGTTCACCTCGCACGAGTACTGCAAACAACTTTTAACACGCGAGAGGACATCTTAGGCATAACTGATCCCTTTGGCAAGTTCTATGATTTGCAATACGCCAGTAACCATTTGTGTACTCTGCACAACCATAAATTCAGAGTTGTGACAACACGCGATGCCATAAACAATGTTTCTTTTGGCAGCAAGAAGAGCACTTCCAGTGATCAAGCTTTAGTATAACAAAAAAAATGCCTAGGGTGGGTGAGTGATATCATCACCTTTAGAAAGACGAAGACTGCAGGATTGGTTGTAATCATTACCATTGCAGAAGGCGAATCAGTGAGCAGTGTACCTTTTGAATATTATCTTGCTCATGGATAAGGCAAATGGTTTTAAGTTTGGAGTGACGGCTCTTTGCTAT
>Ga0302191_10000289_pt1 | contig 31248 bp, 20 predicted proteins | sample II_Bog_E3_1_FD_198775 | JGI IMG/M metagenome (GOLD analysis project Ga0302191, IMG submission 198775) | Peat permafrost microbial communities from Stordalen Mire near Abisko, Sweden - II_Bog_E3_1 | ecosystem: Environmental > Terrestrial > Soil > Wetlands > Peat | place: Sweden: Abisko...
TCACATCAGCATCAAACATAATACATTAATTCCATTATCATTTTTAAAGTAGTAAACTTATATTTACAAATTGCATGGGACTATTTCGAATCAATGATAATCCATATAAGATCAAATATCTATTCCACGGGTAAGGTAATAGTCATTGAGCCTGGTTAATGCCAACACGTAAGCAGCTGTCCTCAGATCCAAATTCTTAGCGGATGCTACATCTAAAACCTCGTTGGTTGCAGTCGACATCACTTCTTCAAGACCTCCGTATACAATATCCTTCTCCTGAGCTCCTTCCAACAGGAGATTTCCTGCTTCCACGAATTTACTGTGTTAAATTTTAGTGGCATGCTCGATGACATCAATAAAATTCTTTTTAGACTTTTCCTCCCACTAAATAAATTAGAAATTACCTTTCTCAACAATCTGCCCCATCTGACGTGTTAAAGGTTTTTCAGCCATTCAAAGTAGCTTACAGTGACACCTCCTCCATTACAGAGCACATCGGGTAAAAAGCTGACTCCTTTTTATAGGAGGATATCTTCACCCTTTCTTGTGGTGGGCCCATTAGCTGCCTCAATGATGAGCTTGCATTGGAAATTGCCTGCGTTGTTGACATTAATTGACTGTTCGAAGGCAGCGGGAATGAAGATATCACTGAATTAAAGCAGATATACCATGGAGAATAAATAGCCTCCTCGTTGACGTATTCAGTACCAACTTTATGATGAGCACCTAAGTATCCTTTTGTTCCTTTTCTCTTTCGTTTGTAGGCCCAAAGCTCATCAGGATTTATCCCTTCCTCACAAATGAAGCTTCCATCAGCTTCTGCCACTCCGACAAGAATGGCACCATCTTGAACAAAAAATTTAGAAGCCCAATAGCCAACATTACCAAAACCTTGAACAATAAATCTCTTTCCCTTTAATCCCTCTGAAACTCCAAGTTTTTGAAGTTGTTCTGCATTGCTGAGAATTTGTCTGGTTGAATAGTAAACACCAAGTCCAGTAGCCTCCTCTCTTCCTCTGATACCATGATGCTGTATACTTTTTCCTGTAGTCACACCAGCATAGTTGATATCTCTGTGTCCATACAATTGTTGATATTGATCCTTGATCAGTGTCATTTCTCGCTCACCAGTTCCAATATCTGGTCCCGGTACATCAATGGCAGCTCCAAGACTATTTTTTTTACACAGCGCAGTAGTATAATTTCTAGTAACTCGTTCGAGCTCACCCTTAGAAAGGCTTCGGGGGTCAATCTTAATACCGCCTTTGGCTCCTCCATAAGGGAGACCAGCAATAGTATTTTTAATGGTCATAAGACAAGAGAGGGCCTCCACTTCTTGTAGATTGATGCTACTGGCATATCTTGTTCCTCCTTTGGTTGGCAGCTTGTGAGTTTTGTGCTGAACCCTGTAGGCTTCGACAACTTCTATCAGACCAGCATCTAATTGTTATGAGGGATACCTGTACGGAAAGGAATGTTGAACTTTAGAGAGTAATCGGGACTTTTCAAGAAGTTCAATCTGTCTTTAGGGATGCCAGCAGCTTATCCAGCTTTGTTGTAGTACTCTGAGACCATCTCGAGAAAGGTGGCTTCTCCAGAAATACTGAAGCTATATTTGGCGATGGGTGCAAAGAGTGCCCTTCCTCCAACAGATGATATGAACATTAAAGCAATAATCTTAATGGTATGATATTAGCGAATAGATATATACCCAATATTTATTCATTCTTCTAAGTTCGATGATTTGAACTAATTGTGAATGAAACCATTCTCAAATTCATTAGTTTCCATCATGTGAACATATAAAAAATCTTTAATAGCCTCTGCTCATCAAATACAGTAATTATTGCCGATGTAATTTTTGTAAGGAATATCATTGATCTATTGACATCATTCTTTTCTTATGAATCAAAGATGCTCTTTTTCATCAATTGCATAATCTAGTTATAAATTTTACCCGCGCTCATATTATTTATCAAGAACTTTTTATAACTCTCTTGATTGTATTTTATTTCCCATAACTTATTAGATGGAATAACACTCCTCCATCTTCTAATTATATTAATGTTAGCCCTGTTTGCTCTTATTCTCCATTTATATGATAACTAATTTATATATAACTTACATAATTCCATATCTAACTCTAATTGTTCAAACTGTTCCTTGAACTCGGCGTTTGTACGGTAGTAGTGTTCAAGCAGACTCATGAACACTTTTTAATTGGGTTCTTTTTCATGTTTGATCCCTTAAAGTGCAAGATACTCTTAACTAGCTACTTAACAATGGAATTACATTTGACTTTCCAGTTGAAGGCATTATGAATTGGACACTTTGTTCAAATATTTTTTCTGAATGATTTACATCCTTCCTAAGTTATATTAATCATACTCTTTATGATTTGCTACTGAATCTTCACCACTCTTTCTGGTTCTAATCGCGGTAACGGACCCTGGTAAGTTTAAATGACTCCCTCTAGAGCCATATTCAGGTCCTTTCTAAAGGTTTAAAGCAGTATTTTAATCTAGATATCGTTCTAGCAATATTGATTGCAGGAGTATTCAAAGTCTTTTTCTAAGTAAAGATGAAGTAATACGACTTATTCCTTCCTCAGTCAACACTAGAGCCTAGATGGAGTGCAGTTTCTTTTCGCCACTGCCTAAATTGTACTAAATATACCTCCATCACGCATAAAGATTTCACTTATTTTTTTAACTTCCAAGTCTCCTTCGAGAGTTCGGATATTGTTAACAATGAAGGCGATCTCTCGGAGGGTACTATAGGCTCTCTTTCGTAATTTAATGAGTATTTTTTTGACAGCCAATCGATCGATGAGTTAGCTGTTTGGACTTCCTACTTTTTTCCAGAAATAGTAGGCTACGGTTCCTATGTGAGGATTGATTTACCTGTCACGACTGTAAAGGCAGAAAGAGCTGAGATTATTCCTCGGTTCATCTCAATTATAATTAATAAATAGTTCTATAGTCTGAGTGTATGTATATCTCCTAATTTAATTGAGGCAATCTAAAAATAATCATAATTTTAAACTATAGAAAATTTAATTAAGATTAGCGAGAGTCCTAAATTATACAGGCCTATATTAACAGAATTAATAATAAAAGTAAAATTTAATGAAAAGTTTAACTTTAGACATTAATTTAGAAATAAAACTCTTTTTTCGATTGATGCGTGAAAATTATTTGATTTTTGTTCTCTATCCAGTTTCTGATGAAGGGCAATCGAGGATATTAGGAATATTTATTAAACAACAGCAATAAAGATTCCAATAAGAATTTATATTTATATTAAAGACACTAAACAATAAACTGTTCACTCAGGCTTATATTTAAGCTAAACTTCAAGCTTCATCTTGATTAAATTACTTAATTGTTAATTATGAACTAATACGGAGAAATGGCATTCATTCGAATTACCGACACTGGATTAAGCAGATAACAGCTGTGATCGGGATGAGTTGAATGAATGATCAAAATATTGACAGAATGCATAATATTGATCAGTGACTGTCGACAATATGTTTATATTCCTCAGGAGTCAACAATTTTTTTGGCTATTCAGTGACTTCCAACTCAAAAAGCCAAGACCCCTCAGCGTTTGAGTTCACGAGAGTTGGGTCCTTTGAAACTTATTCGTTGATCTTGGTAATCTTTCCTGCCACTGGAGTATACACATCAGCTGCAATCTTTACGCTCTCAATTACCACAGTACTTTCTTGCTCAGCCACTTGCTTGCCAATCGATGGAAACTCCACATGGACGATTTAACCTAATTGTTCTTGTGCGAAATTAGAAATGCCCACTCTCGCCAGCTTCTTCTCGGGGAAATACTGAACCCACTAATGGCTCTTAGTATATTTAATATCTGTATAGCTTGAGGTATGTACTGGAGAAGAATCGTCTAATTGCGAAAAGGGATCTCATAAAGTTGACGAATAAAATATAAAATTCTACAAAAATACCATAGCCTTATATTTAAATTTTACTGAGAAAAATAGTTTTGATTTTAAAATTAAAAAGGGTATTCTGCAATTAATAGAGGATATTAGGATATGAATTTATCATAGGGATTATATGTTAATAATATTTGGTGGAAAGTTAACGTAGTTTTTTACTTGTAAATTTTGGCCAATATTCAGGTGATTGATGTTGGTTAAATGCATTTTTATTAATTTTATTTGCTATCTTTCGTCACTGTATAATTATTAGGCTAACTTTTTCTTCACTATATTTATTGATGGCTTCAATTTTTTGGTGGCTGATGGTTAGAGTGCATTATCTATTACCTTGGAAATGCAGTCTTTGTGCTTTGATTATTTTAATTTTTAAAAGATTTATTGAGGATTTTGATGACTTTGTTGGGAAGTTTCCGTCGGAATTTTAGTAACAGTTTTACTCTTTTTTATTTTATTATGATTTCCACCTTCTGACTTCCGAATATCCTAAGATTATTTAAATGAATTTTTTCCTAATTTTGCAGATAAATATGAAGCAGCTATTTATTTTTTATCCAATTTTATATTTTCAAACAAAATGTCTTTAGTATTAAAGATCTTATGAATTTTCCTACTTTGATGAGACTGCTGTAGAAGTGGCTGACTGATAATGAGAAATTTTTGCTCACTTTTTTGATTGCTTGGGGATAAATTGAGATGATTTTTCTTTAAAAATAAACTTTGAACTGTTTTTCTGAGGTAAGGAGAGTTAATTTCAGGGAGAATTTATGTCTCTCGTGTAACAATTTGGTGATTGACAACTTCAATATTTTTAGGTTTTTGCAAGCAATGAAAGTTGTTTCGAATTATTGTCGTTTCTTGATGATACTATGGAATATTTTTGAGCGTGAAAATCATTGTCTATTTGTTCATGAATGAAAAGGGTAGTCTTTAAGTAATTGCAAAAAATAATAATTATTATTAATTAAAACATTTTTTCTTCTCTGTTTATTTGATATTTTATAAGTATGTAATATAGAATTGAGGAAGAGAAAGCTTTAATTTTTGATATTTCTGAAAATAATAATATAATAGATTTAATATTCATCTCACATAGTAATTTTTCACAATATGATAGCAATAATCAAGAATTGATTGCTTTCTAACATTTTCATGAAATAGAGCAATGATCTCGAGCATACTACATAATGGTAAGTAAGGCATCATACTTTATATGGAAGTTGTATTTACTGTCATAGAATAGTTCATATTCCTACACACTTTCCAGTTTTATCCCCTCTAAACTAAAATGTCCTAACCCGACGTCTTCTTTATTGCTGTAAAATGGGTCAAAATTCATGCCATCAATAAAGGTATTTGGTTCGTGGATCTATTATTTGCAGCAGAAAAACTCCATTCCCAATTTAGTTTAGCATTTTTAAACTTGTCTTCGGATTTTATCAACTGAGTGTTTTAACACTTTAAAGACGTTGATAGTACCATCAAAGTCCGTAACTTTACTTCCCATGGCTATGAGCATTGTTCCCACAAATATCCACATTTTTTCTTACATCTACCGCGTTTGCATAAGCGGACTATGAAAATCAATTTTTTCAAACTCAATTGAGTCCCTTGAATGTCTTTTTGTTTCTAAATCTCCAGCTCCATTAGGCGCAGGCTACTAAGGTTGTATAATCTATTCTATTTGCTCACGATAATAATCTGGCAAGCGATTGCGGCATTCATGACAATAGTGTTGATTCCTCCTCAGTGAAGCAATTTCTCGTTCTAACTATTCGATTCTACTCTCCAACAGTCCAATTTTGCGTTTCCTTGTAATATTTATTTTCTTTTATTCTTCGATTTTCTTGTCATTTTTGTGAATAATCTTGTTTTTTTTAAGGGAGTCTTTATTGCTCAAATGGATTGGCATATTTTTATGAAAGGGCAAGGAGCAACAATCAACTTATTTTTCGAGCGGATGAAGTTAAGTATCATTGAAGGAGGTCTTCCTATCGTTAATGGTGAGCAGATCGAAGGGGAGAAAAGCAATTTCTTCGTTTTCATCATCCTTCTCTTGGTTGGAGGGGCAAGTATTTTTATCTCCCGTCAATTTACTATTGCTCATACTCTTTACAAGTTAACTATATAATAAAAGAGTTGATACTCTTGAATTAAGAGTCAATAAACTTTAGTGCATAATTGCAAATTACTAAGCTACTGGCATAAAATGGAGATGACCTGGAATATATTTATAAATTTAAACTTTTGGAGGCCATGCAGTTATGATTTACGGGAATAGTCTACAATTTGTTGTAAAAATAATAAAATCAAGGAGCAGGAGAAAGCGACATTTTAAAATATCAAGAGAATATACCCATATGTTTATGCAACGTTTAATATTTCTGATGAGATAATAATGTACTTTAAAATTGTAATTTAAGTATAAGTGAAGAAAGATATGATTGGAAAATTAAACATCTACTTTCCTTTTCGTATTGAAATATTTGAGAGATATTCATAGCCGCTCTTTTCATTTCTTTCTTTACTTTACCATTTTCCACAAGATTCATGTCATCTTTGTGGCTAAAATGTTCACAATAACTCGAAATTACTTGGGTTTCTATTCTGATTTTTATCTCCTAATTCTTTAGTCTTGTATTTCATATTAATCACATTACGAAATTACTATTATAACATATAAGGTTAATTTATAAATTGAATTTTGATGAAGTACTCTCCTATAATCTAATCCATCTTTTTTATTTGAACGCTCTTTAACGAATGATTTGATCGAAGGTCCAAGGAAAGGTTTTTGATGGTGCGTTGGTTCCTTTCTCTAAGAATTGATTGTTTTATTGACTATATGCTGTAAACTGATTCTTTCTTTCTTGATTTAGTTAATATTTAAATGAAGAGCAAGAGCCAAAAGGAGAAGGCAAGTGTTCAGGAGCTGCTGGACTAGCAAAATGAGATATAAGGGCAAATCGAACATATTTAAAATCAGATCGATTAACTGTAGACCATCTACTTGGAAAGAACTTGGTATGACGGCAACGTCTACATAGGCTGGAACAGGAATGTACCGGTCACCAGTCAAAACTACAGTCAAGTCAAAATCAATATCGACCCCAAGGAAAAGCTGTTTTCACTTAGCAGTCTTACTTCCCCAGCTTTTGCTGAACTTGGAACTGACGTGGATCGTCAGCTCGCACCCTATGGTGAACATAGGTTTTAATCTAAGTATTTGATAACTTATATTAGAAAAAAGAAAAAGAGCAAAAAAAGAAATACAAGCCAAATGAGGAGGCCAAGACCAATCCGTAAGAAAAAACATAGATGATATCCATTTCTCTCATTTTATATCAGTCCTCTTTTTCGGATCATTCATGCTCCATATTTTATTCTTTTATATCGAATAAGTGAACGAAACATATTTTAAGTATAAAACTTCAAAGACTTCAGATTTATTGTTTTATGAGCATGATTTCCAATTATCAAGTCTAATTCAATTCAATATCAAAAAGGTTTATAGTTTTTTCCCATTATAATTCTCTTAGAGGCATATCAAAAAAATATAGATAAAGCCCTTTGTGGATCATGGCATCAAGAATACAATATATTATCGTTATATGTTCATTTGCCAAAAAACATATTATATCTTCATTATAAGTATTTTGAAAATTAAAAGCTTTTACTCTCAAAGAAAAAGTTTACTTTGCTTCAAGTCGAATCATGATTTTATGTGGCATCATTATTCATTTATTATTCATAATTTCAAAAAGGATTAAATCATGAATTAGAATTTCTCTAAGCTCTGAGTTTAGAATTATTTTAATAAAAACCTTTGCTTGTAAAAGGAAAATCAACTGAATTTGATTCAATTATACGGATTAGTAATAGATTTTGTAAAATAAGTGTCGATTCATCATTTTTGGTAATTTTAATAAATTTTGACTTCGTAAACACTGAGTCACTGAATTATAATCAAAAGGTAATGAATTATTTTTTGCTGATATAACCTCAAAGAAAACCTTTGTTCTCTCATTTTTAATATAAAATTATTTGAGAAATTGTAATTTTAAAAAAGTTGTGAATCTTCTCAAAATAAAGTTAAATGGATGACAAAGACTGCTAATATATATTGAAAATGAGATTAAGATTTAATAATTCAACCAATAACTGAAATATTAAAGTTTCGGGGCTTCAAAAACTATTTATTACATCCTCCATTTATAATTATTAAGTAGCATGAAATTGTTTCAAAGGAAACGAAGATATTCTAAAATATCATATTAAGTAGCATATTGTTTATTTAGAAGCGTTTAACACTCATCCAGTTGATAGATAATGAAGGTTTAACCATACTCAGGGCATCTAAAAGACTCCACATAAAAGTTCCCACAGCAAAAATCATTCTCAGCAATTATCGCAAAAAAGGCAAAATTTTCAATAAAAAAATAGAAGAAAAGGAACCCTTGTCTTCAAATCCTTAAATGAAGTCGTAATAAGTGTAATAGGTACAATAAATATAAATTTCTGAAGAGTTAATAATGCCTAAATAGCCTATCTTTTATTATTATATGCCTGTTCCGATTAACTTCATTTCTTACTGCTGAATTTCGATTTGAACTACAAAATAGCGTAAGGTGAACTTGATCTTATTCTATTATCTGAGCTTTAACTCAATTTTCTCAGTTTTTATAAATTGTTATTTTATTGTCCAACATTTAACTCATAATTTTTAAACAATTGTGAAGAGATAAATCAATGAAGAGAAGATAATTATCAGTGTAAACCATAACCATAGTTTTTTGATTGATCAATAGTCCTTTTTGTGAATTAAAAATTGATTATACTTTATTAATATGGAGAATGTGATTTGACTATTAAAGCTCTTCAGCTTATTATGTTTTTGATATTGATTTTTTGAGCACAGTTTTAGTTTGTAAACCAACATAAAAAATCCATCGAAGGTCAATTTCAATAAATATTTTGTATTTATATTTTGACTTTTGTTTAATCTAATGGAGATCAGCCCTATTATAAGAATTTAAATCAAAATATATTTAAAAGATAACGGTCAATGAATAACAACAGAAAAAATAATCGAGTCCTCGTTCCTATTAATTAAAATAACTACTCCCCTGATGTGCCTAATAAATGTAAACCATTCCTCATTGCAGTTGTCGCCAAAAATTATTACGATATGACTACAGAATCATATTCAAATCCTCCTCCCTTGAAGGAGTTCACAGAAAGCCCCGAATACATGGTTAGAAAAAATAAGAGTGATTAATTTCCAAGCAATATCTCCATTACAGAGCTTAATAATGAATTAGACAAAAATTGTATATTCCTATCGATTTAGTAAATGAAATCATTTGCCTCCTAAATAGAAGAAAGAATTTAGTGACTATCAAAAAGAGAAAAGTTTTATAAATGGCGGAGGATCAGCTAAATAAAGTCAAGTAAAATGGCGCTGTCCACGATATTGACTATCTTAATGATGAGGATTTCATCAAAATCACCAATTTTTGTTAAAATCCTAGAAGTGCTATTAAGATGTTAGGAAAGGTCGTCCACACTATCTCATAAATGAAGGAGCCACGTCCTGATGAGTAAGATAGATCGAAGGTATTTTGGGTTCGCAATTATAAACTTGAGCATGATATCGATATGATGCTGGAAAAATTGAAGCAAATTGATAAGCAAGTACATTTTATTCAATTTAGCTCTAAAAGTAAAATGGTGAAATTTTCTAAATTTGCAAGGAGCTCGATCGAATCGAATAGACTTTAAAATCATTTGTGGGAATAAAATCTCCTGACCATGTTCAAAAAGTTGAACCTCTCTTTAATTCCAAGAAAAAAAATTATGATGTTCTGAACAAAAAATTAAAGGAAAGATAAGCCTGTAAGGACAAGAAGATATAATATACCAAAAGAATCATGGGCATTCTTGCAGATTTAACCAAAACAAGGGAAGACAGATTGGGATAAATTGCCTAATTTTTCGGAATGGAAAATTGCTGGGAGTTTGATCAGTTGAATTTCAAAGAGCAAGAAGATTTCGGAAGCGGATTAGAGGAATTATTCAAAATGAAAGAGAGAGATAATCAACTCTAACTCTCGGAAAGAGAAGTCTATGCAGAGTTGGATGCAATGGAAAAATAACAATAAAGAATTTATAATGACCTCCTCAAGATCATCTCTGATTAGGCCAAATCCTTCTACAATTTCAGTAACATTCAAAATTAGAGAATTAGATATAACTCTATCCTAAAAATATTCCAAACCGATATTTAGAATTTTTCTATTGACAGAATAGATCCTAAGGAATTTTTAAAAAAGTTTAAAGAAGTTAAATTTTTCTTCAAGAAATTCTTATAAGAAGACTCGTTGGTGAAGCAAGGACTCGTAAAAACGGCCACGACCGAAAAGACATTTATTAATATGCTTAAGTACAGTTGTAATATAATTCAGAGCGACTGAAAACGAAAGATAACGTAGGTGTGAGCTGTTAAGTCTCCTCGAGACATGCATTAAAAAACGTCAATAATACTAACAGAAACGAGATGAAATGAGAGATATTCAATTTTAATAGAGCAAAAATGATCAATCCTTAATTCGATATGAGTAAGATCTAGAGACAGTTTTAACTGATGGAGATTTGGAGGGTTATAAAAAGATTGGTGGCGCAATTGGAAAGTGTTAAAGTGAAAAAATAAGACTTAGTCAAGTGAGAGAACTCTTGGAAAAACAAATGGAAGCAATGGATCGGTAAGTCCTAGGGATTGCAAACAGAATTAAAGAGGAGTATGAAGACATTTTGGCAGATGTCCTGCCGTCTAACTATGAGTATAGTTTGAAAAGTGGAGAAGATGTAAAAAAATTGAGAAATCAACTTAGAAAAATGTATAAAAGATTAGGGCTTTTATCGAATTAGTGATACTTTAATAGTTTATATCAATTAATCATATCTAATTTAAACAGATTTATTTATTTTATTTCTGCCGCTTGACTCAGCATTCCTAAATGCCTTCCACTGCTCAGGAAGAAAGCTTTAGGACCAGTTTCGCAGCCATATGTAATGGATCCTTTGGCTGGCATGCTTATGACTCTCCCAGTCTCAGTGTTAATCACTTTTATGTTTTCATCGTTGCTGGCCCAGAAAATAAGCAAAGGAAGTTCTGAATAATTCAAAATGTACCTGACTTATTTTGCCTTTCAATAGCAACAATTTCAACAACAGAAGTATTGCATACGTTATATATTTTAAAGGCATCTCCTCTCTCAATGTTAATCAGCTTTATTTTCCCATCTTTAGCTCCCAAATAGATCAGGTCAGGCTACAGAATTGAAGCTATGACTGAACAAATCAAAGTGTTATTTTCAATTATTCTTTCCAAAAAGACAGTCTAAACAACCAGACTATTGTTTCTGACAACTTTCCATACGCTGAGACTGTTATCCAATCCACATGAAATTAGCTTATTTCCATTACAATTCAATAAAAGAGCAGATACTTGTGTTTTGTTGACTGGCAAATTGTAAAGAATCTGCCCTTCGTTGTTCAAATCATACACATTTATTGTTCTATCAAAACTACCCGAAATAAGACTTCGATTATCACGCAAATCAACTATAGAAGTTACTGCAGCCGAGTGGTTTTCTATTCTCATTCTCATATTCCAAGTGGCAATATCCCATATAGCAATTGAGCAACAACCATGACTACTTCCTGATGCTAAATATTTCTTACCGTTATTCATAACAATGGCCAATTTACAAATGCCAGCCCTATGACCTCTTAAAATAGCAACATTTTGGCCATTTGTGATATCATATATATTGATGAGGCCATCATTTCCTCCGATGGCAATAATATTTTTTGAAATTTCAATAGCACACAAAATGCCTTCCTCAGAAACACTTTTGATTGTTTCAATATGACTTAAAGCAATGTTTTCAGCTGAATCAAAGCTGATATTCTGCTGAGATTGTGAAAAACTGTTAAATTTTACTTCCTCTATCTTAGAAACCATTGGCGGTGCCCGCCTAAATTATTGATAATTGGTAACTGGATTTGGTAAAGGTTTATTGACCACTATGACAGGATCGATTCTGGTTGCTACTGGAGGTTCATAAATTTCATCAAGGATATGTTTTTCTTCTTTATGACAAATTAGATCTGGATTTCTAATAAATTAATATTTCCTTTCGCTGATATTTTGAAGTGCAGCCCTGAAATCTGAAACTATTGTTTATGCAATATTGAGAAAAGAATCACTTTGATAATATCCATTCTCATACTGAGTAAGGATTGTTAATTGCTTAGTAAGTTAATTTAATGGGAGCAATTTGTGCTTCTGAAGTTAGGCAATATATTTGAGCATTTCCGATTTTTTAGCCTCAAGGGTATTTGATTCGATTGCCCTCATAATATTGGCATTGTTGTTATAATTGTTATATCTGTCCTCATTCCTATCTTTGGCTGTCGTGTACTTAGGCACATAAACCTTGGATCTTCTTTCCATATCCATTTAAATATCTTCCTTCAAATTCTTGATTTCCATGATATCCCTTTTAATAATTGCATATTTTTCCATGTAATCTAGATATATCTTGTCGAGAGATGCTAAGACAGATATTTTAAAGTCATCTATATTGTGAATACATTCTTTTTTCATATTTTAGATCTATTAATTGGCTTTAATCTTCTCTCGATCAATAGTTTTCTTATAGTTGGAAAGGTTTTTCTCTTCAAAGCGCAGCAAATGATGAACTTAGTTAGGATAAATCTCAACATCCTACAACATATTCCAGAGATGATCAGTATGAGAACTAAGGGAACTGTTATTTGCATAATTATTTCGCGGCGCATATCCGTTGAAATTATAGTTATTGGATGGCAGGTTCCTCTTAGATGTCGCATACTTTTACTGGCTGGATATTCTCATAATTTAAAATATATTTGATCTATGTTGAAAATGCATAAGAAATTGAGATACATATTGACGAACAATCATACGGGAAAGCTCATTATGCGCTCCTGTTGGTTAGATTTAATGAAGAAGTAGATAAAATCGGCATACAACACAGTTTGTATTATTCCCGCGATGAATGAAGTCCAAACAACGTGCTACCAATGAAAAATCCTTAATAAATTAAATTTTACCAATGGAAGATGTAGAATCCTCGATACAGTCCCAAAAACAGAACATAGTGCGCTGTGATATTTTAAATATCTTTCAATTTGTATATCATGAAAAGTTGAGGCAAAATGGCTAATGCCTCCAGCCAAATACTGAAAGACCAGAGAAAATCTATGGGATTAAACGATTTATGAACAATTATTGCTGCCACCAAAGCTGCCCCATATATATAATAGTGAGGGAAAGCGTCAGACTACCTGTCAAGACTGAGGTTATATGGCTTTTTGATTTTCATTAGGTAGATGGTGTAGGCTGTTAGCGAGATGAAAATGATCTTCATAACAAATGCATAGAGTGTCTTCCAGCCAAGAAAGAGATCGAGATAACGACTGACAAAAACAGCTAAGAAGATCTATTGAGTGCGGTACGAAAGTCCTAAGTTATTCTGGTTTTACCAATCACGTTCTTATTGGCGATAATCTTCAGCAGCAGCATGAGAACGGCGATCAAATGAAGGAAATCTCCTATGAGTTGGAATATGTCCATTCTCTATACGTGTGGCACTTAATTATTAATAGTGGAAAACTGAATATATTCAAATTTTGAATGATAACAAACTTTGAAAATATGTAAGGGAAGGGCAGAAAGAAGAAAAACTTATTAAAATATTTTTATTATATCTATCAAAATATTTGATTATTTTTTTGAGTTTCTTTTTGCTTTTAGACTAATCTTTCTTCTCGCCCAGAATTTCTGAATAAACCTTCTTTCTTTATTTTCTTTTTGAATTTTAAAGGAAGGAGAAATGTATATATGGTTGATGTAAATCTAAGCATATTTATTAATGGGGATCTCTCTCTTTTTAATTGATTTTTTATACTTGTTATCATTAATTCCTATGCTTTCAAAGTTAATTCTCTTTCGTTTTAAAAATATGTTGGTTAAACTCAGAGTTATTTAATATAAGTACATCAATATATTTGATCTTTGATATGAAAAAGGTTAGTTTATTAATACTATATAATACTCCTAACAGAGGATCTGATAATTGCCGTGTCTATATTTATATAGCTATTACAGAATACTCTATAATTAAAATATGCATTTATGCCTCTTATTGATAGGGCCCTATAATTAAATCAAAAAAATTGATGAAAAAGCAAATTGTAAGCAAGAATATAAAAAAGAGCAGCAGTGGGGAAATAAGACCAAAGAGGCCTACTGAATTATAAGCTTCTATCAAATCTAGCTTCGATTGTGAAGATCTACTAAACGAGTAAGAAGATTACTATAGATTATTAAGTCATAGGTTAGATGAAAAATATTTGCAATTAGATTGATGGTAAAAAATTAAAGAGCAAAAGCTATTATTTGGATCGGGTGAATAATTAATCGAAGATATTAAACGCACTATTGCAAAAATTACAGAGCAAATGAGAGAATGTCAACATCAAATTAAAATTTTCTATAAAATAATAGATTTTAAAATGCAACAAGAAAGAAGTGAATGCTAAATAAATCAAAAAGACAAATTAAATAATGAAAAATCAAAAAGGTAGGAAAAAGCAGATTATAAAAAATAGGATTATCTGAATTCTTCTTTTTTTAAATCATGTTCACAAGACGCTCAATCCCTTCACTGATGAGAATAAACCATAAATCTATATTCTATTTATCTTATAAACAAATTTGAGTCTTTGTTTATTTATTTTTTAAATTAATTATGTTAGAAGTCGAATGTTAGACAAAAATAATTTAATATCAACTCTGCAATAAAGGCCAAACGGTTCAATCATGCAAACAGCCCTTCAGTAAGACAATGGTAGTTCTTCTCAACTAGAAAATTCAATTTGCCAAATAAAAATAAAATGTAATTTCTTAAGTTGATAAGACTTTCAACATCATCTTAATAGTTATTTTAACTTTAAAGTTCAAAGAAACGTTTATTCATTGTTTAAGACAATTAGGAATTGATAATTTTTAATATTTATAGCTATTTCACAATTTTCAATCACGAGATTATCTCAATTCATAATGTTCTCTTCTTGCATTTCCATGATCTGCTATAATTTGTCAGAGAACTACACTTTGTTGTTGTTTTTGTCTTCTTTTTATTACCTTGCGCTTTTTCCCTTTGGACCCTTCTTCTTGCTTTGGTTTTACTTCTTTCCTTTATCGTTTTTTTCACCTTAGATTAGGCTAGCATCTGCATCAAACTCATCAACCATCAGCTCAAGGATCATATCCTTTTTAAAGAAGTTAAATGAGGCTCCTTCATATACTGTGCTTTGCACTGTCTTTTTTTGCTGAGCTCTCTTTACGATTCTTTATTAAATAGTTCCTTTTGTGACCAATTGATAAACATTAACATCTCGGCTTTGACCAATTCTATGGGCTCTGTCAGTAGCTTGGGCATCCATTGTCGGGTTCCAGTCGTTATCATAAAAAATAACTGTGTTAGCTGCAGTCAAAGTAACACCGAGTCCACCTTCGTTAATAATATAAATTACCTGCTCTAGTTGATAGCAAAAATACGAATACTTTTGATGCAGGTTTCTGGAAATCATTAACCATATCTCTCCTGTCTGCGATGTTGGACGCGCCGTCTAATCTGAAAAATGTATATTTTCTAAGATTCATAAAATCTTCAAGAATATCGATCATTTTTGTCATCTGACAAAAAATAAGTACTTTATCTCCATTTTTCTTTTTCTCTTTTAAAATTTTATCCAGTTCTTTAAGTTTAGATGAATCGGCAATCAAATTACCAAAATCTATCACTTGAATGTATGTTAAAGATTTGCATTAATTTAGGATACCTTGAAATTCCATTTTTTAAGGTCCAAAGTAATGAGAAAACCTTTCTGAAAATTTACCATGTAGAATAAACTTTTGAAATTTATTATTGTTTAAAAGTTAGTTGTGCTCATAAAATGTTCCTGAAAATATGGTGGGCTCAATCATCGGGGCAATAGCATTGGGCATATAGACCTGATCTAGTGATGGAATCTAATGGTGATTTGTTAATTTAAAGCGAGTCTATATTTATTCAATCAATCTTGTGTTTAGGAACAATTTTTAATGAGTTAATAAAGTCGCAGAGTAATTACTTCTTTTCCACCAGTGAGCAAGCAGAATTCCAGTGAATAGAGGATCCTCCTTAAAGCAGAGCTCAATTTCACTTTTACTAAGATTAATCATAGAAAGGGATGAAAAAGTTGTATTATTTTACTGATTTTGTTCAGTGTATATATTAAGTAATCTTTTATTCATGTCTGACCTTTTTTAAGTAAATCTCATAAAATTGTCATAGACTAATTTTGGTAAATTATATGTGATTGGATTTTTAGTGTTGTTCCCAATAAGTTTGATTTCCCCTGCTCGAATAGGAATGTATCCTGTATAGTAATATACTTCCTGAAAAGAAAAAGGGGATCTGGCAGGTCTCCTTTCAAAAAGTTACGGATGATTGCACACTTTTCTCAACTGCATGACTAAGTTCATTAAATTTTCGACTTTTGCTTTTGACTAAAACATTTTAAATAACTCTTTCACATTAAGCTTATCTTTAATTGATTCATAAAGTAATTTTTGTCGCTTAGTCATTTCACATAATTTTTGATGTTCATGCTTTTTACCAATTTCATGTTATACATCCTTTTTAATTCGACGAAGCATAAAAGGTTTTAGGATAGCATGAAGACGTTGAATTTTAATTTGATCTAACTCTTTTTGATCTTGACTATGGGCTTAGATATCTTTGGAGAACCATTCATTAAATAATTCGTGTGAATCGAAGAGATCAGGCATCACGAAGTTTAGTAAAGCCCACAATTCTGCCATATTGTTTTGAATGGGTGTACCTGTTAGGAGGAGTCTATTTCTCGATTGAAATTCTTTTAGAGTGTTCCATCTTTGGGAAAGAATGTTTTTGATTGCTTGAGCTTCATCAAGTATCATAAACTGCCATTTTAGTCTTTTGAAGGTTTTTTAATCAGTAACCGTCAGTTGATAGGAAGTAATAACGACATGAAAAGGCGAATCAGCTTTTTAGGTGAATTTTTTAGAAGAAAAGAATTTTCTAATGGTCTTTCTTTGCTTAATATTTCCCCAATATGGTAGCACTTTAAGGGAGGGGCAGAATTTTTTGAATTATTGCTGCCAGTTATATAGCGTGCTGTTCGGAGCAACAATAAGGAAAGGTCCCCAAATTCCTTTTGTCTAAGATATATGGCTGAGCAATGCAATAGCTTGAATGGTCTTACCTAGACCCATTTAATCAGCAAGTATACCATTGATGCCTTGCTCAAACAGATTATTCAACCATCTTAGACCTTTAATCTGATATTCTTTTAAAACTCCATGAAAGGCAGCAGGAGTTCCAACTAATTCTAGTTTTCCCTGATCAACTGAGGATAGGTCCAATTTTTAATCTTTCTTTTTGTCAAATTTTTACAAATTTTATAATTTAGTAGTGATAATTTGGTTAACACTCAGCAAGGCAGCTTCCTCATCAATGTCTAGTGGCTTATCTGTAGGTGTGAATTTATCTATTTCTTTCTTGTGATCACCATCCACTCCAAGTTTGGTTGCCATAAAGTGAGAATATAAACCAGACTGATACATAATATATTGCAATCTCTTTTCCTGTTTTTTAGCTTACTGCTCTTCTTCGTCTCTCTTCTTCAGTTAAGCTTAAAGTTTCTCCTTCTTCTTTTTAAGATCAATCAGTTCTTTTTCCCTTTTACGCCAGTATATCAAGCATTAACGGTGTAATTTTTTAGCCCTGTTTATATAGTCATTTTGATTTCTTACACATTTAGAATATCGCTTTTATACTTATCTGACAGAATGATATGCTAAGCGTTTGAGAGTTGCCTCTTTTTAGAGTTTATTGCGAGTCATGTTTCTGGAAAGTTTAAAAATTTATCTTTTGTTGTCTGAAAAGGAGCATAAGACTTATCTTTCAGGCAAAACATAATCAGTAACATCAGGCCGATCTTCAAAGCAATCAACTTCTTAGTTAAGAATATGAATAGAATTCACTTGAATTCTAAGCTCTGTATCTTCTTAAGTTTCTGGGCTCTTATTTTATCCATCAAAATTAATTCCTAAAGGTGGAAGGGTAGCAATATTGGTTTGATATTTCCTGACTTTTCTAACATCAGACTATTTCTGAATAACACTGAAAGTTACATAGCCCATTTGCATTTTAGGAAGTTTGGTGATGCCTTCCAATGCAATTTTGTGTTTTGAGGAAATAAATTCAAGAATGGAATTGCATTTTGTCTATTCAAAGCCCCTGGTCATAAAAAAAGTGAGAAACTTTTTTAACTTGATTGAATTTTTAGTTGCCGGCTTTTTACGATTTATGAATTTGTCTAATATAATGGACCTGTCCTATTTTCCGTCTGAAGTCTCGGATTCATCTGTTTTTTCAAATGCTCTGAAGAGGTTACTGGAATAGGGTCAGTATTACTTTCTGCGCTTGCGAAGGACAAAGGCCTCTGACTCGTATCTTAGTTTGAGGTCAAGTTGATCATAGCTTTCCAAACAATCAATTTGCCGCTTTAAATGCACCAGATCCTCTTCGATCCTGACAATGCCATTTTGGTCATCCTCCCTCTAAAGGTGACTCTGGGCATTGGGCTTATCACAATTGGCGCCAATTTTGTGATTAGCACCCAAATTATGCTTTTTTTCTGTGTTTTTTGTTGGATCACATTTTTCATTGGTATCTAGGAGAAGGTTGCCTTTTTTCTAAAGAAGAAGAGAGTTGAAACAGTTCCTGAAGGTAGTCTGCTCCGACATAGTTGTGGTAATATATTATTTAATATTTATTTTATTATCCTCTAATATTTTCGTTTTGTGCATGAATGAGCATGAGTTCTTTTTCACATCACTTCATATACATATCAATCTTTTCTATAAATAAACATAGAAAACGATTCCCCATTAATACTGGCCCTATACTTGACTCATGCTACTCCGGTTGGCGGTCAAAAACCACTTTTAGGCGCACAATCCTAATTTTTCCACCTTAATTGTTCAAGGTTCCTCCTCTCCCATCTGTTTTTTAGCATCATGTTGTAAGCTAGTGCTGCACTTAACTTCAAGACGTTTGAGATGCGGTGCACTAACACAATGAATATTTTTCTTTTTTTTCAATTCAATCGTAAGGTTGGAGGAATACTCTGGAAATGTCTTCTTGCTCAGTGTCCTCATCATCAAGGGAAGTGTCTTTGAGAAGCTGGGTGTAGTTGAAATGGTCACTGTCCTTGGACCAGATAGTGGTAATTTTATAGAGAGTCAGTGTATGGAGATTATGATTGAATACTTGTCGGCTGATCCAGAGTTAATTGAAGTAGTTTTAAGCCTATCAAACGAGCCTCCTAGAGGGGTAATGCTTGTTTGGTAGTTGACGCGCTGTAATAAATTAAGTGCGAACTGATTTGCGAATTATATATTTTTGTTCCTTGCCAGTTTTAGCAAAATCGATTAATATGTTGATAGGCATATAACTAATATACAACAAGCTGGATAAGTAAAATAAGCAGCTAAACTCCATCATCTAAGTTCATTAGAATACTAAACTCTTGCTCCTAAACTTTATTAATTTATTGTCATCTAATTTATTGAAATTAATGACCTATGCTATATTTAAACCATTTATTTCATTAAATTATTTTGTTATTTTAGCTTTGAATATAAAAAAAATTAGCAATTAGTTATTTTAATCAACCATTGAAAGATGCCTTTAAATGATTCTCAAGGATATTGATCACAGCAATTGTTTCCTAATTTTTAAATGCTCTCAAGTATGATAATAATGTTATTTCAATAGTTTACAATACATCAAACAAATGTTATCATATAATCATTTAGTGTGCTATTCTGCCAGTAACTCGATCTGACCTTGAGGCGCATTGATCTCAGCATTATTCGATATTGTCCAAGTTTTATCATTACCAACAATTAAAAATGATTTAATTCTAAGTGAACCCATCAATTCTTGACTACCAATGAAATTCCACTATAATTTGAACTTGTTTTATCCACTTTTCTTTAGATTAATAGAATACAAGCAATTATCACTGATACATTTTTGAATATGAGGTTCAAAGTTGTAATCGTTTATACCTAATATTTGACTAGAGGATTCATCATTTTTAAGAGCAGCGAACATGTGATACTCTTTTGATAGCTTTATTGATCTATTTTCAGGTATCGTTGTTAAAACTGCATATCCTGCACGCAAAAAGGTTAAAGGAGCTGAAGGAAGTGTATTTTCAATAGTTTATTTTGATTTTCCTTTATATTTTTTTACTTTTTCTGATTATACCTAACCACTCACAATATTGATTTCAAATTGATACCATTCCTCATTTTCTCCAGGAAAGTAAACTTCGCGGTGATTTGCATTTTGATATACAATTGGAGCAACCATTATTAATTTTCCAATTAAAAACTGAGTCTAAGCTGTTTCTTCAACATAAGTCTCTTCATCACTGTAAAACTCAAACATTAGTGGTCTGAAAAAGGATCCTTTTCCTTTTTTCTCAAGAAGGATTGTATATAATTGCTTTAGCAGTGCATATCTTGTCTTTAGGCTCTTTCTTGAAGTTTACAGTAACAATGGCCCAAAGGAATATGGCTATTGGCTTTTTCCTTGATCCCAATTATGGTTTCTTGAAAATGGATAGAAAGAACCAAGCTGCATCCATCTTGAACATAGTTATTCAGTTGGATTTTAATAAAAACCACAAATATCAGCTCCGACCATTTGTATGCCAAAAATTTGAAAAAGGAAATTTCCATTTATTGAAGCTCTTAAAAATTCCCAATTTGCAACGTTATCACCTGTCCAATGCCCAGCAAACTGACCTGAGCCCACGCTACTGCTACGACTGATGATAAATGGCCTTTGATGCTCGACTAAAAACTCATGGGTTGAAACTGTAGATAGATGTCCATAGTATGCATGGACTTATCTATGCTCAAGTATTTCTCCTTTCATTTCAGTGTAATGTTTTAGAGCTACATTTATGGTCATCATATTTATATTTTAGTTTTGCTGAATTCGGTAAGGCTAAGTGACTGCCTATCCGCCTTTGAAATTTGATGGTTCATTCATATCTAGCCAAATTCCTGAAAAATTGATCTTTTATTTCAATCTTGCCAATTGACCTTTCCAAAATTTAGTAGCATTGGGATGCAAATAATCAACAAAATGAACAACACCTGGCCAAACTTAAGCCGTATAATACTAATTAGATATCCCATCTTTTTTTAAGAAAACATTCATGTCCTTACCAATTTTCATGGCTGGCCAATCATTTACTGAGACTCCAACATCTATCAGAGGAACAAAATGTATTTATTCATCTCTGAGCAGCTGATTTAACTGAGCGGGAGGATGAGTTGCTTCATTAATCGTGAATATCATTTTTCTATCCATATAATCGAGGTCTGACCACATAGTATCTAAAGGGAGATCATTCTTATTAAACTTCTTTACGACCTATACAATTTCACTCAATGTTTTATATCCCCAGCGGCATTGATGATAACCTAAACTCCAAAACGGAGGAATATGCGCTTTTCCAATATATTAATGATATTTCTCTATGACTTCCTAGGGATCTGATTTTCCCAAAATAATTAGAAAGTGAATATTTCCTCCAACTGAATTATAAACGAGTTGGTCGCTATTCTGAGAAGACTAAACAAGCAAGCCAAAGGTATTTTTATAATACACAAGGTGATATAGCTTACTTTGTCTTTATCTTGCCAAATAAATTGGATGATGCCCATAGGTTTGCTAGCTTATTCCTTGTTTACCATAATCCATCATCCATGGTTTATCCCTATTCCAAATCGTCCATGTTCCATCAGCAACATGAAAATTCTTTTGAAAACGCTCGCCCAATCCCCATTTTTGGGATTCATCGCGAACTACAAAGCGATTATGGTACTATTTGAAAGTAACTTCGCTTAAGGAAAAAATGATCTCACTATCTTTAGATCTTTTGACTTATAAGAAGTTAGATGTATTAACTTCGACATAAGAGTGACACTATTGCAAAAATGTATATACTCCTCTCGCCATTTTTGGTTTATTTTAACTGTGACCATAAATATTAAACCGAGGTGCTTCGACAAACTTACGATCCTTGGTTATGCTTAAACTAAGCATATTCTGCATTTTACATGAAATTGTAAGATAATACTACTGACCGTTATGCGATACCAAATATACTTTTTCGAAGTAGTCATCTGCAAGTGGGTAAACTTTAAAGGATGTCAGTGTGTGAACAGAGCTGAAGAAAGTGACCAGCAGCACAAGTACTGTACATAAATGATGAATAGATGGTGATTTGGTCAAATTGACTTTAGGCAGTGCCATAAATAATTAATGTTCAATTATTATGCCAAGTAATTAAAATAATAATGATGACGTGTCTGCATTAAAGTAAGATAAACATTGCTTTTTGAAATTAAATAGCAAAAGAGTAAGATATGACTTTTTTAACTCTTAATAACTGTAAATTTACAATATTATTAGAGGAGAATTAAATTCAATAGCCTAAATGAAAGCATTAATTGAGGGAAGAAATGCATTTCAATTTATTATACTTTTTGATAAAAATGTGAAGATTAGATATCAAATAATATTGTTTAATTAGGAATGATTTTGGAGCTATATTATCTAAAATTAACTGACAAAAAATATCATGCTAACTGAACGAAAAAGATTCAATTATATGGTCAATACTCACAGCTCACACGTGAGTCACTCTCAAAAGAAGCAATTTACCGCTTCTGGTATCAAAAATATACCATCTACGTTACGATAGGAAAATCTGCCTACCATCAATATGTATTAAAACAAAGAAAATACAAGAAAAATGTAAGTTAAAATTAAAGTAGATAATAATTGGAGTCTGTCAACAAACGATTACTTGACTAAACCACCAAGCAATTTAAAAAACTTGAATCTGATGTTCAAAGGGTTGAGAAAATATTAGAAGAAAAGTAAGAAACAATCACTTAACTTAAAAAATAAACATCATAGTTAAACAATTAAGTCAGTAAAATCACAGAAGAAAAGCAGATTTTGATTTAAGCCATTTTTGAGAAGGATTAAGTAATCAAATAATATGAAATTCGAATTCAATAACTGATGTAAAGTCAAACATTTTCAATTCCCTAAGAGGTTATTGAGTAAAAGATTAATATATAAACACAAGAAATATAAGTTCAAACAGAACCTGAGCCTGAAAAATGCACAAAAACTTAATTAAATGAAGCTGTGAAGCAGGCTGTAGATATGTAAGATTAAGTCTATAGACTAAAAGAGTAACTGTATGATGCTCACAACAAGATAAAACTGATGGCCCAATAATTTGAAGCTTATAAAATTTTGAAACAAATTGAGAGTGTTCAATAAATATGATTAATTATATTATTTAATAACATACAATTCTTCTTCAATTCTTCATAAAATTTAATGAATTTTAAGTATAAGTGAGGATAATCAACATTTCCTAAGACTGTCTTTTGTTTTAATGTAAGTTTCTACATACCAATTTAATTAGTTTTTACGTTGATGATACTGCTTATCCTTAGTTTCCCGAATATCCTTCATTTTATTGTTGTCATTGTAGTGAAGCTTATAGTCAGTGGATTTTTTCTCTCCGAGGTCAATTTCAAAATCTTCAGCCAAATGATCCTTCTGAATTCTTTATTTAAGTTTGCCCAGTTAGAATTGCTATTGTTCTGTCTTGGTAAAATTGAAGTTTGAGGCTGTTCCTGTCTTCTTGGCTTGCATAACATTCTAAAGGGGAGCATAAAGGGTCTGAGTTTCCGACAATGTTTTGTGAGCTTCAGTATATCCAAGATGAACTGCACCTCCTATTTGGTTGATTTTTGAGGTAATCTACTTTAGATAAGTATTACTTTATAAGGTTCTTCAACAAAATCTCCTGTATGCCTTTGTTCATATTCTTCCTTTTGCAGCCGACTTGCAACTTATTGGGGATCAAGCCCCTGGGCTATTAGATTATCATATTTCTGATTATACTCTTTGGCTTTTTCCGCCAATATTTTGATCTTAGTTGCTTTCTCCTGTTTGTGTCCAATTCCAATCATTACTCGAAGTTATATAATTATCAATAATTTTATCAATTATTTGAGTATTAATTCATTAGGCTTATTGGCCTATCATTGTATTAATAGTCATTGCTTGTATGCTTTTATATAGATCATACGAAACTGTCTTATTGTGAGTTATCTCCAGCTCCATTAAAGATGTCCACTCTCCAGTATTTAAATATACCCAACTTTTCAGCGATCAAAATTGTTGTAAACCATCTAAATTAAAGAAAATGTACTGAGGAACAACGTGCCAAAAATATTTTTTGAAAAATCCGGGATAATAATTCAAGAACGTTTCGGTCATCCACATATAAACACTGGCTTTCCTGTAGTTTCCTCCAAAAGGATCAATTCCATTTTTTTTGGGCCAGAGATCTACCATCTCACGAGACATATATGCGAAGGGATATGTGAAGACAGCTCCAAAATATGTTCCAAAAGCTGCGCAAAATAGTTGTAATGGGAGAATGGGGAAGTTAGTATTTCTCCATAAAACTGAAACCTTGTCAATCAGCCAATCATAGATAAGGAAAGAGGTGAAGGGACCAAAGATATGCTTAATATATAAGGGGAAGGTATTTTTAAACAGATAGTAAGGCCCCTCTTCGAAGGGAATTCTTTTGAAAGCATCTAAATAGCTTTTGTATCCCTTTTGAAGTTCTTTTGGAAAAGTTTTATCAGCATTATAAGCGCGAGAAACCATATCTATTGCTACTCCGATTGGTGATGTTAACAAAAATGGAGCAAGCATAGTGGGTACTTTTCGATAAAGATTATAGTCAAATCCACCAAAATTACTGCACCATCCAGAGTTGAACTGCCTTACAAGGGCAACTTGAGGCCCAATCAAAAGAGCTCCTTAGATAAGACCCATTTGTAATTTACTGTTCCATCCTTTTTTGAAAGATTAAAGGTTGCGAGTTTCTCTAAAGAAAGTAAACCACTGAGTCAATCCGCTGGGAGGTTCGTAGTGTTGGAACATGGCGGATGCGTGGTGTATGAAATGAGTAATGTATTGCTGCAAAGGTGCTGCAATGACTCCAGCAAAAATACCTATATATAATTGCTCGTACCTCTCTGCAAGTTCCAACTGGGAGTGGAATCGACAGCAGTGGTCCACATACTGACGTTATTGGTCCACCAGGTAGGGTTGTGTCTTCTTTTGACATCATCCAACTCAAAGAACATGCGGCTATCTAATCAATAAATCAATAATTGAATATGATATCAACATAAAATTAATTGATACGAATGCAGGAGATGGCCAAGTGAAGGGAGAGGAATTTAATTTATTTATTAAAAATATTAATTTACTTGATAATTATTATCACAAATGGGTATCGATTTAATCAGAGGTGGAAGAATCGCTAATAGAGGCTTCAGAACGACCAAATCATCCAACAACTATCTCAAGAGCTTGATTAAAGTATAAAATTTACCATGCAGCTCTACTCTTTCCTAGAAAGAAGGACAGATGCCAAGTTTAATCAGGTCGTCCACAAAAGACTCAATCAGTCAAGACTCAACAGATATCCCCTCTCTGTCTCGAGAATAGTCAGACATCTTTCAACAGACCGCACTGCCGTCCCCGAGGGAAAAACCAAATTCAACTCCAGAATCGTGGCCATTGTCGGAACTGTCACCAACGATATCAGATTACTTAACTTGCCTGAGGGACTTAGAATCTGTGCCCTCAGATTTACTCAAGCTGCTAGAGCAAGAATTCAAGCTGCCAAAGGCACTGCTTTAACTTTTGATCAGTTGGCTCAGCTCGCCCCCACTGGAAAGGGAGTGTTGCTCCTCAGAGGTCCTAGAGACAGAGAAGCAAAGCGTCACTTCGGTCTCTGCCCTGGTCAAAAGGGTTCCCACACAGCTCCAAGAGTACGTTCCGAAGGCCGAAAATTCTAGAGAGCTAGAGGAAGAAGATGATGACTATTTAAACTCAACCGCATCATATGAATATAATTGAAAATAATCATCGGTCAAAAGCGAAAAAGCAAGAGGGATTCTAAAAATTGAACAATTGCCCTTCAGCAACATTATTTTTCTCAAGCTAATCCTCAATGCTAGCGCAGTCGTCCTATTAAGGAATGTTCAAAGAGTTGGTAATCTATGTAAACTCGTTGCATGTCACCTTGATCAGCGAGAGATTTATCATTTTTGTTGTTAGCAAAAACTATTGTGTGAGGTTGGCCCATTTTTCATTGGCCATTGTGGGTTGTTCCTATTGTTTGGCATGGACAATAACAGGCTCCTCTATTTTAGTAGGAATTTGGATATTTTCTTAGCCCATTTCTTCTTAACGTTCATTGAGTCTTAATTTTCTTTTGATAAGCGGCAGCAAATCTCTGAGTAGTTGAATGTTTACTCTCTTCCCTTTTTGAAGTATTCGTGGCGAAATGTACTTTTAAAGTTGTTATGTTTGATCTTGTGAAAGCCATACATGTTGAGCTGCCGTACAAAGCTGTTCATCTTATTATGCCGAAAAAAACGAGGCAATACAATTTATTAGAATTTTATCACATCCTTTACAACAAACTCAATCTGGTTTGCGGCCCAGTAAACTATCTTTTGATACTCTTCTATCTAACTAACATCAACAATACGCTTAGAATTTAGAATGTTTTGAAAATAAATCCTGCGACTTAGCTCTACTATCCATTCGTAGTTATTTCGGAGGGGTAGGAATTGCTGAGTTAAGTACTCATTCGAGGCGTTATAATTTTAATTATAAATTTTATCTTTATGAATCATTTACTTAAATTATCCTATACCTCGCAAAACAAAATAAAATGTTGATAATAAATGACTGATTTGCCAGTGTTGGCCATCAATCGCTAAAATTATATTTAAAATTAATTTAATATTACAAATTTAAAAAGAAAATGAAATCTTCATTCGGTGAAGGGTATTATATATTTGAATCAAAAATGGCAAGCGATAAGGTGCTAAACGTGACTATGGAAGGCGATAAAACTGGTTCAATCGCTTTAAATTAATACTATCAGGGTTCCAATCAGCAATTTAAGATAATCCCATCTGAGTATGGACAAGTATATTTTTAATTCAAACATAGTGGTGATGTTATAACGATTGAAAGTAATTCTGAAGCTAATGAGGCTGGTCTTGTCGAAGCACCATATAAAAATAAACCCAACCAAAAATTTAGACTGCAATAATTTTCGCCGAACAGTGGAGAATATTTTATCTACACTTTTTGTGGGAGAGTATTGGATTTGTACAAGTGCAGTACTAAAAATGAAACACCAATTATCCAGTGGGAATTTCATGGAAATGCCAATCAACTTTGGAGGTTAAAGAAAGTATGATGGTAGTATGAATTTATTATGTTAAGGAATAATTGAAATCAATTAGATACTAAAAAACATAATTGATCACTTTCATAAGCATCTCCATATAATAGCACCCTCTTGACATTTTTTCTACAACAATGTCGAAGATTGCTTACTTTGGGACAATATTAATGCTTACCGCAAAATAAATAATTGAAAGTACAGTATCTTAACTTGATAAGGCCATCAACAAGCTATAAATACATGATAGATCCTCCAATTTAACTTCAAATAAGCGCGATTCATAAAATATATAATAATGTTTGCACAATATCCAAAATGAGTAATAAAATATATCAGACCAATTGCCATCAGCTGAGTAGACTGTTTCTCCAATATCAAGCTATTCTCTTTTCTTTCGAGATAATTTTAGAGAATTAAAAGATAAATTTGCCATTGAAGAGCCAAATTGGAATATAATAGATCTTATGAATTTTCTGAGAGATTCCTGGTAATACATGCCAATTGACTTAAAGAGAAAGTATCATGAAAGATATTTGAGTGAAATATTTCGAAACAGATAACTCAGGAATACAAAAAAGATATGGCAGCAAAAGATATAAGAAGGAAAAAAGCGAGCTGATAGAAGACTATTGATGAGGGAAGCAAAAATAAAAAAGGATAGTTATTGATATTTCTATGCTTAAATTCAAAGATAGTTTGGTAAAAATCAATTGATTTTATTGTAGTTTTTAACTTGCAAAATTCTGTTGTAGCTATCTTAAATCCGCTTATTATTCCATATTTTCCAATTTTACACTATGTCTGGATTTATGAAAAATGGAGAAAGATTGGCCTGCTCAGGTGTTAGCCTTTTGGTTGGATCCTGCTCCAAGAGACCTTTTAAAAGGATTAACAAATCAGGATGTAACTCTGAGCATTATGATTTTGTGAAAGCATCCCAAATAACCTTGCGATCAAACATATTCTCCATTTCAACTTTAAAAGGCAAGCATCCTACAATTAATTGGTAGGCTATCACTCCCAAAGAATAAAGGTCACAGGCTGAAGTATAAAGTTTAGGAGGGATACTTTCCACCATTATCTCAGGTGCTATATACCCCATAGTTCCACATTTATCGTAGAGATATGTCTAGTTGGTAAAAGCAGCCAAACCAAAGTCAACCAGCACCCATTTCTTATCAGTCTCTCTCTGAATAATATTTTCCGGTTTGATGTCACGGTGCATGATACTCTTTTTCTTGAGGTAGCTTAGAGCTTACAGCATATCTGATAATATTTTGGTGATGAAGTCTCCCATGAGGTTAATTTTATTTCTCATAAAGGATTAGAGAGTTCCGCCCGATAGATATTCAGTAACCAAGTAGATGAGGTTCTAAGTTTCATATATCCCCTCGTATCTAATTATATTCGGATGTGACAGTAACTTCAGAGTTCTGATCTCATTTTAAAGAGCTTCACGTCCGCTTTGCTGAAGTTTTTGTCCCTATCTAGTAAATACTTTTGCAGCAAATTTTTCTTTTGTTATCTTGTGCTCAACAAGATATACAGCAGCAAAGCTCCCTCGGCCTAACCTCTTCAAAGGTCGAAAATAGTCATTGAATCCTTTATGAGATATAGTAATTTTAAGATAATTATACACCTTCTATAAAAAACTCCTTTCTTCGCTGAGTAATTGTATTTCTTCATCGTTATGAAAGATTACTATTTTTTATAGAAAGGGCTTATTTGGGTTTAGGAGGTTATATTTAGCCTCCATCTTTGATTAGGGAGCTAAGATATAAGCCTTATTGTTTCCAATAAAATATAGAGTAGTTGTATCCTCCATCACTATTTGAAAATCGAATGTGCAGTTGCCCTTTGAGAAGTGTATCCGAATCGGGATCAGCTCCCCAACAGGATGTATATTTTCAGTTTACTTCAAAATCTCTTGCTCAGAAATCATTGCAGTGTTGCTCTCAATAGAATATAATACCAGTTTTTTTCTTTCCATTTATGATAGGAAATTAAAGCTTAACTGATTTATCATACAACTATCATATTGGTCGAGTTTTGTTAATATAATAACTATCTCTCCAAGTTTTGGCTTACTACTAGCTGCTTTTTACTCGATTCACCAGTCGGGTGTTATCCTTCGCCAGACTGATCAGTTCATTCTTGCATCTTTCCAGTTCCATTGAGCTTTAATACAGTAAATCTCTTAGTTTAATATTTTCTCTCTACAAATCATCAGTCATCTGAGTTTTGTCTCTAACCAGAACTTCATTATCTTGAGCGTAAATTTCTATTTCTTCGAGAAGTCTATTTTTTTATAAAGATAAATGACCGATTTCGGTTTAATATTATCTTGTCAAAGTCAATACTCTTGTTTTTTCTTTGCTATTTTCTTAAGTGAGTTGTGAAATCATTTGATCTTTGATGAACAATATCTACTTCAATCGGCTGACTTCACAATCGAATTATTTTGTTTTCTTTTCCATTTCATGATCCTTTTGTGAATTTTCAGATGAATGCTAATTTTGTATTTTTTCCATCGTAGCCGCATTTGTTCTTTCTATATTTTCTATTTATTGATCTTTTTTGGATATCTCTTCCCGTGTTTTGTTTTTCCATTCTACTTCAGCATTCATAAATTAGCTGGTCAATCGTTAATAATCTTTTTTTGCTCTTTCTGCATCAATTTCAGCTCTTTCCTCTGTTTCCTTCAGTCTTAAGGCAGTGTTATCTAACTTAATTGCGAGTTGATCGTATTCATGATGGATGTTACTTTTGAGTGAGTTAGTTCGATTTAATTCTTATTTAACCTTTACAATATCAGATTCCAGCTATTGAATTCTTTATTCCAGGATTTCTTTTTCAGATTGGTAAAACTTTGCTTCTTGTTCCTTACTCTGAATATATTTTTGAAACTCCTCTTTGAACCTGGTTTGAGTTTCTCTGATTCTTTCCTAATTTTTAGTTTCCATATCAGCGATAATCTGCTTATACATGGTGATGACTTTGTTGAGTGAAGTCGAAATTCCATCTCTTTCTCTCTTCAGGTACTCGACTTGTTCTAGAAGTATCTGATTTTGATATTAATATTCTCTCCTTTTACTTAATTCCTCCTAAATCTTTTTAAGATTGGATGCCTCTCTAAATAAAATATTATCAGCCAGCTTGCTGGGAGTGAAAGAAAGTTCATAGTAGGCACTTCTCCCGTATTTCTATGGTGAAAGCTTGTCTATTTTTTATAGTCCGCCCTATCTTTACTTGCGACTAAAAAGCAATTTTTACATTATTGATAAAAATTATTAATTTATAACAGTCATATTATAGTTTATCTCAAAACCAAGATCATAAGATTCTATGATCAAAAATAAATCAATTATCAATAAAATGAGGTCATTCAATAAAACGATTGATGAATCAACAAATGTATTCTTTAAGAAATAAATATTTAAGACAGTCATCTATCAGCAACAATCATCCTTTTTTCTGTCACCTTTATCATTATTAAGTAGATTATTATTCAAAGGCTGATCTCCAGCTTTTATTCCAATACCCTATATTAATAGAATTTTACTTGATTAATTGGAAGCTTGCCGCTTTAGACTTTACTCAAAATCACCTCTGCTACTTTTTTAAAAGCACTTTAAACCTTTGAATAATTTTTGGAATTTATTTCAATA
>Ga0302191_10000302_pt1 | contig 30839 bp, 25 predicted proteins | sample II_Bog_E3_1_FD_198775 | JGI IMG/M metagenome (GOLD analysis project Ga0302191, IMG submission 198775) | Peat permafrost microbial communities from Stordalen Mire near Abisko, Sweden - II_Bog_E3_1 | ecosystem: Environmental > Terrestrial > Soil > Wetlands > Peat | place: Sweden: Abisko...
TCCCTTACAGGAGATTGTTCGTGTTCATGCTTCGAGCGGTACTACAGGGAAACCTACTACAGTAGGATATACCAAAGCTGATATCGTAAACTGGAAAGAAGTTGTAGCCCGTTGTTTGACGATGACAGGGGTAGGGAAAGATGATATCATGCAAATTTCATACGGTTACGGTTTGTTTACCGGAGGATTAGGTATACATTATGGAGCTGAAAATGTAGGCTGTACCGTAGTCCCTATTTCAGGAGGAAACACCCGCAGGCAATTACAGCTTATGTCCGATTTTGGGTCAACTGTACTCGCATGTACACCCTCATATGCTTTACACTTAGCCGATGTATTGACTGAAAATGGCTATTCATTAAAAGATATGAAACTGAAAACCGGTGTTTTTGGTGCTGAACCCTGGACAGAAAATATGCGGCTTGAACTTGAAAAGAAATGGGGGATTCATGCACATGATATTTACGGACTCAGTGAAATAATGGGACCGGGAGTGGCATGCGATTGCATCCATCATAATGGATTGCACATTCATGAAGACCATTTCTTCCCGGAAATTGTGGATCCTGAAACAAAAGAACCTGTTGCCGAAGGTGTTGAAGGCGAATTGGTTTTCACGACCCTGACAAAAGAGGGAATACCGTTACTCCGGTATAATACCCATGACCTTTCTTCTTTGAATCATGAACCCTGCTTATGCGGCCGGACAAGTGTACGTATGAAGAAAATAACAGGAAGGAGTGATGATATGTTGATTATACGTGGCGTAAACCTTTTTCCTTCACAAATTGAACATGTGCTCCTTGAAATGGGTGAAACTAGCGCCCATTACATGCTCTATGTGGACAGAGAAAACAACCTCGATACACTTGAACTGAAAGTTGAACTGGTCGAATCGCAATTGACGGATACTATTCGTGATTTACAAAACCTTTCACGAAAAATTGAACATGCACTGAATAGTGCTATCGGGCTACACGTAAAAGTAACTCTGGTTGAGCCAAAAACCATTACACGTAGTGAAGGAAAAGCCGTAAGAGTTATTGATAACAGAAAGAAATAAATTATCACAACGAAATGAAACTTTATGATATGATTTCATGATATGATTAATAAGATATGATTTCATGATATGATTAATAAGATATGATTTCATGATATGATTAATAAGATATGATTTCATGATATGATTAATAAGATATGATTTCATGATATGATTAATAAGATATGATTTCATGATATGATTTCATGATATGATTAATAAGATATGATTTCATGATATGATTAACATAATATTATTTTAAGATATTATTTCATTGTAAAATTAACCTGAAATTGTTCAATGATAGTATCTTAGCTAAATCAAAAATTCGTGTAATTTGTAATTTGTATTTTATGAATATACCAAAAGTACTTGTTGATTCTCTTTTTGAACAGTATGGTGAAGACGATATTACCCTTTTGTCCATAAGGGAAGTAGCAACGCTTGTATCGCAGATTGAAGAGCAAAGCGGACAGGAGTTTATCCATATGGAAATGGGGGTACCGGGCCTGCCTGCTTCACAAATAGCCATTGACGCTGAAAAAGTAGCATTGGACAAAGGATTGGCAGCTAAATATCCGGATATTGAAGGGATTCCTTTTGCTAAAACAGAAATTGCCCGGTTTGCTAAACTCTTTATGAATCTGGATGTGTCTCCTGCATGTTGTGTTCCAACTGTAGGTGCCATGCAGGGTAGTTTTGCTGCTCTACTTTCGGTTGCCCGTACCGATCCGGATAAACCGGTCACTCTTTTTATTGATCCCGGTTTTCCGGTTCAAAAATCACAATTACACTTGCTGGATCTTCCTTTTGAATCATTTGACATCCTGAATTTCAGAGGAAACAAGATCCATGATAAACTGGAATCATACCTAAAAAAAGGAAATATCTGTTCAATTTGTTATTCATCTCCCAATAATCCGTCGTGGATATGTTTCTCGGAAAGTGAACTGCAAACCATCGGTGAACTGGCAACAAAATACGATGTGACCGTTATTGAGGATCTTGCCTATTTTGGCATGGATTTCCGTCAACATTACGGAACCCCCGGTGCTCAACCTTATCAGCCTACTGTAGCCCGATATACAAATAACTATATCCTGCTGCTTTCGGCATCAAAGATTTTTAGTTATGCCGGACAGCGTATAGGGATGATGATCATCTCCGAAAACCTCCGTCTCCGAAAATTCAGCAATCTGAAAAAATACTTTACCAGTGAAGTTTTTGGACATTTTATATCATACGGTGTGCTATATGCAACTACTGCAGGAACTTCCCACTCGGCGCAATATGCCCTTGCGTGTGTATTAAAAGCCGTGAACGAAGGAAAGCTGGATTTTGTATCTGCTCTTCATGAATATGCCGAAAAAGCAAAAATTATGAAAGCCTTATTTCTGAAGTATGGTTTTTATATTGTTTATACGGACGAAGAACGCGAACTGGCTGATGGGTTCTATTTTACCATTGCCTATCCGGGAATGATCAGTGCCGTACTAATGAAAGAGTTTTTGTATTTTGGTATCAGTGCTATTTCATTAGTCATTACGGGGAGTAAAGATCCTTACGGTTTACGGGCATGTGTTTCGTTTGTACGGATGGATCAAATGGGAGTCCTGGAAGAACGTTTAAAAGCATTCACTGAAAAAAGATAAAAACGATACTGAAATTTAAAGGCTGGTCCAGCATTGTGTTAGACCAGCCTTTTTTAATTTACTTTATTTTACCACCTCAAAAGTTGCAGGTAGTTCGCCGTGGCTACCAAATGCAGCAAAAAGTTTTACATCTGTTTCTGTAAAATTACCTGTAATCTCGCATTTCCCATTTTCAATGACCGAACGGATAACAGGGTAACATATTACATGATTGTCTATTACAATTGCAACTGAATGATTGATGTTTTGTTTTGTTATTTCCGACCATACTTTAACTGCCGGTTTTTTAAAACTAAATTCAGTATACCAAGAGTTTTTTGTATTTACTTTATTAAATGTAACACTCTCAATATCATTGCCTGTCAGCAAGGATTCTTTATTCCCCTGTGTTTTTAAAGCTAAAAGGCAGATATTTGTGCTGTCACTAAAATCACTCCATACAAACCGGCAATTCTTTACCGATTCTTTTGAATTGATATATTGATTTATCTCGTCCATTTTTGAAATGGAAGTACATCCAACACTGGAATATGAATTCTTTACTTCCATTGTGTTCAGCAGTGAAAATAAATGCATATCACCCTTTAATAAACCCAATAATTCTACCTGATTGTAAGCCACGTAGAATTCAATTCTTCCTTTTTGGGTTATGAGGTTTTCTACAGATTTGATATCCCTGTCATTAATTCCTTCAACTTGTATCTGGTGTTTATCAGGAATAACTGTAACTACGGATTTATCAGTACTAAAATCCTTTAATCTGGCAGAAATTATATTGGCAGACTCAGAAAGGGCTGTTGAAGTCAATTGATTATCAACTGCCTGAATCAGAATGACGTTATTTCTAGTTGCTTTATTGGTAAAGCTCATGGCTATCATGCTGATCATGATGATAGCTATGAATGAAAATCTTGTTGTTTTCATTGTTTTAAAATTTTAAATTAAATACCTGTCCGTTTCAAATCCTGAAGCGGAAAATGATTAAATCTATCAAAAAAAGGTACTAACTTAAAAGGGGTGGTTCTCCGGCATCTAAAGAGAATAGATGATACTGAAATCTATTATTGATAACAGGTTTCAGGGATAGGATTGATTTTTGAAGAAGGATGATCTTATGACTTATTAGACTGTTATCAAAAGATAACTTAAAGCTTTCATTTAATAAATAAAAACCTGTTTTGTCATTGAGAGTAAAGAGGTTTTTTTGAAGTGTAGGTATTTGAAAGAAATCCACACAAACAGCATGATTTGAAATTGAATGAATTTCATTTATTAATTCATATTGAGTTGAGAAGTAAGTCGTTTTTTCAACTCTGTCAAAATGTGCACAAATAACTAATAAGAAAAGAACCATAAAAAGTACCCTTCCTAACAAATTATATCTGTCTTCTTGCTGAGTGTTCATAAAACAATACTGTCCGGTCTGTAATTTCTGTAAAGCAATTCGCTGCAAATCTACCTATTCTATTTTGGATAAACAACGATTAAGTTGAATATTTGTTCAAATAAATACATAACAGTTCATAATTGTTGATGAATGCCAAATTTCATTCTGTCTTCACCTTAACCACAATTCCTTTAAACATGGAGATTTAATGCTTCATTCAATAAGAATTCTGTATTTTTGTATTCGTTTTAAACCTGTTAATAAAAATATTAAGGATGAAAATAAATATCCCTGACGAAGTACAACTACTTGCAACAGATACTTACCATATTGTCCGTCATAAGGTCACAGGGATCAAAACAATCTCCGTACTTCATATCGATGATGAATTCTGTTTTATAGTTCAGGGAACTGAAACAAAGAAACCTGAAAAGATATGGGCTTTCGATATGGGAACTGAAAAAACAGCACGAGATTTTTTCATACATATTCCGCCAACTCCGGGAGAAGTGGAAAATGCCATTAATTATGTGGAAGATGAAGTTATGCCTTTACATAAACTGCTAACCCCGGATTCAGGTATCTATTCAACTGATGAAAGGATAAGAGAGATATTACAATATGCAGGATTTGAAGAGAATCAGGATAAACTGATACTTACCCGTGTCAGTATGGAACGTGTTTTTAGCCGGTTGGCAGCAATCATCACAGGTCTTCCTTCAAGCCAGGATGTATTGCCGGCTTCAAATACATTTGCCGCCACACTTTTAATTTTACGCGAAGTAATGCATCATCTCGGTTTTAAAGATATTACGATTTCTGTCTGAAAATATGGATTCAACTATATTGTTTGAACCCTAAACCATTAGACTTTGATTGCAACAACGAAAATTCCGATCATAAACCAATTAATTTTTCTACTGATTCAACAGGCCCCTGTATCCAGGTACTGAATGTTCCGAAAAGGCAGTTTATCAGTGTGAATTTGAGATCGAAACTTTAATTAAAATAAGTTGCTGTTTGATGCCCCGGTTTATGATTTGCTCTTCAAAGGAGGTAAATTATTAATATGCAAAATGATATATGATCATTTATATTGTGGTTGGAATAGGTGAGTATTTATCTTGTCGGAGCTAACTGTTTATTATACCGTTTTGTGTATGGATATTTAGTTCCCCTCTTTAATATGCCGTAAATAATCACATAACTCATGTGATACTTATATTTAAGTTGCTTTTAAAAAGATTATCTGAATGAAATACATAATAATTGCCTTATTGTTATAATATTATTGTTTGATAATATTGAATCACCGGAAATGAAATCATTCAGATTTCAATCACTGAAATAGATTCTGTCTATCTATTAATTAATTCTTTCTATTAAACTATTTTAATGATGTATTGTTAAAAGTTTAAAATAGAATAATAATCTAAATTACAAATAACAATTGATGAAACATAGAAACAGCATACTCTTAATTCTTTTATTTTTTTCATTTCAGGCATTTGCACAAAAAGGTACCATTAAAGGACGAATCTACGATGCGAAAACCAATCAGCCCGTTGAATTTGCAACAATACTCATTCAGGGAAGCACTATCTCATCAACTTCCGACCTGAACGGTAACTATCTCTTTACCGGTATTGATCCCGGATTTAAACATTTAGTAGTTAATCTGGTCGGTTATCAGACAACTGTTTCTTCGGAATTCCAGGTACAGGGTAATCAGGTTACATTTATTGATGTTGCTCTTATTCATTCTGAGGTTCAATTGGGAGAGGTGACCGTTCATCAGAATTTTAATGCAAAAAAGATTGAAAGCCCTTTATCGGTTTTATCAGTTGGAGTGCAGGAAATTGAAAAAACAGCAGGAGCCAACCGTGATGTTTCGAAAGTAATACAAACTTTGCCCGGGGTAGGAGCTACTGATCCTAATAGAAATGATTTGATCGTCCGGGGCGGGGGACCGTCAGAAAACGTATTTTATCTGGATGGCATTGAAATACCTGTGATCAATCATTTTGCTACGCAAGGATCGTCAGGTGGTACTGTAGGAGTTATTAATCCTGATTTTGTACGTGAAATTGATTTTTATACAGGTGCTTTTCCTGCTGACAAGGGAAATGCTTTAAGTTCGGTAATGGACATAAAGCAAAAAGATGGAAGTATGGACCGGATCCATACTAAACTGTCGGTTGGAGCTTCGGATGCAGCGTTGACACTGGATGGCCCATTGGGAAGCAAAACGACTTTTATTGTCTCAGCCAGGCAATCGTATCTCCAGTTTTTATTTGCTGCAATCGGTTTACCTTTCCTGCCAACATATAACGACTTTCAGGTAAAAGTGAAAACTCAGATTGATAAAAAAAATGAAATTACTTTTCTTGGAATTGGTGCTATTGATAATGATGCGCTGAATACAGGAATTAAAAATCCAACCGAAAGTCAGGCTTATTTACTGGCTTATTTACCAACTTATGTGCAATGGAATTACACTGTGGGAGCTGTTTACAAACATTTTGCAGAAACGCATTATGATACCTGGGTATTGAGTCGTAACATGCTACGAAACACGAATTTCAAATATAAAGACAATAGTGTTGACAGTGTAAAGACATCGGATTATAAATCGGATGAAGCAGAAAATAAACTACGTTTTGAACGTATTTACCCTGATTTACCTTTTAAACTGTCATTTGGTGGAGGAGTAAAATATGCACATTACACCAATTACACCAATCGTCAATTGTTTATGGATAATTCAGTAAGCAATCTGGTTTATAATACCCGTATCGGTCTATTCGGGTATCAGGCTTTTGTACAGGCATCGAAAGAACTATCGGATGAACGGTTGAAATTGTCATTGGGTATAAATTTTGCCGGACTCAATTATAATCAGAATATGATGAATCCGTTGAACCAGTTTTCACCCCGGTTTTCGGTATCCTATGCACTAACACAAAATTTCGACCTGAATGCCAATGTTGGCCGGTATGCACAACAACCTGCTTACACTACACTCGGATACCGCGATGCTACAGGTTTATTAGTTAATCAAAATGAAAACCTGCATTACATCGTTTCCAATCAGGCTATAGCCGGCATAGAGTATCGACCCATGGAAAATATGCGTATGACTGTGGAAGGGTTTTATAAACAATATGAGTTTTATCCTCTTTCGGTTGTTGATGGGTTAAGTATTGCCAGTGAGGGAACAAATTATGGAGAAGTAGGAGATGAAAAAATTATATCGACAGGTAAAGGCAGGGCATATGGTGTTGAAGTATTGTATAAAATACTGGAAATAAAAAAACTGAATCTGACTGCCACATACACTTATTTTAGAAGTGAGTTTACAAATGCCGCAGGTACTTACCTTCCTTCCTCCTGGGATACGAAGAATCTGTTTAATTTAATTGCCAGTTATAAATTCCAAAAGAGTTGGAATGTGGCCATGCGTTGGCGATTTGTGGGTGGAGCACCTTATACCCCTATTGATCCTGTTTCAGCAAACAAAGCAGTCTGGGACATTAATAAACAACCTCTTTTAGACTATTCAAAGTTTAATTCGCTTCGTTTACCGGATACACATCAATTGGATTTACGTGTTGATAAAGAATTTTATTTCAAAAAATGGTTGCTCAATTTGTATACTGATATTCAAAATGTATATAATTTCAAAACACAGGGAGCTCCTGTTTATACTAACTTAAGTACTACTCCGACTAAGGATGCAAGCGGGAATCTGGTTTACCTGCCAAAGACTGATCCTGCCAATCCTGCAGATTATGCATTGCGGACGATTGATAATTTTGCAGGTACAATCTTACCGACTATTGGCATTATTATAAAATTTTAAGGTTAACCGGCTATGAAACAAATAATAAAGTCAACTTTATACTCGTTTAATAAACGAATAAGATTTGGTTTGTACAGGTATTCTCTTATGAAACCGAAATACATGTACAATTTACAATTTTAAATTTACAATTGGATGATGAATTATACAGTAAATTCATATGAAACAAACCTAAAATAGGTACAATTTATTCATTTACAATTTACAATTCAATGTTGTTTAGTGAAGGATATTGCTTTAATGTATCCTTAGTGAAACTTAGTGTTTTTGTGTCTTAGTATTAATATTTTCTTGCCACAAATGGAACATTCCGAATATCGGGAGTCACTAAGCCACAAAGTTTCACATCGAAGATTCCGATTTATCGGAAAAGAAAAACACTAACTTCGCTATATTAAGAACTGAAGTCATTTTATTGAACGTCAGATTTTTTATTTATATCCGGATATTTGATCCGGTTATGATAAATGTTCTTAATCTTTTCTTTAAAAACTGATTTAACTAATTCAACATCCCTGAACGTGATGGGTGCGTCTTTAAATTCACCTTCAGCAATTTGATCATCAATCATCTTTTCTACCATTTCGTCAATACTTTTTTCGGTATATTCAGTAAGACTTCTTGAACGGGCTTCTACCGCGTCGGCCATCATTAATATGGCTGTTTCTTTGTTATTTGGAAGTGGTCCCGGATAGGTGAATACTTCTTTGTTCGGTTTTTTCCCGGGATTGGCATTTATGTAAGAATTATAAAAGTATTTTGTTTTTCCAAAGCCATGATGGGTAGTAATAAAATTAATAATCTGTTCGGGTAAATGATATTTTTTGGCAATTTCAATCCCGTCAGTAACATGATTAATCACAATTTTTGAAGCTTCTTCAAAATCAATATCAGTTAAGGGATTTTTTCCTCCCATTTGATTTTCAATAAAATATTCGGGATGTTTTATTTTCCCAATATCATGATAAAGTGCTCCGGTACGTACCAGTAAACTGTTGGCATTAATCTTCTTTGCTGCTTCGGTTGCCAGGTTCGAAACCTGCATGGAATGTTGAAAAGTTCCGGGTGCCAGTTCGGAAAATTGAATCATTAAATCACTGTTAATATTGGTGAGTTCCACTAAAGTAACACTTGATATAAGACCGAAAATTTTTTCAAATAAATAAATCAACACATAAGCAAATAAAAGGAATACACAACTGATGGCAAAATAGATCATAAATTGCCAGTTAATACGATTCACATCTCCTTCCGAAATGCATTCAAAGGCTAAATACATTAGTACATAACTTAGAAATATATATAAGGCAGATTGGGCTAATTGTGAACGTTGCGACATATCTTTCAAACTGGAAACGGCTACCATGCCTATTGTAATCTGTAAAAGTAAAAATTGAAAAGCATTATCAACCATAAACGAAATTATAATCATGGCGATGATATGGACAAACAAAGCTGTCCGCGCGTCAAAAAAAACACGGATAATGATAGGCAACATAGCAAAGGGCACCATATAGTAGCTTAGCGATGTGTACCGGATCGTAAAGGCTGTCAAACTTACCAGTAGAAGTATCACCAGTAATATAAAAAGTATATTGCTCAGACTATCGTATATCCTTGGACGAAAAAGATATATATACAAAAATAAAAGTGTGATCAGACCAAGGATCATTATAATCTCACCTACAATTACGATGGATGACTGTTGAAGTGATGTTTTACGTTTCTCCGATTCAATCTTGAGGGAACGTAATACTAAATAGTTCGTGGGGGTTACAATTTCACCTCTGTCAATAATCCTTTCACCTGACTGAATCATTCCGGATGTAAGTGAAAGGTTTTTCAACATGTCTGCCTTTGATATGTCCGAATTAATACTGTCAAATTTCATGTTCTCACATACATACATGTTTATATCGTATGCCTTTAATGAAATCGGAGCACCATTAATAATTTCTTCATAAGCTGTCCGGGGGGTGTATACATCTTTTATCGGAATTATATGAGTAACTCTGTCAGGTAATATACATGATATATTTCCCCTTTTATCAGCCAACAATTTATTGTAATCTTCTATTGAAATGATTCCGGTGGAATAAATTTTTCTAAACTTTGTTTTTATATAATTCGGAATACGTGGAGATGTTTCTCCTTTCTTTTGCAAATCAGACAGGAGTTTACCGGTTTGTCGTTTTATCACGGATGTATCTAATTTAAAATAGGGAGTGTAATCCTTTAGAATTTCTTCCTTTTCTTTTGCCAACTGTTGATCGCTTTTATATATCGGGAAATCAAACGAAGCAGTGATTAATTCATACGACCATGGTTTCCCTATTTCAAATTGATATTTAAACTTATCCTCCGAAGGATAAAGCATAACGATGAGCACTACTAAGATACCAAATAAACCTATTTTAGTGATGTTTTCAAGTTGTGGATGAGTAATTTTAAATTTCATATTCCTTCTTAAAGTGATAAATGGTTGGGTTAAAATGAAAAACGCCGAAAATTACGAAAAAAATCCTTAATAGAAACATTATCATAGAACTTTCCTTATTTTTGTACTGATATTTGTTTTCATTCAGGTTTATTGATCCTGTTTACTACTTAATTTTTACATATGCATGCAACCATAAACCTCCCCTTAGTGCCGCTTCGTGAGAGTGATAATGAACAAAGTGAATTGTCTTCCCAACTTCTTTTTGGAGAAAGTGTGGAAATTATTGAGACCAAAGAACATTGGTTATTTGTTCGTAATCTACAGGACAATTACAGAGGATGGGTCGATCGTAAAATGGTTCATGTCCTGACACTCTCTGAAGAAGACAGGATGGCACATGAAATCAAATTTATTGTCCGGGTTCCGGTCATGGTTTCTTATAAAACGACTTCAAAAGATAAAATGTTTTTGCCCGGTGGCAGTATTATTCATACAGATAATGATGGAAAATGTACTATTGGAGATGATACCTTAACATTTAGTCCTTCAGACTTGAAACAGGTCGGTGAAATTACAGGTCAAAAATTGATAGAAACTGCATCTCAATATCTGAATGCACCCTATTTATGGGGTGGTAAAAGCATTATGGGTATAGATTGTTCGGGATTGGTTCAGGTCGTATTTGCCATGTGCGGTATTCAATTACAACGTGATGCTTTTGAACAGGTAGAGAGGGGTAAGGTTATTGATGATCTGTCGGAATCAAAAGCAGGTGATTTGGCTTTTTTTGAAAACCCTGCAGGTAAAATAATTCATGTTGGTATTTTACTCAATTCCCATCAACTGATTCACGCTTCAGGCTGGGTGAAAATTGAAAATATCGATTCCCAAGGAATAATCTCCGGCAAAACCGGAGAATATACACATAAATTGAGAGTCGTTAAACGGTTGATATAGAATGATTATTTTATTCATTGACCTGATTTCTGCGAATTCAAATTATTTTTTTTAAAATAGTTGAATATCTGATGTAAGATGTTCAGCTTTCCTGCGTCATTATAAGTGTATGGAATCAACTCAATTTAATACTCAAATTCTGAATCATTCCGATAAATTATATAGATTGGCTAAATCGATCTTGCGGAATGAAATCGCTGCACAGGATGCTGTTCAGGAATTGATTATGAAGTTATGGGAGAAGAGAAGTATTCTTGATGGAGTTGAAAATATACAGGCATTTACGATGCGTTCGATGAGAAACCTGTGTTTAGATACTATACGTCAACAACAGGATGAAGATGAAATTCCTGTTGAATTTGAATACGTCGAACCAAATCCTTACCAACAAACTGAACAAAAAGATATCGCTTCGAAAATACGGACAATGATAAATCAATTACCTGAATTGCAAAGGACTATCATCAGAATGCGGGATGTGGAAGAAATGGACATAGCAGAGATTGCTTTTATCACTTCAATATCTGAAAATGCAGTCAGTGTAAATCTATCCAGAGCCCGTCAAAAAATAAGGGAACAAATTTTAAAAGAACAAAAAAGAGTGGAGGAAACAGTATGGAAATGATGAATGAATTATTAGAAAAATACTTTCGGGGTGAAACGTCACTGGAAGATGAAAAAGAATTGAAACAATACTTTCTGACAGGAAATGTTTCTCCTGATCTTGAAACATATCGGATTCTGTTTGGTGTATTCGATCAGGAATTAACTGAAAAAGCCATTTCTCCTTTAATTAAAGTCCTGCCAAAACAAAGAAAAAATAAACGAATATGGTTACAATCTTTTTTTACAACAGGAATTGCGGCTACAATAGTTATCGTGTTATGGGTACAACTTCCTCCATCTTCCTTAAATTATACCATTATTGGCGGAACCAGAATTGATAATACGGAATTTGCACAACGATATGCTGCAAAAAAACTGTCGAAAGTAAATAATATAATTGCCAGAACCATGAGTCCTTTGAAAAGCTTAAATAAAGTAAGAGAGGATATCGAACCCTTAAAGAATATCTCGGATATCAAACTTAGAATGGATGATAAACAAAATTAATTACAAATTAAAAAAATACTGATATGAAAAAAATTATGACATTACTTGCTGTACTTTTAATAGTGACAGCAATCCAGGCACAAACCCTCCAGTCACTGTTCGATAAATATCGTAATGATGAACGATTTGAATTTGTATCACTCGGGAAGGGAATGATGAATATGGCAGGTGCATTCGGTGGACATACAAAGAATAATTCGGAAATGATGTCAAAACTTAAATCTTTAAACATTTTGACATTAAATGCAGATAACGCTTCTTCGCTTATGAAATCAGTTATAAACGAACTGGATAAGGTTGTAGAAAAAGGAAATTTTGAGACATTAATTAATACCCGTGATAAAGAAGAAAGAGTAAATATCTATTATCGTTTTAGCGGGAAAGATGATGCAGATATGCTCATTGTGACAAAAGATAAAGGGGAATTTAGCGTAATCTGGTTTAACGGTAAAATGACAAAAGAAGAAATGATGCATACCTTTTCAAATACAGGAAAAATAACTAATCCATTTGATATGAATGGCGAGTCGGATAATACTGCGTCTAAATAAACTATTGAACGAAATTTTGTTTTTAATCTTAAAGTATGAAAGAAAGCCAATTCATTGTAAAAATGAGTTGGCTTGTTTATTTTAACAGGGTTAAGATCAACCCTATGGTGCCAATTAAAAGTATGATGATCCCTGTTATTTGATTAATTAATTTCAATTCTCTCATATTTAATTTGCTTTTAAATTTATTGACTAATAACGTCAGTAAATTCCACCAGATTAATGCTCCTCCTAATATGGATAAAATACCACAGATAGATACAAACAATGTTGTCTTAGGTCCTATAAATTGAAAACGGGCAAAAAGAGCGATGAGTACAAACAGAATAAATGGATTTGAAATTGTCAATCCAAATGAAGTCATAAAGTCACGAACTAAACTGTGTTTGTTCGATTCATTAGGTTTAGGTTGTGTCGCCGGATTACTTCTGAAAATGTACCAGCCAAAAAAGGCAACCACTAAACTGCCAATTAATTCAATAACAAAACGATGTCCTTCGATAAAATCAAGGACAAAGCTTAAGAAGAATAACGTAATGATGGTATATATTAAGTCTGAAAATGTTGCTCCCAAACCTGTAGCTATACCATATTTCTGACCTCTGTTAAGAGTCCGTTGAATAGTTAGCATACCAATAGGCCCTAAAGGTACTGAAATACATAATCCAATCAACACTCCTTTTATTATTATCTCTAGCATGCCTTCAATTTGTAGTTTGCATTGCAAAGATAGTTTTTTTTAGTGGTTTCAGAGCATAGTTATAGTATAGTTTAATGGTTTTAAACTACATATATTAACGCTGAAATCTTAAAATCCGAAATCGTTTATTTTCTTATTGAATTTTTTAGATTCTGAAGGTTTTCTTGCAATGCCTTGTTTCGTTGAACCTTCTACATATATGGCCTGATATGGACGAACCGGGCATATTGATTCACAGGCACCGCAACCAACGCATAAATCCTTTGTTACTTCAGGAATGGTCAGCCCATTTTTATAGGGAATCATGTGTACTGCCTGAGTAGGACAATGTTCGGAACATGCTCCGCAATCTTCCTCTTTAGTAAATACAACGCATTTGTCTTTCCTGAATTGGGCAGTACCTATCTGTATCAGCTTTTTTTCTTCCGTAACGAGCGGTTGTAATGCTCCTGTCGGACAAACTGAAGAACAAATAGTGCATTCGTAGGTGCAAAATATATGAGTCGAAAAAGACAGATGTGGCTGCATGATACCCGAAATGCCATATTGAAATGCGGCCGGTTTCAGTACCTGCATTGGACATTTGGTAACACACAACTGACAGGCTGTGCAATGATCATTAAAATGTTCAATAGTAGATGCTCCGGGAGGCATTACCGGTTTTCTTGACAGAATAGGATCTTTTTTCCCGATAATCTTATTCGTATTGGCGAATGCAATGGAAGCTAAAGCTGCTCCGGAAGACAATAGAAAAGTACGCCGGCTGTTATTGACTTTCTGCTGAACCGGTTGGACCTGTTCTTTTTTATAGCGGAAGTTATAACTGATACCTCCTTTTTTACAGGCGGAAAGGCAGTTAAAACAGGTTACGCATCGTGAATCATCCACTTTCATGGTTTCACTGTCAATGCATTGCGATTTACATTGCTTTTCGCAAGCCCCACAATGGGTACATGCTGATTCGGAAATGGAAATATGAAAAACTGAAATCCTGGAGAGCAATCCAAGTGATGTCCCGACCGGACAAATTGTATTACAATAAGATCGTCCTTTAAACCACGACATCTGAGTTATCAGGATGAAAAAGAGAATTGATATAATAAATGCCAGGGGTACAAATGCAACCTGTTCTACTTTATAAAAAGTATAAATCCCTTTTGCACTCAGTACATAAGCCAGCGCATTATTTCCCCAGATTACCAATGGACGGAATAACTGAGATGCCATCCTGCCAAAAATGCTGTAAGGATCAAGGATTACGACCAAAAAGGAACTCCCGAAAATGAAAACTATCAGGGTAAGAGCCAGAATGGAATATCTCAGTATGTTTTTAGGAGCAGTATAATCATACCGGATCTTTTTCTTCTTTTTACGAAAGAAACGCGACTTCCACGTCAAAACGTCCTGCAATACTCCCAGTGGACAAATTGTAGAACAATAGATCCTGCCAAAAAACAAACTTAATAGCAAAAGAATTCCAATTATAAGTACGTTCAATGAAAGCAGGGCAGGAATCCATTGGATACTCAGTAGTTTATGTACAGGCAATGGTAATTTACCTGTAAAATCAATAAAGAATACAAAAATTGGCAGAAAAAAAATGACTGATAAAACGATTCGAATATGTTTCAGGAATTTCATTGAAAGTTGCTTAGTAATAATATTGAAAAAGTAAAACTCTTCACTAAAGCGCGTTACATTTTGATACGCTTTACATTCAGTTTTTCAAGATGCTGCGTACCAACTCTGTTCTTTTCGGCTAATTCAATATAGCGTACATCTTTCAAATCGGTAGGCCGAACTTGTGAGTAAAGTTTTATAGCTGCTGTATCTACTGCAACATAATCAGGAGATACCAATAATGATTTTAGTTTTACAACATCCGATTCTGACTTTCCCTGCGGACCGTTTGATTTTATAATGCGGTAAGCATCCACAATATTGAGAGCCGGTTTTTTATGAAAAGTAGCGGCATCGGCAATACATTGATGTAAATCATGACTGTGAAAATAACCCCTGTCCCAGACAATTCCCATCAGGTTTTTCATCGAAATGGTATTTTTAGCTCCACCGTGATCTTTTAAAACAGGCACGTTGAACCAAACGTCACATTCGAGTAGAGACTGATGAACCTTTGCATTTTTCAAATTAACACCCCTTGGAAATTCAACTTCCCTGTAATATGATTCGTCATTGGCCGGTACCATTTTACCTCCGGCAGCAAGTACTGCTTTCTCTATCCCGCTGTTTGCATAACATTTTTTCCAATCCTGGCATGAATGGTCGAATACAATCACTTCCGAAGCACCTGCTCCTTTACAAAGTTTTACTAATTCGCCAATCAATTCCGGGTTTGTATTGGCTCCTAGTTCAGGTGATTTGTCCCAACCAATATTCGGCTTAATCACGACTTTCTGACCTCTTTTTACAAAATGACCTATTCCGCCTAATTCTTTCAATGCACGAACTAACATAGCGGCAGGTTCGCCACCCATTACTGCCACCAGGTCGGGCTGTGAGTGTACAGCCATTTCTTTACCCGATAAAACTGAACCAAGTGCGTTGGTTTTAAAGAATGACGCAATACCAACTATTGCTGCTGATTTGAAAAAATCTCTTCTTTTCATTTTCAAATAGTTTTATATCCGATTGATAAATTATAAAATTCTTTTTTGATATAATGATCGCAAATTTAGTCGAAATTTATTTCCTTACAATTTATAGTATGCAATAAATTGAACTTTTTATATCTTATGCAGTTTCTTTATAAATTCAGTAACTCTTTAATATAGTACTTATGGAAATAAAGATTCATTTTTATCATTGAATTTTGATGTTTCACTCTTTTTTATGATGCGATTTTGAAAATCATCAGGAATTCTCCGTCAATTCCTCTTCAGTCTCTATTGGCTTTCGTTTTACTACCAACGCACTGACTTCCCAAAGGGCATATATTGGTATAAAGAATAACATGATGGTAAACGGATCACCTGTTGGTGAAAAAATCGCCACAACGACAAACAAAGTGAAAAAAGCATGCTTCCGGTACTTGTTGAAAAATTCACGATGCAATATGCCCAGTTGCGACAGAAACCAGGCCAGTATGGGCAATTCAAAAACAATTCCCATCCAGAAGCAAACCATCAGGAATGTATTCATATACGAATCGAGCGAAACGCTTTGCTCGATAAATGTACTGAGCTGATAACCGGCAAGAAACCTTAGTGTCATAGGGAAAATGAAAGAATAACCTATCACTATTCCGATATAAAACAATATATTTCCAAATAAAAATACACCCCCTGCATTTTTTCGTTCATTACTGAGAAGTGCCGGTTTAACAAACATAAAGAGCTGATAAATGACAAAAGGAAAACTGAAAACAAGTGCAAACCACAATGAGGTCGACATATGAGTAAAGAACTGGGATGACAGATTGATATTGATCACCTTCACCTGAAAGTTTCCTACAAAAATATCCGGAATGAAAGGTACTTTTTTACCGGCTTCATTTAACCATCGATAAAGAAAGAAATCGTTTCGGGAAGGAGCAAGGATTATATTATTAAAAATAGTCCTCATGTAAAAGAAAAATACAATGGCAGCAACACAGACAAATGCAGCAATCCTAAACAAGGTATTCCGTAAATCATCCAAATGATCCCAAAAAGTCATTTCATCATCATTCGGCTTGCTCATACTTATTTTGCTGAATCTAATTTGTCTTCTTTTGCTTCTTTAGTCGTCTCTTTTTTATCGTCTTTTGTCACATCTTTAGTTGCATCTTTCAGTTCATTTTCAACTTCATTCAGTCCTTCTTTGAAACTTTTAACCCCTTTACCCAGTCCTTTCATCATTTCAGGTATTTTTTTGCCGCCGAATAATAATAAAAAGATTAAAGCAAAAACAATTAATTCCCAAGGCTCAAACATTAATAAGTGGTTCATTTGATTTTATTTTTACGTGAAAATAATTACTTTAAGAAAATACTCTGTAAAAATACAACTATATTTTTATACCAAAAAAAAATGCAGCATAATTGTTTAAGTAAAGGATGTTAAATGGGTGGCTTTACTATATGTTGAAAAGTATTTTCTGAATCATTCATCACTCAATTTCTTATTTGGCAATTTTAATTCTGTTGTTGTCGAAGTAAATTCCGTTGTCGTCAAAGCCAATTCTGTTGTTGTCAAAGCCAATTTCGTTGTTGTCAGTGTTCATTCCGACAGGTTCATTAAATATTCCGGTTCAAATACTTTCAATTTTGTAAGGTCAATCATTTATTTTGATGGTAATGAAACCATTTTTACTTTGATAATTTAATTTTCAGCAAATCATTTAAGATAAAACAATCTCTTAAATCCGAAGGATTTAAATATGATTAGCCATGTATGCAATGCATGGAAGATTGACATCTACGAGAACATAACCCCGAAAGGGTTGAATAACAAGATATAAACATGGTTGAATTGAAAGAATTATTTTAAGAATATGGGCCTGAATATGAAGATAAATATTTGATTTAGTTATTCAGTACTTCTTGGTCGGTAACTTGCTACAATCATTTTCCATGCATTTTATACCTATTAATCACATTCAATTCCTTCGGAATTATAAAACAGAACTAATAGAATTAAATATTTGAAGTTTTAGGAGCTTTTACGGATAATCATTTATGTTAAATTAAATTCCTCTGATGAATTTTTAATACAGGGAAATTTAGATCCTTTCAGACACAAAAAAAACAGGAAGAATTGCAATGATATTTGCATTTTTCTTCCTGAATTCAATATTGGCCTGTATAAATAGTTAGTTCTTATCTACCAGTTTATTGCTGTTAGTATTATAACGGTCGCCGGTATTTGGGTAGTTGGCTAATAAATCTTCTATCTCAGCTAATTCGTGATTGGTTAACACCATACCGATAGCACCTGTATTTTCTATTAAATAAGTCCTGCGTTTAGTCCCCGGAATAGGAATGATATGTTCACCCTGTGCCAGTACCCACGCTAGTGCAAGTTGAGAAGGGGTACAGTTTTTTTGTTTGGCAATTGCAGCAAAACCTTGTGTCAGTGAAGTGTTGTTTCCTGCATATTCCTTTTGATAGCGGGGTAATGTTTTACGGAAATCACCTTTTTTCAGTACCGATATATCCAGTGTATTGGTCATTAATCCACGGGCAAGCGGACTAAAAGGAACGAATGTAATGCCTAATTCCAGGCAGGTTGGAAGTATTTCTTTTTCTACATCACGTGTTAATAACGAGTATTCACTTTGCAGTGCCGAAATGGGATGTACAGCATTTGCCTTTCGCAGGGTATTGGCCGAAACTTCCGATAGTCCCAGAAAACGTACCTTTCCTTCTTTAACCAGCTCGCCCATGGCACCCACCATTTCTTCCACCGGCACATTCGGATCAACACGGTGTGCGTAATACAAATCAATCACATCGGTATTCAACCGTTTCAGGCTTTTCTCTATAGCTATTCTCATATGCTTTGACGAACCATCGAATCCAAAAGCATACTTATTTTCAAGCCCGGGTGTAAATCCAAACTTCGTAGCCAGAAAAATCTTATCACGGTTTGGCTTCAGTACTTTTGCAATAAGTTCTTCATTTTTACCGTCACCATAGATGTCGGCAGTATCCCAGAATGTTACGCCAAGATCAATGGCTTTTTCCAACGTGGCAATCGATTCGTCATCATTGGGTTCACCATAGCCATGACTCATACCCATACAACCTAACCCTATGGAAGGAAGCTGAATACCTGTTTTTCCAAATTTTCTGTAGAGCATAAAATAATTGAATTAAATATTGATGAATAAATTATTGAAAGGAAAGATAACTAACTAAAAAAGAACAACAAAAACCTTTAACCACAATAGTCACAAGAAGACACAAAAACAAAAAAAATGGACAAATAAATAAATTCTAATATATTTTAAGAATTTAAACCCAACAAGATTATTGAATGCAATCTATCTGATATAAACTTGTGGTTAATTTTTAATCCGGTAAAGTAGAAGTAAATGAATACTTATAAAGAAACACTTCCCGAAATATTATTGTTCTTAAAAGATTAGTCCAATGTTAGAGAATAACTATGATACAGTATCTACAGTTTATCAAAGATCCGGTTTGGGAGGTATTTAAACAGCTGAGCAATGAGTACCCACCGTTTGGTAATGTATGCAGTTCTTTTCTTTTTTTTAATAGCACTGAATATCTGTATGGCAGTTTTTTCAGCTGAAGCCATCCAAAACAACTTTTGACCTTTAGCCATACCGGTATTTACAAATCCAGGGCGAATATCGGTAATAAAAACAGGAACTGAAGACTTTGCTGCTTTCATTTGTAAGCCCTGGAGATAATTGATCTGATACGCTTTTGAAGCAGAATATGCTGGAGCTTCACTGTTCCCGTGAAGACCGCCTATTGAAGTGATGGCTACTAAATGTCTGTGTCTTTGTGCGGAAAAATAGTTGAATGCCCAATCCGCAACGGCGGTAAAACCACTTACATTCGTGTCAATAGCTCTCTTTTCCTTTTCGAAATCAAGTTCCTCATTCAGATCACCTGTACCGGAACTTATGATCAACATGTCAAGGCCACCTGATTCAAGTGTGAGTTCTTCTAATAGCAATGAGATTGTTGAAGTCAGGGTTATATCGAAAGTCTTTATCCTGTAACTTTCAGGTTTTTCTGCTTTTATTTCTTCCAGCAGACGGGTTCTTCTCCCGGTAATACCTACCAGGTAATCATTATCTACCATCAGTTTTGCCAGACACCTCCCAATCCCTGAAGTCGCCCCGACAATGATTGCTTTTTTCATGATACTGTTTTTCAGGTGCCCTTACTATTCCCGATGGGGAGTACAATAAATATCATTCTTTAATTAAAATGATACAGGAAAACAATGGTGGCATCCAATGCCGTTTTCTTATTGTCTTTTATTTCCATAGATACCTGAATCTCTGCTTTTGAAGTGCCCCTGAGATCGATTAATGAACGAAGGCTTGCACGTAATCTTACCTCACTGTCAACTAATACAGGTTGATTAAAACGTAGCTTTTCAATTCCATAATTCACGGTTAGTTTCGAGTTGTTTACTTCCACAATCTGATCCCACAAAAAAGGTAAAACCGCTAAATTAAGATACCCGTGTGCAATGGTCGTTTTATATGGACTTTCCGTTTTAGTACGTACCGTATCTACATGTATCCACTGATGATCAAGTGTGGCATCAGCAAAAAGATTAATCTGATCCTGTGTAATAGTAATATAATCAGATACGCCCAATTCTTTTCCAACGTATTGTTCTAATTCATTAAAATTATTGACGATAATTCTATTTGTTTTCCTGTCTGTAATATTTTTCAACGACTGCATCTATATGAAAATTGTTTTTGTTTTGTGCAAATATACTTAATATTTACATTTTATGAAAGAGTTAATGGCAATTCTTTGTACAAATTTTTATTTATAAATATCTGTAGTTTTAGTGATTGATTTTTTCAAGTGCTGTTTTATGAATCAACGGATTATTTATCCAGGAGTATATCCCTGTCTTTTGTATCTAAATAGCAGAAAATCAATGCACCCGGAGTGATTTGCCAACAGACCCGTTTAAATCAGACTGATTGCTCATCTGCTTTAGTAAGGATAAAATGTTTTCTTTTTTTTTGACCCACAAAACCCCAAACGGGCGATTTGTAGAATCATGTTTTTTAATGGAGTAATACTGATTTTCATAAATAACAAAAACTTATTTTAATGGGATTCGAGGGTTGTATTTTAAGTAATAATGAATGGTTTTCAAAATATTAACCGGCTTTTCAAGGTCGCAAATTAAATCTTTCCTTTCATATTTCTCTACCTGGAAAATATTATTGGTTTTCTTTTCATTTCTCTCCAATACATCCAACCCCACAAACCCGATGCTGATTACCAGAATAATACTTTCTAAAAAACTCCTTTTATTCGAAACAGGATAGTCAGTTTGTTTTACCAGATTTACAAATTGGTCCATCTGTTGAATATAGTTCATCCGGATATTGTTTATACGGGTTTCGGTAGTAACCATTGTTCTAATTCCTGCTTTAAAATCTTTATAGACATCAAAGATATCATTTTCAATTTGCCAGATACCTCCTAACTTGTAAAACAGTTTTTTTTCAGGTTCACTTATCTCTTCTTTAAATGAACAAAGGTAAAATAAAACCGAGTGCCCCCCTTTTTGATAGGTTATGTCTTTAATTTCAGTTGAACTTACATCAGAACAAAGTTGTTTTTTACTCAATACCTGTGCCTTAAATATTTCCAGTGAATAAGTTGTTAATCTTTCAGGATTGGAAGTATTCAGGAGTGATTTCAGGTAAAGCTTCAGGAACAATTTCTCATTGGAGTTTTCTCCTTCCATTTCATGAGGTTGCGTGAGGAGGCTATTTATATAATTTTCCGTCATGTCTTTTTTGTCAAAAAAATCATCAAACAATCCTGTTAATCCTCCGAGATAAGTAAGGGCAAGTCTCTCCTTTTCAGCCATCTTTTTTCCTGTCAATTTGCAAAATGAATCACCAATCAGTACAGGAACAGCTAAACCATAGTAATCAGTCATCTTTTTAAAATCAACTTCATCCAAACTTTGGTCGTTTGTTAGTTTGCTCTCATTTATATCCATTTTCAGTGTACTCAAAATGCATTTTCGTTGAGTCCTTAATTTGGATAACAATTTTGTCATTACCTGTAGAAAAATAAGCAGATTCCTAAAGTAGTTGATCATGATTTTATACAAAAATTCCGTGTTCCGTGTTTTGCGTTCCGCGTTCAGTGTTCAGTGTTCCGTGTTCCGCGTTCCGTGTTCCGTGTTCCGTGTTCCGCGTTCCGCGTTTCGTGTTCCACGTTCCGTGTTATTGATTCATTCTAATTATTAAACTTGCTTCGTTCAAAGGACTCAATTAATGGTAAATACTCAGGCTTCAGATAATTGTAAATTGTAAATTGTAAATCAATAAATGTATAGGGGTTTTACAAATTAAAATTCACTAACTCATTTATCAGTATCCTGTTTTCTTCGGGAGTCCCTACGGTGATTCGCAGACAACCCATACATAATGAAACGGTGTTGCGGTTGCGGACAATAATACTTTTGTTGACCAGATAGTTATAGATTGCATTTGCATCAGTAACTTTTACCAACACAAAATTGGCATCGGTTGGATAAATATGTTCGACAAGTGGCAGTTTTTGCAGGGCATTTACCAGCACTGTACGTTCAGCAAGCAAAATCTCTACCCATTTTTTTACCTGTCCTGCTTCCTGAATAGTCTTTAATGCTTGTTTTTGAGTCAGGATATTGATATTATAAGGGTATTTTATTTTATTCAGAACAGCAATAATTTCGACGGATGCAAAAGCCATCCCAAGTCGGATAGCTGCACTTCCCCAGGCTTTCGAAAATGTTTGCAGAATGACCAGATTCGGAAAGTGTGACAGAAATTCAGAAAAACTATTTTCCGAAGCAAAATCAATATATGCTTCGTCAAGGACAACAATCCCTTCAAAAGCATTTAATAACCTGACAATCTCAGTCCTGTTTAAACAGTTTCCGGTCGGATTATTGGGCGAACAAAGCCATATTATTTTAGTATACAGGTTGGCGGCTGACAATAATTTATCCGCAGAAAACTGGAAATTGTCATCCAGTAATACTTTGCGGTATTCAACATCGTTAATGGCTGCGCAGACTTTATACATTCCATAAGTAGGTTCAATCGCAACTACATTATCAAGCCGCGGTTCACAAAATGCCCTGAACAATAAATCAATAGGTTCATCGCTTCCGTTACCAAGGAATATATTCCCTAAAGGAACGTTTTTGATTTTTGATAGCTGTTCTTTCACTTCCCATTGCAACGGATCCGGATACCTGTTGAAAGGTGCATTGTACGGATTTTCATTTGCATCGAGGTATACGGATGCTTCGCCTTTGAATTCATCCCGTGCACACGAATAGGGTTGTAACTTGCTGATATTCGTCCGTAATAATTTTTGTATATCCATTTCTTTGCTTCGTGTTGTTTACTTCACTTCGATTGTGGCATTTGACTGGTAATTTCTTTTCTATAAACTGTCTGTATTTTTACTGAAATCCGGACTCTTTCCTCTACATTTTCAGGTAGTTGTGTAAAATGAAATTCGTATAATTTTTTATTACAAATAGATAGTTGATTTTTTTTGAATAAGGTAATAAGGTTGAGGTTAGTACTCATTGGTTTTCTATTAAGGTTTAATGCCTTAAAAATAAGGTTTTTGAAGAATTAAACACTGTTTTGTTAGTCAACCATAGTTGAGAAAAAAGTTAACCTGTCTTAACCTTAATCCATTATTTTAGTTTCAGGTTTCAATTTAAAAGTATTGCCATTTCTAATTATTGTTTTTACACAGCCTACTCAGGGAGAGGGACAAAGCCATTGGCAATCAGTTGTTTTTCTTTAATCAATTTTCGTTATCTATTTTGGGTCCCCGAAGGTACCAAATTCTCAACTACCTACTACCAACTCTTCAATTCTTACTTCTTACTACTCAATACTTACTTCTCAACGCTCAACGCTCAATACTCAATCCTCAATCCTCAATGCTCAACTACCTACTACTTTCTACCTACTACTTTCTACCTACTACCTACTACCTACTACTTATTCCTTACTTCTTACTTCTTACTTCTCATTCCTCATTCCTCACTCCTGAATTATCTTCTATGGCTGCTGTATCTTTCTTCCACTTCCTTTTCTTCAATTAACCGTACTTTCACGGCATTACTATGGGCAACGAGTTCTTCATTCTCTGCCATTAAAATAATAGCATTACTTAAGTTGGTCAGTCCTTCCTGTGTAATTTGTTGAAAAGTTATTTTGCGGATAAAACTGTCGAGATTTACGCCATTATATGCTTTCGCGTAGCCATTGGTTGGTAGAGTGTGATTGGTCCCTGATGCATAGTCTCCGGCACTTTCGGGAGTATAATTACCTAAAAATACTGAACCTGCATTAATTATATTCTCTGCTACACCCTGATAAAAGCGGGTAGAAATAATCAAATGCTCCGGTGCATATTCATTGGTCATTTCCACTGCTTCTTCCAATGTCTTGAGTAAAATAATTTTACTGTTTTCCAATGCTTTTGCGGCTAACTCTTTTCTTGGCAGTTGTTCCAGTTGCAGTTGCAGTTGTTCCAATACCGGCTCTATCAGTTTTTCACTTACAGTAAGCAAAATGACCTGGCTATCCGCTCCATGTTCGGCCTGTGAAAGCAAATCGGCTGCTATATAGACCGGGTTGGCAGTTTCGTCAGCTATTACCTCTACTTCCGATGGCCCGGCCGGCATATCGATGGCGACATCACGCAATGAAACCAGTTGTTTGGCAGCAGTTACATACTGGTTTCCCGGTCCGAATATCTTATATACTTTTGGTACGGTTTCTGTACCGTAGGCCATGGCAGCAATTGCCTGTGAACCCCCGATTTTGAAAATACGATGAATACCCGCCACCTTTGCAGCATAGAGTACAGCAGGATGTATTTTCCCTTCTTTATTCGGAGGTGTGCATAAAATAACCTGTTTGCATTCTGCAATCTTTGCAGGTATTCCCAGCATTAAAACTGTCGAAAATAAAGGAGCAGTTCCACCGGGAATATATAAACCTACTTTTTCAATTGCAATTGCTTTTTGCCAGCAATACACTCCGGGCGATGTTTGTATCTCAGGTAACTCCTGTTGTTGCTCAGAATGAAATTTCCAGATATTACGCCTTGCCATTTCAATCGCCTGCTTCAAATTATCGGAAACCAGTTTCTCTGCTTCCGCCATTTCTTCTTTGGTCACTTCGATATTCTCAGGGCTGACATTATCAAATTTCTTTGTATAATCTTTTACAGCTTTATCTCCATGTTTTCGAACTTCGTCGAGTACTTTTTGAACGGAATCAAATAATGTTGTACTATCGTATTGTGGACGGGCTAAAAGTGATGTCCATTCCTCCCGTGATGGGAATTTGATAACTTGCATACTTTTATATTTTTTAAAATGAACAGTGATACTAAATCACAATCTATTCAACGGGTAAATTAATCTGTAATAATGATTTGCAAAATATCAATCTACTGGATATTCTGTCTTTGTTCTTTGTTCTTGGCTCTAAATATAATTAGTCCTTTATGTTTGCATTAAACTCGTCCTTAATGATCCTGTTTTTACTGAATTCATCCCATTGATCATAGAGATCTTTCATACTGTCGAATACAATATCTGCACCGCTGTCCGATAAAACTGCCGGGTCAAGGGGGCCGGTATTTACCGCTATGGTAAATATACCTGCCTTTGACGATGATTCTACCCCTAAGGGTGCATTCTCTATTACCACAGCTTCCCATGGTTTTAAACCCGATTTTTTTAATGCTATCAAATAGGGTTCGGGATTCGGTTTGCCAAATTGAACATCGAAAGCTGTAACCATTTTTTTCTTTTGAAATACTCCCGGAAAATTCAGTTCCAGACTATCAATCAGACTGGGTTGACCTGAACCGGTAACTACATATATATCTAATTTTTGCGACCTGATTTTTGCTAATAAATCGGACACATACGGTATCTTTTCCGAGTGTTTCAATGTCTCAAACAGTCTTGATTTTTTTAGGTAAATAGTCTGTTTCTCTTCTTCAGTAGCATTTCGTCCGTATACTTTGTTAAATACTCCGTCAATGGTAGAGGCTCCGGTCCTTCCTTCATTCAAATAGGCTTCATTCTCTGTAAAAGGAAGACCCATTTGTTTCAATGCATCAATCCATGCGGTAGCATGGCTCCCCATTGAATCATAAAGTACACCATCCATGTCAAAGAAAACAGCTTTTGGGTTAAATTCAGGGTATTTATTTGAAGTAATGAATTTTTTTATCGGGGTTGGAAACATATAGTCGAAATTTTTCTGCAAAGATACTTATTTTGTCAGTTAAAAGAGCCCTTTTTGTCATTCGATTTTGTCATTCCTGTACCTAAACAGTTTAATCGGAAAATAAACAGCTAATTCATTTACGATTAATTCATTTACAATTTACAATTACTTAACCACATAGAACATAAAAACACAAAAGACTTAACCACAAAAGGATACAACAAAAAAATAACCGCATTGAACAGAATAGAAAAGCACAAAATACTTAATCACAAAAGAATACAAAAAAAAATAACCGCAAAACACATAGAACATAATAGAAAAACACAATAGAAAAACACAATAGAAAAACACAAAAAACTTAATCATAAAAGAATACAAAAAAAAATAACCACACATAGAACACAATAGAAAAACACAATAGAAAAACACAATAGAAAAACACAAAAAACTTAATCATAAAAGAATACAAAAAAAAATAACCACAATAGGGCACAATAGAAAAACACAATAGAAAAACACAAAAAACTTAATCACAAAAGTAACGAAAGAACAAAATAGATTTGACAACACGAGTATAATTACAATTTAATACAAATTGTCCACAATAGTTAATAGCAAATAGCTATTAGAAGCTATGATTTTAGTAATATGCTATAGTTTCATATATTAAAATACCGTCAGGTATTTTCTATTGTGTTCTTTTTTTTTCTTTTTGTGTCTATTGTAATTACGTATTTGTGTTTTTCTATTGTGTCCTATTGTGTCTATTGTAATTACGTATTTGTGTTTTTCTATTGTGTCCTATTGTGTCTAATGTGGTTACATATTTGTATTTTCTTTTTGTGTCTATTGTAATTACGTATTTGTGTTCTTCTATTGTGTCCTATTGTGTCTAATGTGGTTACATATTTGTATTTTCTTTTTGTGTCTATTGTAATTACGTATTTGTGTTTTTCTATTGTGTCCTATTGTGTCTAATGTGGTTACATATTTGTATTTTCTTATTGTGTCCTATTGTGGTTACATATTTGTATTTTCTTATTGTGTCCTAATGTGGTTACATATTTGTATTTTCTTATTGTTGTTACGTATTTTGTATTAAATAGTAAATGAATAAATTGTAAATGAAATTGTTCTTTTAATTTAGTAAATTTCTATTTGACGAAATAATTTTGTAAATTTGCATCTTAAAGATTGCGGGGTGTGGCGCAGTAGGTAGCGCGTTACGTTCGGGACGTAGAGGTCGCAGGTTCGAATCTTGTCACCCCGACAAAGTTTTTGAAAATAAGAATGACTTTTTCTTTCATTTTCAAATTTATTATTTTAATATGTTAGTATTCATAAGGGAGTTTTGGCATAATATTTGTAATTTTGTACCTAAATTATTGATAATATGAAAAACCGAATATATATTCTATTAGGAATAATTGCTATTGCATTTAGCTCCTGCAATTTAAATAGCTCAAGCAATAATACTCCCGAGATATTATTTGTTACAAGTCCATTTGTAAATAAGACTGATTCATTGAGCAGCTACTTAACGGATGATGGAATTTATCATATGGATACAATAAATGTTGGTGATACGGTTACTTTCCGTATTTTTCTCTACGGATACTCGAATAATCTGTCAGAATATAACATTATTCAATCGGACACGAGTTCCACAAAACTTATTTTACCTTCAACAAATTCACTCGATTCAATATTTACTTCGCCAGGTTCAGATTATTCAAAAGGAATCTTCATATTTAAAAATAAAGTATCGAGCCTCTATTTTCCATTCAGATATGTTGCTAAAAAAGCAACTAATGATGCAAAGCTGACATTTAATTTGAGTTCAGATGCCAGTTTTGATGCAACGAGTGGATTAGGAAGTAACACTGCTTCTTTCGTTTTACAGACTCCGATTAAAACACCAAAAGCTAATGTGAAAGCAGTTACAAAAGCTCAAAAGAAGTAAGTGCTGAATCAGGTACTTTATACTTAAATTGGTTCCTGAATAATTACACATTTCTGTGTTCTCTTATTTCCTGAATAATTGAGACTTTATATAAATAAAAAAGACATTTGTAAATTCTTACAAATGTCTTTTTTTATTTAATGAAATAAGGATTAGAAAATAAATAATGTCCTGTTATTTTAAATAAAACTTTTTCAACCTCAGTTCTATCAACCTCTCCTTAGGAGGCTGCATAAAAATGATATTATTAAAAAATAACAACTTACCCATTGAAAGTCTGTAATTATTTGTTTTCCAGCCTTCCTGAAATTTGTTTACCCTTATTCTGCTTCCTTACCTCTTACCTCTTACTCCTTACTTCTGAGAGGGGCAGGGGAGTTCTGCTTTAGATTCTTGCCTTGATTGCTTTTGTTTCGGCTTCAAAACCGGGTTTTTCGAGCAATGCAAACATGTTTTTCTTATAAGCTTCTACTCCCGGTTGATCAAAAGGATTTACTCCCAATAAATAACCGCTGATTCCGCATGCTTTTTCGAAGAAATACATCAATTCGCCTAAATAATATTCATTCAGTTTAGGGATCTCTATTTTCAGGTTTGGAACACCACCATCAATATGAGCAATCATGGTACCCAGTTCTGCCATCTTATTTACTTCATCCACTCTTTTACCTGCCAGAAAGTTTAATCCATCCAGATTATCTTCAGTTTCCGGGAAAATCTTTGTATAATTAGTCTCTTTTATGGATAGAACAGTTTCGAAAATAATACGTTCACCTTCCTGGATCCATTGTCCCATCGAATGTAAATCTGTTGTGAAATCAACCGAAGCAGGGAAAATACCTTTATTCTCTTTCCCTTCGCTTTCGCCGTATAGTTGTTTCCACCATTCGCCTACATAATGCATTTTAGGGTGGAAATTCACCAGGATTTCAATTGCTTTACCGCTTTTATGCAATTCATTCCGTACGGCAGCATATTGTGCGGCAGGGTTGTTTTCAAAAGCTATTTCAGGTCCGCAATCCGTTTCCATCTTTACAGCTCCGGCAACTAACCGGCGGATATCGAATCCGGCAACAGCGATAGGCAATAATCCCACCGGTGAAAGAACCGAATAACGGCCTCCGATATTATCTTCGATAACGAATGTCTTGTACCCTTCCTGTGTGGAGAGCGTACGTAAAGCGCCACGTGATTTATCGGTAATAGCAACAATAAGTTTTTGTGCAGTTTCTTTTCCCTGTTGTTCTTCCAGTTGTGTCTTTAACAAACGGAAGGCGAGGGCAGGTTCGGTTGTTGTTCCTGATTTCGAAATGATGATAATTCCGAATTTCTTATTCTTTAAAAGTTCCTGAAGCTCGTACAGGTAATCTTCGCCAATATTTTGTCCTGCATAAACGATGACAGGTGATGTATGGGTTGCCTGTAACCATTCAAAGCTGTTCGAAAGGGCATCAACCACAGCTTTTGTACCAAGGTAGCTTCCTCCGATACCAATTACTACAACCACTTCGCAGTTTTCCCTGAGAACCTGAGCGGAAGTTTCAATTTCGGTAAATTGTTCTTCATCAATGGATGAAGGTAAATTCAGCCAACCCAGGAAATCACTTCCTTTACCTGTACCATTGTGCAAAGCAGCACTTGCTAAAGCAACCTGCTCTTTGTACCCGGCTACCTTTTGTTCGGATACAAATCCAAACGCTTTGTCGATAGATAGTTTAATGTTTTGCATAGATATAATAATTTGATGTTTAATGTTATGATTCTTCTTTCATGAAACAAACCGGAATACATGTACAATTTACAATTTACAATTTGTCGGTTTACTATGTTTGATCTTATCATTTTTAGTCCCGCTTGCTGTATAAGATGCTTTTATAAAACAAATTGCCCCAAGCCCCTAAAGGGGATGTATATTACTACCGTCTCTTTAACTTCCTTTTCCAAGATGTTTAAAACTTTCTGATTCCACTCTTTACATCCCCTTTAGGGGCTTGGGGCGGCACATTCACCCTTAGTAGAAATGTTAAGTAAAAAATATCCTGCCTTTATTCACTTAGTTGTTTTCCGGTTTTTCCTGAAATTTGTTTACACTTTCCTTATCTCTTACTCCTTACTTCTTACCTCTTGTACATCACTTCAGTCTTTCCGACAGCTTTCTGATTTCCATGGTCGGCGAACACCTGTTGTAAAGAATTTCAAACATTGAATCGACGAT
>Ga0302191_10000304_pt1 | contig 30695 bp, 20 predicted proteins | sample II_Bog_E3_1_FD_198775 | JGI IMG/M metagenome (GOLD analysis project Ga0302191, IMG submission 198775) | Peat permafrost microbial communities from Stordalen Mire near Abisko, Sweden - II_Bog_E3_1 | ecosystem: Environmental > Terrestrial > Soil > Wetlands > Peat | place: Sweden: Abisko...
ATCAGGCTTTTAAGACTGAATAAAAGGAATTTGAGAAAAATGAAATGGCTAAGATCTGAAGTTGATCTTAGCCATTTTTTTTTCTGATTAAGTAGTTCTACTTTACTATAATAAAAACAACAATAGAAAACAATAGAAAACAATAGAAAACAATAGAAAACAATAGAAAACAATAGAAAACAATAGAAAACAATAGAAAACAAAATACTTAACCATCCCGATGGCTATCGGGATCACAATAGAACACAATAGAAAGACACAAAAACAAAATAAAAAAGAACACAATAGTTAAATACCTGGCGGTATTTAAAGAATTTAAAACCCAACAAGATGATTAAATGCAATCTATCTATTAAACGAAATAACTATTGTGGTTAATTTTTTAATCTGGTAAAGTAGAAGTAGTAAATACTTTTATACTACGACTGGTTTTTATCTTGGGAATAACTAATTGGAAATATTTAAAATTATGAAAAGTAAAATCATTGATTTATAAAATAATGTCATTATATTTGGGCAAAAATTAATTAATAACAAAAGAAGCTTTAATAAATATGTGCAAGTTAAATAATTGCATGTGAAAAAATTTAAAAACTCTTTTTTTTTAACAGTATAATATTCATTATTGGCAATGTGGATTTGTAAAACAATTGGAGATATGTTCAATCCTTATATGAATTCAGAAAAAGAGCTTCGGATTATTGAATATAAATGCCGTTTTAAAATTGACAAACAACACCCAAAATGACAAAAACAACACTATTCCTCCTGACATTTCTTCTGATGGGATTTTACGCATTCGGACAGAAAGCTCAGGAAATCATAACTCCAACGTTTAACGACAAGTATTCGGAATTTGTCAGGCAACTTGAAGCCGGAAAAACCGATATTGATTACAGGAAATTCAGGGAAAGTTTTATCGAAAGCAAACAATTCCTGATTGCGTCGCATAAATCGACTGAGTTAAGAACTCTGGAAAAAGAAATGTATGTTCAAATGCATAATTCAAATTATCAGGAAATCATCAGTATCACAAAAGCCATGTTGAGCATTGACTACACAAATATGTTAGCTCATAAAATTCTGCGACAGACCTACAAAATTGTGGGCGACACTTTAAATGCGAAAAAATATAAAACAATAGAATTAGGACTTCTCTTTTCAATAAAAGATAGCGGTGATGGAAAAACCTGTGAAACAGCCTGGCATGTAATTCAGATAAGCGAGGAATATTTCATTTTACAAATGCAGGGAGACAAATTACTGGAACAAAGTATTGACAACTCAGGCGGACTTTGTGATAAAATGGACGTTGAGACTGAAGAAGGAAATAAAGATACGTACTACTTTGAAACCAGTAAAGTATTTGAAGGATATAATAAGTTGGGAATGAAATAATAAAAGTTCTACAAGCTGGATTCGGCTCTACATGAAGTATCGGTTATATTACATGCTTATTTCTACTTTACTAAAATAAAACAATAAAAAAAATGCTAATGGAGCTTGCGACATCCCGTTTTTTCGGGACCACAAAAGGACATAAAAAAGAAAGAAAATTCAAAGACAGAACCACAATAGACACAAGGACACAAGGACACCAGGACACAAAAAACAACAAAGAAAAGAACACAATAGGAAAATACCTATGGTATTTTAAGAATAAAAATCCAACAAGATAATTAAATGCAATCAGTATTGTGAACTATTGTGGTTAATTTTTTAATCTGGTAAAGTAGAATTACACAGAAACTTTTAGTAAGAGTTAAGATGAGTAATTGTAATAAAATGTCTCATTTTATTATATAGGTCAAACTATTCTTTTAGTACTTAACTTTAAAAAATTAAAATCATGAAAAAACTATCCGGTATTATCCTGTTTTCCATTTTGACATTCAGCTTAGTTGCCCGGGAATTTGAAGTGCCTAAAAATTGCGTAATGACCAAAGATGAAGACTTTGCAAAATATGAAGTTGATGTCCTGAAAGGAATTGACTGGTTGTTAAACACACCTCTGGATACCCGGCCTGAAAAGCGTAAAGAAGTAAATGGATTTTTTATGAAATGGCTTACAGGAACACCAACCCTTTCGATTGAGATAAAACCTGAAATTGTAAATTTTATGAAACCAAACAGTGAATTGGTCATGATTTTTATGTGTGGATGGACTAAATACGCAATTGAAAGCAAGGACTCCAAAAATAAAACTATGGGGAATCAAAAAGGGATTGAAGCTGTCATTGATTTTTATATAAAGAACAAAGGGTCTTTGAAAAACGATGCGAATGTTGAGAAGTATATTAAAATGAAAGCCAATGGGAAACTGGAAGAGTATATTTCTAAAAACTCATAAATCAAAACTTAATCTGAATTCAGTTTACAGTTGGGAATATCTTTAGAATAAGCATCTTTTAATCATTTTAATGCAATATAAATTGGAAAGAATTATCAGTTCTATCAAAATACACGCAGAAGGTTTATCTAAACGAGAGGGATCATCTGTTTTGTCCGGGGTTCGGGAAAAAGAATTCTGCCTGAAAGGGTAACTGTTTTAATGAATGAAAGAATCTAGTTACAGTAAATGCAACACTCTAGCCTTTCAGTTTGGTTTGTGATCTGCTATTTATAAAACAATAATAAATCCAGAAACCGGATATCAAAAGATAAATGGATTACGTTATTTTAAAATGAAAAAATCAATCCAATGAAAAGCACCATCAAGACTATCGGACTCATCCTCCTTTTAATAGCAGGCCAAATTGCTTATGGACAGACCAACAAAGCGAAAGCACTTGAAATAGGGAATCAGGCTATTAAGCTCGAGGATGATGGCGAATACGAAAAGGCTATCAAACTTTTTGAGACTGCACAAAGAATTGATCCTGATAAAGTCGATTACCCTTATGAAATTGCGTATTGCTATTTTCAACTTAAAGAATATGAAAAAGTAATTAACATAGCAGAAAAACTTACAGATTACAAAGATGCAGAGGACGTAGTTTATGAATTACTTGGAAACGCGTATGATAATCTTGGGAAAGCAGACAAAGCTATTGATATTTATGAGTCAGGATTGAAAAAATTTCCTAAATCAGGCAGATTATATCTGGAAATGGGAGTAATGCAGATGGGTAAGAAAAATAACATCAAAGAACTTGCCTTTTATGAAAAGGGAATTGAAGTCGCTCCAAAGTTTCCTTCAAATTATTACCGTGCAGCAAAAATATACTGTAGTTCAACAGAAAAAGTATGGGGAATGATCTATGGGGAAATCTTTATGAACCTGGAAAGAAACAGTAAAAGAACAGTTGAAATCAGCAAACTGCTATTTAATACCTATAAAAATGGGATTAAGTTTACCGGAGAGAATTCAGTTTCAGTTAGTTTCAGTAAGAATTCAATCCTATCTGCCAATGATCTGAAAGAACAGGGGAAAATAAAACTGCCTTTCGGTGTTGGCGTTTACGAACCGACAATTATTATTTCTTTGCTTTCACAAAAGTCGATTGACATCAATTCACTGGATACTATCAGAAGCAACTTCGTGAACAATTATTTTACAAAAGGATATGATAAAACTTATCCGAATCTTTTATTCTCGTATCAAAAAAAAGTAAAAGAAGCAGGATACATTGAAGCGTACAATCATTGGATTTTAATGAAAGGTGACGAAGATGGTTTTGATAAATGGCTGTCAACCAACAAAGATAAATGGGAAAGTTTTACGAAGTGGTTTCGTGAAAACGGACTTAAAATAAACGACAATAACAAATTTTATAAAGGGCAATATTAATCCTGATTTATGCATAATCTTAATCGGTAATCTGATTAAATGACTTTTTCTTTTCATTTCAACTTAGTTTCCGGATGATGTTGTACATAAACCCCAAAAGGAAGATTGTGCAGATAATACATTGTCTGATTATCCGCAAAAGTTACTAAAGTTTTAAATAAATAAACATGATGCTTTAGTTAGGAAGGAATTCTCATAATATAAATTAGTACACATAGAGAATAATCATTTTTTAAGTTCAAATACAATACTTTTTTCTATCTAATAATTCCGAAGGAATTGAATGTGATTAATATGTATGAAATGCATGGACGTTGATTAATGAAAATCATCAACCACGAAGTTCTGAATAGCTAAATCAATTATTTCTCAACATATTCAATCCCATTATTCTTTATTAATCATTTCACTTATGCAATGTTTATATCTTGTTATTCAACCCCTATCGGGGTTATATTAATGTAGATATCATTTTTCCATGCATTGCATACATGGCTAATCATATTTAAATCCTTCGGATTTTGTTTGAAAGATTTATATAAGGATTCAATGCGGATAATCGTAATATATTAATATAATGAGCTGAAAGAATATATCAACTGTTATTATATTCGTTTTTTTTAATATAAACAGATTTAAACAGTATAATAAGTAATTGGAACAATTAAATGCACCCATCCTCTATTCTTTAATAAATAGGATATTATATTCTTTCTAGTACTTATTTAGGCTACATTGAATGGAAATCCTTAACCAGATTAATCAAGTTCACTATATTAACAGATATATATTTATTTATTCAACAAAATACATTTTAATTTGTTTATAGATTTATAAGTCCATTTTTATCTATTTTTGTACTTATAAAATGAATTTCCATTGTAAATAGATTAACATTAAGTTTCTTTTTCTTAATTGTATGTTCTACACTAACTTTTAAGCCTATGAAATTCACAAAATCTTCTACTCCCTCGTATATTCCAGCTGTTTTTTGATATAAAACCTAATCGTGCATACGGTTATGTTACAAAAAAGCTTTTATTGACTAGCCGACTTACGTTATGATCATTTTTTATTTTTGCGGTCAGTGAAGTGGATATATAGTTGAAAAGCTATGTATGAGCCAAAAAAATCTGAAAGGATTTCTACCTCAACAGACAGTTTTAATCTGTCAATCATGTCTTTTATTCATACGTTTTATTTAGTTCGTCAATCCCGAAATTAAATGAAATCAAATGCCTGTTTCAGAATAAACCCACTAAACATGAAAACATTCTTATTTAAAATTACGAAGAGGATAGCAATATACTCTTCGCTTACCATTTTGATGGTTACTTCATCGTATTCACAAACGATGCTATCAGGTACTATTTCAAAGGATTCAGTATTAAGTTTAGCTAAAAGTCCATATTTGATTTCCTCTTCTTTACTTGTAAACCACGGGGTTACACTAAGTATTGAATCGGGTGTGACAGTTAAATTTGAAAATTCTTCGTCACTTTATATTGATGGCACTCTGAACGCAACCAATGTTATATTTACATCCAACAATCCAACTCCTCAACCCGGAAGCTGGGGACAAATTCAAACAGGAGATTACTCCAACAGTGGCACTACGAATCTGACCAATTGCCAGATAAATTTTGCCCAGCAGGTTATTATTCAATATGGAACTGCAACATTGATTAATACCACCGTGGCAAACACAAATTCCAATGCCATTTATGTTTCTAATAACGGAATTTTAAATATGACGGGAGGTTCTGTCAGTACAACGGATGCCAATTCACTGAATTATTATGACGGGATATACATGCAAACCAATTCGAAAGCTACCCTCTCGGGAATAATTATACAGAATTACAATAACGGGATTAGCATGAATACGAACTCAAATGTAAGTATTTCAAACATGAACATCAATTCGTGTAACTATCCGCTATCGTATAATGATGTGGCCAGTTTGAACGTGAGTGGTACCAATAGTTTTACTTCGAACAATTATGTTGCGGTAAGAATTTATTTTTATTCCCTGAATACAGCTATGACCTTACCGGTAATCAATATACCCTATCTTTTTTCCTCGTTTGATGTTCAGGCTGCAGGAGTTATGACAATTGGTTCGAATAACATCCTGAAAGTGCAGAATGCTTTTAATGTTGAAGGCACTCTCATTGCAAATGCTGCTAAAGGCAAAAATATATATTTTACTTCATATAAAGATGATAACCAGGGAGGAGATACAAATAAAGACGGTACAACGACAGCTCCCAATTCGCAGGACTGGTCGGGGATTTACTTTAATAATGCCAATTCAAACAGTTTGATGAGACGATGCGTGGTTCGTTACGCGGGTTATAACAACAAAGGTGGTATTTGTACTTTTAATTCCAGCCCAATCATTGATTCATGTTCTATTTCGAATAATTATATAGGTATCTACATGCAGGGTGTATCAAATCCGGTAGTGACCAACAACACGATTGGGTCAAGTGAAATGACGCCACTGGCAATGTCCTTTGAGGCAAATCCGGTTATGAATAATAATACCATGTCGTTTTCTGATAATGCATACGATGCCATTGGCATTATTGGTGGTTCCATGACAGCTAATGCTGTTTTGAAAATCAGGTCGGTGACAACAGTTCCGAATATGACTTATTTGCTATTGGATGAAATTACCGTACCAAGCGGTATGACATTGACCATTAAGAAAGGGATTACCATTAAATCATTTGTTTCCGGGAATACTCCGAGGATTATAGTAAATGGAACATTGATTGCAAATGCTTCATCGGATAGTATTATCAATTTTACTTCAGCAAGGGATGACAGTTATGGCAATCCGGCTGATACGAACAAAGATGGTACTATCACTTCACCGGTCGTAGGCGATTGGTACGGCATTATCTTTAATACAGGGAGCAGCGGGACGATGAATTATTGCCGGATAAAATATGCTGCCATAAACTACTTTCCTTTTGCCACATGCAATGCCACAGAATATATAAATAATACGGCTGTCGGAATAATTGATGCCAGCCCGACTATATCAAACTGTGAGTTTAAGGATCTGAATTATGCTGTTTCATGCTATCGTTCGGCTAGTCCGACTCTCACAAACAACAGTATGGTAAATATTCTTTACACCCCTATCAATATCTCGGGCCCATCCAATCCGGTGATCTCAGGGATTACTTTTACGAATGTGCGTTGGCAGGCCATTGGATTGCTGGGTGGTAATGTTTGTTTAAACGGAACTATCAAGAAACGTGATATGGCAGGGTTTACCAATATTACGTATGTTTTACTGTCCGACATGACCATCAATTCCGGAAGCTATGTCAATGTTGATCCGGGAGTTGTCATTAAAGTTAATAACTTAAACTATAACAATGGCAGTAGTATATTCGTCGATGGAGGTTTTAAAACAAATGGAACGGTGGGACAACCGGTTATATTTTCTTCTATCAAAGACGATAATGTGGGAAATCCGGGTGATTCGAACGGGGATGGAAATGCTTCAACACCGGCTTCAGGCGATTGGGGATCCATAAAATATCGGGCAAGTAGTGATGATGCATATTGCAAGCTGAATTTTACGAATGTAAAATATGCAGGTAACAGGAATGAAGGAGGGGTTACTTTTGAAAATGCAGGCGGTCAACTTAAAAACGGACTGATTACAAATACTTCTAATTACGGGGTTTATTGTAACGGCAATTCAACTCCGGTTATTGACAGTTTGGTTATTCAAAATTGCAACCTTGACCCGATTGCTATTTCCCTGACTTCAAATCCTGCTTTCTCCAATATTACATTTACCTCTAATTTCAGTCAGGCAATAAGAATCATTGAAGGAACCCTTTCATCGAATGCCATCCTGTATCCCAGAAATCTGGCCGGTATTACAAATATAGCTTATGTAATTGATCAACTCACCATTTCGAGTAATGCCAGACTCACTATACTTCCGGGAGTAGTTGTAAAATTCAGGGATGACAATTATCAGGGTACCTATTTAAAAGTGAATGGGAACCTGATAGCTAACGGAACTCCTACAAATAAGATCTATTTTACATCATTCAAAGATGACTCCAAAGGGGGAGATTCCAATAACAATGGCAATACTGATTCACCACAGATGGGAGATTGGGGGCAGGGCTATAACTATTATGGTTTATGGTCTGAAACCCCGGGAGGTATTATGATTGAAAATAATTCAATGGTGGCTGATACGGTTAATTCATTGCAATATTGCGAAATTTCATACGCCGGAACGGGTCTACGGGTAGAGAATGCACATGCTACGATTGCCAATACAACTATTCAGTTGTGCAATTATTTCGGAGCTGCAGTGGTAGGTTCAGCAAATCCCGTATTTACCAATTGCCAGTTCTATAATATAAATTATTCTCCTGTAGAATTAAGTATGTTTTCAAATCCGGTATTTACGAATTGCTCGGCACTCAATGTAGGGTATATGGCATTGGGTATTATTCCTGAGACCTATTCCACATCGGCTACCGTTCCTATTCGTAATTTTGGAGGATATACAAATATCAGTTATTTAATCGAAGGTGATTGCACGATAAACTCAGGTACGACCATTACAATTCCGTCCGGAGTAGTTTTCAAATCAACCGGAAATATTGTTACTGAGACCAATAATCACTATTATTATAATTCATATAATATAACTAAGGGTTTTGTCGTCAACGGTGGATTAAATATTCTGGGAACAGCTTCCAGTCCCGTTGTCTTCACCAATGCACAGGATGATACCTATGGGAACCCTAAGGATATGAATCAGAACGGATCGGCTACCTTGCCCCCTGATGGTTTATATAATACATGGACCGGTAACTGGATTACTTTTAATGATGTAAGTGATGATGCAAGTTCTGTTAATCACGCCATTCTTAAATACGGGAATGCTGGAATAACTACACTCAGTGCCTCACCGATAATAAAAAATACTCGATTTGAGAATTTATATTGCGGTGTAGATATGAATGGGGTTTCGGCTCCTAGAATTGACAGTTGTATTTTCAATAACCTGCAATATACACCGATTCAGATTTCATTGGTGTCGTATCCTGTGTCAACAGTAGGAAATGTTATTTCAGGATCAACCTATAAGGTTATTCAGGTGAGGGATGAGACTTTGACTCAGGACGTAACTTTACCAAAACGTAATTTCGGAGGTAAAAATAATATCCCTTATTTCTTTCATAATTACCAGATTGGAACAAGTGCTTCTTTAACTATTTTACCCGGAGTGATTTGTAAATTTCTAAAGCAAAATTATTATGATAATTCAGGGTTGGGAGTATCGAAGGGTTTGACTGCTTTAGGCGGTTCAACACCCGACAGCACCATCGTTTTTACCAGCATTAAAGATGATTTCTATGGTGGTGACAGTAACTCTGATAGCACAGCTACTGCACCTGCCATTAACGACTGGTCATCGATTAATTTTGCCGATCAATCGCTTGATCCTTTATGCAAGATGAAAAATTGTGTCATCCGTTATGCAGATGCCGGAGTTTATACGACAAGTGCAAGTCCGTCGATTATAAATTGTAATTTTAACAACAATAATTATGGCGTAAAAGCAACAGGAGCATCCAACCCTTCGTTTGTAAATTGTGATTTTAGTGAAAATGCTAGCTATGCTATCGACAATGTGGATAAGTCGTTTTTGATTAGTGCTGCAAATTGCTGGTGGGGAAGCAATGCAGGCCCGATTCTATCGGATGCAAGTCCTACGGTGACTGCCGATCAGCAATATGTTACGAGTTGGGTGGATTATAATCCCTGGAAGACAACCGGCTCTGTTGAACCGCTTACCGGAGATGTGAGCCTCAATGGACTGGTTCAGGCCTATGATGCTTCGTTGGTGTTAAAATATGCTGTCGGCAATATCACACTTACTAATACTCAAAAACAGGTGGCAGACGTAAGTGGAAACGGAGGTATTACTGCTTTTGATGCATCACTTATTTTACAGTATGTTGTTGGAATGAATGCAACTTTCCCAATCAATAAAGTGAAGAAACAGGCGGTTGAGCTGGCGAATGTTGGATTAACTGTTGGAAGTGCCGGTGTGGACGGTCAAAATGAATTTACTGTTCCAATCAGTATTGCCAATATGAACGGAATGACCGGTGCTGACATAAAGCTGAGGTTTAATCCCAACTATTTGCAGGCAGTTGAAGTTGGAAATCTGTTGCCTTCCTCAAGCATGGAATTCAATATTGACAATGTAAACGGAATTATCAGCATTGCATTAGCCCGTTCGTATTCGTTAAGCGGCAGCGAAACACTGATAAACCTGAAATTTAAGTCCATAGCACAGGAATCAATCGTCACATCTGTCATTGTGGATCAATTCCTGGCTAACGAACAGGATTTCACCAATGATGCAGTACCCGGTTCCGTATCGATCATAAATAGTATCTCAGGTTTATCTCCTGTTTTAAAAGATATGACACAGGGAATGGGACCTGTTTATCCGAATCCGTTTGTTGATGAAGCCAGCCTGGTTTATAAGCTCGACGACTCTTCTAAATGGGTAGATTTAGAAATCTTCAATTTGTTAGGTCAAAAAGTTGCGAATCTAATGAACACGACACAAGGGAAAGGCATCTATACGATTCAACTTAACAACAAAGGATTTTCTCTTGAACCGGGAATATATGTCCTTCGAATGCAAACAGCAAATTACATGCAATCACAGCAATTTCAGGTTCGTAAATAAATAAAACCATGAAAAGGATAAGCGTACTAATTTTATTCCTTTTGCCTTTGATATTGACAAAAGGTTGGGTACAGGCTCAATCAGTCGGATTGCGAATTGCGGACACTACATCTGTTCAGGGTGCTGTTTTGGACATACCTGTCTATGTCGACAGCACATTGACAGGAAATAAAGTCTTTTCGTATTCCGTTCAGTTAAGTTACGACCCCTATTATATGCAACCTGAATCGGTGATCATTTCCGGAACAATTGGTGCGGCATTTGGTATGCCGGTACTGAATATGTCAGTACCGGGTTTAATGACTTTTGCGGCAGCAGGAACAGTGCCTTTAACAGGAAAAGGGAAACTGATAGTAACAAGATGGAAGCTAATTCATTCCGGTTGGACAACTCTTGGATTTACTGATTTGAAACACAACTATCTGAATGAAGGGTTGCCGGTACTGATGTTGATAAACGGAAATATTTCCATTCAACAGGCTCCTGTTATTACCATTTATCCTGATAATATGATCATTGCAAAAGGAGATAATTTGCAGTTTAATGTGTATGGAGGCACAGGTCCTTATATATGGTCGGTAACAAATACCGGTATTTCCGGTATTGATCAGAACGGCCTTTTGACGGCAATATCAGCAGGTATGGATAAAGTAGTAGCAGTTGATGCTAATGGTGTCAGGGATACTACCCGGAATATCGAAATCAGGGCTTTAAAGTTGAGCATACCGCAAAATCTGACACAATGGGAAGGTTCGACTATTGATATTCCTGTACTTACTACCGATATGAGCGGGTTGAATATTTCATCAGGGAGTTTTCAACTCGGATTTGATCCGACTGTGCTTTCTCCGGTGTCTGTAGTTCAGACCGGTAGTTTATTGGAATCGTATCAGGTGTTTATGAAGACGGCCCAACAAACTGTCAGTATTTCGTTTGCAGGCTCTGCAACTCTTGCAGGGAGCGGCACACTGGTATATGTCCGTTTTAATGTTTTATCAACTCCGAATGGAAATTCGGATTTAACGATAGAGAATGCTTTAATGAACGAAAATTTGTTGACTGCATATTCCAACGGATATTTTACAAAAAAGAATTTTAATACAATCAATATTTATCCTTCTTCAGGAAACCTGATCATTGGAGAATCAATAAACTTAAGTCTTTATGGACAGGCAATTCCACCCTGGAAATGGAGTGTAAGCGATCCGGCAGTTGCAGGAATTAATCAGTCAGGAATCCTCACAGGATTGAAACAAGGAAAAGTAATTGTCAGTATTCTTGATTCTGTAGGAGCCCCTGCTCATTCTGATTATTTTAATATATATGATACCCGGGTCGCTATTCCTGACACATCGATTTGTCATTTTGACAAGCTAATGTATTATCCCGTAAACCTTGAAGTATTGCCTCATGATTCTGTTTTCTCGTTGGAAGGACAACTCTCTTATGATGCATCTCAATTAAGTTTTACAGGGATAGAAACGAATGGAACATCTACTCAGAACTGGACTTCTGCAGTTAATGAAAATGGTGGAATGATTCATATTGCATCTTCAGGAAGCAGGGCATTGCAAAAATCCGGAATCCTTTTGAAACTAAAGTTTTCACCAAAAGCAGGATTTGGTTCAGGTTCGTGGGCAGGAATCAATATTGTGAATTTTACTTTCAACGAAGGTTCACCGAATGCTTTGCTACAGCAAAATGGATATATTAACGGAATTACGGGGATTACAGGATCTGTTGAAATTAATGTCAGTAACGCTAATGCTATTGGTAATGTTATTTGTCAGGGCGATACCGTTCATTTTATAAGTTCTGTGCAGTATGGTGGCCAACCGTTTTATCAATGGTTGAAAAACGGGAAACCAATACTGGCAGCAAATGCAGATACTTTAAATATAAGTTCGCCGGCAAATGGTGATAACATCTCTTGTAAAGTTATTTCAAATGACCCATGTATAACAGATAGTGTACTTTATTCGAATGCGATTACACTCATAGTAAATTCAAAACCTCTGACTCCGGCCGGGATGATTGGTCAACTGACAGTGAAGGGCGGTTCGACAGATGTAACTTATTCAGTTCCCGAAATACCTTATGCAAACTTTTATATCTGGTATTTATCTAACGGAGTCACGGGTCAGAGTACTACAAACAGTATTACAGTACAGTTTGATAATTCAATCAGTTCGGCTCTTATCAAAGTTCAGGGTGTAAATGGATGCGGTGCCGGACCGTTGGATTCATTGGCTGTTTCAGTTACACCTTTTACAGGGTTTGGTACATTGGAAGCAGATAAAGCAACAATCTATCCCAATCCGTTTGAAAATGAGTTGCATATTGTTTTAAACAATTCAGTTGGAAACACAACCCTTATTGATGTATATAATGCTATGGGTGAAATGATGAAAGTCGAACAGGTTCAATCAAACCAGGAAACAATTCTGAATTTCAGCGGATATAATGCAGGCATTTATATGATCAGGGTTTCTGCTAATGGAAAAACAAAATCTTATAAACTTGTAAAGAAATAGCTGAAACGCATTTTATGACAAATTGGTTGATTGGTTGAAGAGTTCATCGTTCCGCGTTCCGCGTTCCGTGTTCCGCGTTCCGTGTTTAGGGTTGATGATTCCATATTGGTTGATCCTGTAAACGGGACGTCACTTTGTTCCGGTGGTTATTAATTAATTAATTGGTATAGACGCTTAGGCCGCCCAAATTAAATGATTGATAGTGTTGTCTATAGGGATTAAATTATCTCTTTAAAAGGGACTATACATCAAATACTATAGTTATTGTTGCTTAATGAAATAAAAATGTGCGGTCAAAGCACTTATACTTATTGGTTAATTAGTTGACTTTTGATTGGTTGAATTTGATTAAATGGGATAAGAACTCAGACTACTGGTAAATAGTAAATGGTAAATGAATGAGATTGTAAATGAATGAATTGCTATCATCATTTATAATAAACAATCTGATTATTCGTTTGTTATCAGTTATTTATTAGATTGTTGGGCATGCGCAAGATTATTCACATCGATATGGATGCTTTTTTTGCTTCTGTAGAACAGCGGGATAACCCTGATTACAGGGGCAAACCGTTGGCGGTTGGTTATTCGGGTCCCCGTGGTGTTGTTGCGGCTGCCAGTTATGAAGCAAGGCGGTATGGTGTCCATTCGGCTATGGCATCGGGTACTGCGCTCCGGAAATGCCCGCAACTGATTTTTGTACTGCCCCGGTTTGATGTCTACAAGTCGGTATCCAGACAGATTATGGAGATCTTTCACGAGTATACAGATCTTGTAGAACCCCTTTCATTGGATGAGGCTTTTCTGGATGTAACCGAAAATCTCAAACAGAATCCTTCGGCCACGCAAATAGCACAGGAAATCAGGCAGAAGATAAAGGAAAGGGTAGGGCTTACGGCTTCTGCAGGTGTTTCGTTCAATAAGTTCCTGGCTAAAATAGCCTCCGATTATAAAAAACCAAACGGACTGTTTGTGGTAAAGCCTGAAATGGCAGAACAATTTGTAGAGACCCTTGAAATCGGTCAGTTTTACGGTGTGGGTAAAGTGACAGCCGAACGTATGCATCAATTGGGTATCAGGACAGGTGCCGATTTAAAACAATGGTCGGAACAGGGACTGGTGTCGAATTTTGGCAAGGCCGGTCATATTTACTATCAAAACGCACGTGCCATTGACGAAAGGCCGGTACAATGGCAACGGATTCGAAAATCGGTAAGCTCCGAAAATACTTTCGAAAAGGATCTCAACACCTATGAAGACTTAATCCCTGAACTGGAAAATGTGGCCAGAGACGTTATCCGGCACATCATGAAAAATAATTACAAAGGTCATACGGTCAGTCTGAAAATAAAATATGCCGATTTCAAAATAATTAGCCGCAGTAAAACATTCCCGGCTTTTATCTCCGACTATGAAACCCTTTTTACTGCCGGATCGGAATTGTTGAAGCTAGTAGACCTGTCAACCAGCGTACGGTTGATAGGTATCGGAATCAGAAACAATGAAGAGGAGGTCATTCTGCCTGATGATACTCAGTTGCGCATCAGGTTTAAAGAGGATAAGTAGAAGTTAAATGTCGCCCTCCCTGTCGCCGTCCCACCTGGCCTTTATTGTAGAAAAATTGTGCAACAGAGAATTGTCTTTATAGCAGGATTATTTTGATATAAAGTGGGAGTGCGACTAAAAACTTAAAGTCGCCCTCCCACTTGTTCTTTATTGTAGAATAATTGTGCAACAGTAACTTGTCTTAATAGCAGGATTATTTTGATATAAATGTGGGAGTGCGACTAAAAACACTGACAATAACTTTGGAAGACGAAACAAAAATTACTTATCCTATTTATGAACCGGAACTTAAAACAATGTGCTTATCAGCCCGATACAATGACTAAAAAAAACTGCGAAAACCGGCCTTTTAAAACATATCCTACATTAACGTAATGAATGAAGGGATTGAACTATGAAGCAAACTTTAATATCGTAAGTTATTAAATAATGTCAACATTTTAAACTCATATTTGTTATTATTAGATAGTTGAATAATTCAGTACTTAATACAAAATGAAAGTTGTATATTTGTATTATCAATTAAAACTCACTTTTATGACCCATATAGCAGGAATAACAATAGAAAAAGACAAACAGGGGAATGCAAGGTATGCGCGGATTGACTTGAAAAAATACGGTCATCTTTTAAATCCAATTTTTAAAGAATTGGGTATAGAGGATGATATATCACCTTATGATCCTAAATTTGTTGCAAAAATAAGAAAAAGTGAAAAAGAATTTGCAGAAGGTAAAGGAACAAAGATTGACATTGAAAATTTATGGAAATAGAATTTTCACCTACAGCTTTAAAAGATTTATCTCTAATTAAACGTAGTCATTCGAATGCTTCTAAAAACAGACTTACACGAATTTTGCAAAGCATAGAAGAAAGTCCTTTTTCAGGATTTGCAAATCCTGAAGCATTAAAACATGAATTGTCGGGTAAATGCTCCAGAGAGCTATCTAAGAAAGATAGAGTTATATATTCAATAGAAGGGAACATTATTAAAATTCACTCTTTACTCGGTCATTATGAAAAATAAATTCATCAAATAATGATTTAAAACTTAGATGCTATAATATTTCAGGTTAATAAGTCTAATATAATAAATGCCCGGCTGAATTTCATTCATGAATTTAGCCGGGTTTGTTTCATTAAATAGTGATGTGTTGCTTATTTATCCATTACAGGTGGATCATATTCACAAATCAACAATTTTTAACCGCTATACGTATAGCAAATGTGAAAAAAGATAGTACTTTTGTATGATTTTTCCCGAAAACTGCTTTCAGTAAAACCAGCTTACAAAAATGAATAAAACAGTTCTTACCAAATTTGCACCGCACATTGCTGCTTTCCTGTTATTTGTCTGTATTTCTTTTGTGTATTTTTCTCCTGTTTTGGAAGGAAAACAATTTCTCGGACAGGATACCGAACATTGGATGTCAATGGCCAAAGAAACCATTGATTACAATAATACGCATAACGATGTCACTTTATGGACGAACTCCATGTTTGGAGGAATGCCTACCTATCAGATTTCGATGAACCAGCCCTACAACCTGATCAAATATGTGGAAGATATGATTCATATTTTCCCGAATACGGTCTACAATCTTATCTTGTACCTGATCGGGTTTTATATCCTGTTACTCGCTTTCAAGGTAAATCCCTGGCTTTCGATAGTGGGATCACTGGCATTCTCGTTTGCTTCTTTTAATTTTATCATCATACTGGCAGGGCATAATTCACAGGCTATCACCATCGCTTATATGGCACCCCTTATCGGAAGTGTATTCCTGGCATTCAGGCGCGAACGGATATTGGGGAGTTTACTCACGGCTTTTTTCCTGAGTCTGGCTGTCCGAGCCAACCATGTACAAATATTATATTATACCGCCATAATTTTGTTTATCCTGGCTGTAGTGGAATTAATTTACAGCATTAAAGATAAAGAGATCACTTCATTCCTGAAAACGAGCGGCATGTTGATCATCGCAGCTTTAATAGCAGTTGGAATGAATGCCACCTCTTTACTGACAACCTACGATTACAGCAAAGCAACCATGCGTGGTGAATCGAACGGGTTGACAGTGGATACACAAAATTCGCAACATGGACTGAATAAGGATTATATAACCCAATGGAGTTACGGTATAGATGAAACCCTGACATTGTTGATCCCTGATTTCAAAGGGGGAGCCAGTGGCGGATCGTTAACTTCCGATAGTGAAACAGGTAAAAAACTGACAAGTCTCGGAGCTCCTGATGTGGATAAAATTTTAAGAGAAAATCAATTCCCGCTTTACTGGGGAACACAACCCGGTACTTCAGGACCGGTATACATTGGCGCTATCATTTGTTTCCTTTTTGTATTGGGACTCTTTCTGGTGGATAAACGTACTAAATGGTGGCTGTTGCCAATGATTGGATTGACTGTGATGCTGGCATGGGGACGAAACTTCATGTGGCTGACGGATATTTTTATCGACTATATGCCATTATATAATAAATTCCGTACTGTCTCCATGATGTTGGTGGCAACTGGTTTTGGTATGACTTTAATGGCAATACTGGCGTTAAAGGAAGTCTTTAATGAAAAAACTGATAAACGGAAGCTTATCCGCCCGGTACTGATCAGTGCAGCTATAGTAGGTGGGATTGCTTTAATATTTGCGTTAATTCCATCTCTGTCGGGCGATTTTATATCCCCTTCAGATGCGCAATATACAGGGAATAATGCATTCCTGAGAGAAACACTTCCATTGGACAGGGAAGCCCTTTTACGGGGTGATGCTTTCCGCTCACTCATGTTTGTCCTGTTGTCGGCAGGATTGATCTGGTTATATGCAAAGGATTATTTAAAACAAAAGCTGGTTTATGTGTTGCTTGGAATACTGATATTGTTTGACTTAGTTCCCGTTGCAAAACGTTACCTGAATAATGATAATTTCCAACGACCCCGTCATTTTGAAACTCTGATTACCCCTTCAAAAGCAGATAACTTTATTTTACAGGATAAATCGCAATTCCGTGTATTGGATGGAACAGTGAATATATTCAATGATGCTTCTCCATCGTATTTCCATAAAAACATAGGTGGTTATCACGCGGCTAAACTTCGCCGTTACCAGGAAATGATCAATATGCATATTGAAAAAGAAATAGGGAGGTTGTTTGCTGCTTTTGGGAAAGGTTCCACACCGGCAACGATTGATAACACCCTGGATTCTTTGGGGGTACTAAACATGTTAAACATGAAGTATCTGATCTATAGTAAAGACGCTGCTCCGATAATCAATCCTTATGCAAATGGAAATGCATGGTTTGTCAGTAACATCCGGATTGCTGATAATGCAAATGATGAAATGCGATTAGTAGGCGAAATCAATACAAAGAAAGAAATGGTTGTTGATAAATCGTTTGCTTCACAGTTACCTGGCAAACTTGTAACAGATACTACTGCCCGTATTGCTTTAGTGAAATATGAGCCGAATGATTTGATCTATAATTTCAGTTCAAAGACCGATCAGGTAGCTGTTTTCTCAGAGATATATTATAACAAGGGTTGGAATGCTTATATAAATGGTAAGATTGTACCATATGTACGTGCCAATTATTTATTACGTGCTATGCCGTTAAAGGCTGGAAAATATGAAATAGAATTCAAGTTCGAACCGAAATCATATAGTATTGGGAATGCTATCGCGTTAATTTCATCTCTGTTATTAATATTGAGTATCCTCGGATATGCTTTTTACAAATGGAAGAAGTCCGCGAAGACAGTATTAAAATCCTAAAACAGGAAAAGAAAATTTCTAAAGAAAATGTCAAAAAATAAATCAAAAGTAAGTAAACCGGTTTTTTTAAAAATCCATTTAACATCAACCATAAGTATGTCATTGGTGTTGTTCCTGGTAGGATTAGTATTTTTGATCCTGTTTGTAGCTCATGATATGAGTACATATGTAAAAGAAAACATCAATCTGTCGATTCTTCTTGATGATGGATCGGGTAGACAAGATGCCCAACGGATAGAAGATTATTTGATTTCATCCCCTTATGCAAAAACAGTGGAATATATTTCGAAAGAAGATGCTTTAAAAGACCATATTGCTAATTTAGGAGAAAATCCAAAAGAATTTCTTGGCTATAATCCGTTGAAAGCATCCATCGAGGTAAAATTGCACGAGGAATATGCAAATAACGAAAGTGTGACAATGATTCAGACAAAATTAAAAGCTTTCGAACATATCAGCAGGGTGGTATACCAAAAAGACATGGTAAGTCTGGTAAATGACAATGTGCGAAAAGTGAGCCTTATATTACTTGGTCTGGCTGTAATTTTACTCCTGGTTTCAATAACACTGATTAATATTACTATTCGTATTTCGCTTTATTCCGACCGTTTTTTGATAAACACGATGAAATTAGTCGGAGCAACACCCTGGTTTATACGCCGTCCTTATATTGGAAGCAGTATGTTGAATGGGTTGATTGCGTCAATAATATCCATTTTTTTACTTTCTGGAGTAGTCTATTTTGTATATTATGAATTTGGATTGCCCGGAACGATCATTCAACCTTTAACTGCTTGTATTGTTAGTGGTATTGTTATCTTCCTGGGTATTTCTCTGACTGCTATTTCTTCTTATTTCTCAGTCGGTCGGTATTTAAAGATGAATATCAATGATATGTACTTTCTTTAGGAATGAGGAACGAGGAAGAAGGAGTAAGAGGTAAGGAGTAAGGAGTAAGAGGTAAGGAGTAAGAGGTAAGGGATGTAGAAAGTAAAATAAGCCGCCCCAAGCCCCTAAAGGGGATGTTAAGAGGGCTTTTATGTAATAGTGACTGTAGCTTATAAATATCTTCTGATACCGATCTTTACATCCCCTTTATGGGCTTGGGGCGGTAACGTGAAAAGAGCAAGGTGATGTGATAATGAGATGATGGAGTGATCCCGATAAATGAGAATATTGCAAGCTCAATAAAAGGCAAGAGGTACGAGGTCGCGATAGATCGATAAGCTTTGAGTATTAAACACTGAGCATTGTGTTAAAGTTTTAGAAAAAAGTAGTAAGTAGTCAGTAGTAAAAGTGTAAACAATTTTCAGGACGGTACAGTCGGTAGTAAGAAGTAAAAGTGTAAATAAATTACAGAAAAGTACAAAGTAAAGAAGCTGTACTACAAGTTTCTGAATTTGAAATTCAGATAGTTTTTAATATAAATGAGTAGTCAAATTCAAGGAATAAATCCTGTATAGATTCTCTATTATCAGTTCAACAACATATTCAATAAATTATAAAATGGAAAATAACAAACATTTCACCTTAGGTAAAATCAATCTGATTTTGATTGCTGTTGGCTTTGCCATAATCGTTTTGGGGTTTGCATTAATGACAGGATCTGCTACCATTAAAGAATTTGATCCGGATATTTACAGTTTCCGTAGAATTACTGTAGGTCCTATGATCTCATTATTTGGTTTTATCTCCATTATTTTTGCAATTCTATATAAACCAAAAAGCAAAAAACAATGAATTTAACACAAACGATTATTCTGGGTATTGTCGAAGGAATAACCGAATTCCTGCCGGTGTCATCTACCGGCCACATGATTATTGCACAAAAGATACTTTCAATTGAAAGTACGGAATTTGTTAAGGCATTCACTGTGAATATTCAGTTTGGAGCCATACTTTCAGTTGTGGTCCTTTATTGGAAGAGGTTTTTTCAAAGCTTTGATTTCTACTGGAAATTACTGATAGCTGTACTCCCGGCTTGCGTATTGGGCTTTTTGTTTAGTGAAAAAATCGATCTGTTGCTTGAAAATGTTGCAGTTGTAGCTATCATGTTAGTGTTGGGCGGAGTGTTGATGTTGTTTGTGGATAAATGGTTCAATAAGACAAATGAAGATCAGAGTATTGGCTGGAAGCGTGCCCTAAAAATCGGATTTTATCAATGCATTGCCATGATTCCGGGAGTCTCAAGATCAATGGCTTCCATTGTTGGTGGTATGTCTACAAAACTGACACGTAAAAATGCAGCAGAATTTTCATTCTTTCTGGCAGTACCCACCATGGCAGCCGCCTCAGGATATAAATTGCTTAAACTGTTTATGGATCCCGCTGGTAAATCTATGTTATCAGAAAATCTTATTACCTTGTTGATCGGAAATGTGGTGGCATTTATAGTTGCCATGGCTGCTATTAAGTTCTTTATAACTTTCCTGACAAAGTATGGTTTCAAAGCCTTTGGATATTATCGGATTGTAGTTGGGGTTGCTATTATCATCCTATTATTACTGGGTGTTGATCTGAGCATTCAGTAAATAGTGTTAACCTCGCCCAAAACCTCCTTTCATGTTGGATGGGAAATAAATTGAACAATGGATTTTATTAAAGGAGAAGTACTGTTTGTAGCAAAACCATTGAACTGGACTTCGTTCAGTCTGGTGAATAAATTACGCTGGAAGCTACAAAAGTCATTGAAGATGAAAAAGCTGAAGGTGGGACATGCCGGAACGCTTGATCCGTTGGCTACAGGGGTTTTGATAATTTGTACCGGAAAATCAACAAAACTGATTGAGACTTTTCAATATCAGACTAAAGAGTATATAGCGACATTAAAGTTAGGTGAAACAACACCTTCTTTCGATTTAGAAATGCCTGTTGATGGAACATTCCCGTCAGAACATATCACACGTAAACTGGTAGATGAAATCATCCCACAGTTTTTAGGCGAAATACACCAGGTACCGCCTGCATATTCTGCCGTAAAAGTAAATGGTAAAAGGGCTTATGATTATGCCCGAAATGGGGAGGAAATTGAACTTAAATCAAAGTTGTTGGTTATAGATGACATTGAGGTAATGGATTTTACACCACCATTTCTGAAAATCCGTGTTGTTTGCAGCAAAGGAACGTATATTCGTGCTTTGGCAAGAGATATTGGATTAGCATTGAAAAGCGGTGCGCATCTGATTGCCCTGGAACGAACCAGAATAGGGGATGTCAGGCTTGAAGATTGCTGGCAAATTGATGACCTGATGCAGCATGTTGAAGCTGATATTTTAAAGAATAGGACAAACCTTCAGGAATTCTCAAAAGAAAAGTGCTGTTTTCTCCCGGAGGATGAGGATTTTAAAACACAAGAAGAAATAAATAAACAAAAAATATGAAGTTATCTAAGTTTAAATTCAAGTTACCGGATGAGCTAATTGCCCAATATCCGTCAAAAAATCGTGACGAATCCCGTTTAATGGTTGTACATCGTAAAACAGGTGAGTTCGAACATAAAATTTTTAAAGACGTTCTTGAATATTTCAACGAAAACGATTTGTTCGTATTTAATGATACAAAAGTGTTTCCCGCACGTTTATTTGGAAATAAAGAAAAAACAGGTGCACAAATAGAAGTCTTTTTATTACGGGAATTAAATCATGAAATGCGTTTATGGGACGTACTCGTTGAACCTGCACGTAAAATCCGTATCGGAAATAAATTATATTTTGGTGAAGATGATTCAATTGTTGCTGAAGTGATTGATAACACAACATCACGGGGCAGAACACTCCGTTTCCTGTTTGACGGGACACACGAAGAATTCAAAAAAGGACTTTATTCATTGGGTGAGACTCCGCTTCCACACAATATAACCCGTGCTGTTGAACCAGAAGATGCAGAACGTTTCCAGACTATATTCGCGAAAAATGAAGGCGCTGTATCTGCTCCTGCTGCAGGTATGCATTTTAGCCGTGAGTTGATGAAACGTATGGAAATAAAGGGAATTGATACTGCTTTTATTACTTCGCATATGAGTCTTGGCAATTTCAGGGAAATAGATGTGGAAGATCTTACCAAGCATAAAATGGACTCTGAACAAATGACTGTGACACCTGAAACAGCTGAAACTGTTAATAATGCTCATGATGAAAACCGTAATATCTGCGCGGTAGGGGTAACAGTGATGAGAGCTCTGGAGACTGTAGTAGGAACAGAAGGGAAAATTAAATCGTATGACGGTTGGACCAATAAATTTATATTTCCACCCTATGAATTTACTGTAGCAAATTCACTGATTACAAATTTTCATTTGCCTTATTCCACTCTGATTATGTTGACTGCTGCTTTTGGCGATTATGATCTAATCATGAAAGCTTACGAAGTAGCCATCAAAGAAGGGTATAAATTCGGAGTGTATGGTGATGCCATGCTGATTATATAAAAGGCACAGGATTATAGATAAAAAACCGGCTGAACTTCTGTCATGAAGTCCAGCCGGTTTTCTTTTACAGGGGTTTTGCATACTCATTCAGACCTCATAACCTCATGAAAGATGTCAGGAAGTTACAAATACCTACAACTAACTTTGCGAGCAGTCAGGAAGTCTGAAATTATCTTATTTTCAAAACCTTTCCGATAAACCGGAATGTATCCTATTTTTGTTTTTGCCCCCTACTATATAACTTGTCGTAATGAACTATTATTCAATGGATAACAAATTGTTTTATTAGACCTTAATAATCTGTGTAAATCAGTGTAATCTGTGGACAATCTATTGTAATTTTTTTCTTAATTTTCTTACATTAATTATTATCTGTGTAAATTTATTATTCAGTGGATAAGAGATTTCATTTTTCAGCCCTTCACAGTTATCTATCTTGTTGTTCGATCTCTGATCGTGGTGGACTTAGTAGAAAACCAGACACTCCATAACCCTCCCTTATTCGCTTATTTATTAACAGATCAACTCCTATGAAACAAATTGTCCAAAGCCCTTAAAGAGACTCTTTAAAAAGAAATGCAGTTGTACTGAATATTTACGATTTGAAAGTTAATCTTCTTTTTTAAATTAGCGAATAAGGTTTGGATTGTTTGTATACAGGTTTTCTATTAAGGTTTAATACTTGAAAATAAGGTTTTTAAAGGATAAAACCTTATTTTTTTTTCAACCTTAATAGAAAAGATATAACTATGACTAAACCTTATTACCTTATTCCTACTTTAAATTTCAATTTGAAAGTATTTGACTTTTAAATCTGTTTTTATACAACTGCTACTTGTAGAAGGTTGGGGTGAGTTGGAGAAGGCAGGGGGAAAAGAATGATTTCAAGAAGAATAAAACAAAACTTCAAATCTTACCAACTACTTAGTTCATAACGAATAAAAAAAACACCGGAAGAATTGCTTCAACCGGTGTTCTTTACTAATTATAAATCTATCGATTTTTATTCGTTTGGTGTCGGTTCGTCACTTACCGGAACATCTTCCTGCATATCAACGTCGTTGAGTGAGGATGAATCCATAGCTGTAGAATCAACTCTTAAATGAGTAACACATTGATAATTTCGGGATATTTCCTCTTTTGGTTTGGTTGGGAACTTTCCGCGGTATTGTTTAAGGCTTTCGTCTTTCAATACTTTTTCCATAAACATCCCGAATATAGGTAATGCGGTGCGGCTACCCTGTCCTAATTCACCGGTGCGGAAATGTATACAACGTTGTTCGCCACCCACCCAGGCACCTCCGATTAATTTAGCAGTAACTCCAACAAACCATGCATCCGAATGGTTGGAAGAGGTACCGGTTTTACCACCAAAGTCGGTGTTGTAACGGAATAGATCCCAGCTCCAGAGTGCCCTTGACGTTCCTCCGGGTTCTGTCATTCCACCTTTCAACATTTCAGTCATTAACCAGGCGTCCTCATAAGGAATAACCCTTTTCTGCTCAGTTTTAGGTTTGTAAATAACATTACCATCTTTATCTTCGATACGTGAAATCATAATAGGATCGTGATAAACGCCTTCATTGATAACCGTCCCAAATGAATTTACCAGTTCAAGTAAGGTAACATCCGACGACCCTAAACAAGTAGATGGTTTGTTATCGAGAGGTGTCCGGATACCCAACAGGTGAGCATATTTAATAATTTCAGGTATTCCGATTATTTGTGCTACCTGTACGGCAATGGTATTAATAGATTGTGCAAAAGCATTTTTCAACGATACCTGATAACCTAAACTATACCCGTTTGCATTTCTGGGACTCCATGCTTTATTGACAGTCCCTTCTTTGTATTTCCATGTAACAGGTTTGTCGGTCATCATGTCACAGGGAGACATGCCGTGCATAAAGGCAGCAGTATAATCAAAAAGCTTAAAAGTAGATCCCGGTTGCCTTTTTGACTGAGCTACTTTGTCGTATTGCCAGAATTTAAAATCAATATCGCCCACCCAGGCTTTTACATCACCGGTTTCAGGTTCCATAGCTACAAAACTACAATGCATAAACCGGTTCATATACCGTATGGAATCCATGACGCTGAGATTCATCTCTTTTTGTCCCTTGTCATAATCGAATACAATGGTTTTGTGAGGCTTATTCAAGAAATAAGTTATTGAATCAGGTCTGTCTTTGTATTTTGCTGCTAGCTCTCCATAAATTTTGGTTTTTTTTGCAATGTCTTCAATGAAATTGACAATGTCATGGTGGTTTTCGTCCTGCCAGGGGTTCTGACCACGCCAATGGCTGTCAAACTTCTTTTGTACGATACGCATTTGTTTATTTACTGCTTCTTCAGCATATTGTTGCATGCGCGAATCGATGGTAACATAAATCTTCAATCCATCAGAATAAATATCGTATCCGTTTTCATCCTCCCAATTCTGCAGGTATTTTTCAAGATAAGCCCGGAAGTGAAGTGCTTCGCCATCATAGTTTTGTTCTTCACTGAAATTCAGTTGAATCGGAATTAATTTCAATGAATCACAATCGTGCTGGCTGATTACTTTCTGTTTTACCAGATTCTCCAGGACTACATTCCGTCGCTCCAGCGACCGGGTAGGATGAGCTATGGGGCTGTAAGAAGTAGTTGCTTTTAAAAGTCCTACAAGGGTGGCGGATTGTTCAAAATTTAGTTTGGCAGGAGTCGTATTAAAGAATGTTTTTGCCGCGGTATGAATACCAAATGCATTACTTCCAAAATCAACAGTATTGAAATACATGGTCAAAATGTCCTTTTTGCTGTAAAACATTTCAATTTTAACTGCTGTAGTCCATTCCTTTATTTTACTTATAATCAGTTTAACACCCGGAATATATCCAAAAAAACCGGTCGAATACTGATTCCGGGTTTTGAACATGTTTTTTACCAGCTGTTGGGTTATCGTACTTGCACCCCGGCTTCTTCCCCTGGCCATGTCTTTTAACGCAGCAAAAACACCTTCAAAATCTATTCCGAAATGATGATAAAAACGTACATCTTCTGTTGCAATTAAAGTCTGAATCAATATAGGAGAGATCTCACCGTAAGTGACAGGAGTTCTGTTTTCTTTGAAATATTTACCAAGTACTTTTCCATCAGAAGTGTATATGATGGATGCTGTACTTTGGTTAGGATTATGGATGCTACTTAACCCCGGTGATTTACCGAATAACCATAGGAAATTTATATCAACAAGAAACAGGCACAGCAGAAATAAAACTATGAATGTTAAAACCGAATTGATAATTTTTCGATACCAGACGAGGCCACGAAAACGGGCATACCTTGCTTTACGCCATGCAACAAATTTCAACGTCCGGACTTTTATAAACTTCCATATACCAGGAAGTAAAGCCCGGAACTCTTCTAACAAATGCTTAATAAATTCCCAACTGACAATATTTTGTCCCGCTTTTTTATTCGACATAGTATGTTCCTGAATTTTGATACAAAGTTACAGTAAAAAGATTGAATTTTATATCACAGTTGATCTATGTTAAGAATCTTTTTTGATTTTCATGAGTTGGTGAATAACATGATGCACGTTTACCAAATATCCGATATCTTTTTTTAGCTGTAAATCGATAGATGCCATCACGTATCGGGTTGGGAATTAATTTAAATACCGAAAATAATTTCCATATTCCTCCTAAATCTTTTAAAATTTCCAATACGGCAGATGACTCCCTGAAACAGACAGATCCTTTTATATAGACTATCGATTCCATCATTTCGTTGCCGATTCCTAAAGAATTCAACAAGCTTTTTCCAATTGCCGATTGATTGGAAGCAAATCTGAACTTCATTTTATTGTCATGGTGGATAAGAAACTGAACCCAGCCACAACACAAATTACAAATCCCATCAAATAAAATTACCCGCGATTGAGTCATAAACATTTTATTTTATAGAACAAAGAACAAAGAACAAAGAACCATGACGATGTATACAGTAGATTTATGTTTTGCAAATTATTATTTCAGTTTAATTTACTCGATGTATATAAGAAATAGGAAATAAATAGTGTCCTTCTATTTAAAAATCATATAAAATCCTCAGTTCTATGGTCCACTCTTTGAATAGCTTGCTGTGTAAACAAGAAACTATTTTTAAATCAGATCTTACAAATTTAAAGTTGGTTAATAATTTTAAAATAATGAAATAATGTTTTATACCTTGTGATATGGTTTTATATAAGTTCCACGATTTGGGATCGAACAACAATAAAGATAACTTTGAAGGGCTAAAAAATGCAATTTATGATCAACTGATTAATAGTGCATTATGATTAACTATATCGTAGGTAAGATCTGATAATAAGGGTATTAATTAAAACCTTATTCTTATTTTTTCACCCTTAGTAGAAATATTAAGTAAAAAAATCCAGACCTTATTCCCTTATTTTTTTTTGTTATATCCTGTAAGTCTATTCAATTTTCAATTCTCTTAACACAGCCTCACTTGTGAGAGGGTAGAGGAAGAGGTCATAATCTATGACGAATTAGAATAAGACATTTTATTGTTCTTATCACCTAATTGATTTAAACGAATGAAACTCCCTGATTGTTTTATAGAAATAAAAAAGCACGATCTACATAGTAAATCGTACCTTCTAAAATATCAGTTAATTGACAGAGTCTTTTTATAACCCGAATTCAGTTTTAATCTCATCTACTTTATCTGTTTTTTCCCAGGTAAAGAGTTCGACAGTCTGCGTGAACACATTGTTATTTCCATCCCTGAAACTCTTGGTTTTAACTTCAGGTTGTCGTCCCATATGACCGTATGAAGCTGTTTCTTTATAGATCGGATTACGAAGTTTCAACCGTTCTTCAATTGCTCTTGGGCGCATATCGAACAACTTTTCAATTTTAGTGGCAATTTCACTGTCGCTGAGTTTAATCTGGGCTGTACCGTAAGTATTTACATACAGGTTCATTGGTTTCGCAACACCAATGGCATAGGCTACCTGTACCAGCACTTCATTGGCTAACCCTGCTGCAACTATGTTCTTCGCGATGTGACGGGCAGCATAGGCTGCCGAACGATCCACTTTCGAAGGATCCTTACCCGAGAAAGCTCCACCACCGTGAGCACCTTTACCTCCGTAAGTATCGACAATAATCTTACGTCCTGTCAATCCCGTATCACCATGAGGTCCCCCGATGACGAATTTGCCGGTCGGATTGACATGCAAAATATAATCATCTTTGATCAGTTGGGCGAATTGTTCATCCAACGCTTTTACACGGGGAATCAGAATAGTCCTGACATCTTCTTTGATGATGGCCAGCATTTCCTGGTCATCCTTTGCTGTCGGTTTGGCATTATGAGCCGGATGAACCATATCATCATGCTGAGTCGAAACGACAATGGTATGAACTTTTACAGGCTGGTTGTTGTCATCATATTCAATGGTAACCTGTGATTTTGAATCCGGACGCAAATAAGTCATCTGGACTCCTTCCTTACGGATATTTGCCAGTTCCTGCACCAATGCATGTGATAAATCAAGCGCAACAGGCATAAGGTTTTTTGTTTCGTTACATGCATAACCGAACATCATTCCCTGGTCACCTGCACCCTGTTCCATTGGCTCTGCACGTTCCACACCCTGATTGATATCAGCCGATTGTTCGTGTATGGAAGAGAAAATGCCGCAGGCATCTCCACTAAACATGTATTCGCCCTTGGTATAACCTATTTCGTTAATTACTTCACGGGCTACCGATTGAACATCAACATATGCCGACGTTTTTACTTCACCTGCCAATACTACCTGGCCTGTTGTTACCAATGTTTCGCAAGCCACTTTCGAGTTTGGATCCTGAGCCAGAAAATTATCCAGCAAGGCATCTGAAATCTGATCGGCAACTTTGTCAGGATGACCTTCCGATACCGATTCGGATGAAAATAAATATCCCATAATTTTTTGATTTACAATTTTACAATATCCAATATCCTTTTGCAAAGAGCAAGGGTAATCGATAAATGTAAAATTAGTTTACATTTTATTGATGATTAGTTGAATGTAAATACGTGGAAGGAATAATTGGTGGACTTAGTAAGATGCAGAAAATAGGTTGCGATTTAGCATTTTTTTCTGTGGTTGCAAGCAGTCCAAATCTCTCCACATTTAATACACTGCAAAAGTACAGAAACTATTTTAATTGGCAAAATGATTTTATTGTAATCGGAACAATTAAATGTTTCATTTAATAAATAGACCATTAAATTTTTTCCGGTACTTCTATTCAACGAGTAAATTAATCTGCCATAATAATTTGCAAAACATTCATCTACTGTATATCCTGTCTTTGTTCTTTGTTCTTTGCTCTTTGTTCTATTTTACATTTCCTGCATTTGTTGTGGTACTTTTCTTACTCCGGTTTTTAAGTATGCTTTCATAGGGTTCCAGTAAATTTGTTTCCACCCGCTTTTTAGTTCCTCCACTTTATGTGCCGGAACGCCTTGTTGTGTAAAGGTAAGTCGTGTCTTATCGCCTTCGGGTTTAAAAAGGAAGGTACAGATGGAATAATGGTCATCCGGCCATCCGTCTTCCTGAAAATGCCATGCCTGTACGATTTTTTCGCCCTCAATCAATTCAATATTATATCCACGGACATAACCGTCAAAGACGTCGAATTTGCCTTTTACTTTTTTACTCATTACAACATTTGTACCTGTAAAAGCAGCATGTTTTTTTTGATCCATAATCAGATCATATACTTTCCGGGCAGGAGCATCAAATGTTATTGTCTGTTTAATTGATTTAGTTTCCATACTTGTTAAATTAAAAATTATTTACAACTGTTTGAACATAAAACGATTTGGATGTACAAACAATCCGACAACCGATTAGTTTACGGAAGACAGATAGTTTTAAACAAAAAATGCTTTTTTAAAAACGAATTGATTTGAACACTGAACGCGGAACACTGAACGCGGAACACTGAACACGGAACACGGAACGCTGAACACGGAACGCAGAACACTGAACACGGAACGCTGAACACGGAACTTATTTTCCGACCAATGAACTGAAAAACTTTTTCATGTCATTCCATGAATTCACATCGGCAACGACATTATATTCAATTGCCAGATTAAACTTTTTACCTAATGCGGTAGCCTCAGGATTGCTGAATGCATGCTTTGCACCGGGATAAGAGATAAATGAATACGTGGCCCCGATTGAATCCAACTGATGCTTAAACACGATCTGATCGGCTTCCGGTGAATACGAATCACTGCCACCCTGACAAACAAGAATTTTTGCCTTTAATAAATCCTTATCGGGAGTAACTCCTTTAAGCCCGCCATGGAAACTCACCACACCTTTTACGTCCCCTCCCAGTTTGGCATAATTCAATACGACACCTCCTCCAAAACAATACCCGATAGCAAAGATATTCGCAGGATCGGTATGTTTGTTTTCTTTGATTTTAACGAGTGCTGCATCCATAATTGCTTTTGAAAGTTGGGGGTTGTTGTAAAAAGGGCCTGTAAAAGCCATCGCTTCTTTCGGATTCGTTGCTATTTTGCCCTCTCCAAACATATCAACTGCCAGGGCCACATAGCCAAGTTCCGCCAGTTGCCTGACTCTCATTTTGGGGTAACCGGTCAGTCCCCACCATTCATGAACCACCAGTACTGCAGGACGTATTCCTTTCAGGTTTTCATTATAGGCCAAAAACCCTTTATAAACCGTACTGCCCACTGTATACGTTACTGTTTCTTCTATCATCTTTGAATTTGAGGTTTTTTCAGCAAAACCCGCACTAATTGGAGCCA
>Ga0302191_10000322_pt1 | contig 29861 bp, 27 predicted proteins | sample II_Bog_E3_1_FD_198775 | JGI IMG/M metagenome (GOLD analysis project Ga0302191, IMG submission 198775) | Peat permafrost microbial communities from Stordalen Mire near Abisko, Sweden - II_Bog_E3_1 | ecosystem: Environmental > Terrestrial > Soil > Wetlands > Peat | place: Sweden: Abisko...
TGAAACTAATTCATAGCTCGTTAAATTAATCCGAGTTATAGAGTTTATCATGTCTTCATTTTATCTTAAACGACAATATTTTTAATAATTATTCTAATATTTTGAGAAAGTATTTAATCAATGCCACTGCATATTTATAATAGATATTTCTCTAATGAAATACAATAATGTATATCAATTCCATATCAATTCGCTTTAGCTCACATCAAAACTATTTATAATTAATGACTCTTCAATATACGATTATAAGTCTTCTGACAACTGTTCACTGTCCTCTCCATCATTGCCCCCTATCAGGAAAGATTTATTGATTGATTGATTTTAATTACAGATATTAGTCTTCTCTTCCAAACTCTCTTCCTTTGATAGAATAATTGTAGTAAAATCGTCCATATATCTTCTTTTGGTAAAAAAAGTATAAGGGGCCAATCTGTTGCAATTGACCTCCACTTTCTCGAGAAAGTTCTCTCCATTTATCTTAATTTGCACTTATATTATATTATATTCCCTGTTATTATTAAGTATTCTAGTCACTAGCCCTTTTCTCCAAATATTAAATTGGTCTTTAACATCTACCACTGAGCCAACATTAACATTTATTGATCTTCTCCTTTTAATCCATTATTTAGATTCGTTGATCCGACAAAGATATTTGAGATGATCAGAATCCTTAGTCACCAGCAACCTATATTAGCAAAACTAGTACGAATTTATTAAAGTTTCAGCCAATTTAGAAGGAATTGGAAGATAGTTGTCTTCCTGTTCCTTTCGGCAGAGACAACAGCCTTGATTTAGGGAGATGTTAATATCCAAACATTTTGAGCAGTACAGATGGCCACAGAGCATCATACAAGGAAAAACTAATAAATCCATGCATATTGGGCATTGCAAGGTTAAATCAGATACAATCTGAGCCAATTCCCCGTTCAATTATTTTTTACTGAATCCTGCATTGGAATATATTTACTTTCTTTTTTCTATATTGGATTGAATTTTTTGAGTTTTAATTTTCTAAAAATAAGTTTCCTGGAGACAGAGAATGAAGCAGTTTAATTTTCAGTTGTTTATCCTTTTTGTTTATTTGTATCTTCCATATTTAAGAGTTGCTTTCCCATTTTGTAATTATTATTGAATTACAATTAGAAATTAAATAAAAATAGCACCAAGATCCAGGAATTTGATGGAGAATAACAATGATTAAAATGTACTCTTAAGATGTTTAATGAATACTCATGAAGTCTAATATATTTTGCATTAATTTTCAACATAAATATGATAGGATTTATTTTAGAGAACCATTTATTAATGAATGTCCTTTGACTTCAAAATCATCATAATAGTTTGAGTTTTATCAATCAAAATATTGAAATTTATTATTTAAGTTCCACGTTTTAAAATAATATATTTTAAATCATTTTAAATCATAAAATAGCATATAACTATCTCTTGATTATTATATTTTCTTGCAAACTAAATCCATTATTCTATTGGAATAGGCATCATAATAAAATGTGCTCTTAATTATTATCTATAGTCTCGAACTATTGTCTATTCACAATGTCAAAAATATTTAGGTAAGCAGAGTGACAAACTTCTTATTTTTTGTTTATTCCTCATAAATTATTTCATAACCTATTAGAATTTTAGAACACCTAATTTTATAATGACTCAAATACAAAAAGTCCTCCTATTGATTCATTTTATTTTCTTTACTTTTTGTATCTCTGATTGCTAAGTTCAGCTATAAGAAAATACGCAAGAATTAAGTACCTTTAATGTAAATTCACTCCCAGAGAAATTAGCAGAGCACTATTTTGCAGAGGTATTTATGTCTTCAATGCAAGACTACTTCTAATTACAGAAAGAGGTAGACACACTCATAGGAATTCACGAAGATAAAATTGATGATTAAGGTCACATTCTCAACCCACCTAATCTTGCAAATCTGAAGATAGTCCTGGAAAACAATAAAAAATGGGCAAATTAAAAAACAAAATAAGACCACGACTACTTCAAACGTCATAAACTTTCTCAAAAACCTAATTACTTATATATAGGTTGTTCAGACTCTCGCCTTCCTGCCAATGAAATTCTTGGACTGGAATATGGAGAAGTTTTTGTACTCAGAAACGTTGCCAATATGGTTTCACCATCTGATATCAGCTCATTAGCTGTGATTCAATATGCAGTGGAGGTCTTGCAAGTGAAGGACATCATTATAGCAGGGCATTATGGATGTGGAGGAGTGAAAGCTGCGGTTACAAAATACAACCATGGTCCACTTTAAGCATGGCTTTCAAAACTTCGAAGAATTAGACATAAACATTCGCATGCCTTTGCACACCTAACAACTTTAGAATAAAAGGCTAAGCTGTTAGTAGAGATAAATGTGAAAGAACAGGTATTCAATGTGGCTAGTACACCTTTCGTGCAACAGGCATGGAAAGATGGAATGGAATTGAGAGTACATGGTTTAGTATTCAATTTAGAGACAGGCCGACTTATTGACTTAAATTTAACTATGCATAAATTGGAGCAGTTGCCTTAATAATTAGCGGTGTTTGAAACATAAACTTGATACTGAATTCTTTCATTAGTCATATGTCAGAAATTTAATTTAATTTAACATCAAAACATTTTAATTGGTTTATCACTGTTGAGGTATGCGTATTTGCTGTACATACGTTCAATCTCACATATATAACTACTGTGTATTTCGTCTATTTATGCTTGAGAAGGAGAGATGTCTTTTTGTTATGTTAATTCTTGTTTTGCGCGAATACCTTTTCCCACTATTATATGCAGACTCAACTATGGTGGCATAAACAATCCAGTGCTGAAGTTCCAAAAAAATATTCCAGGGAGCTTGATTTTGTTAAGAAATAATCTAAATTTGAGCCAGGGTTCGAAAGTTGAGAAAGCTTGATGCTATTTGAGCATTAGGACAGGATATATCACGTAGTTGTTTTCAATTGCATATTTAATAAAGCCTTTTCGGTTGTTTATGTAGCACCTCATTTCATGTTTTGATGTTATAGTGGCTTCTTCAAATCCACCAGGCAATAGGCCGATACTCTTTCCTTCTTTCATTAACTTTTTAACATTTGTTGGATTAACAGCTTTCACTCCCCACATCTTCAGTATTAAGCCTATGATTGGAAAATAAAGTATAAATCTACTCGATAATCCGACCATATTGCTCAAATTACCAGTTTTACTGCTATTCATACTGGCTAATAATCCCAAGCCAAACACACTATGTGGATGAACTCCAAAAAGGCATCGACTTTCGTCAGGTATAATTTCCTAATAAATGATTTCGAAGTGCTTAAAATACTTGAGTGGTTGAATGTATTTATTGACAAAGTCAATATAATTTTGACTACGGCCTATTGGCATTTGAATGATAGAAATGATGACGAGTGCAAGTAAGATCTAAAATTGAAATGTGAGGACTGCATAAATGGCAATTCCAATACAGACATAGAGGATCAGTTGATAAAAGAAAAAGAAAACTCGTGATACCGTGGCTTGTTTGTCTCCGAAATATCCTTCTTCTTTTATTTTATCCACCACCAACATTCACAATTAAATTATTGTTTTGAGCTAAAATAGGAGGATTAATCTGAATTTCATTCACAAAATATAACAACTAGTCTTTGCAATACTGTTCGATGATTTTATATGTTATTGGAAATAATATTGCATCTTATAAAGAAACTAACAAAATGAAGACTCAATCATCACTTTCATTTCTTGCCAGATTTTTTGGAAGAACTCTTCCCTGTCTTTTTGGCAATTATCTTGGTTTTAGGAGTTGCTGGCTTAGCAGCGACCTTTGCAACTTTTTTGGGCTTACTAGCAGGCTTTGCCTTAGGACCTCTTTTGGGCTTAACAGCAGGCTTGGATGTTTTAGCAACATTTTTAGCTTTTACCACCTTAACTGGTTTCGCAGGAGAAGTTGTGGCTACGGGGGTAGTAGCAACTGCAGCGGGAGTTGCAACTGGAGCAGGTGCTGGAGTTGCAACAGTAGTAGCCTTGACGACTTTTTTGGCCTTCACAACCTTGGTGGGTTTAACTTTAGGAGCAGCCTTTTTGGAGACAGATCTTCCTGCTTTCTTTGCCATGGAATAAACTAATGAAGCCAAAGATTTATTTCTTTATTTATAATCCCCTAAAAATAAGGGTTGAATTTGATTGGTTTAATTTGAGATAGATGGATAGTAGTGCAGTTTTCCCTTATCATGTTATCTTTCTTCATAGAACACCCTGATATGCTATTTAATATGCATGATACAATGGAATCAACTCATATACAATGCTGTTTGTAAAAATGAAAGTTGAGTTCGAATATGCTCGGAAATTCGAATGATAACGAAAAGAAGGTTTTAATTAAATAGTTTATGAATATCTGATAACTGTTGCCTGTGATATACGAGTGCTTATTGCTTGCCACAAAATATTGTTTATGAAATATGGAGAATATAAGATGATAAATTGTTCATACTGATTGCTCTATTTCTATATTATTCTAATGAAATTTTCAATATGATTAAACCTTAGTTCAGCTGTCTCTGTCTAACTCAAATATTGCTTTATAAATTATAAATGAGTTCCTTCATAAAAGATGAAACCGTGTTAAAATCTAAATGCAAATATATATTTTTTCATTCAATTGTCATTCTTAAATAAAATAGATACAGTTTTTGTTCTTGACTTCTTTTGACAAGGAAGAGAAAGTGATGGATGCTGTTAGTCAAAGATTTGTTTTGCCATTTAATAATAATAATATCTTAAAGTATCTAAATGTAAAAGCAAGGCTATAGCATTTTTATGTTCATTAACAGCTCTTCTGGAGGAGGGGTGGGCAAAATATTAGTCGATCAATAGGTACTCCAGCATTCATTTAGATCGATAGAATAGATTTCAATCTTGACGAAGTAGTATACGATGTTTATTTCTTTAATATGCGCAAAACCAGAGACAAGGGATTTAAACAACTTAAATAATTCACCAATTAGAACAAACCTATCATCGCAGTCATCTGTGGAGGAGACGGAACAGTCATGTGGGTCGTCAGTGAATTGGCGAGATACGGAATTAATCCCAAACTTGTTAATCTTGCTATTGTACCCCTGGGGACTGGTAATGATTTTTCACGAAATTTAGGATGGGGGAAGGAGCAAATCACTTTAACATAAAATTCATTTCAGTAATTGAAACAGTTAATCCGAGAGTGGTCCAAAGCAGAACAGTAATATTTAGATTTATGGTAAATATAAATATCAGTATGGGAGTATGGTAAATTTTAAAAGGTTTAAAATGCTGAAGATAAGATCATTGAGGGGAAAACATTGAAAAAACATTTTTGTAACTATTTTAGCTTTGGAATTGATGGATAAATCGGGTATTAGTTCGATAAAAGACGCACTTCCACTCGCATTGGCAACCTAGCCATGTATGGGATGATGGGAATAAAAACTGGCTTACAAAAGGTGAAGAACTTAGGATAGTTGGTTGATATCATGTCAATCGGAGGCAATGAGACAGTCTTTGAGGGAAATAATAAAGGATTACTTGACTACGTGAGCAACAATCCTTTCTCCTTTAATTTTGGAGATTTAATGGAAGGAGTTAAGAAGATAAACAGCTTTCATAACAACCAAAATCTGCTTGCTCTCAACATTAACAGCTATATGGGCGGAGTCACTGATATATGGAAAAAAGCCAAAGAAAATGATCATATTCCAGCAAAGACCATACCCACTTATCCTTCTCATTCTGATGGAAAATTAGAGTTTGTGAGCTTTAGTGATAGTGGCAAGATAGGCCTGTAAAAAACATTTGGAAGTCTTGATGTTGGATTTGCTGAGAAAATTATTCAAGGAGAAGGACCTTTTTTCATAAAATTTAGAGAGTATCCGAATTAGTCTGATCACAGGACATTCTTGCAAGTTGATGGATAGTTTATCAAGGTGACTCATCCAAAATTGTTAATAATAAAAAAGTCAACAATGTTTTCGGATTCAAAGATTAGGGTTCTGCATAGAAGTTGAATGATTTTGAATCTATAGATTTATTGTATTTATTTCTGCTTTTTAACAGATGCTAAATTAAAGGCGCAAAATCATTTAAAGGAAATAAATCGTATGCTCATGGCCTATATGATGCTAAGAAGGCAACTGTCTTTGCCAAAGTCTTAGACTGAATGCCCTCATTCCTTTATTTTCAACTAGTATTTAACATATGAGCCATGCAAATCATTTCAGAACCTATCTCCTCTAATTCTTTTGGCAAGTTGAAGATCTCTAGTCATGATGGTCACTCTCTTTGCGTGAATGGCGCACAAGTTAGTGTCCTCGAACAGGGAAACGAGGTAGGCTTCAGCTGATTCCTGAAGAGCCAACACTGCTGAGCTTTGGAAGCGGAGTTCTTGTTTGAACTCGTGAGCAATTTCTCTGACGAGTCTCTGGAAGGGGAGCTTTCTAATGAGGAGATCAGTTGATTTTTGGTATTTTCTGATTTCCCTCAAGGCAACTGTTCCGGGTTTGAATCTGTGGGGCTTCTTGACACCAGTGGTAACAGGGGCGCTCTTTCTGGCAATTTTTTGGGCAACCAGTTGTTTTCTGGGCACCTTTTGTGCGGTAGACTTCCTTGCAGTCTGTTTTGTTCTAGCCATAGTTGTATTTATTATCCTTTCACATCTCTTTATAACGTATACCGCCATAAATCCGCTTATATTGATGGATTATTCTGATTGGCTCAAATTTATACAGCATATTTTCCACCCAACTAAAAGCCTTTTGGAGTGACAACTGCTATTTCCTTTTCAAGAGCCTAAGACTCAACTTTAATTTTTTATCGGGTTGTAAAGTACTGATAGCAGTTGTTTTGCCTTCCTTCTCCTGCATTAAAATTTGGTATGGATGATGAAAATAGGCTATTTTTGTGGATGGAATTGAGAAAGCACAATTATATTATACTTTCTGCCTTGCAAGTAGTTTAGTATAGAATATAATTATTTTTGCTTCGGATCCTAACCTGCCCTTACTTTTGATGGCACTCCAACTCAAGGCTTAAATCTGTCTGGATGAAGATAATTTCATGTCTTCAGCCGTATAACATCATAATTCTTTTCCTTCTTCTCTCAAATAGATTGATTACTCGTCGAACTACACAGAAGATAAATCTCTCTTCGAGATAATACTTGATAATACTGTTGAGTAAAGCGAGAAAAATGGAAAGGTACACAAGAAAAGAGGAAGGAAAAGAAAATTAGTCAATCAAATGCCCTTGCCTCCTCCGACCGAACAATTTTATTTCACCAGAATACATAAGCTATACTACTTTAAAGATAACGGTAAACCTCAATAGGGAGAAGGTCAATTGCCTCTAGAAAAAAAGATTTCAGGATAAAACGAAGTCATAAAAAGTGGATGGGAGTCTGAACTAAAAAGCCTTTCTGTTGAATAAAATGAAAATGCTTTATAACTTTTATAAGTTCAAAGCTCATCTAAAAGTATGAACATTTCCAATTTGAAGAAAAAAACAAAATTCATCAATAGGATCGCCAATCGAAGAGGCTTAACGAAAAGACGTCTTAGTATCAGAAATTCTCATACTTTAGGCCAAGAATAGATAAAATCAGACAATTTTGAGTCATACTTAAATCTTTGATTTTACATGCATTTCCATTTCTAATTATTATTCTCACAAATTTTAATCAATAATGGGTATTAATTTATGGGTATCAGATGTAGAGGCCCTCAGGGATATCTCCCTTCTTTAAGTACAACACTTTTTCCTTTGCTTTGTCAAAGTCCTCTTTTGTCACTTTCATTCTCCTCTCTCGCAGAGCTATCAAGCCAGCCTCAGTGCACATAGCCTTGATGTCAGCTCCTGAAAGGTCATCTTTTGTTTGAATCAGGTCTGCCACAACAACCTAAATTGAATATAAAATACGTCGTCGTTAAGACTCATTCTAGAAGTATGAATCTGAAAGATTTTATGCTTCGTTTTCAGATCTGGAACTGGAAATTCAATTTTACGATCAATTCTTCCAGGTCGAATGAGAGCTGGGTCTAAGGTCTCAATTTTATTAGTAGCCATGATAACTTTGACCTCAGCATGAGTATCGAAGCCGTCTAATTGATTGAGTAACTCCAACATAGTCCTCTGTACTTCCTTTTCTCCTCCTGAGTTAGAATCGTATCTCTTGGTACCAATCGCATCGATTTAATCAATAAAAATGATTGCTGGCGAATGCTATTGGGCTGTTTTAAAAAGCTCTCTCACTAATTTAGGGCCATCTCCCAAGTACTTTTGAATTAGTTCGGAACCAACAACTCTCAAAAAAGTTGCAGAGGTTTCGTTGGCAACTGCTTTAGCCAAAAGCGTTTTGCCAGTTCCTGGCTCTCCATAAAGAATAACTCCCTTTGGTGGTTTAATTCCCATATCCTCATAAACTTCAGGATGAGTAAGAGGCAGTTCTACAGCTTCTTTAATCTCTTGAATCTGAGTTTATAAACCACCAATATCAGCATAGCTTTATAGAGGAGCTTTTTCCACCTTCATAACATTGAGCAAAGGATCAACATCATCTTCCATAATTCCCACTATGGACATACCCCTGTGGTTCAGCAAAACTGAGCTATTTGGCTAAAGCTGATCCTTATCCACAAATGACATGATAGGAACATAGTATTCAGGACCCATAGTGGAAGAAACAATGCAGTGATCTTCATCAATAAACTCTTCAAGAGTGCCCAAATTCATTGGCAAGCCCCTCAGTTGCTCTATCTTCTTAAACTCTTCATTTTCCTCTTCTGGTTTAGCCACTTCTTTTTGCTTCTTTTGGTAGTGTTCAATAAACTCCTATTCCATTAGGAGATAGTCTTTTATCCTCTCAAGCTTAAGCTGTCTCAGACGGCATTTAGTTATTGGCGTAACTTTATAAGGCAGTATATACCCGCAGGTAACTTGGAGACTGAGTCGATACCTTTGTTGGTTTTCTTGCGACCTACGCGAGGAGGAGGAGGGATAGGTTTTTTCTTGGCCTGATCGTTGCCTCTTTGCTTATTTGGGTCCGACCTGTTAACTTAATTTCCCATATATTTTAAAAAATATTCAAATTAAGCTGACTCAACTATGATTTAATTTAATAATTGCTTGGAAGATGGAGGTGATGGGATGGATTTGATTTGGGTTATTTGTTCTCTGCTTGCACTTTTATTTCATGTATTAAGGAATTGCATATTATTTTCATTTAATAATGAAGGGTTCATAGATATCACCTTGGTCTATTTATAATTAAAACACCATCAACAATCGAGACCAAGTTTAAAATGAAGCGAGATTTATCCTACCTAAAATCAAAGCAGCAAAATCGCCTCAGGAAAAGCAACGGTCTAAACGTCACAGCTTGCCAAAATAATATTCTAAAACTATACAATAAAAATAAACAAAATAGCTGTGTGAACCTTATCAATCAGAATAAATGAATGCTAGCGTGCAAGCGGATACCAATATAACGGATATGATTTTGCGTTAGCAAAAAGAATTATAAAAAATAATAGAGCAAAGAGTGATTGTTCAGATTATCTCTTAAAGTGTAAAAAAGCAAATCTGCCCATATAAAATGGATGATTATTAGGATGAGGAAAGTGACAGCAATTAAAGATCACAGTTTAATTTTCCGAAACTGAATCTTTAAAAATATATGGCTGCCATGGGTCTGTAAGATAAATCTGAGGCTTTAGATAAGAAAATGTACAAAGGATAAACCAGCTCGTAGGCACTTAAACTGTTGATAAAAAATGAAATTAAATCCAGAATTAAAGCCAAAATGGTAATAATGGGTAAAAGTAAAGACATTACACGCAAATGAATGGCAGCCGATTCGACAAATATTGCGACCTTTGATATTCTATATATTAAATTGAATGAGCTTAAATATATCGATTGGTAATCAGGTGTCCTTTGGATATATAAAGGCAGTCTATTATAATTATACCATAACCAAAAGATGAGTCTCTTCATCGGAAACGTTTCCAAACAAATTGCAAACAAGTAATTCGAAGACGCCTTCAAATCGTATGGCAACTGCAAAATTGATCTACGAGTAATCGTCATATCATCCAGAATCGATACGCATTCATTCAATTTTAAAGTGAGAGGTGCGCAGAACAGGCCAGATAGGGATTACAGAACGCCAACTTCAGTGGCTTACGACTTAACATTGAATGGTCCAAAAATTCAGGCAGATTTAACTAGAATCGAAACGCTAGAGTTAGTGATCGTGGAGGTCGTCGAAGAAGAAGCAACTCAGGAGAGAGAAGCTGGAGAAAAGATGACCGTAATTTAAGACGTTCTCCTGATCACTAAAAAAGAAATACTCCATCCTATTCTGAGAATGAGGATGACATCTAAACTTTCGAGCCTACTTGTCCAAGAGATGTTGAGTAAATATGGGATTATTAAGGCTTTTGAAGAGGTTGAAGGAAAGACGAGAGGAAGGGGAGATGGTAGACAACCACAGGCACAATAAAATTGAGTTAGAAGCCGGAGAGGCTGTCTGAATGATTGCCGCCAGTCTGAATAATCTACTTATTTGTTCTTCTATTATTTGAGCACAATAAACTTATTTGCCCATTATATCCTAACCAAGTATTTATAAATACTGCGATATCTTATCTGCCGAGTCGACCATATCTGTTTACAATGAAGTTGCATTATTTATTGCGATATGTTGCAATATGGTGAAATTATATCTCTAATCAGTGCATAATAATTTGGAAATGAAGATGGTCAGCTGGCTGTGGAAGAAGGACAAAGGCAACTCAAAAGACAACAAATAGGAAGAAGAAGAGAACGAGGATTAACTCAAAAAAAAGGGATTCAATCCTGAAAAACTAGAGATTGAGGAACTTAGAGACTCATAAATCCTCAACTTCGATAGTGACTACGAAGGATTCATAACCCCCTCTCCCGAGGAAGCCGTATCGATCATCTCAGCATTCAAGTACACTCTACACCAATTAGATTCTTTCCCAACGATTAGGAGCACCGCCACGAACTCGCTTATTCGAAGGGTGGTAAAATTTGCGGAGACAAGATTCAGGTAAACAAAATTCGATCGATTGGCAAGGAGATGATTAAAATTGTGGGGAAGAAAATAATAACTGGCGATCTGAACTTAACGCGAATCTCATTTCCAATTAAAGCAATGGTGCCCAAGACAGCACTTGAGAATTCAACAATGTCTTGCTGCATGAACCCCTATTTCATGAATCGCGCATGTGACGCCAAGGATCCACTGTAGCGCATGAAATTCGTCATCACCAACACCATCTCTGCTTTCTATTATATGTGCCTGTTTCTCAAACCAGTAACTATGCTTTCATTCAGCTCAACCCAGTCATTGGAGAAACTTTGCAGGGTTCCTATGCTGACGGCACGCAGATTTACTGCGAGCAGGTCTCCCATCATCCGCCAATTAGTTACTTCTTGGCAGTGGGACCAAACAACTCCTATCGCTACTATGGATGCTATAACTTTTCAGCACATGCTGGCCTAAACTCGATGTCTTTGGTCAACAAAGGACATAAAGTGTATGAGTTTCCCAATGGGGATCAGATCACTGCCACCTTCAATAAGGAGATATATTCAGGAGTGTTCTTAGGTACTCTTCGATCAGAGGCTACAGATTCAATCTCCTTCGAGGACAAGAAGAATGACCTGAAGGCAGAAATTGCTTTTGGCAAAATAAAAAAGAAGTACAATATGCTTCATGCAGACCAAGTGACTATTTCGAAAGCGTAATCTACCACAAGGGCAAGCCAGTCAGTCAGTTCGATGGTACTTACTGCGGCTACATTAATTTTGACAAAGTTCGTCTCTGGGATGGTCGTTTCCTGAAAGCGTTTAGAGTACAATTTTGTTGAGATAGATTCAACTTGATGAAAATACTCTAACATCTGATTTCAGAAAGAGAGATGATTTGCAGATGTTAAAACAAGGCAAATTGTAGGAGGCCCAAAAGGCAAAGTAGCAACTATAGGAATTGCAGCGTCGAGACGTCAAGATGCGTGAAAAGTTCGGCCCCAAAAAATGAAGATAGTTTCTATATTAAACTGTGATTCAATGACTAGTTTTCCTTATTTAGTGCGACGTTCTGCTTAAGCAGGAATAGTAGCATATTTATACAGCAAATTAGTGCGATTTGAGGATATGATCATTGGGATGTCAGAATCAGAGAGACGATCAGACCGTAGAGGGCCAGGGCTTAGCCAAAAATTAGGATCAAAATCATTCCCACGAAAATTTTGTCTTGCTGGGCGTTAGCTCGGACACCTGCGTCGCCGACGATACCAATAGCAAGCCCTGCGGCCTAAATAGATGATAAGATACAAGTGAACTGAAACCACAGCAGAGTCCCGAGGCGAGATGAGCGTACGCTGACTTGTCAGAATAGTTATCTGCCGAGACTGAATGAATAAAGATGTACTTCTCTGCACAATGATGACAGCAACGATCATGCCGTAAATACCGAGGATACCAGCCATGACGACGGGCACAACGGACTTCATGATCAGTTCTGGCTTGAGAACACCCATCGAACAGATACCGACTCCAGCTTTGGCACTACCATAGGCGGCTCCGAGGTTAGCGAAGATGAGGGCGGAAGCAACTCCGACGTATCCGAAGAAGTATTGAGGGCAATATGCCGTGATGCACTCTGTCATTGTTTATGAGTTTAGGTGGATTTGAAAAATATGTAATTATATCTCATCAGAATCAATTTGTTTCATGCGTATATTAACTGTGCTTGATTATTCACTCTGAAAGCAAATTAAATAAGGACGATAATTGAATGAGGATGATGACCAAAATACTTGAAGGATGAATTTATTAATTTTTTATGAGGAATACTGGTGCAGTATGCTGGTGGGCTCGAATAGTCTTCCAAGGTATAAAATATAGTATTAATATTATTTTTAATCTATTTCATAATTAGTAGTAATAGTAAATAATCTGCCATAGCATAAATATATTTCATAATTATTTATAGCCGCAAATGAGGGAGAAATGGAGAAAGAAAAGAATGAGAAGACTCAGAAGGAAAAGAAGACAAAACAAGAAGTGATCCTCGGCTGATTTGTATCCCTTCAAATCCATTTCATTGCTTGTTTGCATACCTGCCCACTCCTTTCATCACAATTTATTTTTGTATTAAATATTCAACCTCATTACGTCAGCAAATAACATAATCTCAATTTTGAGGATGTGACTTGATTTGCTACTTTACTATATTAATGGCGATTCTTATTCACATAATAAATAATTTGAGTAAAATGGGAGTCAATTCTGGCATTACTGCAGCAATATGCATAGGATCGGCCTTGACAATCAGTTTGCTTTTATTTTTGGTTTATTGCATCTTAAGGAGAAACGAGTGGCAGCAGCCTCCGGAAATTATTACCTAAATTTAGTTGCCACATATTGCCACGAGAAAAATAAAACCTTAGATTCAAAAATAATAGGGCAGAATGATGATTTAACTCGAATGAGCAATCATTTAATGTTAGTTATCCATCATCTTGGAGGTGAAACGAAAACAGTAATTAGAACTAAAATAAGTATTGACCTCAAATACACCAAACTTAAAAAGAAATATTGAATTGATGAGGAAAATTTAGCGATGAAATGTATTTGATTCTAAATAGCAATAAAAGCTGAGACTAATAAAACGAAGCTAAATACGATCTATGATATGTTTTCGTGATTGCCTTTGATGATTTATATTTGATGTTTCAGTATTATTTTGCTTGCAAAGTAAAATTAAATAACGCTAATTCCTGAAACAACATATCATAAAAATTTGAATTTAGATTAATACTTGAGTTGCACTGATCCACAAACAGTTCAGGCTTCCAAGCCTTTTTTAAGACTGAGTTAATAGACTTTCCATTATGATTATTTTCTTTCATTTTCTAGAATATTTTATTTTCATGCTGAGTTGAAGGAAATTTCGGTCCGATACGTTCGTAAATGATTAGATTGATCCCTTGATGCCTTATCGTTATGCCAGTATTGAACAAGTTCATACCTTGTAGATGTCATCATAAATGGAGATATAAGTATTTATTCATAATTATTTTCAATGGAGCACAACAATAACAGTTTTAACATCTTCTTCTAGGAAAACCATACGGACGCCCTCCTCGATAACACCAACAAATAGGATCTCTTCAGCGGGAGCCTACCCTATCTCAAACGTGGAGATTCCAGTCTTTATGTTGATCAGTTTCTGGACAAAGGCGAGCAGTAGGTTCCACTGCAAGAGAAGGAAAAGAAAGAAGAGTATAAAAGATAAAATTCTGAGAATGAGGTTCCTTCAGGGTCTCACCAGGAAAAGTTTAATCCTTCCACGTTCCACAATTTTCAAAAGCACTTGACTGTCTGTTTGAGAAACAGCATTGAAATACAGCCATAGTCAAAAGCGGCTAATCCATGCCAATAGGCTGCAGCTAAGTTGTGGAAAGCTTTTAGTAATTCGGCTGTTTCTACAAAAAAAGTATTGCACTATATTTTCGGAGAGCGAAACGAGCATAAAATCACAGAAGGCGGTCTCAAAGAATGTGGATTCCACAAAGTGTATGAGGAATACGGCGATAAAGTGATGAAGGAAGCAAGAAACTTCTTGGCAATGTAAACCCTCTCCCAAATTAAGGAGGGAAAACTAAATGAATACATCGACAGTAAAAAATTGAAGGACAAGCAGCAATTTAAAAAATACGTTTAAATATTTGTGGAGGAGTTGTAAAGTGGGTTTCTGAGGAAGCGGCTATCGCGGGATAAAGTAATCTAATTGCAACGTTCTTGACTGATTTTGATTTATACTACTTGGCTATAATTATTTATTTATTAGGAGGGCTGCGAGGACTTGCCGCAAGCAGACCATGGATATGACTTGACTTTTTGGAGCCAAGCATAAAGTGAGATTATAATTTGAGTCAGAAATCAACTTAGTAAAAATATCAGGCGAATTCATTTTCTCTGTTATAATTTTAAAAATGGAGGTTGATGAAAAAGGATTAATCACTCGTTTTATGGATGACTCAGTCATTTATTAGTTATTAGTTTGATGTTTAACTGATTAATATGCAAATATCCTTAATGATATAAACATCACCGATCTACATTAAAAGTATTTCACTTCAAATCCCCGCATTAGAGGCAGTCATCTCGGAAAAACTACTTGCGAGATATGACTTGATTGGGCGAAAGGTAGATCTACGACTGTGATCTTTTCGGAATAGATAGGCACCCGCAAAGGGAATTGCCATCAGTCTGACTCTACTCAAAGAGGTATCTATCTGGCAGATAGTTCGGCGGATATCTAAGTATTTTGGATCCCTATTGGTGGTGATTGAGATTCATGGTGGATATTTTTCGAGAGGAGTGGATCATGGTCTTGCTTTTGCAGTTTATCTATGTGGCGGATAGCTTCTTTAATTCTCTGTTTTTGCGAATACTTAGTTTGTTGGAGTTGCTGATGGAGAGGGGGTGGGCAAAGTTGCAACTCATTCGGATTATTTGTTAAATAAAAATTACAATTATTAAGGGTAGTTATAAAACAAAGATCACTTCCATTTGCAACTAACACAGCGTATTCTACTATGATTATAATAACCAATCAGCAATGATTAAATTATAGTTAATCAGCTAATGGACATGAACGAGGGAGAGCAGATCGGCTGTGTACTGCTGGCTAATTTTAAGCAGCAACTTACGATGCTAGAGGCGGTCTCCAGTTTAGGGCAGCAAGTGGAAAGAGAAGGAAGAGAGGCGGGCCAATTATACGAGTAATTCGAGGATAAACTTGGTAAGTGGATGATTCTCTTGGAGGAGAATCAACTCTTACTCAAGAAATATTATGCTCATTTCAGAGACAAGTAAACATAGGCTGAATTAGAGATGATATCGCACGATGCAGTCAATTTTAATTGGCAATATCCACGCAGCTTTTCATTAAACAGTCCATCTAAGTATAGGGAGCCAGAAGATGGCCGATAGAATAGAGTAAACTTATACTGTGGGTAGCTCTCCAGTAATTCTCCCCCAACTTAGAAAATACAATTTAGTCAAGTTATTGCCATGATAGTCACTACTATTTGAAATAAATCGACTAAAATAATCACTATTGATTTTGCTGCATGAGATGCCTGCTTGTAACAACTTTGAAGTAGGTCTCTCGTAGACCCACCACATGTTAGAAGTACGAATTGTTCGCACCTATAAGCTACCTCTACCAGTCATGAACAGGCGGGTCAATCCAAATAACTTCTCCTGCAGGCATTTTCTTTTCTGCACTGGCTGCAGTCTAAGCAATTTAGCATTTTTGTTTCAATTAGCTTTGGATTTTATCAAAGATAACAAGTTGGTGCTCGATGCTTTCTCCCCACTTCGAGTTTACCTTTGATTTTTCCCCCTCAGTCATCGATTTGTATACATCTATGGTCAGGAAATTTATGTCGGGCAAACGAAAATAAACTTTAGACTTGGCCTAATTAATCTAAATAAGTATAAAATTACAAGGAGGTCAACCTTCGAATACCTTTTTTTTGTTGGAAAATCGTTGTACTACTGCGTATTTTCTCTTGGTTTTGAGGGATAGCTATATCTTTTCGTATTTTATAAGTCTCCTCTTTGGCAGTATCCCTTCCTGTTCTATTTGGTAATATTCATCTATATTTGATTTTATTATCTGTGATGCCTCGGATAAAAATCTTTGAGTATGGTCGTGTCTCTTGCGCAGTATTTATCGTATTTAGCACTTTTCTTGCTCACCTCCTTCCTATCATCCTATTCATTTTCCTGTCTTCTCTTATACTCCTGTTTGCTTTTAAACTCTTCATCTATCCTTACCAAATTTCTCTGTTAACTTTTTCTGGGTCCCTCGTGAGCATAGCCGCACTCCTGTCGCATTCGTTCGTTATTGAGTAAAACAAAGTGACTGTCAAATACATATGAATCATAGTGAATGACTTATAGAATTACAACAAATGTATTTGGAAGTCAATTATCTTCTCATTCTGTCATTTTCAATATCACATAGATGATTAGTCAACTAAACTGTTATCAATTATTTTCTTTCGTGTGAATATGAGCTATTTAAATTAATAATTTAATGTCATTTGTAGCCTTCATCATTTGGGAACAAATCCCTCAATACGCCAGTACTGGGATGGACTATCTTGCTATGAAATCTGAAGCTTGCCTCCATCATTAACATCGTCGTCCTTGATGCTCAAGAACATGGGAGTGTGGAGCGATTTGATCTTCCAAACTCCTTGTCCAGTTGCGACAGGAGTCCATTGCTGGTTGGTTGCGCCGGTCTTGTCCCACTGCACTACTTTGGATCCTGAAGTCTTTTTCTCCTCGGCAATGTCAAGACAATGTCCATTGAGCAGACTTTGAAGCACATATCCATTACCTATTTTGACCCATCTCCATCTTTGGTTGAAACGCTTGTTTTTTTCATATTGGATCAGTCGCTCACCATGCTCAAATGTGGCTCCAGGAACATCAACAGCCTTGCCGGAAGTGGCATTGACGAGGATGCAGGTCTCACTCAAGGCATTTGAATTGTTGACTGGGATAATTGTGAACAGTTGATTGATGGCATTTGGATCAAACTTCTTGTATCTTAGCACTCCTTCTAAGGCAACAGCTTCGCTTCCCTTAGAGTCAGTCTTAAACCAATAAGCATTTTGAGCTCTTTCCACTTTAAAGAGTTGATCTCCACTTTGCTTGCCGAATTTGAGACGGATTTCTTGGCCTTCCTCATCCCAAACCAGATTGGAAACACCGTTAACAATCTCATACTGATCTTCATCAAGACCCACTTTCTCAATCATCCAAATCTGTGAAAGATCATTGACATTAGGAGCTGCTCCTACGATTCTGGATTTGTTGTAGGCTTTGTAATCAGAAGTCTGTATGCGGAGGGCTTGGTTTCCATCCAGACTAATGATCTGATACAAATTTCCTCTGGGAAATTGGAGAGCTTGCATCGTATCTTATTGAATATAGTAGTATATGTGAGTAAAGATATGTCCATGAGTTACCGTTACAAACATTAAAGAAGAACTCGTCTTTTTTCAAGTATTTTTGCTGTAAGAATAGATGCAAATGGATAGCAGCAACTATTCAATATCAATTAACGGATGTGTGTGCTTTATCAAAATTTCTTTTAAAACACTTTATATATAGGCGATATTCGTATTTTTAAGAAGATAAAATATAGCGAGTGAAGAGGCTGGTGATCTTTCTTTTGATGTGCTAATATTAAATCATATATCAATATATTGCTTGCAATTCTATCATCAGCGAATGGCGGGAGGAAAAGAGTCAGGAAACTCGTTGCTTTTCTTTGCAAACGTAGCCTGAACTATTATCCCGTCAATTATCTTTAGATTTGGTATCTTTTTCAGAGCATAATACTTGGCGTCGTCCTTAAGCAGCTCATAAAAAGGATTGCCTACAAGCATCGTATTTTAAAACTCAGGCAGCTACCTTAATTTATCGAGTTCATCCCAACTCTTAATTTTGTTATCTAAATAAGGAGAAGAGTACTTCCGATGAAGAGAGTGGTCAGTTTGACGCACATGGACAGGCCTTCCAGTTTATCAATCTGATTGTAGCTCAGCCACAGTTCCTTTAATGTTCCTGCAATTTATTCCAAACCTGATATCTTTTTGATGTTGTTGCGAGCAAGGGAGAGTCGTGTGATGTATTTTAGTGGCGGGAAGTTAACAATTTTATCGATGCAATTCGACGATAAGGACAGTTTTTAGATACGGGCTAAAGTGCTTAGTACACTCGTTTACAGTTTATCGATTGGAGGGTTCTACATCAATAGACAGCTACCAAGAAAATGAGCTTGATCTACTCAGCCTCGGCAGCTGGTTTACCATTTTTCTCTTCCCACAGCGAAAGGGCCTTGTTCAAAGGCGTGCCTTTTCCAGCCATCTGGCTTATAAGTTTCAAATATGTTAAACTCGCACCATAACATACATATTCAAATCAAAGCAATATTAAAAGATTAGGAATACTACATAAGTAATGAACTATAAAGAAAAGATAACAAATCAGGAACTGCTCACTCTTTCTGTTCACGCTTAAGCATCTCGATTGCTTCGTCTATTTCTTTGTTTCGCTCTTATACATTGAACAGACCTTTCTCATATTATTGCCTCTCGAACCGCTCTCGACTTCCATAAACTAAATCAGCATACTTTTACATCCACTGCCCACTGATGAGCCCAATTGGTGCGAGTTGACCGGTTGAGAGCTATTTTGCCAGCGTTTCAATTTTTTGTTCTCCTCATAAAGCTGGGCTAAAAATTTGTTGCTTTAATTTGACATTTTAAACGATTGTTAGGCCGGTGGCTTTTAAATTTTGGTGGGCTGTATAACGATTTGAGGCTGCATGCTAACTTGCGTGTCCTAGTCCTTCATCATTACAACTCGAGACTATTCACGAACGGGGGGTATTTATGGGGCAGGTGGCAAATACCTGATGGGAGGAGGCGCTTGATACGATCTGTACTGCGGACCGCCATGAGAAGGCAGGCTACTGATGAAATTATCCACACCTAAGCTGAGACTAGATATCTATGAAAGTAGGTTGGTAAACTAGAATTTGTCAGGTTGGACGGCTTTGAAGGTGGGAAGGAACTCCTTTTTGTTTTCGTCTTAGTTTTGAGTGTCCGCCTTGCTTTCATCTTACTCTTCCGCCTCATCTTACTCATCCTCCTCCTCATTTGATTCGGCATCCTAATCTTAATCTTAATCCTAATTGTCTTCATCCTCATCCTCATCGCCTTCCTATTCTTCCTCTTCATCGTTTTCTTCCTCATCTTCTTCCTCCTCGTCTTCCTCCTCGTTATTCTATTATTCCTCGTCACTCATTCAATAATAATACAATTTAAACTAACCTTTATTATCGAGCATAGTAGAAAAAGTATAGTCATGAGTCGTTTGAAGATTAGCGTGAATATCAGCTGCATCGATCAATAAGTATAAATCGGGTATTATCTGTATATACAATCAATATTAAGACTTTGAACTGACTCACACTGTTTATCCGTTGCCGCGACAGCTAAATAGTCCGTCCTCGTCAATCTAGTTTAGAATGCCATCTATGATCAGGGGGTTTCGCTTCGCTTCCTTCTTGTATTTGTTGGAGAGTTCCTTATGGGATCGCCGATGCATAAAAGCAGGACAAAAGGAAATGAGCGTGAAATCTAAACCATAATGGCGTAGTGATTAGTAAAAGGAACAAGTTTCAGCCTGCGACCACTTGCGCGATGTTGATTGGGTGGAATGAGTGTTCCTGAATCCTTGCCTGCGCTACAGTTGTGTAAGTCTAGGCACTTGCTAAATTATATGACCAAGAGTTTCTGGTGGTTGGTCCTCGCTTTCGACCCACAGACTATGGCTGGTGGAAATGTCAGACTCCTCCTTCTTGTAGACAGATTTGACCATATAAATAATGGATTATTTTCAACATCAATAAAAAGCACGCCAATTGCTGCATTCTCATTTACCGTCAAATCCTACCAAACAATCAAAAAATAGTAAAAGAGGTCTAATCATTATATTTATAAGCTCTTGTTCACCATACGCTGGAGGAAACAGTTTATGGAAGGGTTGGGAATCTTTACCAGACAGTCAAATTATGCTTTAACATGGTCATATCGCTCCTATGTCATTGATGCATTTTCTTTGTCAGGCTCTTCTCGATTGTTCTCTATGTCTGGCGTCCATAAATCAGGTCTTTTCTTCTAATTGATTAATTCAGCATAAAACGATCGCTATTGGTTTTCCCAAAATCTACTCTAATAATCCCTTTCTCGACAGAAGGTTTCATAGTTAACAATCTTAAAAGGAAGGGTGTGACAAGAGGACTCATTGGAAATCAACCGGTACTCCGGAGCATAAACCATTACATAATCAATGTCAGATTGCCGAATATCTTTTATTGTAGAAAAGGCAGTGCTTCCTAAATGTTCCCTGACATCTGAAATGGTAGTTCCCTCTTTAATTCCCTCAAGATAGATAGGCTTGACTCTTCGAAGCTTTTTTGCATCGAATGGGCATATTCTGCGAATTCTGTTATTGTGAACTAATAGTTCGCGACAGCCCTGTTAAATATTTTTGATGATGAGATATACCCGCAAACTGAGTTCCCCTAACTGCAAGCTATCGAAAAAATGCTGGATTATATCGATCATTGCAACATATTACACAGCTACATAGCCCTTGCGATCACTGTCTATCATTTTTCTTAGTTCAGCGTGCACATATAAGTACTAGTCGCTGAAGATAAACGATATAAGCTTTGCGAGCTGCCGGTTCTGGTCCATTTCGGATTCAGTGACCAAGATCCATTGCTAATTTCGCATTAATTATACATAAAGAATATGAATTTGAATGAGTAGTTGTTATACTATGTAATAGTGGCGTTATAGAGGTCAGCTCAATCATTTTATACTCTCCTCAATCTACTTTAACTTCTCGCGCAGGACAGCCATTGCCTTTTTCACAATCGCGATCGGAGTTAAAGACAGAATCGATTCCACCTTGAAGATGAATCGGTCCTTTTTCTTACCTACGTAACACAATAGTAACCAATTCGCAGAAAGTTTTTAAGATTAGCCATGTCCAGCGCCTCGGCGGTCTTTTTGCATTCCCCGCAGAAAATGCATTTGTCGGGGTAAACCACCTCGAAAACGTCCTCATGGACTTCGAACACCCTGGTAGGACATGAATCTCGGATGGTTTCCTTTTGTATTGTTGTGAGGTCGATAGAGTCGTCAATCTTGATTTATGGGTCGGGCTGGAAAGTTGCGAGAGAAACAGGTGCCCACTTCGCATGCATTTTGCCAATTCCTTTCTGAACCTCAAATCGTAGTTTGATCTCCTGATTGCGGGCTAACTTGACGATGGGAATGCCCACTTTCTCCTCCTTATTTTTGAAGGAATAATATTGAACTGGCTGCACGGGGCGCACCTCATCTTATTACGACTTGAGCTGCTCGAAGACAGATCGAATATGAAGGGAAGTGACTTCCATCACCTCGTCACTTGTGTTCTTGGCTTCGAGGACGAAGTAGGTCTTGCAGATTTGACAATCCTCTACACTCTTCTCGGCGCAGGAACACTCCCAGGGATATTTCAGCTCGTCAACTGTATCGCTCACGAAAGGAATAAGCCCAATACGCTGACAAAGGAACTCGTCGTGCAGAACAGATGTATTTTCAACGATGCTCACTAGATGAGGCGCGAGAGTGGGGACTTCCGAAATCATTATTCGTCGTAATGCATTTGCGAGACTCACATCGCATCCAGTCAATGCAAACTTGATGCTTTCCGCACTGAGGTCGAGTATCTCAATGGCGATCTTGTCCATAATTGAATTGATTATGAAGAGTCAATAATTAAAACTGGAATAGAGTCAATAATGAAGCTGGAATGACAATTTGAACGATAACAAATAGGGGATTATATAGGCTGTATGATGATTGATGTATCAAACATTGGCGGGGAAGTTGCTGATCTTCTCCTCGAAGTTGAACTTTTGGTTGCCCATGGAGTAGCTAATCTTCATTTTCATGACTACGCCCTTTTGGCCCACCATTGAGTTGACGATAATCATCGACTAAGTTAAATAAAAAGTACCTGATGCACTACTTCCTTGGAGAACGGCTGCAGAGTAGTGGAATTCAGAGGGTTAATGGTCAGCTTCACGTGCTTTAACACTGCGGCTTGGATGGTGATTTCCGTGATAGAGTTGTTTGTTTTGTTGATGTAGGTGGTGTACAGTTTAGTCGTGTCTCCGCCTTATTTTATGCAGTCCATCCAGATCTGAATATGCTGGTTCTAATATGCCATTATTTTGTTAGGGTTGTTGTTCACGATTGGCTGGAAGCCAGATACTATTTGGGATGGAGTGTGCACAGGTTGAACTGGCACTGACTGAGACATAGCCGACTGTGTAGAGTTCGTTGCTCCAGTAGAGCTGGAGCCTAAGAGGCTAAAACCGAAATTGCCTTGAGGAGGCTGCTGTGTGGGAGTGTTAGTATTTACTGGGGAAGGGTTAAATCCAAATCCTCCAAGATTATTAGAGGGAGGAGAGCTCACTCCAAATCCCATAAGATCACCTCCGAGTAAATTGGGCTGAGGAGGAGGTGTTGTTTGAGTGGGTCCAGAGGTACTGCCAAATCCAAGCAAATCTCCTCCAAATCCTGAGATATTAGTTTGAGGAAGAGGTTGCGATCCTCCCATACTAAGTCCTAATATTCCAAAGGGATCATTGTTGACTGGAGGGTTGCCTACAGGCTGCTGCTCAAAGCTAATTCCACCCAACCCAGATTCAAACAAACTGCCTTGCTGCTGAGAGGGTACTTGAGGTTTTGGCTGTTGAGTTTCAGTGGGAGCGTTGACAATGCTGTTGAATATGTCGTCATCCATTATATTTGTTGTTGGTTTTGGTTTTGGTTTCTCTTGAGCAACCGGAACAGGTCTTTCAACTGCTGGTTTTTAAGTTGGTTTTGGCTTCTCGTATCTTGGGTCCTGCTGCTGATCAGTTGATTTAATGGCATGATCTTAATAGTTTACGCCTAATCTATCTGGCATTTTCAAGCTATTCAAATCTAGATCCATTTCTACCTCTCCAACGGGTATGCCTCTGAAGGATTCGACAGTCTGTTTGAAGGGTGGCACCATCACGCAAATCTCCTTCTTTCTGTCCTGATCCCATACACTCTCCAGCAACTTGGCATACTAGCACGCTCTCTTTTGCACTTCCAAATCAGAGTGAGTCTCAAAACTGCGAATCATTTTCACAATGCGATCTCTACTGTTAAACTTCTCATAGAGTTTGAGGAGAGTGGACAGACCATAGGCAATCGTATCATTTGCAATTCCGACCTTAAAGATGATATTTTCGATAAGATCCAACACATTTTACTCAGTGATGGATATTCCACGGATCTTGAATAAAATGTCGACCAGCTCACCAATCAGGAAGAGAGTCACGCCACTCAGCGCATTGTTTTGGGGATTTTCACTGGCAGAGAAGAACAGTTTAGCCAGGCAGTATTCTTGAAGTGGAGGGGTGGACTGCACAAGATAAACCAAGGATTTGGCAGATTCCTCTTTGACTGCTTGATCAGCTAGAATTAACACTTTGAGGATGGTATCAAAATGCCAGCGCCTGTTCTGCGAGTGTTTCTCCACAATGAGACAAATCTTGAGGGCCAATTCAGTGATAAACTCCTAGTCGTTTGCGCTGAGCAAGACATTCAGCAATTCTTTGATGATGGATGGAGTGTTATCAGGAGCAGCAATGACGTAGAGCAGATCCAAAGCCATAATACGAATGAGGATATCGTTTTCGTTTAGGCACTAGAAGATAGTAGATTTGTGATTCTTTACTATCTTTAAGTCGTACTTAGTCATGAGGTTGAGGTTGAAAAGGGACAAATACTTCGAGTTGGCATCTTTCACAGAAATGAATTTAGAAAGCACATTGGCCACCATCTCCCGCAGTTGAGGAGTGGGCTCCAGCAGCATGAAGCATTGGAAGCATTCGAATAGGACAGCATTGGCTCCGTTCTTCAAGTTGGCACTCACTCTTGAGCACACTGAATCATGGCAAATGATCAAAATCTAAGCCAGCTGCTTATCAAATGTACTGTTGTGTTTCTTGAGCGTGCGCAAGAACTTTAATATCGCGACCTGCAGAAAGGGATCCTGAACCCCTCCGATTTCATATTCAGCATTGTGGTCATTGGCAATATTACGATAAGCTTTGCTTATTTTTGGCACTAGTTCAACTAACTGCTGACAGTAGGATTCATCGATCTGCATTACGTTTTAGAGGAAGGCGAGACAGCTCAGCAATACTCCATGACTCTTCTCCTACAGGCAAGTTGAGATCTTTGGCAAAAATTCAGGAATATATTCAGGAACCCGCTTGACCAGTTTGATCGATGTGAGAATAGCTTTCTTTCTAATGTAGGCAGAAGTGTTGCTGATACACTGCATTAACTATGATTTACTTTTAGAACATCTTGATGTAGATCACGGGCCAACTCAGCAGTGCATATCTCACTCAGCACGCAGAGAGTCAAACTGACGATGTTGTTGTTCACCCCGTTGAGGTCGATTCTGATTCGGTTTGTAGCCATCATCAGCAACTCAGATTTTTAATGGAACAGCTGGGTCAGTCCTAACTATTTCTATGGGTACCCAGATAGCCGATACGCTTCTCAATAAGGGAGTTAGCTGTGATGAGTTTAAGGCACTCCATCTGTCCAAAGTTGGTTTCTTGGCCACTCATGTTGATGAACAGTAGTTTGGTGACGTTGCGAGGGCGCAGGGTCTCCTCATTTTTCTAACTAACCCTATAGTTACCCCGAAGGACTCACGGATGGCACTCATTTCCTTTTGGTACTCCGCCCTTTCCTAGGCGATGGTCTTGCAGTTGCGGATCTTGGTGATGAATTCGTGGAGTCTGATCATTCAAATTAATAAAGCAATGTCATAATATCGATCTATTTGTTGATTATCAGTGATGAGAATGTTTTTCTGCGCCAGGTTAAGGAATGTCCTCGTGGGTGAGATGATCAGCATGTCGGGTACGCTCGTACTCGAAGTTTTACTTGTGGTAGTTGGTCAAGTAATCTTGCCAAGTGGCTGGCTCAGTCTTTGCCACACCTGATACGAAATCTCTCAGCCAGTCGTTAACGAGAGTATTCTATTGAACAGCATCAATGTCCATGTCTGCAATGGGGGAAAGGTCTGCCTTTTTCTACTCTGTTTTGGTATACCTGCGCCAGTGTGTCTCAACTCCCTCCATGTGCCACTGATTCACCACTGCCACGATGTTCTTGCCCTTTATATTGTTCAATTCTCTGAAGATTCTTTTATCCCTCTGATCGACAAGAATTCGCTTCTGGTGTGGAGCAGCCTTACTGAGCAAAGCCACCAAGAAGTTGATGCGACTACGATCGATAGACTCAGCAAAGGCCTCTCCTCCTCTCACGTGCAGGGTATTGAAGAAATCATCTGATTGAGAAGTCCAGCTTGATGCAATTTGAAACATATTTCTGAAGCCCTTCCAAAGATAAGTGTGCGCATAGAGATCTGGCTAGAGCCTTAAGGCTTATATAGTGGGGATATCAAAGGTATGACCTCCAAATATTGTTTGGGCGTTGTTATTGGCGGCGTATTTGAGGGCCAAGTGAGTTTCAAGACCTGGTGTGAGGAGAGGGAAATCCTCAGGAAGTTCTAATTAGATGATGATATACGCAAGGAAGATTCGAAGAAGTAGCGCCAAACAAGATACCTCAATCTGAAGAGAATGCCTCTTAGATGATTCTAAAATTTGTAACTGGGTTCGGGGAAATCTTTGCTGGCAAGAGTAAACAGCTGTTGAGTTGGAACCTACCTTTATCTATGTGTACATCGACGTGCTGAGCGTAGTTCCACCAGTCCTGAGAGGCCTGAACGTAGACCGCATCTGGACGCACCGTTTCTAGAAGGAGACGGGTTCGATGCGCAAGAGTAGTGGAGGCGTTTGTGGTTCCGATGAGGTGAAGGGTTCGCTCTGTAGCGGGATCAGTGAGTGTGACGAGAGTATTAGTGAAGGGGCTGAAGCGATTGGCTACTCGATTGTAGACATTGCTGTCGAGGTTGGCCGAGCGTATGAATCGATGGATAACCTTCGTGCTGCTCATATTAAATAAAATATGCATGGCAAAGTATCAATTGGATTCATTCGAAACAACTGATCTTTCTATATGTGAATATTCTGACCAAAAATATCTATTTAATCATTTGTCGCGGTCCATCTTCTTGCCATTGATGCCGCTAATCATATAGATATCGTCCTTCTTCTTGTTTATGCTCGCCATTGTCTTTTTGAACACGTTGTCCTGAGTTTTTGTTGTAGCACCGTACAAGTTTAACTTCACGTCCAGGCGTAATTGGTGAATGGGAGGCAACGAATTCACCTAATCCTCAGTACTTTGCTGGTCTCCACGCTTTTTATGCTTTATTTTGCCACTCTTCTCCGGCGTATCATCGTGCTCAGTAGCCTTGTTGATGGAGTTAGAGTGAGGCATGCCAAAGATAGTGGACCTAAACTTTTCTTGGTTATAATTGAGAATGTCAGAAAAATATTCATGCTTGAGGGCTTATTTAGAAGTAATTCGTTCTGAAGGATCGTAGGCCAGTAACTTGTATAGTAAATCTATAAACTCTTTAGAAGCATTGGGCAATAGTTTTTCAAAGCCAATGCCCTTCTTCTGCGGGAAGTTGAATTAATTCTGGCTCATGTGAGTGGCTCTACTTTTAAAAAGCTCAATTAAGGCAGGTTTTGGTGTGCCTAGTACCTTGTTGATCTTATGTATTTGGTCAAGTTCGCCCTTTCCGTTAAACAAAGGATACTTAGCTATCATTTCAAAAAGAACACACCCATAGCCCCATATGTCCATTTTGGAATCGTAGTAACCATCAGTCATAAGGCACTCGGGGGCACGGTACCAGCGGGTGGAAATATACTCAGTATAGGGTTGTTTGGAGTAGATTCCTATCAATAACATAGTGCTTACCTTTACACGAGCCGAAGTCGGCCAACTTGATACTATCTCCGGAAATAAGCACATTTTCTGGCTTAATGTCTCGATGGAAGATGCCCTTGCCGTGTATGTAATCGATTGATTTCAGAAGCTGGTACATATAAACCTTGACCTTTTGGGGTGGCAGATTCTTATTGCGCACCAGGCACTCATATAGATTCTGTTCCATCAGTTCGAATACCAGTGCGAGTTTGCCTGCATGGAGAGAGATGTACCTGTGGGCTCATCGTAGAGAACTTCAATTAGTTTGATGATGTGTTCGTGAGGGGTTAACAGTTTCAAGGCTTGAATTTACTTGAGTTTTTTGACCTTTTCGATGGTCTCGTATTTCTTCTTCATACACTTGATAGCCACAAACTTGTGTGTCTTGATGGATTGGGCCATGAACACCTCAGAGAAAGTGCCTTCACCCTTCTTGGCTTCCAGACGATATTGATCCATTGAAAATAGTTTAAGAATAATTATATACCCTATTAGCCATGTAACTTCCATGAACAAAGCATGTGCGAAATCATGGAGGGCCACGATAAATATTCCATGAACTCAGATTGTGCGGCAAACAACTGATAATTTATTCTAGGTGAGGATGATGATATTTTAAATAAAGTTACACAATCAATATTTAAACTATGGCATCGCAAAATATTGTGACCGACCGCATTAAGTAGATGGCACACCCCATCAACGTACGTCAAACATGATCAAGCCCTCAAGGTCACTCTACCAACACCTCTCGCAGATTGTACCTCAACTCGCAACGTTCGAACATGATAAGATACCCCCAATTACCCATATGGAGATCATTTCAGAGTACGTTAAGAAATATCACTTCGCACCACAGTCACCTCTCAGCGAACATCAAGTAATCATCTCACCAGTTAGCTTAAACAATTTGTGAATAAGAAAATACAATATCCCGAGTGGCTGAGCCAGGAAGAGACACTACGATAATTTAGCAGCAAGAAGACCAACTAGAGAATTATCCATCATTTTTAGCTGCAGGCTGAAAGACTTTTTACAAAAGTGGGAATCGGGTTTGGACAAGAGCAGTCTCATAACATATATGCGGCCCTCAAGAGACTAGCAGAGACTAAAGACGCAACTCGTCTCCGATTTTGGGGGAGAATTTTAACTCGCAACAAGGATTACTACGTGATTGAGGGACAAACAAAACTTAGCAATGCAGGCTAAGCGAGTGGAGATATGTAAAAGGCAAAAGAAGGAGCAAACTACAACACGTACTGGGTGGCTCACGATATTTGTACTTTTGTCGGCTATTTAGTGAGTTAAGGATGGTACGAATTGCCTCTTGTCACCCCTCAGCAAATAACAATTGCTAAATTGATTAAATACACTTTCACTGGATAACTCAATGCCGAAATCGTATCAAGTCCACCTTTTCCAGGACAAGAAAAGCATTTACTGAAGGCACAGATAGTGAGGATCACCCATAACTGTTAAATAGCACCAAAAGGATTATACTCTTCTCTCGAGGACAATCCAGATTAAATTGACTACTCGGAGGAGTTTAAAATGCCAGACTTTTCAGAACTGGCAAACTTAGAGAATTGGGTGCACATCAATCCTTATATTCTCAAGGTATGTTGCTTGGCATTCAGATGGGGAGGGCTAACTACTATGTTGATCCAAAGGTCTCTGAATAGCAAAAGGAGGAACAACTTGCCAAACTGGCAGAAACTGATCCAAAGATTGAAAGATTAAAACCCATCAATGAAGACAAAGGCAAAATATATTATTATTCAGGTCTTTAAAAATTTGGAATCGAGGGTTGTTGGTCGACCAGAACCTTTGGTAGTACCCAACTCTTTAATAATGTCGGCAAAGATTAGGGAACTTCGAGCTGCTACGCAGTTTCGACTCTCAAGAATCCTCATTGGCCTGGATGGACAACTGTAGCATCAAATAAAGAATTTGCCTCAATCTACATTGGTGATGGCGTCAAATCGTCGCAGCCTTCCTTTCATCCCTTGGGCCCCGAAGACATCAGTCTTGAAGGCTAGGACTACGACTAATTTGGCGAGCCCAATCCCAAAGATCCTCCAGATGAGATTGAGCCCGACTCTGATGACGAAAATAAGAAGCCTGAAGAATGAGTTCTTCCTCTCTGATTCAGAAAAGGTGAAT
>Ga0302191_10000325_pt1 | contig 29816 bp, 19 predicted proteins | sample II_Bog_E3_1_FD_198775 | JGI IMG/M metagenome (GOLD analysis project Ga0302191, IMG submission 198775) | Peat permafrost microbial communities from Stordalen Mire near Abisko, Sweden - II_Bog_E3_1 | ecosystem: Environmental > Terrestrial > Soil > Wetlands > Peat | place: Sweden: Abisko...
TGCCTCATCTTAGAAATCATCATGCTTACTCACGATTCCCCTGATCAGATTTAGCAAATTTTTGAGGGCAGGATTTTAGGAAAGAATGTCCTGAAGCCTAAGAAGTTTCTCTGATTCTGTCATACTGTCTTAATTTATTATAACCATTCATTCCGTCATCAACTATTTAAATTCACAGGAAACATTAGAAAAATTCCAAAAAAATGTGAAAATAACTTAACTAAAAATATCGGTTGATTTTAACTCCAATAAATAATCCATAAAAAGCGAACACATTCAAAACATAATTTAATTTAACAGTTAACATTTGTCGTTTTTATTTTATCAAGTGTATATAATCATAAATTTTCTTTTTCAAGATTTCAAGGTAGTTAAGCCTTTTTAAACCATTTTTTGCTTAAGTTTTTTGTTATGCTACTTTACTCTTTTGTAATTTGAATTAAATTTATTTAAAATATTCATAAACTACAATTTTTACTATTATTATTTTTAGAGATAAGCCTCCATTTCAAGTCTTTCTTTTAACGAAGCGGCTAATTAATCTGCAAAAGACTCATGTTCTTGAGCATTCTTTGCGAATTCTTCCTTGATTCTTATATCTTATTTTATTTTTTATGATTCGACTTTAAGCTCTTTGATGCTTTCGAGAGCTTTAATCTTTTATTATTATTATAAATTCATTTATTTTTGCTTCCTCAGTAGATTTTTCTTCTTTTCCTATTATTTTTTGAACGGTTAGTCAATAATTTCATGACTCAATTTAACTAATTAAATTTTGGTCTATATTTACCTTGAAACAATAATGATTTTGTCTATTTATCGATCGTTGATAATTAGTTCTTGTTCTCGTTGAGCTTATTCACACAGTAAATCTTAATTCTCATAAGCCTTAAGGAGAAGATTACGCTATGCTATTATTTAATTTTATTTTTGTAGCTACTCCTATATTTTTTTGCATTATTTTTTGAGTTTAGTAACTTCCTTAAATATTTTATCTTCAGTAAGCCTCAAAATAGGCTAAATGACATCTACATCATAATCGTCATAATTAATCTTTTCTTGAAGTGGAAAAATGGAATCATAATCTTTCATAGTGGTGGGTTCATTTTGAAAAACCACTTTTGAATTATAAAGTAATTATTGCTGTTTATTATTGATGAGTATTTCGTATAGATCTTAATTGCTTATATTTCCATGAAGCAAATATGATTTAATTTGATTAACATTCTTTTAATGCTAATAAAATTCCTTTTCAGTTTTCATTTATTTAACTAATTATCATTCAAACATCAACAATAAATAAATGAATACTCTATTCTAATTAATAAATTACTTATTTTTGATGATCTTGATTTATTTAAACGTGTCAATCAAATATTAATTGGTCAATGAAGAATAAACGTAATCACTATTTTATTAAGAAATCACTTTCAAAAATCCATTTGATCTTATTGGAGAAGATGAAGAAGTACCAATGAGCATACCGACTCAGGGGCAGGGAATCTATCAACCACCTGTTAGCAATATTAAGACGCCTCTTCCATTCAATCCTTATTAAATTTCGAAATAAGAATAAAGACAAAAGAAAGAAGCGAAACCATAGAGCAATAAATCTGTACAGTTTTCTCAGTCAAATACTTATCCAATTTTTGAATCGGACAAATCAGTTCATCCAGATATAAGCCCTTCATTTGAAAATATTCCACCAAAATAATACTAACTTGATTAAAATGGAGATCCTCCCCTTTTGAATGGTAAGAATTATGATATCGAGATATTGGCATTGAGCCTTACAAGATTAAAGAAAGAATCATGTTGGTTTTAAAAATCGGGCAGCCAAGTTATTAAATTATTCAAGATCCAGATTTATCAGGACCCATTGTAATTGGCTTAGCCTTGGGTTGTCTACTACTTTTCTCGGGAAAAATTCACTTTGGAGATATTTATGCAATGTTTATCTTAGGAAATTGCCTTATCTATTTTCTATTTAATTTTATGTCTCAAGTATTTTATATTTTATGAAGACTCAAATGATTCCACTTTATAGCATCATGAGTATCCTCGGGTATGGTCTACTTCCAATGCTAGGACTCGGAGTTATTGAAATTTTTGTATCATTAAATGGAGGAATTGGAATTGTAATAGCTTTGCTTACTGCTATATGGTCTTCATTTTCAGCTGGGACTTTTATGGATGTGCTCATAAAAGATGCAAAGGATAAAAAAATATTAGTTATCTACCCTCTTTTTTTGTTCTATGTGTCCTTTACCATGATTGTTATCTTCTGATTTAATTTGCGTTCTATTAATTATACAAATTTAGGCTATTAACATTTTGACATTATATTCATCAAATTGGCTCACTTCAATATTATAATCCCAAAATGAGGGTCTCTCATGTACTCAAGACAGCAACACGAGCTTCTAAAAAAACGAAAGCCATTCGAGGTTTGATCACTAGCCCTGAAAACATTGCAGCGTCCCAAGCCTCAAACTATACTTATAAGACAAAGTCAACCAGAAATGATCAAACACAGAAAACGACTTTGACTTCTTAATACGATGATTTTTACGATATAAATGAGGAGCTTCAAATTCCCTTAATGACCCCAGAGGAAGAAAAGAAAATACATTGTATTTTAGAACTTGCTAGGAAGGGCGTAAACATTAATCTATGAAGAAAATAAATCAATAAAATGCCTTTGAAATTCCAGTCAAAGTCCTTAACCCATAACTAATCTAAAATACAAGTTTAATGTTTTGGAAATTTGCTTCTGAGTTATTGCATGTTTCGATACATGTATATGATAAGAGAGTGGAATATGTTTTTCAAAATACCCACAAAATGTCATAAAATTTATTCAGAGTTCAGGAAAAATCTGAAAAATAGTTAGGGGATGAAGAATTATAAAGCAAGAGTCGTAAAAAAAGAAACTAACTCATCTTTATGAATATTGAAGATATTGGAAAAATTAGTAAAATATCCCGATATGAAATTGGCGTGGTTCATTGTGAAGATAGTGATAAATTGAATAGGAAAAAAACCTACTTCGAATATTCTCATGATCCTTTATTTAAAAAGAGATTACAAGAATTCGATTCGAATACTTTAAAAAGATTACTTTTGAATTAACTACAAGTACTTTTGTGAAAAATTAGTTTGGCGACAACTTGGAAATATCACTGTTTCTTAGAAATAAAGTATAAAAAATAGAGGATAAGATAGAGATAAAAGAATAACACAACACATTTAGGAATATCCCAAAATTTATTTAGGATGAGTTGAATAAACTCAATTTTATCATTCAAAATCATAGCGTGTTCTAGTGTATTGAAAATTGTAAAAGGCAAAATTTTGGATAGTCCGCTTATCCCAACTAATTTAGAGATTTTGTAAGATTATATAAAGGTATAAAAGAAAGTCACCTTGACTAAACCTTTAACAACTTTTAATCACAAGAGGAGATATAGAATTTCCTTCCTTCAAACTAAGCGAAAGAAAATTCATTTAGCTTTAAATATGTGTCAATTGATGAACCCCATTGCTATTCCTAAAACTTTAATAATAGCGATCATCAAGTCAACTCCAGCCAAATTCCTTTTTCATAAAAGCCATTCGAATAATTTTTAATGGAAGAAGAAATTCCAACAATGTAGTCTAAAACAGTGATGAATCCATGGTAATTAGAATTTAAAGGCTTGAAACTTCAAAAAAGACAGAACCGATCAATGGTTATTAGACAACCTAAATAAAAAGTACCTCGTATAGCAAACTAATCAGAAATCAACTGGATTGAGTTAACATAACTTGATCGATCCGAAGTATTCCAAATAAAGAAATGTAATCCTTAAGGCAATGCAATTTATATAGATAAAAATTTACTACCAAAATCCATGTAATAATTGAGTTATAAAGGGATATTTTTATAGATATTCACAACTTAAGAAGAAAAAAATACAATAAAAACATAGGAACTGTTTCAATACCAAGTAAAAATGCCCACTAGGAAAACAAAATCTTCTTTTAATTATAAAATGTTAATAATGAGAACAAATCTTAGCATAACTTGGACAACCACTTTGATTAAGAAACAATCATATAAAATTAACTGGATGCAGACACAATATTCGATGATGATATGTCTACTGCCTCGATTTCCAATTAAACCACTTATTATAAGACGTTTGGACTTCGAAATATTCGGTAAATTAAAGAATTTGTGTATCAAAGAGTAATTACAAACAGGAGTTTAAAAATAAGTGATCTAAACATTCCCCTCTCTCCAGCAGGAATTATGATAATATTCTTGCATTTGGTCAACGAAAGGGGTTTATAAATTTTACCAATTGAAAACGAAACGAATATACTCATATCAATTCGGGAAAATTGATAGATTATTTTTGGAGTTATTTTATTTTATTCAAATAGAATAAAACTATGAGACTTGATAGAACTCATGGTAATTCATTAAATAATATTTTAAGATATATTTTTGGTAATATTCAAATGATATATCATCAGTTAAAAGGGCCATAGATTTAAAGTTTATATCTTATATTCTTTGGAATGACCCACGAGTAGTAATTATCGAATTCTAGAGAATAAAGACCTTGATATCCCAATTTGAGTTATAATTTTTTACTGGTGCTTCTCTATTATTTCCAATAATTCTTTTAACTATTGAGTTTACTTGCATCATATTCATTAAGTGTACTTACAGTATCGAAGATATACTTGTTAATGCTGTTATAATTCTTTTTCTCAATGGGGATGCCCTTGTAGTAATTTATCTTAATGTTAATATCATTTTATTACAAAATTATATCTAACTTTAGAATGCTTTCACTGATCTCGGTAGAAAAATATATCTTTTTTGTAGTCCCTGCTTTTATATAAAGTTTATTATAGCCAAGATTAAGCTCATTCATGCCATTTCCCATATCGAGAATATTTTACTCAACTATTTGCTTGCCAATTATCAACTATCTAAAATATATCAAATTTTAAAGTTACTCAATCACATCTTCAAACTCCATTTTTTAAAGATATTCGTAGAATTAAACGTACTCAACTACTAATGCGAAACGAACTGCTTTGTGAGTCCTCAACATTAGATGCTTTAGCATGTTAACGATATCAGTTGACTGGTCAGCTGATAAAAATTGCATATAGATAATCGCAATTTTACTTAGTTCAGTTTGCAAGTACGAAGGAATTGAGGATTGCCTTAAAATGTAGTAAATTGATTTTTTAATGAATTCGTTTACGTTTTTAAAATGCAAATCTCCATAAGTGCAGTTCTTGTATAATTTATCAATCGATTTGACGTGATAAAAATAAGGATTAATTATGCTTTCCAAAACTGATAGTATTTTGGTAATAGTATTCACAATTTCCTAAGGACATTAATATCTTACTTCCATTTCTTCTGCATTAAGCGTTTCCCTTTTGCCTAATTTTTGAGTTTGAGCTTTCTATATTTTAATTAGCTATTATTACTTCCAAAATTATTATCCAATAAGCTCTTTGAGGTCTTAGAAGGTTTACTCAATCATCACTATTCTTTAGAGAGCTGTTTTGGTTTATTTGATCATAAAATTTTCGATTATCTCAAACTGAGTATAGACACTATCAAGTTTTCCGCTTCTGAGTTCAAAGTTGATTATCCAATTAGATACGATCCGATAAAAATCAGTTTTTTCTCTAATATCAATGTTAAAATTTTAGTTGGTCCAGAGTCGGTAACAGAAATTTTCAAATAGAGGAAGTATCTTAAGAAACTCAATTTCTTAAAAATGGAGAAGCTAATTAAAAATAGCTGTAAAAATGGATGTATTGACTATTTAGGGATTATGAATGGCAATGTAGTTTAGCATTCGGAGGGTATGATACTCCACTTCCATATTCTTTTGTTGAGATAGAGTGGAGAGTTTAAATTTTTAAAGTTATAACTCAACGGGAGTTTTTACGATGGCCTCCTTGTTTTTCATCCCTTAATATAGATATAATTTAATTATCATTTAAATGTAGATCTATACACTCAGCCTAAAATAATTGATAATTCCACTAATACTTTTAGTTGATAATACACAGATAATCATTTATTCTTATATCCTCCCATCTTGAGTGGATTATCATCATCTTGCAAACTTATTTTACGGTAGGAAGATTCTGGTTCAGAAATCATATGACAAAGGATGGTGCATGCGCTAATATGCACAAACTCTTCGATGAATGTTATAACTTATCGATGCATGTAGTTTGGAAGACTCCACTATACTATAAGAACTGTAAATGGCCAACACAGCAAGTAAGCCCCTCCCACGAATCCCAGTTTCCTTATAAAATAAATAATTTTCCCAGACGAACTTTTTAAACTTTCAATAATTCCAGCTAGAAAGACTAAAAAAATAATAAATCTTAGGATAAGAACTATGGTTCCAGGCACAGTTTAATAGTGATGATACAACTCCTCGTGCTCTTCAGTAAGCAATGATAAAATTAGACTAACAATGTTAATAATGCCTGCCATAACTCCGATAATGATGTAAAACTGATTAGGCTTCATATGAATGATGGACCACCCCCAAGAAATTGATACGATCATTGTTGTAATGATTGCTTCACCTATGTTCTTGAAAATTAGGTATAGAATTTAGAAAATGGGAAGACCTGATCCATTTTGATAGTAAAAAATAAGATGAATTAGTTTATATAAATAAGCAGTTCCAAGCGAAATCAAACCTCCATAGATAACTAATTTTAACAAATTTGGAGACTAGTAGATTAACACATTGGCCATAGGCAAAGAGAATTTTATGATAAGGAGGATCCATACAACAAAGATGATGATATATCCCATTAATAACTTTTAATTTTAACCGAAATGACTACCATTATTAAGTATTCTAAACGTCACATCAACTTGTTAGTAATTCTTTTTCAATTCTTCGTAATTAACATTGCAAGCATAAATATAAAAGTACCAGATCTGCTCCTACTATAAATCTGTAATTTTTGTATGTTTAGTGCCCTGCATTTCTTGCTTAAAATAAAATTTCTCATTTTTATAGAAAAGCTTTTCTTTTTATTAGCAATTTTGTATTTTTGAAAAAGCAGGGTAGGATGTTTGATTGACCATTCCGAAAGCTGCATTGCTATTAAATGATTATGATATTTGATCTCCCTGTTTTCTTTAATAAGCCTATAGCTTACAGGTAGCTAATATCTAACTGAGCTTGGCCTGCAGCTAGATGAAATTTGGTCATGAATATGAAAGGTCCCTATTTGTAGAAGTTACTCAACTTGATGGATTTTTTGATGGTCTTACTCGAAACTGTTGATGCTATGACCACAATTACTACAATTAAGTAGGTGGCTTTCATTAATGATATTATTATAATCGTAAATCGTGATTAATTGGATCTACATAAGAACAATAGAATATCTTAATATTATTATCTTTAATAAATTGGCTTAATAAATAAAAAAAAACCTCTTATCTTTCATTTTGGTATTTTTATAATCAAAAAATAGTAACTATATGGGAGGTTAAAGCAGTTATATATCAGAAATATCGAGGCCCTCGGATACTCATTAGGCTAAACCAGTTTAAAGTAAACCTATTCAGTAGCAACCTTATAAACTTGCATAGTAAACTGAAAAAACATACAATAATTTATTATCGTTATGCAATAACAACGAGTTTTTAAGCCTACCATCTACTGATAATAAAGAAACATAAATCCAAATAAGAAACGGGTTCTATAAATTAAAAACCTATGATGCATTTTATCACGGAGAGTGGAAAAGTTAAGAACCATGTGGAAGAGGCATCATACGTTTTCCTGACGGCTCGACTCTTATTGGAATTTTTAAAAATAATTACTGTAGTGGTAGTGGATGTTATGCCATTTTCAAAGATGGTTCATATTATAAAGGCAACATCTCAGAAAATATTTTGTCTGGTAATGGGATACTTATCAGTAAAACTGTGGAATACAGTGGAAATTGGATTAATAATTTACCTCATGGGTAGGGCTTGTAAAATTTCACTAACGGAGATCGTTATATTGGAAATTTTTAAAATGGACTCAAGCATGGCCCAAATTCTTTGTTTATATGGAATAATCATTCCGTTTATAAGCAATATCGAGGTAACTTTAAGCAAGGAAAAATTTGTGGGGAAGGTACACTCACACTCAAGAAGGATAATACTATTATAGAAGGTATCTTTAATGAAAGTGAAGTTAGCAATGTTGTTCTGACTTGTTAACGGTGCAAATTTTCTGGAAATTTTAAATAAGGTAGAATAACAGGAAAAGGGAAAATTGAAATTCGTGATAACATGGAAACATTTGATGGTAATTTTAAATAAGGACAGCTTTACGGGAAATGTGTAGTGTTAGATTACAAAAAAAGACAGAGTTAATTATATTTTTTTAAAGGCAAGCAACTTCGAAAAGTCATCGGTTTTGATGATCAAGAGATTGAGAAGATAATAGCGATAATTTAAAAATGTTATGATAATGCTCAAAAACATAGTGATGCGCTAATAGGTATAATATTTTTTATTAAGAGCTGAGGAATGAATTAACAGGAGTGTATGAGTGCAGATTTATTGAGCCCTTTGAGCATGTCTTTACTGATACCAAATACATAATTGTTAACATATTCGAAAAAATGTTAATGATCACATCAACCGAAAATTAGTGATCTAATACGAATTCATCATCGCTTCTATTAACCTATACTAAAGTTATTTTATAACTTGGACCTACAATCATCAAAAATAAATAGAAATATTAATATAACAATTAGATATTAATTCTCATAGTTTATGATGTGCGCTTGATATTGCATAATAATATTGATATGTTCAATACATTTTAAACCGGGAACAACAAAAAGTTTCTGAATAAAACTAAAGGAACAAAAAGCAAAAAATAAGAAGAGATAAAAAGAAATCAGGCTATTATTGTTTTGCAAAAAAATATAAGAGCCTACATTACTACTCGTAGACATGGAAATTCTAATTACCCCCTTCTCATTAGAGATATCTCAAAATAAAACAACTTATCATTTGTCGAACATTTTTGGTCACAACCCAATGGTTGGCCATCAATCCTAAAAAATCACTTTCTTCATCTCACCATCTCATCGTTGATAAAATAAATTCCTATTAAAATTGCGACTTAAAATTTTATAAGTGCGATTATTGAATATCAGGATATTAGTAACGATTTAAGTGTTGAGGAATACGAGTTTGTTATTGATCATTTTTTCTTGAAAATGAATAGTTCAAACATCACTTCAATCGCAAAGAGACATAACTTTAAAAAAGCCCTTTTTAGGGAATGTTTGACGAATTTTCATAACTTGGTAGACATAATTTCTCAGTTTTAAGATTCATCTCTTGTAAATGAATTAATTTGCTCGTTTAAATAGTATGAAAAATCTAAGAATAAAATTGAAATAGAATAGCAGGAAAATGAGGAAAGAATTCTGAAGAGTTACTATAAATCTGTATAAATTTATCATAAGATTATAGAATCAAAATCTGATGAGGATTATGTCATTTTCTTGTTGTCAATAGCTGTGAGTAAGATGAAAAAATACTATACTCATCTGATTTTAAATAAATATAAAATTGATATTCACATCTTTCGATCTCCCGATTTGCAAGATGAAGTTGAGGAAATTTTAAAGTAAAAAAAGGAATGGGAATAGTACACTTTTCATTTGTACCATATTTCTAATATGATAGAGCATATCCTTGTAAAATTCTTCTCAATCACTTCAGATTTAATAGTTAATGCCCTGAATATCATAATTTAAGTAACAAAACTCACTGGCAATTTCATCAACGTAAAGATAAGCAAAGACTAATTTTTAAATTTAATATAAAGATTGGATAATAATAGGTCTTATCTCAATCAGTAATAGCAAAACACTAAAAATTATCAACTACTATTTACAATTATCACTCTCTAAAAATATCTGTAAAATTTGAACGATCTGTAATTTATAAAACTATTTCAATATGACGTTCATAGACTATAAAAGCTAATTAAAAATTGCTTAGTGAGATATATGAAAAGTTTAGCTAATTTTAATCCCCAATAAAATAATGTGAGATAAATTGTTAAACATTCAATCTCATGGATGAATAATCTTTACAATAAAATATTTAGAACCAATTTATTAAAAACTAGTTTATTTGAAGATTCTTCCTTTGTAATATTTTAGGGTACTCAATTAATAAATTAGGAAATTATGCGTTTAGTCAATATGGAAACAAAAAATATATCAAAGAACTTATGGCTATAGTCTAGAGATCTCCTTATCTCCTCCCAATTTAAACTCGATTTTTGATGTTCAAAAAAATGGTTTATAATGATCGCGATGATTATGGATATCATGGGCAAGAGTCCATCACAATCTCAAGAGGAAAATAATTTTAGAATGCTTTTGATCAGCTTCGCAAAAAAGATATAAGAAATCGTTTGAGAATACGATTCATTAACGATTTCGGTCTCGAATAAGGGGGAATTGATGCTGGCGGTTTGACTAAATAATTTTTAAATCGAATTTTTAAGTACATCTCAAATAATTTAGGAAAGCCTTTGATCCTCATTTTGGAATGTTCATATAAAATGGGAAAAAGGACTTGATGCCGAATCCAGAATATGAAAAAATATAAGACGGTAGAAGGGCTTAATAGTATGAATTTATTGGTAAGTTATTGGGTAAATCACTCTATTAAAATATCATGCTCGGCATCAAATTTGCAGGTCCATTTTTAAATCTTTTACTTAATAAAAAAAACACATTCGATGATCTTTTGCAGGTTGATCCAGATCTCTATAAAAGTTTAGCCTACATTGTTGCTATGGAATAAGGGGTGGAAAGTCTTGAATTGACATTTCAGTATCAGGATAACCTCAATAAAAAAATAGTGAATTTATTGCCAGGCGGTGATAAAATCAAAGTCAATCAGTATCTCCTTTCTTATACAGAAAAAATAAAATGGAGTATATTAATTTGCTCATCAACTATAAAGTGAACCGCTCTTTCGAAAGGCAGACCAGATATATTCGAAAAGGATTACGATCAATTATTCAGTAGTCGTGGATTGAGATGTTTAATTATGCATAATTTAACTATTTGCTCTCTGGGACGGGAGTCATTGACATGAGGGATTGGATTAATCATACTCATATTCATGGTGGAGATCAAAAATTGATAAAACAATTTTGGGAAATTGTGTTAGAATTTACTGAAGAAGAAAAATCACTTCTTTTGAAATTTGTCACTTCATGTGAGAGACCAAGCTTTTTGGGTTTTAAAGATTTACAACCTCCATTCACTATCCGAATCATCGATAACTAAAAAGATAAATTGCCTGTTTCACATACTTGTAGCAATGTCTTAGATTTACCTAATTATTCATCCAAAGAATCAATGAAAGAAAAGATTTTGTACGCAATTAAATCAGGGGCAGGATTTGAGATGGCATGATCTGAATAATTAGTTAAAGTCATAAGATCTATTTTTGAATTCACCCATCGATTTAAATTAAAATATTATTATCCAAGTCAAATTGTTGAAATAAGATCCTTTTAATCTCTCGCAATATATAAAATATAATTTGTAGTTCCTATTGATGTCAATTTATGCGTATTAGGATAACTATTGCAAAAATAGAGTTTCTTCTTTTATTACTAGTACTATTTTTAATTTAGAATAAATCTTAAGCTTTCTTTCCTTGCTAATATTTTAAACTCTCAGAATTTTTAATATTAATAATGAACCAATTATCCATCTAAAATAGAAGCAAAACTCAAAGTTTCATACTTTAATTTTTATTCGGAGGAATTGCAGCTTTCATTTCAAAGTCAGTTGCTTCTCCCATTTAGGTTGTCAAGCTAAGGCTACAAACTCAATATGCATTAATCTAGAGAGGCCACCTTATATAAAGATACGAAGGAATATTTGACTGCTTTAAAAGGTTGCATGCTGAAGGAGGAATTCCCACATTTTTTAAAGGCAATGGAACTAATGCTTTGAGATTTTTTCTCACTCAAGCCCTTAATTTTTCATTTAGGGATTTCTTTAGAAATTTAGAACAGTAAAAAAGAGGAAAAGATAAAAAGAGCTTCAGTTTTTTAACAAATATTATTGCTGGAGGGACTGCAGGAGCTTCAACTCAGCTAATTGTATATCCCTTAGATTATGCTCGTACCCGTCTGGCCAATCAAGTGACTCTTAAACATCACAAGGATCGGGTTGTATTTAACGGTCTTTTTGATTGCTTAAAGAAGACATACAAAACAGATGGAACAGCGGGATTATATAGAGGATTTATCGTATCGTGTTTTTGCATGGTCATTTATCGAGGACTTTATTTTGGAATATACGATACCCTTCGTCCTTTTCTCCCCAAAAAATATGAACAAAATATGCTAATAACATTTTCTTTAGGATATTTCGCTACTGTTACATCAGGGGCGTTTTCTTATCCGTTGGATACGGTGAGAAGGAGAATGATGATGACTTCAGGAGAAATAATTAAATTTACGGGATCTTGGTAATGCATACAAAAGATATGGAATGAGGGTGGTTGGAAAGCTTTTTTCCGAGGAGGAATGGCAAACATTGTGGGAGGAGTGACGGGAGCAGCTGTTTTTTCTTTCTATGACAAAATGAAAATTCACTACTAAACGAAATATTGTAATTTTTGATGGTTTATATAAATATGAAAATGTACTTTATCGAATTATATATGAGCATTCGCTTGTGCTGAAGATAAATCGAGTAATATTAGAGCAGTATCACTATTATTTTATAATTTCTTTTAAATAGTTATGATTATGGTTGACTGAAATATCTAATGTTTTTAATTTAAAAAACGCCTTAAAAGAATTGATAATGGAAAAGAAAATAACCTTCGATCTCAAAAATAAAAATATTATTATCATAAGCATTCAAATTAAAAATTAAATGCTTTGTAAATGATACTATTTCTCTTTTTAAATACTTCAAAGATTGCTGTTCATAGAGCAGGATTACCATAAAAACTATTAATACATCTCAATTTTATCTAACTTCTTTTTTTGATAAAACATGATATGAGTGCTGTATCAGTTAATAGTGTATAATTTTGCCTCTATTTAATGCAAACAGAGCTAAAAAAGGAATCCCCATATCATTGCAAAGACACTCAGTTTTCCCACACTGATCTGCTCCCAATCTTAAATAGCATGTAAAAGAAACCTCGCTGTTCAACCTAAATCATCGTTCTTGATGACTTTGAATCAGAACTTCATAGGAATTAGGAAAAACTTTAAATCACAAACAAGGAGCCTCTCAGCAAGATCAAATTGAAAAAATAAGAAGAACCCAACCATGCAAATGCAATGCATAATGAAGGCATAACTCAGCACTAATCCACCAAAATGGAGTTGGACATCAAACCCAAATTAGGAAAGTGCAAAGTTCGTAAAATACCAAAGTATCAAAGACAAGTTACGGGTGAATAGAAATGGACTCGATTGCGCAAGAGGACTAACCCTTGGTACACCTCCTAGGTGGAGGAGTGCACCAAGCTGTAGTCCTTTTTAATCAGTCATAACTACTCAAAGGTTTCAAACACTAAGATTTACAGTGAACTGCGCCGCCTTCGCAATAGCAAATATACCGCCAATTGATTGTTAAATAAATTTGATCTAAATCATTAAAATTGATATAAATTTAAAAATTTAATAATACCAAGTTTCTGCATTTGTGCTAGTTTCAAATTATCCAGAAACACTTGTCGACAACAGCTTTGTCTTTTTGATGAATTTTATTATAAGTTTTGTTTAATTAACAGTTTGAATTTAGATGGGAATCAATAGTTCATCCTAATCCGCTCGCTAGTACTAACAATTGTTGAGCCAGTTTTAAATACTTCAGTAGAACCTAGATGAAGGACTCACCTATCTAGAGCATCGCCTTACCAAACAAGAGTATCTGCTACGAGAGATCAGCTGCCATGATAAAGAAGCTTTATCTCGTATGTAGCAACTTCTGCGCAACAAGATGGCTCAACTGGATAATAACCGCCATATCGTGCCTCTACGCAAAATCCTAACAAACTCTCAGGATCAGTACTGTATGACCTTTCAAAAATTGTATGCGCTTTTTGAGTTTCCTCAACGCACCCTAGATGATGAAATTAACGAACGCAATCTTCAAAAGCGAAGATTTCAATAAAAATAACTATGGTCCATTTTAGCCAGCTGCATTTTGGGTATGAGTCACCTACAAAAAATTGGAATTAAGCATAGCTCTTTACGATCCTCTTCTATTCTGATCTCCCACGACGGGATCATTCAAATATACGATCCTATTACAACAGGAGCACCTTCCAATTATGATAATCTACTCAATCATCGCTCAACTCCTCATATTTATCTTTCGCCAGAACAAGCATAGGCTCTTCGCGAAGAACGAGCACATCCTGATTGCAACTCTTCCAAAAGTGACATATGGACATTGGGAATGATAATACTGTAAGCTGGACTTTTGGCTTATCAAGATGACTGCTATCGAGATCAATGCGCCCGTATTCATTGGTAAACTCTACAATACAATCTCAGTCTTTTTCAAAAATATTATACTACATAGCTAGTAAGTCTTGTTGAATTCATGCTTGGCCAAGATTAACGGTCAAGACCTGATTGGTCAGAGTTGGAGGAACATGTTATCAAGGTTGAAGAAGACGGTAGAAGCAGTAATGTAAGCGATAATCACAATCATTCTTTATCTCATAAAGATATATCGTTACCTCTTCAAGGATCTATTATTTCTGCTTCAGTCAATAAATCATCTGTACAACCCCTTTAGCAAACACCAAGACAATTAACTAATCGAGTAGAAGTGCCTATCTCATCAACAACGAAAGGAGGTATTAGAAGATCTAAAGTCGAGGACAATAACTTCAGAAAACATATACCTATCAAATAGAGAGTGCCTGCTATATATGGAGAAAATCCCAACACTATTCGACCCATAAAAATCAGTGATATATCTACGACGCGCCCATTCAGAAATATTTTTCCGACTTCTTTTTACAAAACCGTAACTAGGGTAGATGAAAATATTGTGATGATATCTGTAGGAGAAAGAGACGGTGACTTTGAAGATAGTAAGATTAATATTAGTAACAGACGATAAGAACCCCATAAAACATTATTTAGTCCCAATAATTATGAGCCAGTCTCTCAAATTATTCACCATAATCCTCCTTTTGCCGCAATAAATACAACTCCAATTCCAAATAGTCAAATCCCTTCTTATTTTCAACCTCCTCCTTTTACTATTGACAAATCAAGATCTCCTTTCTTACAAAATTTCCCTTCAGTCATGACCCAGAAATTTAATTCTTCATCACCTACAAATATTTAGCCGTCAGGCGAATTTGTTGTTTAGCAATATGCTCAAGGGAGTCGCTATTAAGGTTATAAGCTTAATGGATTAAAGCACGGACAGGGAAAATTTTACTATCAAGATGGAGGTAAATATGATGGTCAGTGGCACAAAGGAAAGATGTAGGGTTTTGGAAAACTGTACTATCAATCCGATCGTTTAGCTTACGAAGGCGACTGGTTTAACGATCAATTTTCCGGTAAGGGTATTCTTTACAACGAATATCCTGAATCATTAGCGAGCTCTTTCGATTATCGAAATTTCGATGAAATTTAATAATTTTGGACTAAATATGAAGGTAGTTATTTGTTGATATAGGCGATTTTCAATAAGATATGAAAAGCGGATGGGGAGTGCTGTCTCTATCAAACGGTGAATTTTTCGAAGGGGAGTTTAAGGATGACTATGCGGATGGACAAGGGACATTCACAACTGTTCATGGAAACAAAGTAAGTGGCCGCTGGCATAGTAATATTATGGAATGATTCTTAATAATTTATGCTCATTTCTTTATCTTCATTTGCTTATTAATTTTTGATTAATTGAGACAAGAATACTAATTGAATAAGAATGTAAGGACAGATATCTAACGTGGGGACACAAAGTATATTGAATTCACCATCGGATTTTTATCAAAAAAGTTAGGTCAAGACAAATTAGGTTATCAGACGAATGGGTGAGGAAATAAAATTAATGGGCGAGGAAAACAGGGGAATAAGAAACAGCAAAGGATTATCTTCTATTGCAAATCGAAAGAATGATGGTGAAAAGAAAGAAGTATCAAATTAAGTTCATGCCCAAAATAATTCAACCAATAAATCGAAGACGCAAGGATGTTTTATTCCCATTAATTGGTCAAATTCATCTAAGACTGAAGCAATTTCGACTCCATAATTATCAAAAACAGATATAGAGAGATAATTAACTTTCATTTAAAAAAAGGAATCAAAGATGTTATCGAACGATAATGTCAATGCATAGGCAAACTACAAAAAGATTTTAGACAAGGCTAAATAAAAAATCGATAAGATAAGTTCTCAAAACCAGAATAACCACCGCATCTCCTCTCCTAAGCCTTAATCAATCAATTAAAACAACGATAGTTCAAATTCTAATCAAAGTGTGGCAACTGATGCTTCTGCGAAAAAATAGTAAAACATTATAATGAATATAATCTAAAATTCTAAATCTCTGGAAAAGTATATTATCAAACCATCTCTCTCTGAATCTAATAAAAATGCAGTAGGCCAAAATCAAGTAAATTCAATACAGCATTCAAATGATTCATCTACTCAAAAACAAAATCTTTAAAGCAATAATATTCTTAAAATCAAAAATTAAATATCGAAGGTGATTGCTTAACAAAAAATAGCCGCATCTCAATCAAACATAGGTAGTTAGAATCCTAGTCTCGTGAAGGGGGAATCATCTCGACAAAATAGCGAAACTAAAGTATGGTCTCATCCTCATGGCTCTGCTGCTTCTCAATAAAATCTTTTGAATTTACAAGGATCAATTTAGCAATTCAATTCGCAACCGCCTTCCGTATCTCAAAATATGTTTTAAAATAGAAATAGAAATTCTCTTCCCATTAATAACATCTTTCAGCCGAACTCTGTTTCCCAATCAATCTTTACTCAAAGTGGAATATAAAACCCATTATATTTTCAATCAGTTCAGAATGTTGAAACCTTCAAAGCTGGTATTACTCCTTTTAGCACATAGAATTTGAGGAGTCTTCGTTGGTAACATCATAGAATGAAAATAATGCAGATTCTTGCAAATAAACCATACTAAAATTCATATAAATAGTTGATCGCTATTATGACATCAAACGTCGACGAGTAATAAATATGTTAATTGGTGGAAAAACATCATTTGAGACTTGCAGAACTCGCTCAATTAATAATAGGCACTTCAATTTCAAGAAAATATTTAGAAAGATAGTAATATACTAATCTTGATGATAAAAATATTAACGCTTACAATATCAGTGATCTAATAAACAACTTGTAAAACTTCTCAAATTAACTACACAATTCTGAAGATAAAGAGGCTGAGGATGCTGAAATATTATAATAATACGAAGCTATAAAGAATATGACTGTAATATAATTTTAACACAAGATGACTACGAGCATAGAATAATCTTTTTAAAAATTACACGGTCTAGTCTGCTTTGAAGTGGAGGCAGATAATTATCAGATTCATTCTGGTTTAAACAATATTAAGTCGGTTGAAAAGGATTATTATCAAGTTTATAATCAACTGATGAAGGAAATAAATATTATATAGCATAAACAAGATAAATTGGACGACTATCTCTCCTTATTATAAAGCAATTTATATTAGAACTACTATACCTTTCCAAAACACGATGTCACTTATTTGATTGAAGCCTATTTTGAGAGTTAGGCTCAGCTATAAGAAATTAAGGCAGATTCTGAAAAAAGCAATCAGTCAAGAAGAGTGGATCAATTAAGTAAATAATTAATATAATCGATGATATTGAGTCTAAATGAGTTACTTCATGAAATCACTAGAAGCAATATCAGAAAAATTAACAGGTGAAATGTGAATGATTGCCATTTTTTATGTCCAAATTCATCTGTTTAAATCAATATTTAAATATATTTTATTTGACTAAATTATAAATAAATCACTCAGATTTTTACTTTTAGAATTAATAGTGAAATAATTATCAATATCAATAAATAGATATTTGCTGTAACTTCTATCTGAAAGCGAGGAAGCAATTTTTTCCAAGAATAGACTTTCTTAATGAATATAAATATATTTAAAGCTAATAATTATTATTATCTTTAATAATAAAAAGTTTAGATTTCAATAGTTCGCATCTATAAATTAACGGAAAGTATATTTTGGCTAAAAATATCTTTTATTAAATCATTATTTGTTGGTATATTGAAGCAACGAGAGGATTTTTCATCAGACTTGTTTAGCTGAAGGAATAAAATTAATATTTATTTTATTAAGTTGTTAGATCTGAACTGTAAATAATATTTTATGAAAAATATTGAATTATTTGAATAAAGGTTGCAATTTTGATTGGAAGTTAATTTTCTTATAAATTATGTTTGAGAATCTTGCTTAAAATAAATAATAACAGATAATTTAATTTGCTCAAATCTTCTTCAAATTATCTTTCAAAGAAAATCAACATTTTTTATTAGAATCATTTACCATTTTAGTGCTGAAAAGATGACTTTATGCGTGAAGTGTATGATCCATAAATATGAAAGCTGTATTTTTATCCTACCGTCCTGTTGACCATCTTAAAATAACTCATTTTTTTATTTAGATTGAAATAATGAATAATTAATCAAAAGATAATATTAATATTAAGATGAGCTATATAATAGATAATCCTGATGCCAAATATTTTCATAACTTTGTCAAAAAACAACCATTAAACAAAAAACATCAAGTGGAAACAGCCGAAAAATCAATACAAAAATTAGATCGAACCTTAAAATAACTTATTAAGTGTTTGGAATTAAAAATTAGGGTATTTTGTTCTTAAAAAAATGACCACTGCACTGGCGAACGTGTTGTCCTTGAGCCTATACCCTTATTCGCACAATTATCAGTAGTTTTGACTTTTGTTATTGATCAAAAAAAAGATTCTCTAATTCAGTTGAAAATCGATTTAATTGACCAGCATCTTTCATATTTTAATGCAGGCAGCCACCAACGAAGGATTACCTTGAACAAATTACTTTATCTAAATCAAAAAATGATTGAGATGCAGGTCATCAAACTAAACATCGACATGCATAATGGAAGAGTAGCCATGGATATGCCTTTTCACATTTTTGCAGCAAAAGGTCAATTATAAAACTTAAGTTCTGTCAAAAGAAGAAATTTTTTGAGCAAAATTATCTACCATACTCTTACTGAAGCTAAAAATTCAGTTAGTCTGTTACTGATACTAATGGGAGAAGAGTCCTCTATTCCCATAATTAAAGAATTTAATTAATTGAAAGCCTGCCGAGACCATAAAATTGACAGTTTATATCGTTACCATCAAATGCTGATGATCAAACGAGGAGAGTTTGATCAGCCTCAAAATAAAATAAAAAGCTTTATTAAGGAGAGTAAAAATAGATACGAATAATCTGTGTCTAAATTAATTCGATGTCGGGTATAAATGGATGTAAATATATGTAAAAACATCATATTATTTTAATGTCATAAATCCAATTTTAAAGAATTGATAAAATAAAATCAATTCAAAATTGAAGAAGAATAAAAATAAAATATCTTAAGATTAATTGATCAGCCGATTCTCAGCAAAAGCAATAATGGAGATAACATAATATATATAAAAGATCCATATAATTTAAAATTAGCTCCCATCAACTCTGGTGGCTTCGCTAACATATTTATCACAGAAATAGAATACTGGCCGATGGCACTACCTAAAAATGCAAATTTGCCTCCAGTACGCAAGTATATGGTAATAAAAAAATAAAATGCTCAAGACAGATCAAAGGGAAGAAATCTTCATGAGAAGTTAATAATTTCTAAACTTAAGGGAAGTTCTTCAGTTCTATTTAATACGTATTACACAACTTCAAACAAACCAAATCCTTTTTAATCAGACGTTATCATGGACTACATTCCCTTTCCTAATTTAACAGAATATGCCAAACTCAATAAATCAAGTATTTCAATGCAGACGAAGATTCACTTAATGTTTATGCTGGTGCAGGCTTTAAGAATCTTAAAGGACAATGATATTGTTCATGCTGATGTTAAACCCTCGAACGTACTCACATATTGTAATCTTTTTCTTAAGCTTATCGATTTTGGAGAGAGTTATCATCCCCTACTTTGTAAAAACGGTAAAATCTTATTTATTTAGATTATCGACCTGGCTTCTCCATCCCTTACAGTTCTCCAGAAGCGCACCGTCTACCTTACTTCCTTACTGACAAAAGTGATCTTTTCTCGATGGGTATAATATTCCACTAACTATTGCAAGGATCAACCCCGTTTTACTTTTACAAGGACTCTTCTATTAAAAAATATAAAACTGATGAATATCTATCTCACTGGTTTTTTTCCCCCGAAGAAGGAAATTCTAATGGAGATTTGGTTGTACTGCCGTTGCTAACCAGATTAATATCGCAGTGCATGCATTCTGAACCAAGCGAAAGACCCTAACTTACTTTGGTTAGTTTAGTATTACGCCAGTGCCTTTAAGTGTTGCACTGAATTGCAAGTGATTGATTACTAAAATATTTCTTGTAATATTTTTCCAATGATAATACATATAAATAAATAGATGATGCATTAATAAAATTCTTTCGCACCACGTATCTATGGCATTTTATAGATTTGTCTGTTGAAAAATATTGTCTTAAAGTGGTTTTATATCAAGTAATTTAATATTGATAATTAATGGGCTAGCAGAAGTTGATAACAATCATATCAAGAAATTTATTTGGATTATCTCTTAGCGGGCAACGTTTAACGAGAAGGACTCCTTTCACTCATTTTTTATTGTTGATTGCAGCTGAATGATTTTTCTTTTTACTCCAATTGGAATTGCAATTGTGATTCAAGTGGATAATTCATTAATTAAAACTTTTGCTTAAAGGTTTTTCTCGGTAATTTGTCAGTTACATTGATCCCCTCATGATATTCAATATTGGTTGAAATTTTATTAGCTTCATCAGCAAATTTATAAGTTTTAACTCCAATAACTTCACAAAAATTTAAAGCTTTTTTTTGTAGCTCTTTATTAACTATTTATGTATCAGATTAATCTGTCTAATTGTTCAGTTTCTGTTATTTTTTGTCATGTCTTTTATAAATTAAGGCTTTAGATCTTGACTCGGATTCTCTAAGGTTTTTGGCGTACTCAGAATTAATTTTAGAGAGAATTGATTTGCGGCCATTTTCGGAAAGTTATTTCTGTTTTATTAGATATATTTATTATTTTATTTGTTAATTTGATCCTTATTTGATTTGATTTTTTTATTCCTCTAAAATTTATTTAATCTTCGCTTTGAGAAACATTTAGCGAGTCTTCTCTTCATGCTCTTGATTTTTTATGTATTATAATTGAAGGTATCGTTAATTGTCATCGATGAATTAAGTAATTTAACTAAAATCATCAATGTTCAGATCAGAATCCGTTTAATCTGAATCGCTGCTATTTTCATACTCATCCTAAAAATACACTTTATCGTCTTTGTTGTTGCGAGTATAATTGATAAAATTACGAACATTGTTGGGATTTAATTATAATTGCTATCTTTCTTGAAAACCATACTGATCACTTAAATTTGATTCTTCTTTTTTTATTTTTTACCCCAGTTCTTTTTTTAAGGTCAGCTAAAATAATTATTTTTTGACATTCTCTAAACTTTCCTTTTTCTTATTGGCAAGGACTTTAGGATCTTCCATCGCTTAAATGTTGCCAAATTTATGTTATGGATGAGATAAGGAAACAGTAGTATTTTCAATGACATTTTGTATCAAGCTCAGATTGGCTGAAGGAATTTTGTTCAAGGCAGATTCATTACAAAGGAATTATTAATTTTTAATGGGAAGGTTTATTTTGGGTGTTTATGAAAATAATGCCTCGTCATTTGGCATGATATCATCTTCAGGAAACCAGCCTTCAACCTCTTCTTTCAAAGCTTTTTGTAGACGAATTTACTATACTTGTTGAAGGAGGAAGGCTTGCATTTCAAAAGTATCATTTTATATATCTTCCCCAATCTTATCATGATCTTTAGGTAAATCACTATCTTCCAAATTGATAAGACGAGAGTAAGTCTCCTCAGCTTGGCCAGTAACAGCATGATATTTTTCTATTTAAATATGGTAATACTTTTGATTAGCTTGCTCTTTTTGGGAGGCATAGCGTGAAGACTTTATATCGAGTATATTATATCGATAAGATGCAATATCCTTTCTTGTTATGATATTTTAAACACTTATTAACTCATAAAAAATCAAGAATATTCAGTATCTCCAGCATTCCAAGGATTAAGCTCTATATTCCAATTAAACTCATCCTCTTTATTATTTTTTGGCTCAGTCCTATTCAGTTTAACTTTCAGCACATGATTTGGTTTGATTGCTTTTGCCTTAACTGGTGTTTCCTTATTGGAGCTTTTCTTTTCAAAAATTTTCCTTTGAATCAATGGCTTCATTTTTTATTGCATTTTCTTTTGCTATTTCTCATAATCACAGATGTTCTTTGTAATCTATTTAAAGCTCTCGTAATATTCCTCAGCCGCTTTTTCGAGATCTTGCCCTCCAATAAAAACTTTTTTGCTCACTGATCGACTTATTTTTTGTTCATTGGCTGATTTTTAGTTAAAATTGGTGAAATTGACTTCTTTCGATCTGCATGGATATATCAGTACAAACGAGATGAGTTCATCTTTCTTTCACTATTCGACAATTTGTTGTCATTAAAAAAATGAGCTGTTTCGATAGAGAATCTTTTTGCTCGATACCCATTGGATTATTGATCAATTACTCGAGGTGTTCGATGCATTTGATTGCGATTTCTTTCTTTTGAATAGGAATGCTTTTATCTCATTGTTTAAGATAGAATACTGAATTCTCCTGTTTATTGGGGATGAAGAATTAGTCGGAGTTAAGAAGGTCTTGGGATTTTATTTTACAAATTTTAAGCCATTTTTATTTTTTTTGTTCTGCTTAAACTGTGAGTAGTGATTGGTCGAAACTGATGTGCTTCTTCGTCAAGCAAGAGTAAATGAGACTACGCATTATAGTCGCGATTTTGGTTTTTCCTTATTTTAAAATCCTGCAATTTTTTTTGAAAGATAATGACTTTTTACAGTGTATTTTTGGGTGTATTTTGATCATAAAATTTGCGTTCGTAGAGGCTTTTCAAAAAGTGTAATCTTTCCTATTCTACTTTCATGAAGCAACTTTATATGTAAATTTATTATTAACTTCATAAATAAAAAAAGAAGCACAATATCAAGGCTTCGTTTATTTGCCAGTTTCATATTTTAATTCACTCATATATCCTTTTATCAATGCTGTGAATGGCTTATTAATCATTTTCATAAATAAATATAAATTATATGCTTGACAACTGGAAACTTCTTCCAGGTTAAGCTTTAATCAATATGGGTTAATAATATTTATAGATAATTTTTTGAAATGGACGGCAGCAAGTACTATGGCGAAAATAAATATCTAAGCTCTTTATTCCAGAAACAATAGCGACAGAGTAAACCCATCAAAGTCGAGGAAACTAATACACCCTTTCACTTCCTCAAGCGCGAGATGAGCGATGAAGAGCAGCGTCAGCTCATACAAAAGAAGATATTTGATAATCCCTCCCTCTATATCAGCACGCATGTATGTCGTTTCTGAGTCAGGTGAAATGCCAGATCTGCAATAAATATGTAGAATTAGAATTAGCGAATCATCATTCCAGAATTCACTTCGAAGAGGAGGAGAGGATTTCTAAGATACTTCAGAGGGGACCAAGGGAAACTGTCCCTCAGGAATGATTGATCATTATAACCCGCTCGATGTTTATTCAGTGATCGAATTTAAGTATGCCTATCGATGATGTTTGATGTAATCGGATGCATTTCCATGGCTGCCGGTTGGATATAATAAAATCAGGGGCAATATTTCCAATCAATAGATGAGCAACACGCTGTTGACCATTCTGAGACAATCCCTTACAGCAGTGGCAGTAACTTACTGATTTTATCGTGCTCCTAACATCTTCAACCAGGCTTCATATAACTTCTACTAGGTAGGGTTTTAGAGCCTGCTGGCAGCACGAATGACTCCGTTGTCGCTGACTAGACCTCTAATTACTATGGTTTCTTTCCCTCGTAGCGGTTGGCGATCAGGAAGCATGCCACGAATATGACCAACGGACTGAACACCAGACAACATCGGCTCCGGTAGCTATCCAAAATTAGGATCCTTGTCGAGTTATATATTTTGCGATAGAGCTACTTTTCGGCGAAGTAGAGTAGTTCACATTCCCGCTTCACAAACTCGTGAGGTGTCACCGAGTCAATATCGAACTCCAAAGTCCGCAAGATTTCCGTTTCGTATATGCTAATAACATCTTTGAGCTTCTTCATCTTTTCTTCGTTAAATGGTTCAATGCTGTTCGTCTTGTGCATCACCACGTTGTAGAAACTATTGCAGAGGCTCTTGAGTCGGCAGTCAATATTCTTGAGTTTCGAAGATAGCAACAGACTTGCAGTCAAAATTAGCAGTCTGTCAAAGTGCATGTATGATTTTTTGTGAAAAAATAGGGTGGAGATGTGCAGGGCTAAGGAAGGAATAGTATAGCTAAATTTCAACTCTCGAGCAAGATCGATCATGAACTGGGTGTTTTCACAGGCTAGCATTCGCTGAATCTATAAAGTCAAGCCGAATTCGGTGTTGATATTGCTGGTCAGTTCGCTTTCCAAGATAAAGTGGTTCGTCATCTTTGAATTTTACTACTTATAAAAATATAGGGCTCATTTTTGCCTCCTCCCGCATTTATACCCGCTTATGACTTTACTTTCACTCATTTATAAATGAAAGCATTTAATGCTAAAGGGATTTGCTGCGTAGCTGATTCAACAATGAACTCAAGTCATCAGCTTTTTAAAAAGTTAGGATATATGCCATTGTTGGAGTAAATATTTAGTCAAGTTTACTGAAATGATGACTTCAGACTGATTAAATCATTGAATAGTTTCCTTCTTTTGACTTTTTCGGCGCGAAGACTTGCTACGAATCTGCAACTTTTACAATTGCTACAGAATCTATTGCTTGTGCTGAGCAAGACTAGCTTCCAGCTGCTCTTTGTCTTTATAGAATTCCACCTCGTTTTTATACAACTCGACCTCCCGAAGCAAGCTACCCCAAATATTGTTTTATATCTCAGCCAAGTTGTCTTTGTTCATGCCTTTTAAATTTTTGCCGAGACGTCGATCATATAGCATTTTGTCGATTGCTGTTTTTACGACTGTTTTCTAAATGAATCTAAAATTACTAAGCAGATACTCCTGAAGAGGTATTTGTCATAAAACTTTGTTTCATTTGTTACCTGTTTTTCCTGCATTAGTTCCTTGAATCTACGACTTTTATCGATCATCTGTCGAATGAAAAGATTGGCTTCTTAGTCAGTACAGTTAGCGTTTTCATTTTAATAATTTTAGTTCTTTGGGAGGTTGAGAGAATGTCGTTGTTTTACGTTAAATTTATTGGAGTTAAGACTCTTCTGTGTTTTGATGGCTTCCATACTTTCGTTATATTACGATTATATTATTCTATTAGAAAATGTATCAGATTCAAAGATGATTTGTGAAATCAAGATTTTCTCATTGTGGTGATTATCATATATTAATAATAAACTCATTAAGTAGTAATATTGTTATGAATTGAGGGATGAATCTATCAACTGAAGCCAAGTATGGCGCTGAGGTAGTAAGTTATTTGAATATTTCCAATGTAAACCTGTGTAGGCACATAAGTCTCAGATAAGGACAACCCAGGAGCACCACCAGAAGACGATGATGAATAGGGAGAGATCGTATACTCGTCACTGATCGTAATTGGATGGCCAACCACTGCTCCAGCTGCAGAAGCATAATCGTCTGCCCTGTTCAAAAGATTTTGATAAGCTAGTGCTCTCACTGTTGTAAGTGCATTTGTTTTGTTAGACAAACTAAAATAAAGGCCATTTATGATGATACCATTGACTTGAGCAAGACCATCAAACAAACTTGCGACGTTGTTGCCGTTGGGATTTATCGGGAAGATTGTCACTTGTATTTGTTAATTAGCAATCTGACCATAAGTAACTTCTACTCCGTTGACATAAGAACTATTAGCATAGACATTAAAGTTGATGGTTTGGTAGCTTGAACTGTTAATACCATTACTGGTGAGTATTGAGACAACACTGTTAAATATTTGCCCCAAACTATTGAGAGCTTCATTTGTAGTATTACCACTGGCTGTAATTTGGATACTAATTTGAGCAGTATCAGGCTAAACAGAAATCTAAGCATTTCCACTCACTGTGATCGTGTGGTAGGCACAATATCCAGTGCAATAATGTGGAAGAGCAGTGCTCAACGTCAAAATGACAAGTAGTATACAAACTTTAGTCAACATTTAATTATTATATTTACAGGTATGATTATAGCTGGATTTAATCAAGGATCAAATTATCTTTTAGTAGCCCAGACTCCCTCCACATTTGCGCTTGCCTGTATGTATCCAATAGGCACTGTTATATTGCCAGGTAGTAGATATTGTGCATAACTTGCTGACGATGGGTAATAGCTTTCACTATTTAAGTCAATAATCTTTTTCAATCCGGCATTGGCAAGTCCCGTTAATGCCAAATATTGGTCGAATTTGCTCAAAGCATCTGCAAATGCAGCTTTCCTTGCCTGGGAAAGAGCAGTTTATGGGTTGCTTGAGTAAAATTGCACTGAGTTGATTTCCACATTGACGTTACTGATACTTTTGAGGATATTCCCCAGATTGGACAGATTACTCACTGTCAGAATGATTGTTTGTTGAGCGCTTTAACCGATCACCTGATAAGGATAGATAGAGTAGTTGATTTGTTAAGTGAGAGATATAGATGATGTAGAGTAATCGGTAGAAGGGATGCTTAAAGAATTAAAGATTGCTACTAAAGCCTGGACTAAAGTATTGACTTGAGAGAGAGCAGCCGCTGAGGTTGTAGCGTTGCCGTTGGCGGTTATGCTAATTTAAGCAATATCTGGAGTTATATTAACTGAGGAAGTGCCTATAGTTGTAATTGTATTGACAGTGCAGCAATCCTCCTGGGCTTTAACGGTGATAGCCAATAAGAGAAAAACAAATATCGCCAAAGAAAAGTCTTTTATCATTTTATGATATAATAATTGAAAAATATAGTAAATTTCATCAATTTATAACTGTTGTTTATTATTCATAATCAATAATTCGAAATAGCCTAAATTATTAGTTAATTTAATATTATCTCCGTTTTTGATTTCAAAGTATCAGGCAACATACTTAATGCCTTTCAGCTTCTCTAGTTAATTTTGTTTTGGAAAATTGGCTTTGATAAATTTGATGCTACTTTTATTTTGTTGTCGGCTAGTCAATATATAAACTACCAGTTGCTACTTTTTTCAATTATGGGTAGGATAAATGTAGTAAAAGAATCAATAGATAAATATGCTGATTGAAATGATAGATTATTAGTGATCACTCATATTTGATGCTTGGGTTTTCTTGCAATAGTAGTTTATTTGGAGTATATCGAAGTCACTGTTTATTTTGGTTTCACCAACTCCATCACTGAATCATACCTTCTCTGATACTCTGATTGACCAGTCTTGATTTCTTCGTTTGTTTTTTAATTGACTAAGTGATCTTTTCCCCCAATTGATAGTTGAGCCTCTTTCACAATGGTGTAAGCTTTAAATTGGCTGCGGTAATTAGTGACCCTCATCCTGTCATCGTTGGGGTTGGCTAAATATAAATGTGCAGGTTTTGTTCTTTGTTTATTTTATTTGTTGTAGATTGTTCCATTTTTCCCCATAAATTATTTCTAAATTATTTCATAATTACCTGATAGTTGGATGTGGGGTTTAAAGCCCAATTCATTTTTAAAAACCAAGAGTTATTCTCCTTTGCCTTTACAATCTTTTATAGACTACGACCTTGATAGGCGTTTTGATAAAAACTATTACTGGAGATATTGGGCAAGTTAGAAAATCCAGATGAAGTGTTCTATTATTTTCTGAATTATTGCAGTTACTTTTCAACAGTAGGGTGACTGAATTCATGATTATTTTTGAGGGGAGTAAAACTTTTGTTGTAGGATGAAACATTTTTCCTGTCGGCGAAGGGACTTGGGTTGAGGTGGTCCCTCTTGCAATGAGCAGCAACTTGATCGAGGGGGCGATTGTTTATTCCGGAATTGGAAAGTTCGTCCTATATTCTTTGACATAATTTCAATTTGGTTAGCTCTTCCATACCTTCTATAATATATTATGATTTCATTCTAAGAAGAACAAATTATACATTATAGCTACTTCCCCGTAAAATGCCATCATAAATCATCTTAAAGATTATAGCTATACATAATCACTTCTATTCAGTCTAAATAGATGAATCTTCTCTTCTGAAGCTGCATTTTTAGACACTGAGCATATATCTTATGTCTGACTGTGTTTATTGAAGCTATAGGCACTTAAAGTACTTTGGCTATTGGCTTACGGTAAAATTTTGTTTTAATTTCCTCAGAAAGTTTATCAATTATTGCCTTCACTTTAGGAATCGCCAATGCAGAACGTCGACTCATAACTTTGTCCTCCTCTTCCTTATCAACAAAACCAACTTGATCAATAAAATTTAGACCCAAAGCTTCAGCTTGTCTCCTTGTAACGACTCCATCTCCAGAAGAGTTATTATCATGACTTTTATCTATCTTTTTAGTGTTGTTGATAACAAAAGGTGCTTCAGCTGTACCAAAATCGAATTGCTCTGCTTCTTCAGTGAAGTTGTGGTCATTCTAAAAGCTTTTGATATTTATGAGCTAGTCTGCGCTCTTTGATTGTTTTTTCTTTTCCCCTCTTAAATTCAACTATGATCTTATCTTTTCAAAGATAACCCTCTTGAATGTGTTATTCTCTCCAGGCTGCTTATTTTCTACCTGAGAAGAAAATGATGTATGTGTCTAAGAGGTCGTTAAAATTTTTAATAAACTTAGTTCAGATGCATTTGATATTTCACATTAGCCATTCATATTTACATCAACTGTGGGCTGTTTAGTTGTTTTTTTGATAGATTTACCTTGTTGCTATTTGAAGTGCTTCTTTTCCCTCAAAAGTTAAAGTTTGCTTTTCCTGCTAGGATGATAACAACAAGAAGAGAAAACTTCACTCTCTTAGCCCTCAGCAGCAATTTTGGTGATTTGATCAATTTGGGCAAATTTTGAGGAAAGATCAGATGTGGAGTCATCGCTAATTAATACGCTATCGATATCAATGATAGGGCTTTTGATAGCAAATTGGTGATGCTGATTGGGAAGGACTCCGAAATATAGTTACTGATTAATTTTGGCCTACATCTTGCCCAATTAATAGGAATAAATTGCAATTATGGAATAAAAAAGAGTGTTAAAATCATTTATAAATTTGAGCTAATTATCAGTTTATCAATATTATGAGCCATGCTAAAATCACTTACTTTTTATATATACTGATTAGTCTGAGTAGCATTTTCCTTATTCCTTTGACATTACACGATAAATTGCAGCAATGGCAACTCATAATTATCAATCAAAT
>Ga0302191_10000336_pt1 | contig 29411 bp, 16 predicted proteins | sample II_Bog_E3_1_FD_198775 | JGI IMG/M metagenome (GOLD analysis project Ga0302191, IMG submission 198775) | Peat permafrost microbial communities from Stordalen Mire near Abisko, Sweden - II_Bog_E3_1 | ecosystem: Environmental > Terrestrial > Soil > Wetlands > Peat | place: Sweden: Abisko...
ATACTGGCACCTTTTATTGTATTTTAAGCACTGAAATAAATTTTTACATATTTCCCAAAACGACTGGAATTTTCATTCCTCACTGTTTTACTGTTTCCAAATGCCTACAATAAGGGATTACAAGCTAATATTTTTTATTATATCGAATGATTTTTCTTCTGGCTGAGGGAAGTCAACAACTGCATGCAGTATTTTGTAGATTCGGTCTTGCCAGCACCACTTTCTCCCGAAATTACGATTGCCTGCTTAGAATCCCCTTCTCTAAGAGAAAGGAAAGCCTTCCCAGCTACCATATATATATGAGGTTCGTCTTTCCTTAATTTATTTGAATTAATTTGTTCACTGATTCTGTTGAGTATTTATTAATTGAATAGTCTCTCTATTTTTCTATAAGGATTGACGACTATTAATGTCGGCCCAATGCTTGTAAATATTTCGTCTTTTTTATACCTACGAATGATATTACTCAAAACTTAAGGCTCATTAAGCACGTTCATTTCACACATATCAGAGTAGTCAATTTCCTATGATAATTAGAAAGATTGATTCAGAGGAATGGATATTTGCACAGCTCCTCGATCTGTTTGTAACTAGCATTCCAAATTGCCATTATTTAGAGGTCTTAGGACAGTAGCTCGTATATACGGAACAGACAAATTCAAATTTTCTGGAGTTTGTACCCACTGTTTGTGATGGTTTTCTCTCATAATAATATATTTAAGATGATGAATTTGCAAGAATGTATCATTAAATCGAATTTATTTTATAAAAGGAATTGATAAATTCAATAATAAAATAATAAATCATTTAAGAGGATAGTAAGTTTCATTGCTTGGTACGACTTTCACTTAAATTTAAGGCCTACAATAGGCTTTAACACTCTTGCATTGATTGGTTGCTTTGATTATGGTTCACTTTGGCTTATAAACTGCTTAGTCTACTCATGATAATTTCTTTCATTTCATTAGCTCTTGTCTTCTGGGCTTCGCATTCCTATTTCAAAGCTTTCAGTTCGACACCTTGATTTGTGCACACATCTTTATATTTTTTATTTGAAGCTTTAAGTTTGTAGATTTAGTTGATAAGCATTTGGTTTTGTTTCTTAAGGTTGTTATTCTCTTCCTTTAAAATTCGCTCAAGAACTTCAAAATTATTGGGGCTTTCTTCTGTAGCTTTCAAATAATCTTGCTTATACTTCTTCTATTGGTCTTGCTCATATTCTAGAAAACTGAGACGAGATTGCTTAGAAATAGTGCTTTTGTTGTTAGACTTGAATGATTTAACACTGAGCTATTTTTCAGGAAATTGTTTGGGGGGATGTTTTAAAAAAGATGGAGGATTGAGAGTGTTGGAATCGTTGACTTGAGAATGGGTGCATGTCGTATTGAATTCAGTATTCTTGGAGCAGTTCAGGAAATCATTAGTTGATTTATAGCTGATTCGATTGGGATTAAAGGAATTGGGGTTTTTCATGTTCTTTGTTTTATCTTTATAAAAGCAGTAAATATTTTTTCAGTAAATAATATTCTCTGACGGGTAAACTCTCAACATTTATTAATGGTCCATACGCCAATACATTTTTTGTCAATTTTCATGAATCAGCTAAAAATTAGAATAATTTTATATTTAACTCAATACCTTAAATGGAAGAAATTTTTCTGTTTCAAAAAAGCGGGCTGTCAAATAAATTGATAAAAAAGAATGAATGGCTAGTTTTTGTAAGTCAGCTACAATATGCCAAAAAAAACAATTTATAGGATTAATGAATATTAGTAATAAAATCCTCAAATATTCGTATCAATTATAATTAAATGCAAGCCACGCCAGTAGAGTCAGTATCTCGATTATATTTAAATAAAAGAGATCAAATTATCATCAATGCTGACGACTATGGCTATAATGAAAGTATCGATTTCGGCATATTTGAATTGCTTCGAAAAGGAAGAATATCTAGCATGTCGGTTATAATTAATGGCAACAATATTGTCAAAGCATCGGAAAGGATCAATTAATTCATTCGATCTAAGAGTAAATAGGAAATCAATTTCTCTGTGGGATTGCATTTTAATTTAACTGAGGGACGGCCCTTAAGTGACGATATTTATCAGAGTAATTTGGTATAAAATCAGTAGTTTGTTGGTAAGAATAAGTTTTATGATATTATCGCAAAAGAGCAAGGACATCACTAATACCAAATTGCATCAGAGTTTAAAAAACAGATTAAATAGTTTATTAGGATTTTTAAAAGAAGACCAAGCCATATCGATGGGCATAATCATATTCATATCATCCCTAAAATTGCAAAGATAATCGCGAATATCATGATTTAAATGGGAGTATATCGAACGAGGATAATTCATGAGTAATTATAGACTTTTCATCTGCCATTTAACACCATATTTTTATAGAATTCAAAAATTTCATAAAAAATATTCGCAGATAAAAAGATAGTTTCTCCTTCTCGATTTGTTGGACTTGAAGGATTTGGTAATGTATCGATCAAAAATATTAAAAAAGCAATCAATTCATTCAATAATGGTGATGAAACAGTCGAAGTCATGTGTCATCCAGGAGTTCCTGCTACGAATGAAAATCCTTGGATTTCTAGTAAAGATAGGTTAACTTAAAAAGAACAGCTCTAATCTCAATAGTTCTAGAATTGTATTAATGAATACGGTGGTCTTTCGAGTTATCATGATTTAAAAGATATTTCCAAATACAATAAACTTCGAGTTCTTATCTACTCAAAAATGTAAAGCGGCACAGGTAATCAAACTACAGCCTTAAGATTTAAAACTATTTTAGAGCAGAGTAATTTTGAAGTATACATATGGTCAGTCGAGTAAAATATCAATTCAAGCTTATAAATATAAGATATGTAGCAATTTATTATGAATTTTGGAATTAGTCTAGTTTTCGGTATCAATGTAAGTCGATCGGCTTAAATTATATATGAAGCAACATGCGGAAGTAATTCCATCAAGATGCTTGTTCCTTATATCTTAGTGATTGCTGGAACCGATGCGAATATTACTTTTAAAGATTATGAAAAACTGAACCATCTGTATTCTGCATTGAGTAATAGTTTATGTTTAATATCTCTCAGTCATGATATGACTAAAATTACAGAATAGGCATTATCCCATTTAAATATTAACAAAAATATCTATACTATAGTCCAAAGTTCATGTTTATCTAAATGTCTTCTCAACATTTAGGAAGGAAAAGAAAAGAAGTAGTCCATTTTATTCATTAAATAACACTTTAGTATTAATTTAGATGAAAAACCATTTATCCTCTTCCCAACGTCATTTCGCAAGGTAAAATGTGTGCATCATTTGTTTTCAGAGATGAATTAACTTATAGACAAGTAGAATATTGATGTATTTATTGCTGGCCCTATCTTGGATCAACACTATTATGACTAACATAAACAAAAACTAGGAAAAATTAGATACATAGGAGTTGTTTCGCGCTAAGTATATGTACAATTTCTAAAAAAAGCTTTCCTTTTGCTCAACACAAGTGAAAGCGAGGGTATGAGCTGTTCTATTTTGGAAGCATTTTAATTTAAAGTTCCAGTAATTGCTCGCAAAAATTCAGGTAATGAATAGCTCATCACACACATGCATAATGGCTTAATCTATAGTACTCAAGAATAATTTCGTTAACTATATCGATAGCTGAAGCAAAATATTAAACTTCGGGCAAAATTAATTTAAAATAGTGCCAATTTAGTGGCATAAAAATATAATTATACAAAGGAATTAAATTTATTTAAAAGTCTGATCAATAGAGAATTATTTGATAAAACTTGTGCAATATCAACTTAAAAAGAACATATTAGGGTCTTAAACAGTAAATGTGTTCATCCCACTTCTGAAATTAATAACAGTATCTTTATGCAAATTCAACCAGAACTTTAAGATGGAGCAAATATCATTGACTTAGGAACAGGAACAGGAATCTTTGGTTTAATCTTTCTGCTCAAGTCCAAAGCAACAAATTTGTCCATTTATCTTACGGATATTAAATCACATATCGTAGGTCATTCTCTTTACAATTATCGGCAGTCCTCCATTTGGAGTCGAATCAAATCAATAACTTGTCTAAAATCAAATTTATTCTAAAAAATCGATTCGACAATTCATTATAACGCCATTTTGTTTAATGCCCCACAAACTCCGTTTAGAATGGCTGAGAGTCGTCTTGATAAAAATGGAGGTCCTGAGGGCATTAAATTTTATGAACATATTTTCTAATATTTTACCAGGTCTACTATTGATAAGTTATATATTCTTTATTCCTTCATGGGATGGCCTGCCAAATTTAGGGAGCTTCTTTAAAAATATAACCTCTTGATCAGTTGGGAAAGCTCAAAAGTCACTCATAAAATCAATAAATCAGATTATGACGAAATGTAACCCCATTTGAGTTCCTACATTTAATAGCATGTCTCCAAAGGTCGAGCCGAGATATAGCTTCATGGTACAACCTTTTATGTGCCGGCAGTGATATATTGTATTGTCAGAGAATGATTGATTATCATTGATAATTTTAGTTATAAATTATCAGGACGAATGAAGATAAACAATAATTAAACTACCAAATTTTCATTCGGCACTGGGAATCTTGATTAAATTATTTCGCCTACTGCCACTCCCAAATTTCCATCGATTGATTTCAAAAACAATAATTTTGGAGGGTCTGATAACAAATCAAATAGGCCTCTGCGTCGATCATAGGAAAAACAAATCTCTAAAACAGTGAATGAAGAGTTTATGTCGTAAGAAAAGAGAGGAGAGAAACCCACATAAATTTTTAGAAGATAAAAAAAAAGAGTAATGAAGATATCCGATAAGTTTGCGCCTTATTAGATATTCGCAGACACGAAGAGTGTTGAGCTAATTGATAACAAATCAGTAAAATCAGTAGTGTCACTTCGGGAAAAACTGAAAAAGAATTCGAGGAATAAATCGAAAGATAGTTCTAAATCTTATCGATCTGTCTCGAATCTATTAGTCATAAATCGAGAAGTCCCGTCAATAAAACGGTAAACTAGGCATTTAAACATTTTTAGCAAGCTGAAATCATCAGATTAATTTATGCCTCACACAACAGTCGATAAAAGCCACCCTAATTTCAAACATAACGAACCCATAAGAATTACTAACAATTTTTTTGTTCATCCGATTATTACAAGAGGAGAGTAGCTTTCATAAAATTTTAAGTTGATTTCGGCGTTTTAGAGGAACAAAATGACGTTTATCTCATAAAAAGGCAAATCCTTTAAAAATTTACTAAACAAAACCAGGCCTGTGCTCAATTTGCAGAGGAGAGTTCTCACTAACGATAGAATATAAACAATATCCAAACATACTGAAGATTAATAGTTCGTTCAATATCTTTGATTTTAATTACTATTACTGACTATCTTAACTTTAATACACAAATATTTAAAATTGGATCATTCTTTATGTTTATTGCTTGCGAATTGACTAATTTGGACAGCTTTCTTCTTATTCGATTTATGTCGACGGATCTTTTAAGTTAGCATTTCAATCTTTTTCTTTAAAATCTAAATTTGAATGCTGTCAGCGGGTACGTATTTTTGGATTGCCTTTAGAGCTTTTTCGAAAAAAACTCTACTTTTTTCTAGTTGATGCATATCTTGCTTTATGATGCCCATCAGCTAAAATATTTCGGCAAACTGTTGGGATTCGATTTTATTGTTATTTAACAAATCAAAGACTATTTGACAGTGAGAGAAGGCTTCATTAAATCTATCTTTCATAAAATAAAGCTTGCTCTTTTTGATTTAAAAGGAGATCTGATGTCGAATATCAACACTTCTTAAGTTTCCTATGATTGAACTGATATTTTTTAGGATGCTATCGCACTGATTATAGTTTCTAACTTTCAGGTTACATTCGAAGAGAAGAAACAAAATAGAAAGTAGTCCCTAACTATGTTTTTTATCATATTATCTTTGCTTAATGCTGTAAGCCATCAATAGGCACTTCTCAGCTTATATAAAATAGTTTATCTATAAATACAGGGCTCCTAAGTTAGCAATACAATTTGAATACTATATACATTTTTTTGTGCTTTTATACTGATTCAGAGCCAATGAGTAAGCCGTAATCCCTTTATTCCATTCTCTAATTTAAAAATAACACAGACCTAAGTGGTTGTATATATCTCCCAACTCAACCATTATGATAGTCGGATATTATTTTAAAGTTTCAATGACCTGACTATAATTGGTAGCTGCTCTCTAATATTCCAATTTACCCTATTTGCAATGCGCCATCAACAGACTCCACTTGGTCTGAGATCGTATATTTATGAAAGTGTATTTCTCTTTGAAAGTGTAGAGAAAATCTTCCAATTCGTTATATTTCTATTTTTAAACCAACTACATTGCCTGGTTGAGATAATTTTCAATCAAAAATCCAGCTTCGCTGTCATTGTCTCCTTCAGAATTGACTGATGCCGATTCGTCTGTTACTTTAATTTCTTGATTATTAACTTTGAAAGAATAACGATCTGTTTATTCCATCGCTTATTATTCCAAATGTCTTTCTTAGATCTGCAGTTTGTTTTTATCTAATATCACTTCATCAGTTTGTGCTGCTTCAGTCATTTGCTTTTACTTTTCTGTCACTTCGAACTTTTTTTCATTTTGTTAACCCGCATAAGTGTTGTCCCTTCTCTTTATGTGTAATTTGTTTACCAATTTACGCAATTTGTTTTATTCAATGTTCGAATCAGAATAAAAAGAAGTCTGACTTTCAATGCACCCATCCAAATTTACAGAAGATAGAGAAAGATCCTGATTAATAGTAACTGAATCTTCCTCAAAACTGACCTTACGTTAGTTTTAACATTTTAATGCTTGTTTTTAAATTTACTGTTTCGATATTTGTTTATTTTCCTCGCATTACTTGACTATGACAGTGATATCATAGTTCTTTTTGCTTTTAAATTTGCTTTTTAGATTCTAAAATAGACTTGAAATGCTTTGCTTTTGGGAGTTCACTTTTATAATTTCGGTTTACATTATCTCAATATCATTATAATTAACTCATAGAAGAGATATATATTGCAAAAGATAAGATAGATATTGATAAAATCCTTTCTTTCAAGAACACAACAATATCAAAACATATAATTTAGCCTTATTCATTATTAAAATATTCAAAGCTATTAATATAGATGAAACTTGGTTGAACTCAAAGAAAATAATACGAAATTATTCAATGTTAGCCCAAAGTAAGTGTTATAGATATAATGGCTGCAAAAATATAAGTTATTTATTTTCATTTTTAGAAGCTCAGCATATTTTATTGTAGGAGTATTGGAATGATATATATTCCATCAATTGTAGATAATGGTTTATTCAGCAAAACAGATTATTTTTTGCTTAATTTAGCAGCCAAAATTATAAGCTTGTCTTGCAGAAAACAAAGCCATCAAAGCTGAATTACAGCATATCTACTAAATAATCAGCGGCTGAAGAACTTAATGCAAAGATTATGGTCAGCTATAGATTTCTTTGCAATGATTTGCGAGCGATTAGCCAAGTACCGAAGGGAAAGTCAACTATCACACCCAGTCAAAACCATGTTGTTCACTTAGTCTTAAGTTTTGAAATGCTACTTTAAGAGTCAATACATCGTATGAATCATAATTGAAATCATTCATATGCCGATATTGATGGTTATATTATAATGTATGAATTAATTGTAGACTTGTTTTATATCTATAAACTATAAACACCATATTATGGCAGCCATTATCAAGATCAGTCAGTCATTTATCCCTTTGAAGAAATTTAGCTCAAAACTTTGTTGATTTATTTTTTGTGTGAAGGAATTATAGTGATTGGAGTGGTACTGTAAAACTCCTTGAGTTGAGGTAATTGCAGAAGAAGCTCATCTGATCGTTCCAATACCGACCCAAGCAGCATGTATACGTTCTACATTCCCAGGCACGTCTATTTATCAAAAAAATCAGGGGGAGAGTCACTAACTCTGCCGAAATCAAGAAATTTAATATCTCCTTTTAAATGATTTTGAGCATCAAAGAACAGACAAAGGGAGGAAGATATAAATTTGTACCCGTTAACTGCCTTGAAGCAAAGGATCATATCTGCCAATTCTTTTTGTATATTCCTGATAGCCTGCACTGCAAGTTACCTTCCATCATAGAAAAATAAAGCCAAAAATGATATTATTTGATCTATGGAATTAGCCTCGTGAAGAAAGTACTTACTTAGAAAGATGGATTTATCTTATCTGGCATAGTTTATCTTGCAGCCATTAAGTTTCATGCAGTAGTTTGACACAGCCTCGGTTATTTTATGAGTTTTGCCCACGACGTTACGACCTCCAATTTTTATATCTAAAATATTTGGCAGCTCATAATCGTGCGTAACATTCTAAAGAACTATAAATTTATTTGATTGGTTCCTCTTTTTGTATCTGGCAGTAAGATGACTAAGCCACTCATGTGTGCTTTTTTCATTTTAGGTTAGCTTTATTGAAGGATCTCTCTCAAGCGATAACTATCCAATATACTTCGGCATATGCCTTTTGAGAGCGGCGAAAGGATGTGAGATATGAAGAGATCTAAAGGAGCGGTAAAACTAGCTTTATCGCTAATTGTAACCTTTTAAGAGTTGTTTTCCGTCCGATGTGAGGAATTTCGGCTACTTCCCACTAACTTGATCTGCATATACATCTAACTCTGTTACAGGCCTGCACTATTCCATATATTATTCAATTACATTACCGTCAATACTGATATTCTAATAGCAATAAATTAATGAAATTAATTTATCCAAATGGGTTATTGTATTTATTTACAAACATTTTTAATTATGATAATTCGTATACATTCAATATTTCGATCAATTCTTCAAAAAGGATTTTATCCCGAATATTCGATATAAATTATACCATCTTCCTCTTTGTATTGCTACCAGAAAGTTTCAATTTTTACACCAAAAGAATTGAATAGCTTTTGATTTACTATTAGAAATAAACTGAATATTTACGAGCCTGCCTTCAGTCGAGATTTTATCGAACCAGGGATAACGCCTACAACTTGATTTTTGGATAATTTTAAATCGATACAGATAGCTCCTTCCAATTTACAACTCTTATGAGGTTCGCATCGAATCAGCACCATATTGCTAAATTTAGGATCTTGCAATTTGGTTTACCTGTACTTAATCCTCAATTCCACATCGCAGTAAACTGATTTGAGCAGTTTATGTTTCAAGATATCATCATTTTATTTCTGATTGCTTATCATCAAGAGGTAAGATTATAATATAAACTGCAAACTATCTATCATTCAAATGGCATAAAACTTTCCTTAATATCTCGTCCAAAATGGTCAAGGAGTTCACATTTAAAGCGGTCAAGGAGAATGTCAGGACCGTAGTGGATACTTTCTTTTAAATCTTAGCTCGATTAATCAGTCAGTAGGCATTTCACGTTACTTTTCCATTTTCGCTCCTTCATTTCTTTAACATTCAAATCAATTTATTTTTTACGTTATTAGACTATTGAATTTTGTCTTGATGGGCCATCATGAAGGATTCCTCCAAAATCATACTCTCCATTATTATTGCTAAGAATGATAGTTTTATCAAGTCTTTTAGAAGAAGCAATTCGACCCAATAGATTCAATGAATGATTGCCAAAAAGATGGTTTTGCTTGATCAATCCTTCGCTGCTTTATTTTCGATTGGATTGAGTGGATTGAGTGAAATATTGAGGAAATGCTAAGTTGTTATTTTTTTAATCTACCACAATGCTCTGAGTAGCTTAGGTTGATGCTACTTTAGAACAATTCACTTTAGAGTTTTTCAAATTGCTCACAAGGTATACTTATTCATTAGAAACATTGCTGAGTGAAGAGTTCATACTGTGCTCAATTGAGTCTATTTTCTATATTTATTCCTTAATCTCTACCGGCTCGGGGTGAAAGTAAAATTAGAATTGATTTGACAGTTTATTCCGCATTTGCTTTTCCTATCGTGAGAGTTTCTTTAATTTAGTAGAGCATAACAAATAGGGAGTTAGAGAGGTTAGACTATTTTTTGTTGATTCTTGATGATGGGCGGGATTGTAAGTGAAGCTGATTCGAGGGCTTTTGGGGATTGTGGAAGCTGAGGGGATTGAAATATGATGGATTGAGGTCTAAATTTCTTTAAAAAGTTGTTCTGGCAGAGTATTTCTCTTTTGTTTTGATCGTAAGTCGTTTTCCATTTGGAGTCTAACTTCATTGAAAGTCGTGTTATTATACCTCACTGACGAGCTAATGTTAGTCAGGCACCTTCCTTTCATTCTTATTGCATCGGAATTGATGGTAGGACAATAACCGACATAGCCTTAATTTTGGAGAACTTTCTGAGAATGGCAGGGATAATGACTGGTAAGATGATGCTAGCGAGTGTATGTTTATCTGCAAACAGGTGAGTTAATTCGTATAAATAGATGACTTTTCATGATGATGTGCGCTCAAGTGAACTGATATATTCTAAGTTTATTTTCGATTAGAATTTAGAGGTATACGTTTTTAAATCTAAACTAGGGAGTAATTTCAAAAATATATTGAGTCATGACAAGGAATATTATTTTTATCAGAAAAATAGCACTGAAATCAAATATCTGCAGACAAGTTTATTTACTCTTTAAAAATAATAGGTCAGTAAATCACTTTAAAAGGTGATTGAAATCATCCGATCATCCTGCAACTTCTTAATTTATTTAAATAAATATTAATTAATTGGTTTTCATGTCTATTGAGATTATTAATAATTATTGTTTAATTAACTGTACGATGGAACATAACCTAAACAATAATTGATTCCACACTTTTTATCAGTCTTTCATTATCTTCTATATAATTTAAAAAGATTGCAAAGGCTCCATCTTTTATAGAATGATATCATAACAAAATTAATTTATTTTACTTGCAATAAATCAATAATAGTAATCAATACACTCTCGTAAAATGAGACATATCCAATCTAACTCTGGGCGATTTTCAGGCTCAGGGTCCATGCAGCGACCAATTACATATTGGATAATCGGAAATACGACTTGATCCCCATAGTTTGTCAATTCTTCGGGATTGTAGTACCAATATTTATGATATTATAAACTGCGATAGACTGTACTCCGAGTGGCTTCATTAAACAAATAAAAGGGAAATTTTTTATAAAAGATCTCGTATGCTACAACTCCCAACGAAAATATGTCATTTTTGTCGCTAAATTTGCCACTCGGATAATAGGTTTCTGGTGCACTATACGGCATTGAGAATCCGGGTGCATGTTCTAGTTAAATCTATCTGTACCTCTGCTGCAAATTTGTGGATGATACGACTCCCCAAAATCAATGAGCTTAATCATCATCGATTTGGATATCATAATATTATTCGGTTTAAGATCTAAATGAACAATATTGTAGAGTTTTAGGTAGCGCATAGCCTGCACCAGCATAAACAACATGTATATCTTAGAACTAACGGATAAACTCAACCTGTTAGCCAGCACGTATTAGATTAAGTTTGGCTGGAAGATGAAATCCGAGAGAAGATCATTTTTCAAGAAATTTTAATCTACCGATATGTAATACTTTGGAACGAATATAGCGTTTCCATTCTTGATCTTTTTTAAAATTTATTTTTCATGACAAATGCGATCTCTCACAACATTATGATTTTGATTTTAATGTTTGTATCGCTTGGCAGCCATGATCTTTTGCAGCATGTTATCTTTTCCGAAATGTCCCTACTTACTTGAAATAATGGGTGATGCGTTATCTCCAGAGTAAACATACCAATATTCTATTTCCGTCATATAAATATTAGTAAAGCCACCTTGATTTATGAGATGAAGATTGATTTTTTATTTATTGCGTATCTTGATATAGTTAAGGATTGAATTGTTCTCGTGAATATTTTGACACTTACTCAAACTTGGCATCTTTACTTTGTTTTTTAGACTCTAAATTTAGAAGAAGCTAAACTCTAAATCATCCTTGGATAAACATTAATTAATCACTTAGTCATTTGCTATAAATAACCTTAGTTATTTAATATCATTCCTAATAATTGGAATATACCTCATCGTCAACTTCTATTTGGACTATTTTTATCTTTGCTAAATCAATGCTAAATTACTGTTACTAAGTTCATTAGCCGAGTTTGATAAAGTCATCTATACTCCATATTTCTTTAAATATGAATGGAGGTTAGAAACATGAGTCTTTTCTGCTTTATTCAACAATTTTGGAAAAGTGCTGTTAGAATACTTCATTTATTGAATCATTAAAAATAATTCCCGATAAGTTTCAATCAGTGCTTCTGCTTGTTTGATTAAAAGCGCAATCATCTTCATAAAATCTAAGCCAGAAAATAATGTTAATACTTAATTTGGCAATGAAACCTTTAAAACTCCATTTTCTGGGCAAACACCAATTTTTATCAAGTGAATTGAAGAAGAAAGTTTTACTAATTATTTCATGAGAAGAATAATTTGATCTCTGCTGCTAAATTTGAGATAAAGGTTATTTGTATCTATAAATTAAACATTGTTTGCCCAATTGTTTCTCTATTTGTTGTATTTAATAACTTGAACAATAAAACTACTAAGGCTTACTTTATTTTCCTGTAGCATGTAATAGGACAGGCTATGATTGGTCTATTTAATAATAAAGTTGATGCCCCCACTCTTAGACATCAGCTAATTGATTTTCAATCTTGAATTTTCGATTGAATTGTTCTGTCTGTGTTTATTTATTTCTGATTTTTAATTTTATAGGAGGTGTTGTTCTTAAATTTATTTGTAAAACCCCTAATATGAGTCAATTAGATAGCTCATTCAACTATATTATTAAAATATTATAATCTTACAATATATATTCTTAAAAACTTATTTACCTTCATAGTTCTTTTAGATGTTCAAATTTCTTTGTTTTCTAATCAAGAGAAGTAAAGTTCTTGTATTGCATAATTAAGATGAAATTTGAAATATAATAATTTTAAAGAGTAAATTATTAATATTAAAATAAAGAGGAATCATTTCATATCAGCAAATATAATGATGACTTCTTTGAAAATATTATTATCCATTTCACCACATCCTCTTTATCATTGGGTTTATTATATTTTTTATGTCTGCTAACTTAAATTCTGGTTATTAAATCAAATGCTAGACAGTCATTAATTTGTGCTTACAAACTTCTAAGGGTTTTAATTTTTGTTGAACATAAACACCCTCACATTTTGAATTTTATTGCCCTGTGGCAACAGCCACTATTTATTAATGTCTCATTAATTACCATTTTTTCAGTCATTTTCTTATATTTTTCATATCTTTTACGATGTTTAACCATCCTTTAAAAATAACTACATCCTACATAATTGACTTATTTTATGCTCTTAGTAGTATTTTCATATTAATTGAAACCTTCATCATGTTCAATTTCTGTATGTGTTCCAGCTCGCCAAAGATTATTCTCAAAACATCCCACAAATATTACAAAGAAATTCAGCATAGACGTATCCAATAGCACATTTAGTCTCAGAAGATGAACAGCTGGTGTTAGAGCTCATCTATAACGATCTCTCCAGTAGACATTCACAACATCTCGTTACCTACTAAAACTTCTTGCTATTTTTTGGACTCACTGGGCTTTGGGGTGCGAAACTCTTTCGTAAATTCGATTAAGATGGTCGCAAACTTATCACTAAGTAAGAATTCTTTTACGGTCTGTGTACATAATCTTCGATTTAGCCTGTACTGCAAAAGCACCTCACTCAGCCAAAATCAGACAACTGTTCGACTTCTTTAAAGATGAATAGGATAACGGCATTCGTTACCTGGATTTCACTAAAATGGTAGTATTGTTCTCATTCAGCTCTATAACTACTCACGGGACGAACTCAAATAAATTTTGATTGAGGACAAATGCATGATTCCACAACTCAACCGTGCGATCTCCAAAAGCATATAAGAAAGCTAATCAAGTAGTCCAGAATCACTTATTACTGTACGTTCATACTTGCAACTGGAAAAGAAAAAATCAACAATTATAGAATTAAATTATGAGGATCCAAACAAATAATAAAAATCTTGTTTCAGTAAACACTATGCGTAGTTTTCAAGTTATCGCGACCCAGGCACAATCTTGTAGTTAAAATTGAATGATTTTACCTATAAAGTGAACTACTGTAGCATGATTACGCTTGTAAAAGAGTTCGCTCGTAAGATATACGCTAATTATCATATTGACATCAAGACTGGCATGTAATTACATATCTATTTAGATTCACTTATGAACAGTTCAGTAGATGGATTGACTCTCATCGGAAACTATTTTAGAGCTACTACACAAGTTTTCATATTGATATTTGGAGTTACTATGACGGGTAGCCTAATTATCTTAGCAAAGTAGAAAGAGCATTTGTAGTAAGGATAATGGAGGGATAAAACCTGCATAAGGTGTATGCAATGTTGGTGGGAGACGTGCTTATTATTACATAGAGTTTAAGAACTAAGCGCATTCCAATAAAAGTCATCTGTCTTGAGGGATTAAATTTTAAGGAAACTGTCAATGGTAGTGACTACTGTATTTAAATTTATCACCGTGAAGAGTATTATCAGAAATGTATCCTGCATTTTTAGAGCAGAGCTGAACAACAGAGGTATTTGGCCAATTTTCGATAGTATGAAGGAGATACGCTACCTGATCTATACGACGCTCACTAAATGATTGGAACAGGTAAATTCTCAATAGTTTATCGTTGTACTTCCAAATTAACAGGCAAAACCTATGCATTGAAGGACATCTGCACTTAAAAATTGACCAGCCAGGCCACTACAGCTCTCTAGAATGAAAGCGAAATTATGAAGATAATCTCACATCCACAAATAGTGAAATATCAGTAAACTATTCGAAGCAAGGCTCATATCTATATCATAGCTGAATACATCTACGGCAGAGATCTGTATGAATACGTTAAAAGACGTGGTCAACTCTCAGAATATATTAGTGCTTTTATTATTGGCAAAGTTATAGAGGCTGTTGTATATTTACACGGACTATAAATCATTCATCGAGACTTGAAACCTGAAAACATCATGGTCATGCTGAAAGTCAAAAAAGAAAGTGTGTCATCAAGTTAAAGTCTCCTTAATAGATCATAGGATGAGGAAATCATTGAGAACATTAAACTTATTGATTTTGGACTAGCCAATCATGCTTCATAACTCGAAAAAACCGATGAAAAACATGGAATTGCAGGTACTCCGAACTATATTGCTCCAGAAATAATAATCGGGCAGAAACCTTCCACAAAATCAGATATATTTTCAATTGGATCAATTCTCTATTTTTTGTAAGGATTTTATAATATAGATTAAGCGGAAAATTGGCCTTTGCATATAATAATATGGAATATACTCTTCTAAGGACAGCCAGAGGGGAGTATAACATGACAGAAGGAGTGTGGGCAACAATTAGCGAAGAGGCTAAAGATCTGATAAGTCAGCTTCTAAATTTGAATCCCGAGGATCGTATTGGTTTGTAGTAGGCTCTCAATCATCGATGGTTTTAGGTAGTAACCAGAAAACATAAAGACGGCTTCCCCGTTAAATCGCCCAAAGATGAAACAAAGAATATTGCTACTGAATTACCAAGCAAATAGTAGACAAATAGTTAATCGTCTAATAACAAGAAGGAAATATAGATGTTGCCTAGTGAAGTAGATGTGGAGAAGATAGTAAAATAATAAATAAACAACAAGCCCAAGAGGAGAACTAGAAAGAGAGTCGGATGATCATAAAGTTAACAATTGCGAGGGTCATTTGATAACAATTTAATATTCATTTAATTCTATATTAAAATACTATCCCTCTTTATAATGTTGGATCGATTGACAACTACTCATGTTCCTATATTTTAATCTGTTTAATTACGATAATAAAGGGATCTTTCCTTCTAATTAGTTGTCCTCTGTATTAATTATTGTTAATGGATAAACGGGAACAGAAACACAGTAAAATCCTGCAGAAATAGCTGGATGACTTACACCGGGTAAGTTACCCTCGAACTAGGAAGTCAATGCCATGAACCGCAAATACCAAGAAAAAAACAATTGCAACTCCGATTAAGAGGAATTCGATTTCGTGTAAACTTCAAAACATTTAGCGATAAGAAAGCACTCAAGTGGTGGGAACGCTTCGATTAAAGACACTTCAGACAGGTCCGAACACAGTAATACCTTCAAATAAGGGATATTACTACCTCAGATAGGATACTCTAATAATCGCCCAAAGAATCACTCCCTCTCGCTAGCTACGTCCAGCTGAGACTATTTAGTGAATACGATCTGTTTAGGGATCACAATTTAGTACATATACTCTTTAAAGCTAACAACCCGCGCTATAACTGTCTCGCCAGTTATTAACTTGAACAGGTCATACCTAGCTACGCATAACTTAAAAAAGACACAGAAGCCTCTTGCTCATTTCGAATTACACCTTCTTTTTCTAGTGAAGGAACAACAGATCACAGACTCAAGGAAATTAAATTGAGTTTGGCGGGGTTTAATGAAGATGAATAGGTTTGTCTTCTCGCCCAAGACTACAAGATATTGTATCACAAATACAAAGAATAGAAAGAATTAGATCGGGAAGTCCTACTCTGGTAACGCGAATTGCTAGAAGTCAACCGCATTAACGGTCACTCTTGGGATAATCTTATTTCTGCTATCAAAATGGACAGACCACCTCCCCTTGACACAATTTTATAAGTTGCAAGTATCCGGGAGTATTTAATGTGGGTAACTGTGCTAAAATACTTCTAACATGGTCATAGTGATAAAACCCTGGAAATGTTGCAGTCTCTGATTGAAAATGAGAAGTTGCTACGTCCATCAAAGAGCAAGTAAGCTGCTCCTAAGAAATTGTTTTAGACTGACTGCAAGATTTGCTTTTGCAGCTTAAATAACGATTGTAATCAGGTGTTATACTGCGATTAATGCAATACTAGCTTTCATTTAGCTTGTTATGGCCTCACTGAAATACCAAAAGAGGATAAGTATTACTGCGATTGCTGCCGATATCAAAGAAGAGAAAAGGTACGCAAAGTTATGTGCCAGCTTTGCTGTAAAACCAGCTTTCCCTTAAAACAACTTCAAGGACACTTCTATCATGTCACCTGCCTGATACTATTCAATTTAGGTACTTATATCGCGAGTCAGCCAAAATCTAAAGGGGAGCTCTTCTACTTAGACAGGGCATAACTCATCAAAAAATAGCTGAGATGGTGGCATAAAGCGAAGTAGAACAAAGTTAGTGTTCGTTCTGCTCTAAATCACCCACTTCTGAGACTGGCATTCGTATGAAGTGTTCATTTGGAGGATGTATATCAAATGCTCACCCGATTTGCGCTTATATTAACGGATGTCGATTCAACGTAAAGCGGGATTCTTTGAATTAAAAGCTGGCTGTGAACTACATCTGCAAGTACTAACTTTTCAATTTAGTATTCACGATGTCAGCAGAGATTGTGTGCAGCAAAGCTACATTCGAAGATACATGTGCAATCTGAAAGGCACTTCTACCATGACTCTTCAATAATTTAGAGTATTCTATTCTGATGAATAGAAAAAAAGGTACGTAAAATACTATTTAGGAAGTTGTTGCGTTCTGGAAAGAAAGAGAGCTAAGCCGATAAGATTATAGAAAAGACTCGTTTCCTAAAACGGATGTTGCAAAACCAAGACAATAAAATTTTGCAGAGTGGCAAGATGGAAACCGAATCACGCCGAATGTTGTAAAAGCTTTATAAGAACAAACATTGATATATTGCTAACTATACTTAAATTATTTATATTGGCTGACATCACCAAGCTATTTGTTATGATTTGTGCTATAGGAGAAAATATTTAGATAAAACTACGAGGAAGTGGGTAATTTATTCAATTATAAAATCATTTCGAATACTTTATTACTGCTATATGTTTTTAATTTTAATTTTAGTCATTTATCAACATTCATATTAATCTTAATTCAGATGATCTCCAGAATCATAACCAGAGGACTTTCGACTGCAGCCCGTCTCTGCCTCCCTTCCACAACCGCCTTGGCAGGGCCTAAGTATCATTTTGGACGTGTGAATAAGGCCAGCGAATCCACCACCAGTTTCAAAAAGACAATTGAAGATTAAATCAAGGCTGAGGAAAAGGAGCTAGTCGATCTTAAGGAAGATTAAATTAACTTTTAGAAAACAGGGTGGACTGTCTCCAAAGACAACGCTCTCGTTGAACTCTTCAAAAAAATCGGTAACTATGAAGTTAGACTTCTTTCCCAAATCAAATCCCCCTCTGCACCATAAGAATCTGAAGAAAAAGCCCCCAACCAGGAGGGATAGTAAGATGTAGATGATAACGAAATGAACGAGGTTACCATTCTAGTCAACAGATTTGGAAGTTAAAAAACTATGGTGATTAGCGCATTAGTGAGTCAAGGTTTTGAGATTAGCAGCATTAACTTCGCAGAAACACCCGCAAAAGCCAAGCAAAGCCGATTTGATATTTTTGGCTCGAACCAGTATACCGGTCCTGACGTGGATACTCTGTCTGATGAACTCTTCACCAGTATTAACTCTTTCCTGTAAGATGAATTAGGTGTGCAGGGGCAATTGCTACACGATTTTGTATCTTACTGCGTGAGCTGCGAACAAACCTTCTATATTGAGTGGCTCAAGAATGTTCGTGATATGTTCTGATTTGATTTGATAGTAGCATATACTTATTAAGGTTAGAATAGGAAATAGGAATACCTATCATCATTGACCTACACCCATTTGGGGTAATAAGGAACCGAGATTGGTCTTGGAGTCGCCTGTAAATTGATTGATTTTGATTTCTTTGACATTGAGTTTCGTATAGACTCGTTCTGTGCTGTCGATCTGATACTTGCGCAGGGTAATTGGAGTCTGCTCCTTGTCAAGTGACAATCTCTTCAAGGCATACTCCAACTCGAATTCAGTTTTTAATCTTGTAGCCTACTGATCATTTTTAATTCTCTCCTGTTCCTGCAGCAGATCATTTTTCATTTTTTCAATTTGGAATAAGGCCTATCTTTCAATTCTCTTGATCTATAGTTCATTCTTTTGATTGTCGTAGTTTGATTGCTGCTGATCTCTTTTTATTCGTTAATTGTTTCTAGTGGTTTGCTTACGGGTTTCATTCACTTCATTTGTTTAGGCCACTTTCAAATCAGATTGCTGTCTCACTTCGTCTATTTTTTGTTGATTAGACATTTCAATCTACTGAGCTTTCAACTGAGTTGCCTGACGAAACTCAGCCTGGAGATCCTTAAATAATTTAGGAGAAGAAATTGTCACTTCAGTTATCTCAACTGTTTACAACCAAATACCCCATCCCTTAAATTGATCCTTAAGGTCGTTTTTCATGTGATCTCGTAAGTGGTTTCTGTTTTTCATTACCTCATCGAGAGAAGAGTTCGCAATGAGGTTTCTTAAGGCACTTTCACACATTGCCTGCACGTTCGCGTTTGCATTTCCGCCTTCCATGTACTTATAGCAACGGAAAGGGCCTTCTTCATCTCTGAAGACAGACCAAAAGGCAAAACCTGTTATTTCTACTCCTTGCATCTCTTTAGTCACATTATTGGCTTTAAATTGGACTTGTTCCACTTTGGATGCAAACTTAACATAACTGTCAGTCAAACCAATAAATGTCTTTAAGCCCACTCCAGATTGAACAAGTTTTCCGTCTCTGATCACTAGCAACCACTCATTGGGTAGAGATTCAATCCATCGATTTTTCATCAGCAGACCAAAACTTGCTCCAGCAACAAGGAGGCCAGAAATGCCCCAGACGTATCTGGGAGGACTTAAAAAGATAGTGGAGAGGAGACTGCCTGCAAATCCATAGACTGCTAAAAATTTATCCTACAGGTTGAGGTTAATCGGCATAAGATATGTCAAATTATTACTATAAAAATGAAACAGAATTAAGATATGTCATAAGTCTATGGACGTTAATCCAAAAATAATAATACAACAAACTTAAAATTTATTAATTGAGGCGAGCATATTTTATTTATCTTTACAATTGAGTATAAATATTCATCATTATTAGTATTATTGAAACAGTATAATTTGGGACTTTATCTTAGAGATTAATTATCAAAATTATAAATCAATTTTATATTGCACTCAATCTCATGAACTCAGACTCAACTGCACACAGGTCGCCTTGGAAATAGAGAGTCTTCCTGGGAATATTAGCTGGCTTTGTTTTATTTTCAGCATTAACAGTGCTCTTCAGAGATCTGCGCACCACCACCATTTGTTCGGAAGATATATGCAGTATGATGAGAGGTTACACTAATCCATGCTACCAAGACAACTTTCAACTTTTTTGCTGTTCAAGCTCCACGAATTCGTGTTCCTCGACATTATGCAAACCTGGCCAAAATAATATTCACTTCTATAGTTGCTTTGGCTACATCATTCTTTTCTGGATTTGTTTTGCCTTATCCTGCGTCAGTCTATACGCCATTCTAATCTACTTAACAAAATTCTATAATGTCCTGAGCAAAGAAAATTTATTGCAAATATCCTGAGCCCCTTGGCCTGATGATCTATAGTTCAAGCAAGATTGATGATTGATATGAGCTATAGATATATTAATTTTATTGATGAATAATTGTTCATATTAATTAAGATATTATGAAAGCATCATCCGTCTTTGTCAACAAACTCTTTGTAGTTTTCATCTTCGTGGTTGTTACCTTTTTCATTATTGGTCATATCCTCAAAATTATCATTTAGGACAATTTAAGTCATAGTCGGTGTGCTGAATACATTTGCTCAATTTACCCCATCCCTGGAACTGGAGGAGATAGCATTCCTTGCTATAACAACGACACCATATATTGCTGTGGAAATAAAGGAACTTCCAGCTGCGGATCAAGTATCGACTGCGTTTCGACAAATCTGGATAATTTTGGATATACAATGTGCACCCCCTACAAGGCTGCCTATTATGGCTTTTTTTCTGTGGGCACACTTGGACTCTTCGCTTGCTTCTATCTGGTTTATAAAAGCAACACAGATTCTCAAGGAGGACTTGCTGCAAAGAGTAACTTTCAACCTATAGTTCAATGATGATTCATCTATAAATAGACCACTTATTAATAATCTACTTAATAATAGGTATTTTTATGATTTCAGCTCACCTTAAAATATAAATAAAGGACAACTTTACAATACTATAACATAGTTATCCGTATTATCCCTTTTAATCAATAAAATAAATATGGAAAATTATAGTTTATCCTAAAAAAATTGTGATGCTGAGTATATTGAATATATTTATGATTCCTAAGATCATGAGGTTCTTCTTTTTTATGGTAAGAGTATATCCTTTTAATGGTTATTAATTTCTCCCAAATCTCCCAAAAAGATATTGCTTTTATAAATATTTTTCATTTCTTTTGCTTGTGAATTTTCCGGTTTAAATTCATCATGAAGACGCGAATCAGGATGATAATTATCTGAATCTTTCAAGACTCTACTGCTAGTAAAGTTAAAATTTTTGCCATCTGCTGCCCGATACGGATCCATTAATGCCTCTTTAAGATGGATAGGATTGACAGTATTTCTGCATTCATTATAAAATAGATTATTGATGGCAATTGAATTTTGATTCCCAAAGATATTATTGGCTTTATTATTCCCTTTATAAACATTGTTTTGAATTATATTCAAAAATTAATTCCCTATTTACATTTTTAGTTCCTCAGGAAGCTCTGTTATCTCTATCTTTTTTTTATACAAAAATTGTTTGTATTCGTAAACTGCTTTTTCAGCTGTTGTAGGATTTAATCGGTCGTATTCAGAAGAAAAATAAACACGACGGTCCATATAATTCTTTTTTTTCTGAAAATGATCGATATTGTCGACAAAAATTCCATAAGGGAAGAAAAAGACGATAATTGCAATGCCAGCAGCAATGAGATTGGGAACCAGTGAATTTCTAAAGCTCGTATCTGGAAGAAAAGCAGACCAAGTTAAACTGCCAAGAGCATAGAAGGCCGCACCAAGATATAACATTTGATATACAGTAAAACTCACAATATCTGTTCCTGGGACAGGTCTTTGGCTTTTATTAAAAAGTGCATATTTTTGTATCCAATACATGAGAAATAGTCCAAGTAAGGCAAAAAAGGGAATGATTGGCTGTAAAGACACAAAGAAGCATACAAACAGGAATAAGCTAACTGGATATATGTATTCATAACCTAATTAAAATTACATTTTTTATGAGTATCGATTGAGCTCATATTGATTAATCCATAATTTATGACCTGTATATATATATATTTACTTGGCTAGTTATAATAGTAGGCTTGAAGTTGCACGAAGATATGATAGGGATCAATAAGACGGACAAGAGGTGGCAAAAACGAATTTGTGAGTGCAAGAATAAAAATATCCTCCGTAAGTCCACTTTCTCCATAAATATCGCCTTTAATATAATAATTGACCATAAAAGGGATAAAGATCGAGTTTATTAATTGCGCGATAATTGACTTAACAGCGAGGCTGATTTGAAAATTGTTCATTGTGTACGGTCTTTCAAGAGTTGTGCTGAATTGAATAACCTCTAAATTAAATAACTGTTACTGATTATAAGTAGATTGATAAAGGATATGACGAGTGAGATCAGGAAAGAAATGTATTGTTTAGAAGAATTGCTTTGTTGTACTGTTGAGAGAGCATACACAATAACGAATGAAATTCCCAGAATAACAAATGTTATCACAAAAGTGAATAATTTTCTTAAAAAGCTCTAACAGTTACTTATTCCTATATTTCCCCAAGTTATATCTTAAGGTTCAGGAGCAGGCTCAATAATTATCCTTCTGAACTCATACCCATCTTTTTTTATTGAAAACCTGTTTGATTAATCAACGCAGGGAAAGATCCGTTTTATACGATTGATAATATCACCAGTGTTATTTTCAAGAAAGAAATTTCGTTGTTATATGGTTTAGAATGTTATAAAAACTGTAGTCTTCGATGATTACGATTTTTATTGTAATTTTGATCTAATTTTAGCTACAATTTCGTTATATTTTTTGTCTTTCTTTATTACATTATTCTTAAATTGTTCATATCTTTTTTTTCTGTATTAAAATGTCGAAGAAAAGTCCTCAAATTCTTGTCTCTCCTTAATCCACTCAACTAACTCCTATTTTAATTCATTGCTTTCCTTATGGATAGCAATAAATTATTCATCCTTAAATTAATCTTCGTTAAAGTAGAATGGTTTACCCTCGTTATACTTCTCGATCTTAAAATGTCTAAAGGGAACCTACATGATGTCTCTGATTCTTTCATAGTATTCATTGAACTGAGCTTGAACTTGCTCAAATGTTAAACCGTATGGCATTTTTTATATCACAATACTGTAATCAGATACACTTGTAGATTCATTCAGGTTAATTTACGTTTTTTTTACTTATTTTTTTAGGAAAACAAAAAGAATACCCCAGATGACTATCATACTAACACCTAACCATGATGATGCTAAATAAAAGTCTTGAGCTTTCTGGTTATCTGACGCTTGATTGCTACTTTTCGAGCCTAAAGAAATAACCAAATAATTTGAATTATTAACTCCTTGAGCTATTGACACATTGGTTGCAAGTGAAAACACAGAGTAAATGAGTACCATAACAATAAGTAACAGTGCAATATTTATAATTGTCTTAAAGAAAACGACAGTAGAAGATCCCAAATGATTTACATCATTTAGATTATTCTTACAGAAGCCAAGTTCTTCCTTTTGAACGTAGAACCCGCAGCATCCACATATCTATGTTATTCAATAGAAACTTATTGTTAAACGCGAATCATTGTTTCTCGAACATTTCGTTGAGAAACTTGCTTTTTGAGATCGAGCTCACCTAGTTTGTTAGCCTATCTGTGGGATTTTGCCAGTTGTGAGTTTGGATATGTGAGATATCGATTCAATATATCAGCAATTTAGTGTTTATCTCTGGAGTTCGCAACTTTGAGTTTAAGTTCCTTTATCTGGCCATCGATAAAATCACTGACGCTCTTATTAATTGGGATTATTGCAGGATCATAATCAAGATTTTAATTTGAATGCATGGAGTTAAATAAGTATTATACTTTTACGTTTGACTTCAAGCTCTTTAAAATCAAGTTTATCGATAAGTATATAAAATTAGCAAAAACAGTAAATATGGCACTGATTTTGTTAGCAGACAAATATCATACATTCAGCATTTAATATGTTCCTATTTATATCATCATTCATCAATGCATGCGTTTTGATCTTTGGGTTAATTTTATTTAATTTTTAGAGTGCTCATCGAAAGTAATATCAACGAAAATATTTTATGCCTCAATTTTATCCTTTTTCATTGATTTATATGATCATTCACGAATAATCTATTTTATTATTCAAATTTCAATATTAATATTATCATTTATCGCCTTTTAAGAGCCAATATTATTTCAATCCAAATTTTACTATTTGATGCCATTCTCTACTTTAACAATATTCTCGAGCGAATATTTATATTCATTAATCCTAACAAGTTGAAACCATTTCACGCAATGTTAAAACCATTTCCAGAAACAGTAACTGAAACTAAATAGAATTCTACCAGTTAAAAACAATAATTAAATGTGCCACTTGAAGTGCAAGCTTCAGAAGCACCCAGCATAATTAAGATCAAAGCAGTGCTCTTGTCAGATGAATAACAAAATTAACAGATATAAGGAACAATAGAAACTCAAAATATCTCAACAGCATTAGATAATAACGAAGAAACTTCAAGATCATTACCAGTACAGGATGAGACAATCATTTCCAAAAGTAATTAATAGGAAGTAGGAGTGGATGAATCGTAAAATAATTAGCTAGGCTATGCCGATCTCACTACCAAATTACAATCCGCTCTCAATAAAATCTCGAGTTAAAAAAAAGGGCAACCAAAAACTAAAGAAGCTAATCAGGATTTCATTGATCGTTTTTAAAAATGTTCAACTAAAAAAAAGCAGGACATGAAGCAGAAAAAATAAGAGATTGAAATGTATAAGTACATCTTTCTTAATACAGGACTAAATAAGTTAAATAAAAACCGACCATTGATAAACGTTCAGACAAGATGATGAAATAAATTGGGTATGAACCCATATACACGCGATTTTAAAAGATAGTGGAAACAAGAAAAAAGAAGGTTGAGTAACTTGAGGAGACAAAAAGAAAAAAAGATGAATAGGATGAAGCTTTATTCATTGAAGAATACAACAAACACATGAAGAAACCAGAAACGAGACGAACCTACGATTAATATTACAATGAGATGCAGAGATGGAAATAAAAAACCTAAATTGAAAATAAACAAAAATTAGAATTGAAAAAATCTAAATAGATGGAGGGTCTCACCTTCAAACCCATCATTAACTCTAAAAGTTAAAAAATGATATCGAATAAGCAAAGATTGCCCATTGATCAACGCGGACTTCCAAAGAAAAAGACTCCATCAACAGATTTCACTTTTTCTCCTAAGATTAACACGAAGAAAAGTACTAAAGTACCATGATATAATTTATATGCTAATTTATAGTCGCTAATAAAATTTTATCTATAATCAAAGGTTGATATGAGCAGAATCATCAATAGAAAGGTCAACAGAGAACCCATGCGATCTCCTAGCCCTGACACTGCTAATAAAAACATCATAGCAAGTACGACAAATCCTCTTAACGATGCTTAAACTAAAAGACGATTAAGTAATTCTTCACATTTATCTCAAAGAAATGTGTTTGCCAGTCCGTAATAACTCCTGCAATCTTTACAAGAGTCTTAGGACAAATATAACCTCCTATATAGGCAATATCATATTCTTCTTGACGAGAACGCAAATCTAAAGAATCAAATATATTCTCTTAAACCAGACAATAAAAAACAGCCTGAGCCTCTTTATGGTAGAAGTGGAGTGGGTAATTAAGGAGGAGATATAAAACTGATACGTGAATATGAAAGGAGAATAGGTGAAATGCTGGATTAAATCCGAAGGATTCAATAAAAATTGAAGTCCGTTATTTCCATAAAAGATGAACTTTAAAAATAAAACGAAGAGTTGAAAAAAAGAAGTGGACAGAGTATTGATAAATTCGGTAAAAGTATCCATCCGAATCTAAATATGGATAGAAATTATTACGGAAAACAACATGAAAAAATGGAGAATGAATTGTCCGGAGAAGTGAATCGTTTGAAGTTATAATTTTAGAAGAGAATTGAAGCAATCTTAAATTAACTGTCCAATAGAACCTATCAGATTTAAAAAAATCAAAATTAAATTAAATCAATCCTTCAGAATAAACAGTTTATCAGTCCTAATATACAAATGTAATCCAAATCTCCATATCTATCGTCAACTGGCTAGAGGAATCTGACGCCTAATATCAGGTAATTCTAAGGGAAAGCATTTAATCCCTACCCATTATAAACATAAGAATTAAATCGCAAAATTGAGAATCAAGGCACCAAAATAAACAATTATGAAAGATAAATCGATTCATTAAAAAGATCACTCGAGCAAGATAGAAATTCAAAATATTAGTGTTAAAATTGTAAAAGACTAGAGAGGAAAATACTTGATCTGGAATCTACCTTAAGATTTAAGGATTCAACTATTTCAAACTTATAGAAATAGGTTTAATATTACAAAAATTAATTCTAAAAGAGAAATGCAGCTTTCAACAGATACTTAACCGAGTATCTAACTTCTCTAGCTGGCATAAAAAGTACTTTAAGTAATTAGTAGATCAGCCAATATATAAATACTACTGAAATTACATTGAATGACATCGAGGGTTTAAATTAAAAAATGGAATATATGCAGGAGTAAAACAACAAAATTTTGAATGAGTTGAGGGATAAATAAGTTGAGCAGCGAATTGAAATACTGAAATTGAAGAAAGAAAATTAAATTTATCAAACAACCATACGAGAACACGTCTAATAAATAGAACAACTGAGATTGATGATGACCAATTTATCCAAAACCAACAAAAATGAAAAACCAGCTGAACGTCATTACAGACGGTAAACGACTGAAAGCAGTAAATTTAGATAATATCTTCATGTGGCAATAACCAAAATATAAAGTCTATAACAATCTGTAAGCGTTATTCTTAATATAGATATCAAAAACCCTCAAGTGATCTTCAATATATAATCCTATCTGTCTTTACTGAGCGGATATTGTTTCCTCTTTTTTATTTTATTGTTGTACTAATTAATTTCATCTACACTTAATTGTTAGAATTTATAGCTCAGCTCACTTGAAAGATATATTTATATTAGTTTCTGCTCATGAAATCTTATTACCCTCTCAAGAGATCAGAACCCACTGATTTAGTAGAGCCTGTCATCAAATATCTATAAACTGTGGAGTCGCAAGAGAAGGCCTTTGCCTTTAGATAAGTTATGGCTAAGATTACACAAGTGAGAAACAAAGTTACATGCCTCAGTTATGATGAGCCTACCCTTGAGCTTGTTAATAAGTACATTCCCGCTGTAGAGTTATATGTAAAATTTGCTCTACTCCTGAGCAAGCATCTAAATTGGAACAAAGACTTTGGTCAAATCGTGGATGACATAAAAATAGTTTGGTATGACTCCTTCAATCCACAACTTAAGTTTATGAAAAACGATATCCATTTTGATATCTTTTGTTGCTTCTATAACCTCGGAATCATGTATTTTTACAAAGCAGTTCTCTTGTCAACTGAGGAACTCAATAATGCCAGAAAAGATTCTATGAAGTGTGCCATGAATGCCTATTATCTCTTCAATCGAATGAGAACATACTATTATTCTGGATTTGTCAATACTGGCTTCAGTGATACTGACTATTCCCATCTTGAGCTGCTGGAATCACTTGCTCAAGGCGTGTTCTATAAGAATCTGTTCAATATTTGTAAATAAGATTAATACAAACGAGGAATTAACAATGTTGCTGCTATAGCAGGGTTGGCTCAAAAGAATTTCTATCATGGTTATGAAATTGCTGCGGCCTATTTTATGAAGAGTTCAAATATAAAGGCAACGGTAAAGACGGAAATTCTCTCCTATTCCTATGTCTAATCATTGTATCATGATCTCATGTTTAACTCAAGGATGGCAAAATATTTTGAAGAAGAAATGGACAATAGCAAAGATAACATCATTTATCTCATCGCCTACCAAAGAAAAGCCTTAAGACTATTGGATCTTGGTTTGAACAACCCCAGCGTTGTTCCGTTGCTCAACAGTAGACCTGATGAAAAGAAGGAATTGCTGAACATTAAACCTCAAATTGAAAATTCCTTGAAAACAAATATTAAGCGAAATCAAGACATATACAAAAGACAAGGTACATATATATTAACTCAAGAAATTAAATAATAGCAAATTCCACCTCCCAAAGATCTTGCAGTCACATATATCATTAAACTTAAGGAGCCCGACACTCTGTAGCTTTCCTATGAGGGATCAGTTAATGCCCCCTTTGCAGGATTAATTGACAATGAAAGTAAAGGATTGATGAATGACCTCAAAACTTTCGCCAGCAATCGCATGGCAGGTTTATAATCAGCTTATACCAAAATTTCCAAGAATGTATAAACCATCTACAACGATAACTATGTTAATTTCTATGCCAATTTGGAGAATAACTCTAAAAACAGTAAATTTAAAATTACATAGAGGGTGTTCCTGAAGTTTTAAAACAAAAAATATCGCAAATTCAAATGAATGGTGGAAAGCAAAAATTGGATATGGAGGTTAAAATTTTGAAGAAAAATTATGAGCAGGCCAACCAAAGGCTGAAAGAGTTTAAAATGATGTTGACTGAGGAGTAGTCTTTCGATAATGGAAAGAGAAACCAATATGGAGGTAAATGGAGAAGACAGCCGAGCAACCAAATCAATAGAAGCTACTTCAATTAAATCGATGGTATGTTTCATATTAGTTAGTCTATTACAATAAATCAGAAGCTGCCAATGCAGTGAATCAGAAGATCATCGATAAGTATAATGGTCTACAAAAGTATATCAATGTGGTTGACTAAAACGATCAAACAATTATGGCTGTTTTACCCAAGGTAGAAACTACTAAATTCATCGAAGATAATAAAGCAAGTTTTGACACTTTAAAGAAGGGACTGGAGTCAGTAAAGCAGAGGAAAGATGGTCTTGACTCAATTGTCGATTAAATTAAAAAGTTTTATTAAAAGATGGATTTCAGTTAAATTGCCA
>Ga0302191_10000341_pt1 | contig 29245 bp, 27 predicted proteins | sample II_Bog_E3_1_FD_198775 | JGI IMG/M metagenome (GOLD analysis project Ga0302191, IMG submission 198775) | Peat permafrost microbial communities from Stordalen Mire near Abisko, Sweden - II_Bog_E3_1 | ecosystem: Environmental > Terrestrial > Soil > Wetlands > Peat | place: Sweden: Abisko...
ATAAGAAAACCCAACCTATGAAACGTTTATTGCTTTTGATCGTATGCGCCGCCGGAATACTGCTTGATGCATCGGCACAATCCAAATTTTTAAAAAGTAAAGACGCCTACCTGGGCCAAAAACCGCCCGGCGACAAGCCGGAGGTATTTGCCGAACAAATACTCATGAAAAAGGATACTTTTCCAATAGGCCGGGTTGCGATCTCGCAGGATGGGAAGGAGTTTTATTACGGCAGCAGTAACAAATGGAATACTATCGATCCTAACAGGATCAGGTACCTGAAATTTGAGAATGGGCATTGGAACGGCCCTTTCGTTCTGAATGCCTATTACAATACGCCCACTTTTTCGGTTGACGGCAATACCTTGTATTTTGAGGGCGGCAGGCCGGTTCGCGGGCGCTTTATTGTATCGCAATCCACCCGCCAACCCGGCGGAGGCTGGACCAGCCCCGCTGTTTATATCGCGGCGCGCTATTCGCTGTACAATTTTATGCCGACCGCCAGCGGCACCTGTTATGCCGGCAGCAAAGTACACGAAGATACCAGCCGGCATGATATGGATATCTGCGCGCTTAAAATGTCGCCGGGCGACACTACGATCCGGAGCCTGGGCGAGCCGATCAATACCACGGGATTTGACGGTGATTTTTTTGTGGCAGAAGACGAATCGTATATGATCGTAAGCACCAAAGAAACTAAGGATTTTGAAAGCGAGTTGTGGATCAGTTTTCACAAACCCGATGGCAATTGGACGCCTATGTTAAGCCTCGGCCATGAAATTAATAATGGCCTGGCCCACCGCTTTGGCCAATACGTGTCGCCCGATGGCAAATACCTGTTTTACACATTTGCCCATAGCCCGCAGGATTGCCGCATCGTTTGGGTCCGTTTCGACCGCTTGCTGGTCAAATTGAAAAAAGAAGCCCTGGGGTCGTAAGATCCGGATAAGTTGTTTTGTCGTTGTTTTTCCCTTGCCAGAAAAGAACTTTTTTATGGAATGAAAATATCTTTCGGCTAACTTAGGATTTGGGTTAAACGCTTCGAATCTTCGATCAAGTGGTTCGGGTTTTAGTCCTGTCGGAGCTACTCTGCCTTAAAGAAGTATAATATGGTAAAAAAATGATTGGATAAACATCCCGCCGTCTTTTTCAAAAACGCGGATTATATGCAACTAGGCAAGCTAAAAGCTCAATATCCTCTAAAAAATGATGTGAAATTGGTAACTTTTGGAGTACTTTTGAATCGAACATGAAGCCTGGTCCGCAAAAATGGATTGGGCTTTGTTGTTTTAAAACCTTCCTTGCTTTTCATCCATAACATCAAATGCTTCCCAAACCAAATCCCCTTCAAAACCTCGCCCAATGGCATATTGCTGCAGCTTGTAACGGCGCTTTAAAGGATTCTTTTCGGCCAGCGTAGCTGCTTTTTTGGCGAGGACATGCTGCAGCGTTTGGATATAGTCGTCATCGGAAATGGTTTGTAGCGCTTTGCGGATGAGGCCGTCGGGCACCCGTTTCAGCTTAAGGCCCTGTTTTATTTTTATCCTACCCCACCCTTTTTGGTTAAACTTTCCCTGTACATAGGCCTTGGCAAAACGCTCCTCGTTTAAATAGTTGTTTTCGATGAGGCGGCTGATGATGTCTTCCACCTCTGCAGGCTTCAATTCCCATTCGTACAGCTTGTCTCTTACCTCCTGCTGCGAACGTTCCTGGTAAGCACAATAATGTTCGGCTTTGGCGTATGCGGCTGGTTGGTCGGGTATTTTTTTACTTCTTGGCGCATCCATCAAACCAAAGTTGTTAAAATTTTCTTCTATTGACGGAAAATATAAGCAAATTCGTGCCATGCCGGTTAATCCATACACAACATCAACCATAAAAGATATTTTACAGGCAGAAGGTGAACTGGTTAAAGACTATACCATCAGCACCCTGCTTACCGACAGCAGGCGCATTAACAATGCTGCTGAAGGTCTGTTTTTTGCCTTGAGCGGCAGGCGCAACGGGCACGAATTTATTGCCGAGGCCTTTGCCGCCGGCGTGCGCAATTTTGTGGTACGGCAGGGACCCGAAATAAAAGTGCCGGGCGCCAATTTCCTGATCGTGCCGGATGTGCTGGCGGCGCTGCAAGCCCTTGCCGCATATCACCGCGCGCAATTTGAGCTCGAGGTGATCGGCATTACGGGCAGCAACGGCAAAACCATTGTAAAAGAATGGCTGTACCAGCTGCTATGCGCCGATAAGAATATTGTGCGTAACCCGAAGAGTTATAATTCGCAGATCGGGGTGGCTTTGTCGGTATGGAAGATCAATGCCAAAAATGACCTGGGCATTTTTGAAGCCGGCATTTCCACCACAAGCGAAATGGCCCGGCTGGAAAAGATGATTGCACCGTCCATCGGAGTTTTAACGCACATCGGCACCGCGCATGACGAAGGTTTTGAAAGCCGCGACCAAAAAATCAGGGAAAAGCTGCTGCTGTTTAAGCATTGCCGGCTGCTGGTGCACAATTACGAATTGCTGCTGGATTTTAAGGGCGACATCCCTGCAAAAAAGTGTTTTACCTGGAGCACCAAATTCAAACAGGCCGATCTTTATGTATTCAGCGGCACTACCATATCAGGCAATTTTTACCTGCGGGGCAAATTCCGGGGCAAGGAAATTGAATGCCTCATCCCGATTAAAGATGAAGCCTCTGTTGAAAATGCCACCGTTTGCTGGGCAACCATGCTCGCCATGGGCTACAACCCTGCTGAAGCCGACAAGCGGCTGGAACACCTGGCGCCCGTAAGCATGCGGCTGGAGCTGAAGACCGGGATAAATGATTGCTCGGTGATCGACGACTCATACAATTCGGACGTGCAATCGCTGGAGATTGCCCTAAATTTCCTGGCCCAGCAAAACCAGCACCCCAAAAAGACGCTGATCCTGTCGGATATTTTTCAAACCGGTTTACAGGCAGATGTGCTGTACTGCCAGGTTGCTGAAATGCTGAAATCAAAAAATGTGGACAAACTGGTTGGCGTGGGCGAAGCTTTAACCAAATACCAGGATGAATTTGAGGTGCCCGAAAAACATTTTTATCCCGATACCCCCGCCATGCTGCAGCACCTGCGGTCGCTCAATTTTAGGGATGAAACGATATTGATCAAGGGTTCCAGGAAGTTTGAGTTTGAAAGCATCAGCCGGGCGCTGGTGCAAAAGGCGCATGAAACGGTAATGGAGATCAACCTGAACGCATTGCTGGGTAACCTGAATTTTTACCGCAGCAAGCTGAAACCTGGGGTAAAGGTAATGGCCATGGTAAAGGCATTCTCGTACGGCAGCGGCACGTTCGAAGTGGCCAATATGCTGCAATACAACAAGGTGGATTACCTGGCAGTCGCCTATATCGATGAAGGAGTATCGCTGCGGAATACGGGCGTGACGCTGCCCATTATGGTGTTAAATCCTGAAACTTCCGCCTTCGATAAGCTGACCGAGTATAATCTCGAGCCGGTGATCTACAGCTTTGGCTTGTTCGACGATTACATCCGCTACGCGCAGCAGCAAAATGTGTTGAATTACCCTATTCACATCAAGATAGATACCGGCATGCACCGCCTGGGTTTCGAGAATTTTGAAGTGGAAACCCTTTGCGACTTGCTGGAAGAAAACCGGTATGTGAATGTACGGTCGGTGTTTTCGCACCTGGCGGCCAGCGAAGCCGCAGAACATGATGACTTTACAAAAACCCAGGTAAAAAACTTTGAAAAAGCTTTTAAGCAGATTGAAAAAACGCTGGGTTATAAAGTGATCAAGCACCTGTGCAATTCGTCAGGCATCACCCGCTGGCCCAATGCGCAATATGACATGGTGCGGCTGGGTATTGGCTTATATGGGATCGATACCGCCATTCCTGTAACGGAAAACGGTTTGCAGCCAATCGCCAGCTTAAAAACCAGCGTATCGCAGGTTAAAAAAATATTGGCCGGCCAAACCATTAGCTACGATCGCAGCGGCAGCCTGGCAAAAGATGGCAAAATAGCCACGGTGCGTATCGGCTATGCCGATGGTTACCTTCGTGCATTCGGTAACGGCGTTGGCAAGATGCTGGTACGGGGCATGCTTGTGCCGACAGTGGGCAATATCACAATGGACATGGCCATGCTGGACGTGAGCGCCATACCTGATGTGCGGGAAGGCGATGACGTGATCATTTTTAACGGCGAGCAGCGCGTGGAAGACCTGGCGGACCAAATAGGAACCATACCGTATGAAATTTTAACCAATATCTCGCAAAGGGTAAAAAGAGTGTATTTTTACGAGTAGTAATTAATTTTACCATGAAGAAGCTATTCAAGGCCCTTTTAAACTATTTTATCAAGGGCCTTTTAATCGTAGTACCGCTGGGGGCGGCATTCCTTTTAATTTTCTGGGCCGTACGGGGCATTGATAATGCACTCAATTTAAGCGGCGTATTTTTGAGCGATACCAAAACCGGCAAACCGCTTTACATACCCGGCCTGGGTATTGCCAATGTAGTTGTGCTTATTCTGATCGCAGGTATCCTGGTGACTAACGTAGTTACCGAACCTATAAAACGCTGGTTTAACCGCTGGCTAAATCGTTTGCCGGTATTCAAATTTCTGTACTCATCTATAAAAGACCTTACAGAGGCCTTTGTTGGGGACGAAAAGAAGTTTAACGAACCGGTTATAGTTGATGTAAACGAATTTGGTTTAAAAAAAATCGGTTTTTTAGTTCAAAAGGACCTCGCCGCGCTTAACCTGCCAGGAGACGTGGCGGTATATTTCCCTTTCTCCTACTCCTTTGCCGGGCAGGTGGTGATCATCTCGTCCGACAAGGTAAAACCGATTGATAAAAGCGCGGCCGATATGATGAAGTTTGTGATCTCGGGCGGCGTAAGCGGGATATAACCGGTTAAGGCGTAAGCAAGCCGATAATATTACCGTCAGGATCGGTAAACCAGGCAAATTGTTTTCCATCGGGCAAGGGGACCGGGCCGACAATTTTCTTTCCGCCTGCTTCTGTTATTTTTGACAGATAGGCATTGATATCATCAACCTCTATATAAAATGTGACGTAATGGGTAGGTTCATGGCCCAGGTTGGTAATATGTCCCTGTACGCCTTTGTCCGAATGGGTATCCAGGAATGATGCCATTGGCGAAACCTGCCCGCTCCAGCCGAAGATGGAGGTGTAAAACTTGTTTGTTCTTTCGGTGTTTGTGCAGCCTATTTCGAAACGGATAACAGGACAGCCGGTTTTTGCATTTGTGCTCATGTGTTTATGCTATGACGGGTTTATTTGATCTGCGTTGCAATAACAGCGCGCATATTAACGAAACGATTGCGCCGCATGCTGCTATGAACAAAGTAATAAACGTGAAATTGTACAGCGGCTTGTTATCCATTGCCAGCTCCTGCTTCATCTCATTCATTTTGGCCGCAAACTCCGTAGTTGACATTGTTTTTCTGTATTCATCCAGTTCCCTTAAATAAATGTTGCTGTAAAAGTGGGGGTCGATCAGCGTCACATAGATCGTCTCTATCAGTGCATAAAAAAGCGACGGCATAATAGTGATGAGCAAGCCGATCTTTAATGCGCCCAGAAAAGTAATGGCACCTTTGTTAACAAAATCGCGGTAATACCGAACTCCGAAATAAATAAAGATAAGGGGGCATAAAATAGCGGCCCATCCCAAATTGCCCTGTGCGGCAATGCCGAGGTGGCTAACCGACAGGATAAGCCAGCATGCCACAAATGATAATAGTTCGGCCAGTGCTGAATAAATACCGAAACGTAAAATTGCCTTTTTCATAACTTATTGATTTTTAGTCAAAAGTAATGGTAGTTTCGAAATTCGGGCTTATCCGAAAGTAGTAAATGGTCTTGTTTCTTAAAATTACAACTTTAGTAGTATTAAAAAAACTGGGTAGAGCGGCGATCCATCGCGTCTTTAGGAAATGATAGAAAGCTCCAATGCTTTTTTTATCGCTTCGGTCCTCCGTTCTACCTGGAGTTTCAGGAAGATATTCGAGATGTGTTTCTTAACGGTATTTTCGGAAACGAAAAGCTTATCAGCTATTTGTTGGTTAGACAGGCCTTCGTGCATTAACAGAAGGATTTCAGCCTCCCGTTTGCTGATGCCCGACCTCAGCAAGTGCTGCGGGTTTATCTCAGACGGCTTTTGTTGGGTAACAATTTGCGTTTTTACAAATAGCTTGCGGCTCAGCAAAATACCAATCAACAGAAAAAGAATGCTGAAACCGGCTATCCAGAGATCGTCATTGGCGGCGTTGTAAAGATGATAGAGGGCCGCTATTTTAAATAATATAAGCAGCGCTGTAATCAGCAGGCCAAAACCAATAACCACCTGTTTCATATCACAAGTTTACAAAATTCAACTGCGCTTAAACACGCGGATTGAAATAAAAGTGCTAACCAGCATCAGGATGGCAGCAAGCAAATAAGGCGCCCCGGGGAAATAAACAGAAGATGCTTTTTTTGTAAAAAAGAAGAATACGTAACCAAACAATAGTGGGCCAATAATGAGGCTTATGCTATTTAGAATGGCAAAAGCCCCTTGCAGCTCGCCTTGTTCGTTTACAGCAACTTTTTCGCTGGCGATGCCCTGCATAGCCGGGCCGGACAATCCCCCGAGGCAATACGGTATCACGCATAAATAAAGCACCCAGCCCCTGGCGGCAAAGGCAAGCAGCAATAAACCAAGGGCATAAAATATTAATCCGGCTATAATGTTTTTTTGCTGACCGAATTTCGGTACCGTATACCTGATCAATCCCCCCTGTATAGCAAATAAAACTAAGCCGATAAATAGCCCCAGCGTCCCCACACTTGCCGGCGTCCAATTAAATTTCTCATAAATAAAGGTGGACAGCAAATATTCAACCGCCTTTTGTGCGATGTAAACAATACAAGTGGCACTGAGCAAAGTTGCCAGCGCCGGCTGCTTTTTATATATCCTAACCAGGGATAAAAGCGGGTTGGCGCGGTTCCATTCAAATTTTCTGCGGTTTTCTTTTGCCAGGGATTCGGGTAAAACAAACAGTCCGTACAAGCCGTTGGCAAACGCGAAGGCTGCTGCGGCCAAAAAAGGCAGCCTGATATTAATGGCATACAGGTATGCTCCCAAAGCGATGCCGAATATCAATCCGATGGCGGATGCAGCGCCCACCAATCCGAAATTTGCCGCCCGTTTATCGCCCGTGCTAACGTCGGCGATGTAGGCCGTTGCGGTAGATGTGCTCGCTCCACAAATGCCGGCGATAATCCGGCCGACGAACAGCCACGCTATGGTAGGTGCAAACGCCATCACCGCATAATCTAAACCAAAACCAAATAACGAGATCAATAAAACCGGGCGTCGGCCAAACCGATCGCTAAGGTTGCCCATTATACTGGCGAATACCAACTGCATGGAAGCATAAACAAAAGTCAGCCAGCCGATATACTTTGATGCCTGGCTCACATTAATATGACCTAATATCTGCAATAATTTGGGCAGCACCGGTATGATGATGCCCAATCCCAGCACATCAATAAAAATGGTGACAAAAATAAAACCGAGTGCCGCGGATTGTTTGGTTTTGGACATATTAGGTGCTGGTAGAGCTAAAATTAAATTTTGGACAGATTACAATCCTTCAACATCGTAGGTAAACGGTTGTTTTATCATGTATGTTTAAAAGATCGTACGACAAGCAATGCGCTGATAAGCATAAAAGTTGCGCCTAAGATAAACTGAATGCCCGGAAATTGGAAAAATGGATTTGGCCTGGTAAAATAATGAAAAGCGCCGGTCATAATCAACGGTCCCAGTATCGCAGCAACGCTTTGAAGGCTCGTCAACCCACCCTGCAATTCCCCCTGTTCATTAGCAGGAACGCTATTGCTGATGTAGCCCTGGATAGCCGGCCCCGCGATGCCGCCGAGGCAATATGGAACCAATATCACATACATCATCCAACCCTGGCTTGCAAAAGCAAATAGGATTAGGCCGGCGGTGTACAAAAGCAATCCCATCCAAATACTTTTTTCGTTACCAAATTTTGGCAGAATTATCCGGATCAATCCGCCTTGTACCGCGGCAATCAAAAGGCCGACAAATCCAAGCGACCAGCCTACTTCTGCACGGGTCCAATGAAACTTATACATTGTAAAATAGGCCCACACCGTTTGGACAGACTGGACAGCTAAAAAGATCAGGAAAAGCGATGTGGCCAGTTTTATCACCGATTTATATTTTCGCAAAGCGATAAGCGTTCCCCATGGGCTGCATCTTTTTATATCTAACGGACGGCGATTTTCAATCGATAGTGACTCCGGCAGGATGAAGTACCCGAACAGTGCATTCAAAAGTGCCAATCCCCCGGCGGCGAAAAACGGATAATGAATGTTCCAGTTACTCAACGTGCCGCCCAACATCGGGCCAACAATAAAGCCAACGCCAAATGCAACACCTACCAGGCCGAAGTTCGCAGCGCGCTTTTCAGGAGAGCTCACATCGGCAATATAAGCCGAAGCCGTAGTGAAGCTGGCGCCGGTGATCCCGGCAATGGTACGCCCGATAAACAGCCACCAAATGGTTGGGGCAAATGCGGTGAGAAAGTAGTCCATACTAAACCCGAGTAACGAACACAACAAAACGGGCCGGCGGCCAAACTTGTCGCTAAGGTTGCCGATAAATGGCGCAAAAAAGAACTGCATAAAGGCGTAAACAGCCAAAAGTATTCCGGCATAACCTGATGCGGTGCTTAAGTCGCTATGGATAAGTCCTTTAATAAGGTCAGGCAAAACCGGAATGATTATTCCAAAGCCCATCACATCTATCAGCAGCGTAACGAAAATAAAGCCTATTGCAGCCTGGCCCCTGGGTTTATGCATGGCGCAAAATAAAGATTATACTTTAAATATTTTTTCATAATTTTTTTCGTTATACCAACGATACCCCGTAAATTACCTAAAAATATAGTTATCATGAAAAACCTGAAATTAGTAGCCGTATTGCCTGCGCTGCTGGCGGTACAAAGTGTGTTTTCACAAACCGCCGCACACCTCACCCTATCGGACGATCGCCCTGCTGCGGGTGAAAAAATCTCGTTTACGTACGATCCGGCCGGAACAATTGTTGGCGGCAAGACAGACATTACAGCTTCTGTTTATTTCCTGGATAATAAAAAATTTCCAGTAGCCGACGTGGACCTAAAAGCGAACGGGAATATATTGAACGGCGACTTTGTAGTGCCAAAGGGTACGAAAGCTTTTTTTGTAAGGATAAGCAGCGGCGCGGATGTTGATAATAACAACGACAAAGGCTACATCTACCTGATCTATAAGGACGAAAAGCCCGTTGAAGGGGCATACGCGATGGACGGGATGATGTTTTTGACTACCATCGAAAATTATTATGCTAAACTAAAAAAGGACAATGCTGAAGGCGCACGCTTATTCAACAGGGAGTTTGAGCTTTATCCAAACGGTGACAAAGATTATGTAAGTACCTATTACAGTTTAATTGCAAGAATACCGGATTACAAAGACGAAGTAACCAAAAAGATCACCGAGTTGGAAAAGAGCACGGATGAAAAAGATCTCAACCTGGCATCGACTATGCTGCATGGCTTAAAAAACAAAAAAGAGGCTGATTCCCTGGACGCGGTAATAAAGTCAAAGTTTCCGAACGGAAAACTGGTACAAAATGAACTGGGATCCGCCTTTTTTAGTGAAAAAGACCTGGTAAAAAAAGATTCGCTGTATAACGTCTATATTAACAAATTCCCCGAAGATAAAAAGGAAAAAAGCACGATACAGGATAATTTTAGGATGCAATTGGCTGCCGCCTATCTGGATAAGGGAGATATGGCCAATTACGAGAATTACGCAAGCCAGGTAAAAGATAAGTATAATTTAGCGGGAGGCCTGAATAATGCTGCCTACGAATGGGCCAAGAAGGGCGAACACCTGGAAGACGCGCAAAAGCTCTCAAAAGAGTCCCTGGATATGGTCAGCAACGAAATAAACAAGCCTGAAGCCGGGCCTTTTGAATCCCCGTTGCAGGTTAAGAAGAATGCTGAATATTCCTATGATATGGATGCTGACACCTATGCTTTTGTACTGGCCAGGGAAAATAAATTTGCTGAGGCGCTAAAATATGAACAGCCGGTAATAGACCACGCCAAAGTTATCGACCCGGATATTTATGGCAACTATATCAACATATTGGTTGGGAACGGCATGGATGCCAAAGCACAGGAGGCCGCAGAAACTGCCGTAAAAGCCGGCCAGGGTGTTGCTGCAATAAAAGAAGTGCTCAAAAAAGACTATGTTAAAGTCCACGGTAATGATGTCGGTTATGATGCCTACATTGCCGGTTTAGAGCAGGTTTCAAAAGATAAGGCACTGAATGCACTTGCAAAAGAAATGATCAACCAACCGGCGCCCGCATTTACTTTGAAAGACCTCGACGGAAAAGCTGTTTCGCTTGCTGACTTCAAGGGCAAAATAGTAATCGTTGATTTTTGGGCCACCTGGTGCGGGCCATGCAAAGCATCATTTCCCGGGATGCAAATGGCGGTGGACAAATACAAGGATAACCCAAACGTGAAGTTTTTATTTTTAGATACCTGGGAGAGTGATGAAAACTACACGGACGGCGTTAAGAAATTTATTGTTGATAACAAGTATAGTTTTTATGTATTGCTGGACGATAAAATGGTTGGTAACCGAAGGGGAAAAGTAGTAGGCGATTATGACGTGGAAGGCATCCCTACTAAATTTGTCATTGACAAAAACGGCAATATTCGCTTCAAACATATTGGTTATACCGGCACCCCTAAAGCTTTGGTTGACGAAGTGAGTGCGATGATAGATATGGCGAACAATCCGGCAGTTGCAACATCAGCGCCGGGTAGCGACAATGGGAAATCAGGGACGAATAAATAGATTTTATTTTGATATAAAACGGCGGCCGTTTTTGAAACGACCGCCGTTTTTATTAACTCAAAAATTCGGCTTCAGCACATACTTTTCATAGAATTTGAAGATATGGCCGGTTGCTTCTTCAACTGTATCCACAACCCGGTAAAGGTTCATGTCGTCGGGATGAATGTACTGCTCCTGGTTTAGCATTTTTTTTTCTATCCAGCTAAACAGCCCTTTCCAGTATTCCGTGCCTACAAACACGATCGGGAACCGGGCTATTTTGCCGGTTTGAATAAGGGTGATGGCTTCGAAGGATTCATCCATGGTACCGAAACCGCCCGGCAGTATAATAAAGCCCTGGGAGTACTTCATAAACATTACCTTCCGGATAAAGAAATAATCGAACTCCAGTATTTTGTCCCTGTCGATATATTTATTATGAAATTGCTCAAACGGCAGCTCGATGTTTAATCCAACCGACTTCCCTCCTGCCTCGTAGGCGCCTTTGTTGGCTGCTTCCATTATACCCGGGCCACCGCCGGATATTACGCCGTAACCATGCTCCGTTAAAGTACGCGCAATTTCTTCCGCCAGTTTATAGTAATCCGTGTCGTTATGGGTGCGCGCGGAACCGAATATAGAAACGCATGGGCCGATTTTGGCAAGCTTTTCAAAGCCTTCGACAAATTCAGCCATTATTTTAAATATCTGCCAGGAGTCGGTAACTTTTATTTCCTGCCAGTTTTTGTTTTCAAATGCGTGTCTTATTTTTTCTTCACCGGTCATGATAATTGTGAATTAGTGAATTAGTGAGTTGGTGAATTAATTAGTTTTGAGTTATTGAATTATTGAATTATTGAATTATTTAGTTGTTGCAGCTGGTTTTTTTGCTGATGATGTTATTAATAGCCCGACAAAAGTAATCAATCCGTTCACCAGGATCAGTTCATTGTCGAAAACGTATCCGCCGAGCAATTTGTTGGAGTAGATGCTTAAATAATAACAAACCGCCGGCGAAATAACGCAGATAAACGGTACGGCTTTATCAAACACCTGCCTTTTACTTGCGAAAAGACCGAACGAATAAAGGCCCAGCAACGGACCGTAGGTATACGACGCGACTTTAAAAATTGCAGTAACTACAGCTGAATTGTTAACCCAATTGAAAATAACAATGGTTAAAAACATTAAGCCCGAAAACCCTACATGGACCCAATGCCTGGTCCTAACCAGTTTGGAGCTGTTGTTGACTTCTTTTTTGTCAAACCCTAAAAAGTCCACGCAAAAGGATGTGGTTAATGCAGTTAATGCCGAATCAGTGGTGGCAAAAGTGGCCGCTGTAAGGCCAAGCATAAACACCATGGCTGGTATCAGCCCTAAATACTTCAGGGCGATAGTTGGATACAGGTAGTCGGTTTTATCAACCTTGATACCATATTTGGTTGCATAGATCCAGAGTAGTGCCCCAACACTTAAAAAGAAAATGTTGATCACCACAAAAACGGCGGTGAAGCTGAACATATTCTTTTTGGCCTCGTGGATATTCTTCAGGCTTAGGTTTTTTTGCATCAAGTCCTGGTCAAGCCCGGTCATGGCTACCGTAATAAATAATCCACCTAAAAAGGCCTTTACAAAATGGAACTTACTGCTGAGAAAATTGCTAAAAAAGAAGATTTTGGAGTAGCTGCTGTTTTTGATCGCTTCCGCTGCCTCGAAAATGTTGTAATGCAGGCTTTGACAGATGAACCAGATGGACAGGAACACGGATGACACCAAGAATAGCGTTTGCAAACTGTCGGTTATAATAATGGTTTTTAAACCTCCTTTGAAGGTGTACGACCAAATGAGCACCAGGCATATCAAACCAGTTACGGCAAAGGGAATGTGATAGCTATCGAAAATAAACTTTTGCAGTACAATAACAACCAAATAAAGCCTGAAAGCTGAACCAATTATACGGCTGATCAGGAAAATTCCAGCCGCCGTTTTATAGCTCCATGCACCTAATGCCCCCTCGATATAGCTATAAATGGACGTTAATTTTAACCGGTAATAAAGCGGCAGCAGAACCGTAGCGATAATGATGAAGCCGGCGGCATTGCCCAATACAAATTGGAAATATTCGAACTGGTCGCCGGTCGGGGCGCCCACTTTGCCCGGGACTGAGATGAAAGTAACGCCGCTTAAAGCTGTCCCTATCATGCCAAAAGCCACCAGGTACCATTTTGAATTGCGGTTAGCGATAAAAAAGGTATCGTTGCTGGATGACTTCCGGGAGGTGAGCCAGGAAATGACCATAAGTACCAGGAAATAACCTACAATAAAGGAAAGCAGTATAGCTGGTGACATCACGTAAGCCCACAGGTGATTACAGTTGTTCGAAGTTTTCCGGCGTTCTGCCATGAACCATGAACTATGAACCATGAACTAAGGGCGATTTAGCTATTATTTCTTAATTTCGCAATATGAACTTTTCCTCCAAATTATTGGAAGACGCCGTTGCTGAATTTTCAAAACTACCGGGGGTAGGCCAAAAGACGGCCTTGCGGCTGGTGCTTCACCTTTTGAACCAGGATGTGCAGGACGTCGAAAAATTCAGCTCATCTATCAACCGGCTGCGCAACGAAATCCAGTTTTGTAAGGTTTGCCTCAATATTTCCGATAGCGCGGTGTGTGAAATATGTGCTTCGCATAAGCGCGACCACAGTATGATTTGCGTGGTAGAAGATACCCGCGACGTGATGGCCATTGAGAATACCAGTCAATATAACGGGGTGTACCACGTTTTAGGGGGATTGATTTCCCCGATGGATGGAGTTGGCCCATCCGACCTGGAAGTGGATTCGCTGGTTGAACGGCTAAGGGCCAGCGAAGTTAAAGAAATCATCTTTGCGCTAAGTGCGACCATGGAAGGCGACACCACGCTGTTTTATTTAGACAAACGCTTAAAATCTTTTAACATAACTATATCAACCATAGCCCGTGGCATAGCATTTGGTGGTGAATTGGAGTATGTAGATGAGATCACCCTTGGGAGATCTATCGCTACGCGTATTCCGTACGTAAATTCACTATCCAGGTAAATATGAAGCTGTCAGTTGCTATTGTTAATCACAACCAACGTGCACTGTTAAAACAAGCCGTTGATTCCATAATTAGTGCTTGCAATCGCATTGATTATGAAATAGTTGTAGTTGACAATGGTTCATCAGACAGTTCGATGGAAATGATTTGCAGCGAGTTTCCGGCGGTCCGGCTGATCGCAAACACCGGGAATCCAGGCATTGCCAAAGCAAACAACCAGGCGCTCCGGTTGTGTACCGGTGAGTATATTTTATTAGTCACCCCGGATACAAAATGCGGCAAAGATTCAATTGAAAAGATGATTGGCTTTATGGATGATCATCAATATGCCGGCGGGCTAAGTGCCAGGTTGATTTCTCCGCAGGGCCATTTTATCGCCGAATCTATCCATGGACTTAACAAAACATGGGCTGCATTTTTTAAACTGATTGGCTTTGCCAAACACCTGGAAAAGACACGGCTTTATGATAAAACCCGTAAGGATTGGGTGGAAGAATTTCAAATTACCGAGATCGATATAATACGTGGTGAATGCATGTTTTTACGGCGATCAGCACTGAACGAAGTTGGTTTATTTGACGAACGCTTTGTATTCCATGGGCACGATATTGACCTCTCCTACCGGCTGCGGCTTGCCGGCTATAAGAATTTCTACTTTCCTAAAACCTATTTCCTCAAATACGAAGATCAACAAATCAACGACTTCAGTTGGAACAAGTTGAAGTATTTTTATGGAGCGATGCTTATATTCGCCCTCAAATACTTGCTGCGCTTGCCCGAGATAAAAGTTCAGGCAACGGCACAGTTGTATCCGGCATCGTATGAAGTAAAGGGTTGAACCAAAACTTTGGGTTTAACAAAAATTTGTTAAATTTGGTCTATGGAAGCGCTGGTGGATATCAAATTTGATGAACTATTGAAGATTGTAAAAAATCTCCCCAAAAACAAATTGTCCGAACTGAAAGAAAAGATTGAAAAAGAAGTGGGACAGGATAAGGATCGAGAAGACTTCAAAAATTTGCTTTTAAGCGGGCCAACTTTTTCAAAAAAACCGTTAGATAATATTGCTAAAACCAGAAAAGCTATCAATAAATGGCGAACCAAGGAGTTTTAGCCGACACATCTATACTTATTGACTATTTCAGAAAGACCGATAAGTCAAATTCAATTTTAATAACCTTAAATAACGATGGGTATGACTTCTGCATTTCTGCTGTAACCGAATATGAAATTTACAGCGGTGCTACCCCAAACCGACTAAGCTTTTGGGAAGAAGTTTTAAAAAGCACACGGGTTTTGGCTTTTGACCAATCAGTTGTTAAGGTCGCCGTGACAATAAATAGGGCTCTTAAACGAAATCGAAAACAAATTGACCTTGCGGATCTTTTCATCACATTCACTGCTATTGCGAATAGCCTACCAATTGCCATATTAAATAAAAAACATTTTGAACGGATAGATGAACCCCAAATCGTAGCGTAAATTGTCCGGCTTATAACCATGAAACTTACCGATAAAATCATCATCATTACAGGTGCCTCGTCAGGCATCGGCAAATCGCTCGCATTTGAATTTGCCAGGCGCGGTGCAAACCTGGTTTTGGGCGCACGGCAATACGTTACTTTGTGCGAGCTGACCGATCAGCTGATCAACCAGTATAATATTAAAGCCCTTGCGGTACAGTGCGATGTAACCAAAGAAGATGACTGCGAACATTTGATTAAACAGGCGCTGGTTACTTTCGGTAAAATTGATGTACTGGTGAATAACGCCGGGATATCCATGCGGGCCTTATTTGTTGACGCCGACCTGGATGTTTTAAAGGCGGTAATGGACGTTAATTTTTGGGGTACTGTATATTGCACAAAATATGCCCTGCCGGAAATCCTGAAAACAAAGGGAACAATCGTCGGAGTGTCGTCCATAGCTGGCTACAAAGGACTACCGGGGCGGACAGGCTACTCGGCATCTAAATTTGCCATGAATGGCTTCCTCGACGTACTGCGGGTTGAAAACCTGAAGACGGGTATTAATGTACTCACGGCCTGTCCTGGCTTTACCGCATCTAATATCCGGACTAACTCTTTGGATAAAAGCGGCAAACAACAAGGGGAAAGCACCATGCACGAAGAAAAAATGATGACCTCGGACGCTGTCGCCAAAATAATAGCTGATGGCATTGAGGACCGCGCCCGTACGCTGGTCATGACAGGGCAAGGAAAGCTGATGGTTTTCCTAAACAAGTTCTTCCCAAAATGGGTGGATAAATTGGTTTATAATACGATTGCGAAGGAGAAGAATTCGTTGCTTCGTTAGTTCATGGTTCATAGTTCATAGCCGGAGAAGTCTTACTATGAACCATGAACTAGCCGCTAGACATTCACCACTACTTCATGTTCATTTATCCGGCTTAAATCCAATACGATCCGGCCATTTTCGTCCCTGTCGAAAATCGGTTTAAATTTTCCGCCCCAAACAATTTCCCGGGCCTGGTAGGCTGTGCGGGAATGAACAGTCTGCGAGAAAGTATCGTCAAATGCCCTTAACAATATCGCAAAAGCCGCCTCACTTTCTATTAATTCCTTGTGCGTCATTTCGGCAAGCGGACTATCCGGGCCAATCGGATGCACTACCGTCCAGTTCATCGTGAGGATGCTAACGGCTTTTCGTTCCAGCTCCAAAGGGAAAAATCTGCGCTGTGGTTTACCGTCCACCATTTCGTTATAGGAAAAGATGATTTCGATTTCCAGGTCGACCAGGATATTGCGGCGAAGGTTGGCAAGCCGGAACATCAGCCCGCGGCTGTTTTCCTGGTAAGGCGCCACCAAAATATTTTTACTGTAGACGATCTGCGCCGACGGCCGTGAAAAACGCCCGTATAGCAAACCGGTTGCCAACGCGAAGGTCAAAAGCCCCATCATTGATTCAAGGGCAGCTATGCTATTTGAACCCATTCCATTGGGGCTGATGCGGCCATAGCCAACCGTTGAAATGGTTTGTGCCGAAAAGAAAAAAGCGTCCCAAAAATGGCTTAAATAGGACGTACTTCCCGCAGTACCGTCAAGGCCGCCCGGTCCAAACGACATGTAAATAAGTGCGAAAATGATGTTGATCACCAGGTAGCCGCTTATCACCATCAGCCAGAATTTTGTCCAGCTCATGGTAATCAAATTATGATAGTTATTGGCTGTGTTAAAAAAAGGCAGCCCTATGCGCTTTACGTTCGGCGAACCGTCTTTATTCAGCAAGAACTGGTTTTTTAACACCGGCTGCGCGCCAAAACCAAGGTCGTCTTCGGGGTTTATTTTTCTTTTCTGCATGTTTTCAATTAAGAAGTATGTAAAAATATCATTCTGCTTGTTTTTAGGAAAAATATTTCCATATTTGCCACATAAAATGAAAGTATTCAGCAATAACTGGTGGTGGTTTAACGAGAGATCGTAAGGCAAGCCATTGTTGTTTTTTTAAAATATACAGGAGGGTTGCCATATGGTAACCCTTTCTTTTTACCCTCTGGCCCCCCTAAAGGGGGAACGATAACGGATTAACGCTCGGTTAGGGGGCTATAAAAAAAACTTAGCTCCCCCTTTAGGGGGCTGGGGGTTTATGAAACAGATATTAAACCATCTTTTTGAACACAAAACGTTCAGCCGCGAGCAATCAAAGGAGATTTTAACGGCTATTGCGCAGGGCAAGTACAATAATTCGCAAATGGCTGCCTTCATGACGGCTTACTGCATGCGCAGCATTACGGTGAATGAGCTCGAGGGCTTTCGTGATGCGATGCTGGAGCTTTGCCTGCCTGTCGACCTGGAAACCGATGAGACCATCGATCTTTGCGGTACCGGCGGAGATGGAAAAGACACGTTTAATATTTCAACCCTGGCTTCATTTGTGGTTGCCGGGGCAGGTTATAAAGTTGCCAAACATGGCAATTACGGCGTTTCATCAGGATGTGGCTCTTCGAATGTAATGGAGTTTTTGGGTTATGCGTTTACGAACGATGTCGACAAGCTCAAAACAAGTATGGATAAAGCAAACATCTGCTTTTTACATGCCCCTTTATTCCATCCGGCAATGAAAACCGTTGCACCTATCCGCAAGGAATTGGGTGTCAAAACATTTTTCAATATGCTGGGGCCGCTGGTGAACCCGGCACAACCGAATAACCAAATGGTTGGCGTTTTTAACCTTGAACTGGCAAGGGTTTATGCTTATTTATACCAAAAATCGGATAAGCGGTACACCATCCTGAACGCGCTGGATGGCTACGACGAGATCTCGCTAACTTGCGATTTTAAAACCTTTTCGGCAGCCGGCGAGCAGATCAACACCGTTGAAGGCCTTGGTTTTGAGAAATTAAACCCATATGAAATTTTGGGTGGAGGCACAATCGCCGAATCTGCCGGCATTTTTTCAAGGGTGCTGAATGACGAAGCGACACCGGCACAGCAAAATGTAGTTTTATGCAACGCTGCACTCGCAATAAAAACCATGAGCCCCGAAAAAAACTTTGGGGATTGCTTTTACGAAGCCGAAGAATCGCTGGTAAGTAAAAAGGCGCTGAAAAGCTTTAAAGCATTGATCGCGAATTGAGATGAAAATAAAGGTCTGCGGATTAAAATATGCGGAAAACATTGAAGCAGTTTCGGCTTTAGGGCCGGACTATGTGGGCTTTGTGTGTTATGGCCCGTCTCCCAGGTATGCCGGTGAGCTGGACACAGATACTATCACCAGTATCTCCAATTCCATTATCAAAACCGCGGTATTTGTAAACGAAGACCGGGAAACTGTAAGCGCTTTGATCGACAAATATCGCTTTGATGCCATACAGCTCCATGGAAATGAGGACCCAGGTTTCTGTTCCTATTTTAAGGATAAGGTACTAGTGATCAAAGCCTTTGGCGTAAATGAAGACTTTGACTTTAATGTTTTAAAGAATTTTTCTGATAGCGTGGATTATTTCCTGTTCGATACCAAAACAAGCATCCATGGAGGCTCCGGGAGATCGTTCGACTGGAATTTACTCGAAAATTATCAACTCGATGTCCCATTCTTTTTGAGCGGTGGCTTGTCATTGGAGAACCTTGACGAAGTGAAAAATATCCGGCACCGGCAATTTTACGGCGTGGACCTGAACAGTAAATTTGAAACCGCTCCCGGGATGAAAGATATTAGCAAACTGGAGAAAGCTTTTGAAATCATAAAACAGAAACCAATGAATTACTGGGTTAATGACCAGGGTTATTACGGCGATTTTGGTGGGGCGTACATTCCCGAGATGCTTTATCCGAACGTAGAGGAACTGCGCCGAGAATACCTGTCAATTTTGAATGATGAAGGTTTTAAAACAGAGTTTAACCAGCTTTTGAAGGATTACGTTGGCCGGCCGTCGCCGCTTTATCATGCTAAAAGATATTCTGAAAAGTATGGCGCAAACATATTTTTTAAACGTGAGGATTTAAACCATACCGGCTCGCACAAGATCAACAATGCCATCGGGCAGATACTTTTGGCAAAACGGCTGGGCAAAAAACGCATCATTGCCGAAACCGGCGCCGGGCAGCATGGCGTAGCCACCGCAACCGTTTGCGCTTTAATGGGTATTGAGTGTGTGGTTTATATGGGCGAAATTGACATGGCCCGCCAGGCGCCCAACGTTTCGCGCATGAAAATGCTGGGGGCTAAAGTTGTACCTGCGAAATCAGGCAGTAAAACGCTTAAAGATGCCACGAATGAGGCCTTGCGCGACTGGATAGCCAACCCGGTGGATACGCACTACATCATCGGCTCAGTGGTCGGCCCCTACCCATACCCGGATATGGTGGCCAGGTTTCAGTCCATCATTTCGCTCGAAACAAAAAAACAGCTAAAAGAACATACCGGCAGCGAACTACCCGATTATGTAATGGCTTGCGTTGGCGGCGGCAGTAATGCCATGGGTATGTTTTATCATTTTTTGGATGATGAAGCGGTGAAATTGGTAGCGGTTGAAGCTGCCGGAAAAGGTGTAGACAGCGGCCATTCAGCAGCAACAACTTTTTTAGGCCGCGAAGGCGTACTGCACGGCAGCCGTACCATACTGATGCAGACAGACGACGGACAAGTGGTTGAGCCTTACTCCATTTCGGCGGGGTTAGACTACCCCGGCATCGGCCCGCAGCATGCTTACCTGTATAAAATTCATCGCGCCGAATATGTGAGCGCAACCGATGATGAAGCATTACAGGCGGGCTTGCTTTGCTGCCAGTTGGAGGGGATTATTCCAGCTATTGAGACTGCGCATGCGCTGGCTTACCTGGAGAAAATGAAGTTTAAACCGGATGATAATGTGGTTATCTGTATTTCAGGAAGAGGCGACAAAGACTTAGATACGTATATCAAGTATTTTGGCTTCTGAGGAGATTTTAAAATGTCTGACAATATTCTTAGATATAAAAAATGGATAATACAACCCAATCGGTTGGAAACGGAAAACCTTTACAAAGAAGTCAGCTTAAGCGGAACAGAAATTTGTGTTTGTGGACAATGCAAAGAGTTTCTGACAATTAAAAATCATTTATATCCGACAGAAATAAAAGATCTCTTCACAAAACTAGGAATAGATATTAATAAAGAATATGAATTGTGCGACTATGGGGATAAAGAAACTGGCCATGTGTACAGTTGGTGGTTTCATTTCGTTGGAAAAATAATTGATGGTGATGATTGCAGTGTGGCTCTACAGGCCGGCGGTTACACAATGGATTTGCTTCTAATAAACGAATTCTTCCAAATTGGCTTTACCCAAAAGATTTCAAAGTCATTTTTTGAGGGCCGTAACGATTTGATTCAAGTTGAACTGTGGGCTGAAATCCCATGGGATACATCAGGTCTCTCTAAACTAAATACCAGCTATGAAAAATAGACTAAACGATCTTTTCCATACCAAAAAGAATAACCTTTTATCCATCTATTTTACGGCCGGCTATCCGGAGTTGAACACAACGCTTGATATTGCCGAAGCGTTGGAAAAAGCCGGTGTTGATTTTTTGGAAATCGGTTTCCCATACTCCGACCCAGTTGCCGATGGGCCGGTTATTCAGCATAGTTCCGAAATCGCGCTGCAAAACGGGATGAGCCTTAACGTGCTGTTTGAGCAATTGGCCGATTTGCGTAAGCGGGTGAGCATTCCCATTATGCTGATGGGCTATTTTAACCCCGTTGTACAATACGGGGTTGAACGCTTTTGCAAAAAAGCGGCCGAGGTTGGTGTTGATGGCATTATCGTGCCTGATCTGCCTGTTTACGAATATGAAACGTTGTATGCCGACGTTTTTAAAAGCCATAACCTGAGCAATATCTTTATGGTTACCCCGCAAACTTCCGCGGAACGCATCCGCAAGATCGATGAACTCAGTAACAGCTTTATTTACCTGCTTTCATCATCTTCAATAACCGGTACCGCGCTACAGTTATCGGTGAATATCGAGGACTATTACAAACGTATTAAGGCCATGTACCTAAAAAACCCGGCAATTATCGGATTTGGCATCACCGACCAAAAATCGTTTGACAAAGCCTGTGAATACGCAAGCGGCGCTATCGTAGGGACAAGGTTTGTGAAGCTTTTGGGCGAAGATGAGTATCTGAAAAAAATACCGGATTTTATTGCCGGATTTAAGGCGTAATTGCCGTTTTTCGTACTCCGTTTTTGAATAAATATCAACCGGCTGACCTAATCGTTCCAAACCTATAAGGACTGTCAGACAGTTACTTTGATTTGTGCAATCATTTTAATTAAAAATATATACTTTGTCGATTAATTTAACGCGAAAATTAACCCTGTGGAGAATATTTCTTTGTAAACGATATTCCGAATTAATGGCTTCTAAAAAACATTTTTCACAATACAGGTTGCAATTTTTTACAACTTATAGCTCTTCGTATTCGTATAAAGAATAAGGCTTTAGCCCTATCTGATACGATGGTCATCTCATTTTTACAGCGAAAGTTTTCAAATATCACCATTTCAATGAAGCTGTACTTCACCGTGGGTATAATGGCTTTGTTGGTTACTATCGAGTTGTGCACACTATGGTTCGCCGTTGGTACGCTGTCTTCCGTCAGGTCATTTGTAAATGGCGAGGGCTTATGGTCAAAAGCACAAAAAGATGCCATTTATAGTTTGAACATCTATTCGCACTCGCACAACGAGGCGGATTATCAATCCTTTCGTGCCTTTTTGAAGGTGCCGCTCGGCGATAACAAAACCCGTTTAGAACTTCAAAAGCCAAATCCGAACCTGCAGACAGCAAGGGAGGGGTTTATCGAAGGGCGTAACCACCCGGAAGATGTTGATGGGATGATCAGCCTGATCCGGCGTTTCCATAACGTCTCTTATCTTAGCAAGGCGATCAAGGCCTGGGGAGAAGCAGAAAAAAACATGGAGCAGCTAATCGCTATCAGCGAACGGCTCCATTCGACGATCCGGTCAAATACGGTTTCACAAGCGGAAATCGATCAGATAATGGGACAGGTTGAGGTTTTGAACAGCAGGTTTACCAGGCTGGAGGACAATTTTTCCTTTACCCTTGGAGATGGTTCACGCTGGCTGGAAAATATCGTATTGCGGATTTTGCTTACTTTATCATTAACCATAGCAACTACCAGTATCCTGATCACTATTTCGGTAAGCCGCGGCATTGAAAAAGGCGTCAAATCAATAATTGTTGGGGCATCCCAGGTTAGCCAGGGACATTTGGATACCAGGGTAAAAGTTTATTCGACGGACGAGATCGGCGTGCTGGCTACCTCCTTTAACAAAATGACCGATACGCTCGAACGTAACATGCGTCACATCCGGGAGCTTAAGGATGCCGAAGAAAAGCTGACGAAAGAGAAGGAAAGGGCAGAAGTATCGGAACAAACCAAGCAACTCTTCCTGGCCAAGATGAGCCACGAGATACGCACGCCAATGAACGGTATCCTTGGCTTTGCGAAATTACTTGATGAGTCCATACAAGGGACAGAGGAAAAAGAATATATACAGATTATTATTAAATCGGGTGAAGATCTGCTGGTGATCTTAAATGACATCCTCGATTTTTCAAGGATGGAAGCTGGCAAAATTAGTTTTGAAAACCTTCCCTTTAAGCCACGCGACATCGTAAGGACCACCGTACTGATGACGGAAGCAAAAGCGACGCAAAAAGGCCTGGTTATCCGTTATTATGTGGATGCGAAAATACCTGAGACCATAGTGGGCGATTCGGTAAGACTAAACCAGGTATTGCTCAACCTGGTATCGAACGCTGTTAAATTTACTTCGCGCGGCGAAATAAGCATCGCCGTTAATTGTGTTGATCAAAACGACGAAACGATCACACTTGACTTTGGCGTTAAGGACACTGGCATCGGGATCCCATTGGAAAAACAGGAAAAGATATTTGAAAGCTTTGAGCAGGCCACAAATGATACTGCGCGAAAATTTGGCGGCGCCGGCCTGGGGCTTAGTATTGTGAAACAAATTATCAGGCTGCAAAATGGTGAAATCAATATCACCAGTGAACCAGGCAAGGGGTCTGATTTTCATTTCCGGCTTTCATTCGCAAAACATCGGGACGCAATAATGGATACAGCCGCAGGCCCGGCCAAAAAAATAATACCAGGTGGACAGGGTGTACATGTGCTGGTGGTTGAAGATAATGCGATCAACCAGATGCTGGTAATAAAAGTACTTAAAAACCAGGGCTTTGAAACTGATGTGGCCGAAAACGGGCTGATCGCGTTGGAAAAATATGAAAAGAAAGACTATGACATCATCCTGATGGACCTGCAAATGCCCGAAATGGATGGCTATGAAGCAACCCGGAAAATACGCGGGTTAAAAAACGGCAAAAATGAAATTCCGATCATTGCCATGTCGGCACATACCTTTAAAGGCGAATATGAACATTGCATCGCTATAGGCATGAATGATTTTATATCAAAGCCGTTTGACACGACGGAGCTGTATGAGAAGATGTTTGCACTTTTGAAGGGTGATTTGCATGAGATTTGACAAGTTAATCTTTCACTCCAATCCGGCTTTTACAAATACATCTCCAACTCCCCTTTTCCCTCGCGTACCACCTCAAAATCTCCTTCGGTGCAATCCACTACCGTTGAAGGCACGTTTTCTCCGTAACCCCCATCAATTACCAGGTCTACAAGGTTTTCGTATTTTTCGTAAATCAACTCAGGGTCGGTGGAGTATTCGATAATCTCATCGTCGTCTTTGATGGATGTTGAAAGTATGGGATTGCCGAGCACTTTTACAATTTCGCGGGCAATGTTATTGTCCGGCACACGGATGCCGACGGTCTTTTTGTTTGAGCTGAGCAGCTTGGGAACCTTGTGGTTGGCATTAAAAATAAATGTGAACGGTCCCGGCAATGCTTTTTTTAATACCCTGAACGTGGTGTTGTCGATGGGCTTGATATAATCCGAAATATGGCTCAGGTCATAACAGATAAAAGAGAAATTGGCCTTTTCGGGTTTAATATTTCTTATTTTGCAAATCGCCTCAATTGCTTTGTGGTTGGTGATATCACAGCCTAAACCGTACACCGTATCCGTCGGATAAATGATCAGCCCGCCTTTACGCAGCACCTGCACCACCTGCTCGATGGCTTTCGGGTTAGGGTTATCGGGATAGATTTTGATCAGCATGTGTTATCATTTCGGATTTCGGTCCCGATAGCAATCGGGATTCTATTTCGGATTTATGTTTTATGGTACCTTCTTAGTACAGTGTTTGGCCGCAAAAATAGCCTTATTAAAATCAAAAGTTAAAAAATAACCAGGATCAATATTCTGAAATCAAAATATCAATCCTGGTCAAATCAATAAATTCTATTTTTAAAATCCGAAATCGAACATTCGAAACTACCTCTTGAGCGAAGCGAAAAATTCGAAATCCAAAATTATTTCTGTTTCGCAAACTGTACGTTGATGATCAGCTTTATATCTTCGCCAACCACAATTGAGCCGGCTTCAGTAACGCCGTCCCAGGCTAAACCGAAATCTTTACGGTTTATTTTACCTGTTACTTCAAAACCAGCTTTAGTATTACCGTAAAAGTCGTCGGCTGTGCCGCCAAATTCGGCATCCAGCGTAACCGGTTTGGTAACACCTTTAATGGTCAGGTCGCCGGTCAATTTGTATTCGTCATCTTTGCCGGTTGCTTTAAAAGAGGTAGAACTAAATGTGATCTGCGGATATTTTTCGGCATCAAAAAATTCCGGAGATTTAAGGTGCCCGTCCCTTTGCGATTGGTTCGTATCGATGCTATCGATGTCAATTGCAAAGGAAATTTTTGCATCTTCAAAATCATCGCCATCAGTTTCCATCGAGCCTTCGAAGCTTTTGAAAAAACCGGTTACAGTTGAAATTACCAGGTGTTTTACCTTGAACTGAACTTCTGAGTGCATCGGGTCAATTACCCATTTTGTTATTGTTGCCATTGTTTTAGTTTTTTGATTGTTTTAAATTTATATCAAAGTTAAATAAATAGATGTTTAAACATGTAATTCAATTGTCAAGATTGAATTATGTTTGAGTGTAACCAATCGGGGAAGGTTTTGTGTTTAAATAGATGATAAACATTGAAGATTAGTAGAGACGCGATGCATCGCGTGTCCAATTGGATATTTGATTGACGCGGATGTATTGCGTCTTAAATTTGCAAAGACGCGATCCATCGGGTCTCTACGATGGTTTACCCATAAATTCCGCCAGGACCCTGTGAAAATGGTGCGTTCCCTTTTCACGCGAAACGGAATATCGTCCATGCTGGTAAAACCTTGAACGTACGCCCCGCTGCACGTTTTCAACAATCTCTTCATCCTCCATTTCCACCTTGTCCAGTCCCGAGCCTGCGCCTCTATTTAACTTTGACGCATCCCACACATACGAATAAAACTTTACTTTACATTCCCCAACGGTAACCGGTTCCACCGCGTTTACCGACAATCCCCAGGGGTAAAAATTGAACATCATATTAGGAAACACCCAGAAATAGTAGGCAGCCACGTTTTTGCCATAATCCGGTGAGTCTTTTGGCAGATCAAAACAATCCTCATTGCTTTTTGCAAGGCCGAGCTGCAGGCTGCTGTATGGGAAAAATAGCTCCGTGGCATATTCGCCAAAATCGATAACAGCATTGAGGCCCGCATGGACGAACGGGATATGAAAACCCTCCAGGTAGTTTTCGCAATAGAGCGCCCAATTGGCTTTTACATTAAACTCACGGCTTAATTCAGGTTCAAATTTAAAGTCGTTTAGCGGCAGCCAGCTCATACGTGCTATCATATCGCGGAAAAACAGTTTGTGCGGATATTTTGAATCGAGGGATGTAAATAGAAATTGGCCCCAATTAAACAGTTGCAGCTGGTGCAGGTCGTCATTTTTAGATGGGAAATCTTCCACCTCTTTAAACTCCGGCATAGATAAAAAGCGACCGTCCAGGTCAAACTTGCGGCCATGATACCGGCATTTCAAGCTGTTGAGGCGGCAGGGTTTATCGGCGACGAGGTTACCCCTGTGGGTACAAACATTCGACAGTAAGTTTACCTGCCCTGCAGTGTTCTTCGTCAACAGCAAGGGTTCATCCAGGTATCGCGGCAGCAGCGTAAAGGGGTAAACGTCGCCGTTTTCCTTCACCAGGCCTTGGTGGCCGATAAACTGCCAGGAGGGCGCGAATATTTTCTCGCGGCATTGTTCAAAAACCGCTGCGCTGGTATAAAACGAAGTATCAAGTGTTTTGGCTCGGGCAATATTGGGATCGACAAAAAAATCGGGCATGGTAAAAGGGTTTCAGGCAGGCAAATTAAGTAAACGGGACGAGATTTTGAGGAGGTAATTCATTCCACGCCAACGCGGCCGCAATATATACAAGTCAAAATAAAAGTACATCTGTAGCGTTCATATCAACAAAGCCGTAAACTAAATTATGCCCTCAAAAACAACCGTATGAAAGCAAAACCCTTACTATTACAAGCATTTTTATTATTAGGCGTATTTGCATCGTGCAAAAAAATTGAGGGCCAAAACGGCATTCAATCCCCGCCTTCGGGTAAGTGGCTGCAAACCAGGCTGGAAACTTACGAGGACAGCGCCGGGATTAAGCTATACGACACTATCTATATGCACCCGTTCACCAGCTATGATTTCGCACAGTTTAACAATAACGGCACTTTTGAAACCGGTACTGATCACTACTATTACCTGAATGTACCGCACCAGGATGATTCCACACAGCTTATTACGCCAGTAACCGCGTCGTGGGCATATACCGCCATTTCTACACCTTCCGGCACTAAGTACGTTTTAAGTAGCGAAAGTATGCTAACTAATCCGGGGGGATTTGTTTCTGCTGATACCGTGTCGATGCTCAACTCAAACACCTTATGGCTTCATTCGGTATTTTATGGACATGGTATAGGTACCGGGCCGATGATCATCACAGAGTTATATTACAATAAATGATAAAACCGACAAAGTTCAACTTTTGACTTGCGGCAAAGGGTATCCCTTCAATGAATCTATTTTCCCGTCTTTATTGATCTTATAATAATGCTTGGCAACAATGGAGTCTAAATCCGGCTTATCATCAAACTTCCTGGTGTAAACATCTTTTGTGTAAAATAGGCTATCATTGATCATGGCAAAATCTAGTTCCATGTAGCCTTTGTCCCCATCTGAATCACAGGATTCTTCCACTTTTTTATAGGCAGTGTTTTTTAATGTCGTCCGGTCAAAAACCAGCAAGTATGAATATTGGCAAACGCCCCGGTAATCGCAAGTTCATACTGCAGCCAGGTACTTTGGGCCTGCGTTGTAAACCGTATCGCTTTCATAATGCGAAGTGTTGTAATAATAATCTGCCGGCAGGATGGTATGCATTTTTAACTGCCTGATGGTTAATGTTGAATCGGCCGCCAGGCTATCCATAAACGATAAATGTTTTTTTGGCGTTGGATGCCCGCAGGAAAACCAAAGTATTACCAGGGACAAAAGGCAATTTTTGATGTAAGGTTCATCGCTCAAAAGTTTCTTAAATATAACACTTATCCAGGCCGCGTTTGAACAGATTTTACAAATTTGAAAAGTTGTCCAATCTAACTACGGCAAACCGCTATATTTGCACATCAATTCCGTTCATCCATTCATGTCTTCCCAACCTGATTCCAAACGGTCCAGGCCGGTTTTTAAAACTGCCGCCCTTGACGACCAGGAAAAATTTCAGCCGCTTCCAAACCCAACCGGCAGCCACCCTTTTCATCTCGACATCAAAAGCGTACTGCCCGATCTGCCAAACAATAAAATGGTTTTCCATATGGCCGGCGATACCGGCGGTTTGGTGCAGCCGGTTTACAAGCACCGGGTGGCCGAAGAAATGATCAAACAATGTGCAGAGGCTGCTTCGGTCGAACACCGGCCGCAATTTTTCTTCCATTTGGGCGATGTGGTGTATAATTTCGGGCATGCCGAAGAATACTACCCTCAATTTTTTGGGCCTTACCGCCATTACCCCTGCCCTATTTTTGCCATTCCGGGCAACCACGATGCCGATATCGATCCCTTCGACACGCGCAAACGCGAAAGCCTGGAAGCATTCGTGCAGGTATTTTGCGATACCGAAAGTAAAACCATCCCTTTTGCGGGTGACAGCGTCCGCCTGAGCAACATCCAGCCCAACGTTTACTTTACGCTAAAAACCCCGCTGGCCAATATCATCTCGTTATACAGCAATGTGCCCCGGTTCGGCACCATTTTGCCGGAGCAGCGCCAATGGTTTGTTGAGGAGCTAAAAGCCGTGCAGGTGGAGCATAAGGCGCTCATCGTGTGCCTGCACCATGCTGCCTATTCGGCCGATACCAATCACGGCTCCAGCTTAAACATGCAGCTGTTCCTGCAGTCGGCATTTGACGAGGCCGGCGTTTTACCGGATGTGGTGATCAGCGGGCATGTGCATAACTACCAGCGGTTCACCAAAACATACCCTGATGGCAGGTCTGTACCCTTTATTGTTGCAGGCGCCGGCGGCTATGCCGACCTGCACCGCATTGCCGCACCGGGCGACCCGGCTTTTCCCGACCAGCACCCGCTGCTGGACAATGTACAGCTTGAAAATTATTGCGACCATACCCATGGCTTTTTAAGGATGACGCTGGAAAAAGTAAAGGGCAAG
>Ga0302191_10000342_pt1 | contig 29213 bp, 13 predicted proteins | sample II_Bog_E3_1_FD_198775 | JGI IMG/M metagenome (GOLD analysis project Ga0302191, IMG submission 198775) | Peat permafrost microbial communities from Stordalen Mire near Abisko, Sweden - II_Bog_E3_1 | ecosystem: Environmental > Terrestrial > Soil > Wetlands > Peat | place: Sweden: Abisko...
TGGACAGATCCAACACTACTGACCATAATCTTACAGTCAACTGCACGAATAGTAATTGCAAATTATCAATTTTGGTTGAAGCTATGGGCCACATCAACTTCGATCATCAAATGTAGACAGACAAAAAAGGCCTCTATTCTTTCAACGACACAAGAACAACTACTTTTCAATGGGATATCTATAAATTGAATATTGATTAAAGTATACTGCAATGGAGAAAAAATAGTGATGCTCGCTCGTTCCCAGCTCTTTCTTCAGCAACTTTTAATGTTGATAGTGTCGGAGATACTTTTATAAATCTGAGCAAATATAAGAAGGGGTATGTTTGGATTAATGGACATAACCTAGGAAGATATTGGAATATCGGTCCTTCACAAAAACTCTTTTGCCCTGGAGTTTGGCTCAAGAAAGGACAAAACGAAATACATATTTTAGAATTGCTAACTGATCAAATCTCGGAAGTAACTGGAGATAAAACTCTTAAATGATCTTAATCCACAATAAATCACGCTTATCATGACTTTATTAGCAATTTTAATTAAGATATTCATGATATCATACTGACTTGAAGCAAACTAATAACATTATAAGAATTATTTATTGATCTGTTGTATTGTAGAGAACAATAAAATAACGCCATTGTTGAATAATGACAATATTTAATATAATTTGTAAATTTCAGATTTTATACTTAGGTCATTTAAGTCATTTTAGTCAACCAAATACATAAGGATAGGATTTCATATCTAATAATTGCTTATTTCTTATGTTTTAAATCAAATTTCAGTTCTACTAAGTTCTATACATATCAATGCATAATTTTAATACATTTTAAAGAGGTTACTTGCTTTGCTAAGCTTTATTGTAATTATAATAAATTTAAAATCATGTGGGCCCAGTTGATATATATCATGACTCTTTCGTTCTTATTCACTCCAGTTTTTAACTACAAGTAATTTTTTATGACAAAGGCATCTATTTCTAAAATGCCATTGAGTAAATGTACTGACTGGGATCGAAAAATAAATCATCAACAATATAATGAAGCCTGCTATTAAAAGGATATCAGCTATCGAACTGATCTATACATTGATAGCACTCTTTATTTTGTATCCATGGATCTCACGACTCCTGTTTCTTGGTTGAAATCACCAGATTGTAAATCAAACCCTTCAGTTGATTGTTCAATAATTCGAGATGGAGACAAATAAACCCGATAAAAATAATACTAGGACGTTCGGATGAGATTTAAACTATTTTCTGATAGTGAAAAGCGCCCGAACAATGCTGAAATAGCTGGTTCAACTGACAAAATATAAGGATATATTTAAAATGTATCAATTGCATAGTTTTATGCCAAGGACTCTAAAGCCATGAGATAGTTTTTCAAGATAATACAGATCAGTTTGTTTCTCTCTTCTGAAAAAGAAAGCATTAAACTAACAAATATTAGCTTCGTCACTGCTTAAAAATTGACTCCTTAGATCAATAAATTAGCTGATGGGGCTATCTCTCTTAAACCAGACAAAAATCTGGCAAATATATTTTTGTTAAAGCTCATCAACCCTCTTTAGACTGAAAAAATGGTTGCAACTATTTATTTAAATCCTAAAAGGAAAATTGGGGTGGTTTCAATTGGTGAAATATCTTTAAAATATTCAAAGTCAAGGCCAAGCCAAATCGATTGGGTTAATATGAAGTAAAACGATAAATATGGTTATACAAGCATTCTAAGTCAAGTTCAATTTAATTCATCTCCCGAAAAAGATAGTAATTCTATGACTGTTAATAATTTGGCAAAGAATGTCATCGTTACAACAAGTTCATCTCTGTTTTTTTTACCAAGAGATATCCTGTAATTTTTAGTCAACACTCTAAAATAAACATCTAATGCTGATTGTACCTATTCTTTATCAAAAAATATGAAATGTTCTTGGAACACTGAAGAAGACAAAAGGAAAATTATAAACAAGAGTATCTATTTTGTGTTTAATAAAATTTCTTCTCTTAAAATTCCATTGGTAAGTTTGATTAGCATCGCGAAGAGCAACAATATTTAATTTGGGATTAGATAATCTGCTTCTGAAGACGATGTGATACTAGGTTAACCTCTTTTTGAAGAGTATTTAATATTTTTGGATTACACAAATCATAAGTTGGGATTTACCCCAGTATTCGTGCACTATTCTTAAAAATATTCAACTCTGATGATTTATTTCATCAGATTTATCCTTCTGCTCAATATTGGATGTAAACATATGATTATTTTAGTAATTATAGTCTACGTTTGTTTTAAACCTTTAAATAAAATGGTCAGCAAGCTTAAAAAAAGATTTTACAACATAAAGTCTTTCAATAATAATAAAACTTCTAATACATTTGATGAGCTCCCGTAAATTTAGCCGAACCTTTGATTAATTGATCTTTTTCAGTTTTAATACTCATTTTACTATGAAATATTCAATAAATAATTTAGTCGAAAAGGATTTCACAAATTCATTTATACTTAAAACTATAGAAATTATAAAATATGATTATTCTATCATGCGTGATTGTTTTTACGTTTTAATTTCATGAATGAGTTATATTACTATTTGGTCATTTTTATGGTGAAAACTAACTCCGACAAATCTTTAAATGATTTTTTTATTTAGAAAGGACTTTTTTACAGTTGTTATGTTCTTTCCTTTTGTTCTTTCTATAATTACTGCACTTCCTGTGATTTTTTATAGTACACACTTTTATTTACTAATCCCTGCTCTAACTTTCGTGAACTCCCTTTTTTAATTTCGTACTGTGACTGATTGTTTTTATCCATAATTTAGTTTTTAATCTTTTACTAAGTCTTGATCCATTCACTTAATTTGATCTTTTCATTTGTCGTTTAATTTTTATTCTAAATCGCTTTTTTCATTTTTTTCTCAGTCGTATTACGGGTATCATTTTTGAAGGAATTACTATATTTGACTTCTTGTTGCTTTCCAATGGTATTTTTTATTGATGCGGATGCATTACTTTTTCGTTGTGATGATATTGGACTCGTTGATTTTTTAATTCTTGAATAGGTTGTTATTTCTTCTTGCTTAGGAGTGTTTAGGATAGTTTTGTTATCAATTAGATCGCTTTCTTCCTCGTTAATTTTTTAGAATTCGTGGTGACTAGAAGCCATTTTCATAAGTAATGCTTGCGAAGCATAAATATATTTTATTCTAGGATCCATCCCCTTCTTCTAATAAAAATGATCAATATCCTTGAGTCTTTGATCGATCTACATTAATAAAGAGAAACTTGTGTCTTTAATTATTAAAGTTTTGGTACTGCGAGAATATCTCCTTCCATGATTTAATCCTTTATTTTGAGGAAGATACTCAACACTTGTCTTGTTTGCTTATCAATGAGAGGAATAATGTTTAATCTAAGGGGAAGCCATTTTATCTCTTGCATTGTTTGAATATTATAACAAACATCTTGTTTTATTATTTCTAATCCAACTGAATAATTTACTTCAAGCTTAATCATAATCAAAGTCGATCATAAAAGAAGTTGACATAATTAAATTTGATTCCAGGAATTATTAGTCTTTATTTGCCAACTTATAGAACCGATATTATTATATCTATTCGAATATCTTTTCTTTTTGTGTTAAATATCAATACAAATGTGTTTTATATAGAATATTAAACTTTTCATTTCCCACCTTGATTTTAGTTAGCTTTTATCGCGAAAGTTATTAAAAAGATGATGATTTATTGTTTTCTATTTTTATTAAATGAATTAAGCAATTGAAAAGACACTTAAAGACAACTCACAGTGATTTGTAATTATTATTTTTTGTATTCAAACCTATAAATATTTTTTCATCTGTTGAAAATGTTCGGAATTTATCATAAATATTTCCTAATTCTATTTTTAAGAAGAAAACTATGATAAACAAGAAGACAACGCGCTATAATTCCCGATCTTCTTATAGCACTGCTAACCTTGCTCACTCAAACCTTAGCTTCCGAACAGTCCTCAAACGTCGAAACGATACTATAGCTGCTTCACAGCTGTATGAAATTAGTCCAGCACATCAATGCAGATCAAACAGTAAGCTCTCACAACACTCTCAAATTTCTTAGCGGTCGATTCATAAAGAATCTTTACTTCTTCCCAGGGAAGATATTAAGAAATATGTTCGCCAAATGCTGACAAAGAAGGAAGAAGGTGGAACAAGTCGTCGTGAATCCATTAAAAAACCTCTTGCTCCGATCGAGGACGACAAACTTTCAAGAAAATCAAATCATTCAAGGACTTCACGTACTTCTAATTATGAGATGAAATCTAATTAAAGCAAGAGATAGTGGAGCATGGAGTAACTTGAAAGGAAGATTTAAGAATTTCTCTTCATCAATTTTGAGAGGTATAGGCAAGTCAAGGGAGTAGTTGGACTCAAGAAATGGAAGGAGATACATAAGACCAGTCAAGAAAGGTAAATTGAAGATATTATGGAATATCTTAAGCGCATGAGAGCTACCACTTAAGATGGTGACTCCCTTGAGGATCTTGATCGAAAAATAGAACTACTGGAACGAATCATTGCAGGCTAGGCAACTGAAGCTGAAGTGTTAAGAAATCAATACCTCGCTTGGAAGAACCAACGCAGTAATACTACTTCCTTCAAGAACAAACAGTTGCTCAGTACGGCAGACAAATTTAATCCTATAGAGAGTCGAAGACTGCAGGCTGGCAAGGAGAAGTTGAGTCAAGAGAGAATAAACAAAGATCCAGTCGTTAATTTTATTTCAAGCAGTAAATATATATTGACTTAGGCAAGTTAACCCATTCAAAGCCTGGAAGATAGTTTTACCTGCCACCTCGGTAGGTCGATAATTCCTATGCTCCAAACAGACAGCCCTTGGTAAGATCGTCTTACTCCTCGCAATTCTTTAATTATGGGTATTTTCCGACTTACAAATACAAAGCAGATGATGATCGTGGTATACCTGAAACTTCTTTGGCAGTGAAAGCCAGCAACTACCAGCAGTAATACAAGGATAAGTACAATATGGCGAAGAATGTGGACTTTAGGGAGCTCGATTGTTTTCGGGACAAGTTCAAGTACTTTTTGCCCTATGCAGAAATACCAACATATCCTTCATGAATAGCTGCAAAAAATAGTATATAAAGGGAGGAATGGAGCACAAGCACAAGAATAGAGCAACTTGGGCCAATCTGAAGGAAAACATTGATGGATTACAGAATAAAGGTAAGGGAAGTATGCTCCAGATGAGTCAATCCGTTACGAACTTCTATAGAACAGAGCAAAAAAGGGAATTTGCATGGCATAGATAAAGTACTCACGAGGCTGAACCCATTCAGTCTGTCATTAAGAATAAAAAGCTATAACGTTTAAAAGAATCATACATCGCACGAGTAGTAAAGAACTCTTCCTGCAAATTGGAGTGATTATCATTAATAACTGAAACAGAAGTTTCAATAATATGATTTATGCTAAATGAAAGTAGATATGATCAATTCTGATAGGAGTAAGCCATTATCTTTGTTAAATCATGGTAGTTAAACTATATTCCTTCCTTCAAATTGTTTTCTTCAAGAAACTATTGGAATTTTTCAGCTTCAACCTCACTCAAAGCCTATCCGAAATCCATCAAGAATTTCTTCGCTTATTTTACGGACATTTTATATGTCTTTTCGCCATCTGACAGAGATCCTGTCTAGCTCTGGATACCTTCGAATGCTTCCATAAGCTAATCCTCAATATTTTGCTCCTTTGGTCTTTTCAATAAAAATCCAACAATGTTGGCAAAGCTGATGACTCCTTAATTATTAGGATCTAAAACATTTTTCATCTATCTTAGTTCTGCTTCTGTGGGGCAATGACCCAATCCGCGAACAAAAATAGGGAACTGGGAGGTCGGTATAGTTCCATTATCCTCTTTGTCAAAGATTGAAAAGAGTTATTGATAGTAAATAAGATCTTATCTTGAGAGACTTTATAGTGTTGGCTGTTCAGTCATTGTATGCAATTTAAAATTTATAGAATTGTTACAAATTTATAATATTATACGGGTATATGGCACAAACAATCAATGCTGCGGGTCATTTGTTGGCAACAGTTCAGCTCCTTGTTCTTTTTCATCTTCTTTTGGCTGATTTATTTTTTTCTCATAAATTTGCTTTTACTTCTAACGAATTTCTTCAGGTTCAAGCTCTTCTTTCAGCATTTCTTCATGAGGAACAGGCTCGATTTACAAATCAGTTTCAGTTGTATCCGGCATGGGAGCCTGATTACTTGAGGCGATTGGCATAGCAACCTATGCTTGTCCTTGTTTTTCCTCCATCAGTTCCGAGAAAAATTCATATGTAACTATTAAAAAGACTAGTACTAGTCCTGCTAATTGAAATCCATTTGTTTCGTGGTGGTAGTAAAAGATACTGAGGCCCACGGTAAATATTTTACGGGTCGTTATCACAAAAGGTGCGAAGTGCTGTTTGAACTGCTTTATCATGCGGTAGACAAACATCTGTCCGAAGGTAGAGAGCACGCCCATTGCCAGCATGTGTACTACAAATAGTCGATGCTCAGCAATAAACAGTGCAATATCCCATATTTACAGCAGAGCACAGGAGTACATAATAGCAACAATGGCTACCCATTTGTTGATTGCGGTCATCATTTCCATAGGTTGTGGCTTGTAAACGGATTTGATTTCTGCCTGGAAGTCTGGTAAAAAGCCATCAGCTAGTAGTGATACGAGTAATAAGATAATACCTACTACTTAAGTTTTCTTTTCATCTTTTTTGGCAGATTAAGGGTCATAATACTTAAACATGATAATACCGGCTGTAACCAATACTCCTACAATTATCTTTTTTGTGCCAAGTTGTAATTTTTTATCTTTGACCCGTGAGCACAGTACACCCACCAGTATAACTGAAAGGATGTTGCAACTTTTAAACATCATCACCACTGGGAAATTTGTCAAATATATGGCATAAGTATAAGTTAATGTTGAAATGGCCACTGTCACTGCGCAAAGTGCAGCTTTACCACCAGGAATGTCGGTGCGATCTTATTTTTTGATTTGAAAACTATTCACGATTTAGCCAATCATCCAAGTAATACTGCATGGAAAGATCAAGAATCCTGAAGGCCAAGTAAACACATCTTATGTACCAGTGGAAGAATTTAAATACTTGGACTTTAGCATAGATTCGTGGATGACTCCTGTAGCTAAGTAGGTCATATAAATGCCTAGTACTCCCGTCACTAGTTGGTAGCAGCGTGTGGGGTCTACTAATTAGCCAAGCTTCATTCGCTAAGTTGATAATTTAAATATCAAAAAGAAAAAAGATTTATCCATTAAACAGATCAAAGATTACTGAATACAAATTATATCAATTTGCAATTGTGAGCTTACTTGATGAAAAATGAAAAAAATCATTTAATTTAATTCTTTATAAAGAGCAATCACAAATCATACGAGGAAGGGGAAAATTGCTTTTCGTTATTGGGGATAATTGATTATGTTTATTTTATTCCACTTGCTACGCACCACTGCTGCTGGAGTTAAAATATTTATTGTTGAAAATACAAATAACCAAGCGTAAATATGCCCTGAAACAATACTATATCCAATCCATTCAATGATTTCTCCCAGATAATTGGGATTAGCTATCCATTTGAATAAAAACTAATCGATACGCACATACTTCTTTGATCCTGAATTGCAAATATCATACCCTATTGTTTAAGTTTCTCCTTAGCTTTTTGGAGAATTGAATCAGAATAAATATTGACTATAAAACCAATAGAAAATATGATAATTCCTAAGCACTGCCTTATAAAAGATATTTGTTGTTGTTATTGATTTGCTATACATTGTAGATATCCGTTAGCAGTTGTAAATAAAAAGGCTGACAGTATAATTTCGAGTGGTATTGAGGTACTTGATTTCATGCGAAGTGGATATACTATATCTCTGTTTAAATAATGCATTATGAAAAGAGCAAAAGCTAGTGATAAGCCATCCCCTTTAATTAATAAAAAATAAGCCGCCCATATCAGATTGGGCACTTCGAACAAAAACCATCCAATTTTTGGATTTATGTATATACTAGCCAAGGAATGTTTGAGCCGCCCATAATTGAGTTTGATTTTAGTGAGCACCAGCCAACCTAACAACGAATAAATGATGACTATGATCACGCATAGTTGCTACAAAGAATATATCTACATTGCCCGAGATAATAAATTAATAATATTATAAATTGTATAAAGAGGATATTTATTTGAATCATATCTTTTCCTTCTTTTGCAATAGATTACTGTCAAGTTGTTATGAGTTGGAAGATACTTACATTTTACCTTCCTTTTTGCTGGTTTTCATAAATGTATAGGGAGCCACAAAAACAGAAGTCACTTTGTCAGGTCCTTAGATGTTTTCATTTATTAATTCGTTTAGATAAATATATTATGATTAAGAAATATCTATTTCACTCGATATTTTGCTTTAATTTATTTTGTTGGAGTAGAGACGATTATTTTCTAATAAAGAAATTACACTTTTTAGAGAACATTTGCTATCATCAGTGACATCACTACTAAATTACTTTTTAATCGGAAGTGGCTAAATAACGATTTTTTCATCAACAGATGTACTTTCTTTCTGAGATAATTTTGTTTATGTTTTCAATTGATGAACTGCCTTTAACAAAGACTTTATAACTGAGTCGTATCCATCCCTATTAATTTTCAATGTATCTATGTTACTCAATAGATCTTAAAATAAATTCATAAATTATGCAATAAAATCCTATTCATCTAATTGAAGAGAATAAATTCTCTTTAGTTCAGCTCTCAACAAATCATGTGATTATTAATTTGATCCTCTGGTGGAATGTGAAGAAAATTTATGTTTAAATATTGATAGCAGCGCAGTTTCAGAGTTAATTGCTGATTTTTGTATATCCGGAGTGATGCATGAATAATATTTTATATGTTAATCTGCAGGAATTTTATTCTAAGAGATCTTGAAATTTGCAGACTTAGGTTAATTTTTATTTTTATTTATCTTTATACTTTAATTTATACAGCTATACCAGTCATCGCACAATTTGACACTGGCAAATTGAAGCTTCCACTCTTACTTTTCTGCTTTGAATTTAATCCACAAGCTGTCTTAATTTTTCACCATTTCTTTTATGCATAAAACATCTGCTGAGTCCAGTTAATATGATTTTGGCACCTCTTTGAGATCATTTTGCATATTTTAACAAATTTTATTCTTGTATCCAATTTTATACTCAAAGTTTGGGCATTCAATAAGGCAGAAAAGAATTGTTTATGTATACAAACTCCAATAATATTTTCGATCACAGATACTAGCAAAGCAGTTCTCATAAATTTGGCCTTAGACATGATTCCTTAATTGTTTTTTTGTATTCTGCAGTTTTATATAGTATGGTGAGCATTTTTCGTTTGATGAAGTGAATTCAGACTTCATAAGATACAGCAATTAAATTATTTTTTGTCAAATTAAATGTAGTGGGATAAATTACTCAATAGATACATTATTCTTAACAATTGAAATAAAAAATACTGCTTATCTTTTATGTATGCACATGATATGGAGAAGAAATTTATGGTATACAGTCATTAAGATAAAAGATAAATTTATTGAGAAAGTTCTTTCTCTTTACTTATATAACAGATATAGATTCATGTAGAAGCCATTAATTTAATATTTTACAAATTATTCACATTATTGTTCCTTAATACGAGCTATGCAAATTATATTTATTGGAACATGAGCAGTCTCAACACCTTTCAAAAATATTCAGAGGCCGAAGACTTGCGAACTAAGATACCTTTAAATCCTGCCATCAACGCTATCCTTGATTACTGTGAGTATTCCATTCGTATTGAATTTAACCAATCCGACAAGAGTAAACTCAAAAATAAAAACCGTAAACGATAACTCTCAGCAGAGTTTATTGAAGCAATTACGACCCTCAGTCGGGAGTAAAAAGTAGAATATTATGTACGAGTGGTTGGCTACATGTTAGCCTTTAGCTAAGGCAAATTTTCAATTCCACAACAGATCTACACTGGAATCATAAACGATACCGGGTATGCACGAAGCTTCAACGTAAAAAGATGGAAGGAAAAGAAACTAAGATTGGATCAAGATCGGCATATCCTTTATGCCTAGAGAGAAGTTAAGATCAAAAGTTATGACTTGAAAAATTATCTTCTTCGTAGATCTAAAAACAAGGAATATTTTTGTTTTGTTCTTGAGGCCATCAACTGCAATCCACCAGAAAAATCAAGAACAGTTCACATTGGCTTTACAGATCGGACTAGGTTTGAAGTTTGGTTACCAAGCATCAAGTTTTCTGTTGAGTTTAGAGAGTGGGAATTGTATCTTCATCTTTTTAAAGGAACATCAATAGTAAAATCTGTCCCTGAACGTCCACATACAACAGATGACCTCAATTATGGTCGTGGTATGGTGAGCACTTAGAGAAATTATACATAATTTGACAATCGAGGCATTAATATTGAGGATAATAATCTCTTGTCGCGCAGTATGGTTGTCTTATCCAATCAAGCAACTGAATTTACTGAGTAGAAGAAATAGGACATTTCAAGAAAAAAATTAATAGTTTAAGAGATTAAGGAAAAGGAGCAACTAGAATATGAAATTAAAAAATATTAAGAAAAAAGATAGGGAGGTCCAAAAACTGTTGTAGATGGATTGATTGAGGATGTATTTGAAGAGCCAGACACTTTTTAAGATATGATAGAAGACGAGGGCTAGGCCTCCAGAATCGAAAAAAAACACTTGGATCTCTTCCACAAATTATGTCCTGAGTACGAGCTGAGCGAACTTTAAGCTTACACTAACTATGAAGTGGTACAAAATGACTAAATCTTTAAAATATATCAACATAGCATGATTGAAAAGCGACTCAAGATGGTAATATTATTCTCTAAGGATAAGTACTCACGGTAACAGATTTTATCCTTATTGGCCAAACCTTAAGCCACTATGACAATCAACGATAATTTGCAAGAGGTGCAAATTAAAACTAACATACCATCATAAAATTCGGCCTTAGTATACCAAGTGCTAAAATCTTATAACAGACTATATCGACCACGTGATTTCGTATTTATCCGTCATGTATTTAATGAGGGAAAAAAGCTGTACATGATCGACAAAAGCATTTAAAACTCAAGCCACCCTCCTTTCATGACAATAGTCCGAGGTCAACTCTGTATTGTATATGGCATTTTCGATTGTTAAGATCATTACTAGTTGATTGCTGACTTCGAAATCACTAATGATGGCTATCTTAATCCTGTTCAGGAGACTAATCTAACGATGAAGTTCATCAAAGCATTTGCTAAACTGCCCACAGTGGAACCAGAAGTCAATTCCTATAAGTTCTTCGATTTGGAGTGGGATATCACTAAAAACTAAGCCAATTCCATCAGTAATTAAATAAGAACTCGCCGCAAGACCATCAACCAATTAGACCGCAAAATACACCAACAGTAGGAAATTAAACCTTAGGAACAGTTAATGAATTTTGCTAAAAAGAATGTTCAAATTTAGGGCAATGTGATAAGGGAAGAGAGACCTCCCCTTCAGCACAAGTTTGATAGTCATTAGAAGTCGAATTCATCTCCAGTGATTGAAATTTCTCCCAAACATCATAGCAACAGTAGTCCACCTGGAATTAAAATAAATTCTAATTCTCTACCTAATTCTCCATAAAAAAAAGCAGCATAGATACGGAAATTCAATAAAAACACAATGGAAGAGGTTGGAGAGGTGAATAGCTAAGATTTGCAAAAATCAAAGCTTTAGACTCAGCTGGCTGTTGTCCGTCAAATCGATTAACGAGGCTATGTAATAATAAATGACGCTTACCGTAAAGCAAGGTACATAACTGAGCCCCTATCATCAGTAGAGCCAGTATGGATGTAAACAGTGTCCGGCCATCCCATTTGGAGAGGAGAATGGCGTCATGACAAAGAGGAAGGTGGGATGATTTTCATTAATGAAAAAAAGATCGAGGATCAGAAGGGTGTTTTGAAATTCGTGCTGACTAAAATTGCAAAGAACTTGCTATCAGGGCAATCAATACTAAACATCAGTTTGCCAGTGGACATTTTCTCTCCTGAAAGCAATATCCAGCGTTTTCTATACAGCATGCTTTACGCTCCATTAGTTCTTGATCGGTTATAGAAGGAGAATTTATTAACAAAAATAATTCGAACTGTCATCTTTGGAATATCCAACTCAATACTTTACCTCAGTATGGAAAAACCTTTTAATCCTATCTTAGGATAAACATTTCAGTGCTGGATCAACGGCTGCCCTGCTTACGCTGAGCAGATCAGCCATCATCCTCCCATTGCAGGACTAATCCTTAAAGGTCGAGGCTATGATGTTACAGGTACTCGTCTCCTCATTTAGCTCAGCTTGAATCTAAGGTTTCACTTGCTCTCAATTCTGGTACTGGATCGAATGAAGGAGTTTACCGTGTCAGTTTTAGTGATAACTCAGTCATATGTTTTGTGTCTCCAGGAGGTGAAATTTGTGGACTTACTCATGGAGATCGTAAATTCAATCTAGTCGGAAAGTGTATTTATTTTGCTATATAGCCTATTATTGGATACCTTCAGCAAATGTCGTTCTTGAATTGATTTTTAATCCTTTTAAAAAAGGAATTTTCTCAATTGGCAAACAATAGCAGCCGTCTGATTATTTTGAAGGTACAATCTGGGAAGTAACGCCTAAGTTTATGGCCAAATTTTAGGCTGGTAAGCGAAAGGAACCCGAATAAAAGGATAGATTGAAGAATCTAGGAAAAATTAGCGGATTTTGGTAGAGATCTGTATGTTTCAATGGAGAGTAAGTATTTAATTTCGATCGACGATTTCCTTTCAGTCTGTAGTATTAACCTTCCCCACTGCCATCAGATGCCAACTGGCGTGAGGATATAGAGTACCGTAGGCGTAATGAAACTACCCGTGCTCAAACTTAGAAGGAGAGATTGTAGACCCTTCAGCGAAAGGATAGGAAATTAAGATAAAAGTATCGTAAAGAAAAGTGATTTTGACATATCTATACGAGTATAATAATTTTCTTGAAGGTTAGATGTATCATTCAATCATCAGGCTATTTATAAACTGACGAATGAATTAACAAAAGAGATTATCTTCATAAGTATGAATAAAAAACTAATATTTTAAAATATTAAAGAAACAAAGAACATTTGATCATTTTAGCGCGATGAAACCGATTTGGCTGGTAGAATAAAATTAAAATAGTACTAAATAATATCAATTAGGGTGGGTGGATATTTGATATGATTGGTGGAGATAGCGATGGCGATATCAATAATCCAAAAGTAGAGGATAGCTACATGCCTCTCCTAAGGAGATACAAGCTTAATTCTCTTGATGAACTCCACAAAGCCCTCTTCGATGCTGACGACAGCACCGCCTATCATCGAACAAATGGCGAAAAGCCCATCCCCCTCTCCCCAGAAGCCAAGACTTTATCTAGCACAAAGTCATATAAATAGTTATGCGAGTTGTACGGGCAAGGGTAGGAGAACTTGAATGAAGGACGCAGCGTTCTGCGCTATAAATATTATAGTGATGACTTCATTCGAGCACACCAGCAGCATAAATCTCTTTGGCTGTTGAGTTCTGGGGCTCGCTTCAGAATGCAACAGGAGAAAGAGTTTTATCAAACACTACAAAGTTATGAGTATCCTTAATACTATCACAAAGTCATTGAAGCAGATGTGCGTCGCACTCTTGAAGAGAAAAGCTAAGAAAATCAAACAAAATTGAGAAATATTCTGCTCGCCTTAGCAAAACGCAATCCATTCATTGGGTATTGCCAAGGAATGAACTTCATGATAAATTTTTTAGTGATAATGCAATTCGAGGAGGAAGAATGTTTCTGGCTGGCTCGTACACTCCTATAAGACATTCTCCCACATAATTACTATACCAATATGGCAGGAGTGGCAGTTGATCTTAAACTTATAGAAGTATTCCTCAAACTTAGGAGAGGAAAGCTCTATAAAAAATTAGCTTAACTCAATATCAACATATCAATCTTCGCACTGGAGTGGTTAGTATGCCTTTTCACCACCGTATTGCCCTTTTGTGTAGTTATACCCTCATCAAGATACTGACTTTATTGTGGGATTTAATTTTTCTGGAGGGATCAACCGCCCTATTACGCGCCTGTATTCTCATTATTGACGAGCTAGAACCCTTTATCCTCAGCTGTAATGATATCAGTATTCATTTTTCAATTTAGATGAATTCCTTTCTTAGTTGGAGCCTGCCAAAAAAGGTTTGCAGCTGGAGTAGGGTCGTTTTGTTGAACGTATGAAGCTACTGTTTATTGATCCCCGACTTTTGCAAGTGGCTCGTATGGTTTACGAAAGTATGGTCGAGTCTGAGGGCACTACCGCCGATAAAAAAGTTCCCACAGTAAAATGTAGTCCTAAATGGCCAATCTGCCATCAATTACTTCAGAAGAACAGGGTTCACCAACTGGAAAGTGAAATATGGGTCTTTAAGGAGGAGGGAGGGCCTCGAGTTATTGAAGGTTATTTGGATGCCAAATTAAAAAATCATAAACTGTTTCGTGAGGATGGTCGCGATCCCTAAAGTAGACTAATGATAGGCCGACAGCCCCATATTTGCAATCAGGCCATTTATGAAAAGTTTCGTGGAAACAGTGCAAACATTTAGCTCAATGCTTATGATTCTTCAACTAATAGTTTTGAACTGTCAGCGAACTCACATCTCACTGAAACATCGATGAAGTTTCTGCGCAGCGCCACAGTTATGAATTCAACTTTCATATTTCACGAACCCCACTCTTGATATTAATTACTGCTATATTATGTCATCAGAGTAGGCTGAGTTGATAGATTTACCATAGGAAGAGGATGAACGCTCCAAGGTCAATTTATGCTCCCCGAAATTGATCATACTTACTATACTTTCTACCTACTTCATCAGCCAGAATGTCTATAACTATTACATGTATCCTCCTCCCCCAGTGACATAACCATTACCTGAGGTCGATCAGTGGTAAAATTTCATGCAGATGTGGGATCGCTTTCAGGGATACGTCATTGTTAGTGTGGTTGGATTTACTATATTCTGGTTTTTGAGAAAGGTGAATGACAAATATGATGATTAGCAATTTTAAAAAATTCAGAAGGAAGAAAAAGAAGCATAAGAGAGGGAAAAAAAACTTCAGGCCGAACGTGAAGATAAAATAATCCGTAAATTAGAAGAGGAATAACGTTTAGCAAACGAAAAACAGTAGCGCGTAGCTCAGTCTAACAATACGTAATAAAATCAAATACCTTTCCTTGAAAAGAAAGGCAATTGACTTGATTCAATATTGTGAACACCTATCATTACTATTCATAAATCATGGACTAGATATATAATAAAAGAAAAGATGTAGGAGTTACTACGTTACCTTTTCACTCAATTTGTTAGCGATGAGGGGTCACTTCTAGTGCCGCTTTTGCTCAAATTGTAGCCAGTTAGACTCACATCTCACATGAAGCTGGCGCAACCTGATCTACAACTAGTACAATATCTTCTCAGCAAAAATTTTATCACATACTCTCCAGCGCATCTCCAATTGACACTCAATGCTCACAGTTTGTTGTTCTACCAACGTGTTTATAAACTAAAACACTTTGCAGCTCAACATACCCTACCCGCCTTCCAAGAGTTGCTCTAAGTTTTTATCAATAATTAGTTACTGCCAGTTCCAATATCTGTGCATCATTTACATGAGTTACAGGGCAAACAAACTGAACAAACTATAAAAAATAAGGGTGATTTAAAAACTAAGACTAAAAAGAGAGACGTTCAAGAGTAATTAATCCACAACAAATCAATCGATTCTACAGAACACTTAGACTATACTAGACTTGTCTATTAGTATTCTGAGAATGCTAACAATAAAGATGAGCAGGTTGAATGCATGGTTAATCTTAACTAACTGTTGGAACTCATGCGTTTTTATAAAATTCAACAAACTTTGGGAATGCGCAGAGAGGAGTATCTTAAAACTCTGACGTATAAAGAAGGTGAATAGCCCTTACATAGTTTATCCTTTTTAGAAATGTATCGCATTGTGCGTGAAAATCGTTCGCAGGCAGACTTCATTAAGCAACTGATGTATTTTATTGTCGATTTAGCCAGCGTATCAGATAAGAAAAGATTGAGGAATATATCTTACAATTATACCGCAAGTATGATGAATAAAAAAGTGAGGAAAATCATCCAGCTAATCATAATGCGCGTAATTTTTTACTTGTTTTCAACTTAGTGAGAAAGTGGCCATTAATTTCAGAAAAGGAGTTATTGGGTAAATCATTGCTCGCTGTTCTGGAGCTGCGCAAATGTCTAAATCTACTGATTGCATAGGGATTTATTAACTACTACCCTGAGAATTTCCGTTCTGTTTTGTATAGAATTACTAATTATGAGGAGATAGAAAAAAGATTTGTAAATCATATAGCCACTGCTTTGCTCAACTTGCATCTAAGAGGTAAAGATTCACTTTCAAAAGATCAGCTTTTGAGAATAGAGTGCATGATTGCAGATCTTGACGACCTCTTGCTTTTATTCAACTATTGATTGATTTGTTTATAGCTTCCAAGCCATAATAGTTAATATCACTTTTGTTTCCGAATAATTGCAAGGCCATTTCTCCAGACAAAAGTCAATTAAAATAATTAATGAATTGATTAAGATCAGCAATAATTATAAGGAACATATCGAATGAATGAATGAATTTAATTTTTAAGAAATGAAAATCATTGCCTAAGAAGGCGATTGGCTAATTTATTTTCAATGCCTTTGCGGATCATTTTGGTTTTCTTGCGGTCAATTTTACGGATGGCCCGATTTTCGTAGTCTTCTACCTCACACATCAGGCACAGCTGATAGACAGCTGCGACCCACTGCTCTACGACATCGATCTAACTTTGAATTTCCTCCATCCTTGCAGTTAGATTAATAATGATTTTTGAATTGAATTGGAGAACAAATACCCCTCCTAGACAATAACAAGTGTATTGGGGAAATATTATTTTATTTTACTCAAGTATTATTCTTGCAATTTTAAAAATAAGGTACGAGAGAACCCCATTGAATAAGCCCATATTTAAAAATCACAATTGGGTAAATCGGCGAGGGGCATTACTTCCTTTGAGTTCTTGTCCATTTGTATTTAATTGTGTTGATTATCTCATTTGTTAAACTATCATTTATTGTCATGTATATTTAGGAAGAGAGCAGATATCGAATACCAAGGCAATAACTAAAGGAACATCATTATTAAAAAATATATATGCATTTTGTTTAGATAATTTAATAAGTCTATGAAATTTGCAAAAGGATAATGTTGAGTTTATAATTTTATATAAAATATATTATTCATAATTGTGTCAACGAATAAAGGCTAAATACATAAGACCAAAAACCCCTTTTTAAAAATGAAATAGAGTAAATTATTTTCTGCTCTAGGCATTCTCTTTTCAGGCAAGTAAAAAGTTAACCACCAAAATTGGATAAATTCAAATATAAGAAATTGCTTAAATGGAGTTTTCATCCAATTATGATCTTCTAATATCAATTATAGTCTAAGGAATAATAAATCAATTATTAAAATATCAAATATTGTGTTAGGATAATGTGAGAATCAGGAGGCTTCATTAAATACAAAGAACTCTGTCTTTATTTTCACTGTTACTCCTATTTTACTGGAGATTGACACTCAATTATTCTGTTGATACGCCTAATTTCTTCAAGAGTTACACTAAATAAATTTTAATAATGCAGCTATTTTTATCAATTTTAACTCTAAGTTAAACTATTTATGCAGCTAATTCATTTAAGATTAACTCTAAGTTATTTGCAATTGATACATCTGACTTTCAAATAAACAACCCTACATTTGTATTATATAATACGCCTAATTTTCAAAAAGCAAGCACTAAATCAGATAGTGTTAATACTTCTAAATTTAATGCTGCTTACTCTAAATATATAATTTGATACTGCTAATTTTATCCTTAACTACCCTGCATTTATGGTTGTTTAATACATCTGATTTTTATAATAAATACTCTTTATAAAATCTTAGTGATACGCCTTTTTTGGATCTAAATTACACTTATTTTTAATTTTTAATACCACTAAGTTTATTGTAATGTACGCTAGATAAATTGATTAATACAGCTAAATTTTATGAATATCTACCCTGTATTAATTTTATGGATATGTTTGATTTCTCCAAAAGATACGCTTAATATATTTATATATACAGCTAATTTTTATAATAATTACTCTCTTTCTTTTTATTAATACAGCTAATTGCCTTTATTTTAACGCTGAATATCTATTTTTATGCGCCTTATTTTATAAATAGTAACACTAAATAAGGTTTTCTTCATACAGCTATTTTTTTCAATCAAATACCCTAAATGAATACTACAATACTGCTGATTTTTGTGAGTAGTTACACTACTTTATAACTTGATAAACGCCTTATTGTAACTTTAATTACAATAAATAAAATTAATAGTGCGCCTAACTTCATTAATTTTTACAATAAATTAAATAATTTTAATACTGCTAATTTTGACTTTACCAATTACACTCAGTAAATATATTGTATACAGCTAATTTTTATAATATTTACCCTAAATAATAGGATATTGATACAGCTAATTTGCTCAGCCAATACCCTCAATGAGATATATGCTACATCTGATTCACAAATGATTGAACGCTAGATCTATGATTAAATATACTTCTTCTTTTTTACATAAAAACAATAAATTAAAAGTTATTGATACTCCTAATTGTTTTTAAAATGACTCTAATTTAATGTCAACTTACTTCTGTTTCAAAAAAATCTTACCCTGAGTAAAATCTTCTCATGAAGAGATAAAAACCCAAATTCTCCCTTAAGAGTGACATACCACCAATTTCATCGAAAATCCAAGGCCAGCTAGGAAAAGAAGGCACAAAATGAGAAATATCATTGCCATTTTTAAGGTCGTAAGAAGAATAATAGTTGTCTTTAAAAACATTAATAATAATATTGCTTATAGGCTGTCTGATGGTTTTCAAATTATCTGTAGTTTTTATAATTAATTTTAAACCAAACAAATGAGCAAAAATATCATCTTCACTTCAGTTACGCATTAATTCTAAATTATTACTCTTACTTACTCTTTACTCTTACTTACACTTTCTATAAAAGAGCATACCAGCATTACTTGAGATGATATTAAGATCTACGTGCATCCAAAATTAGATCTAATGATGACAAATTTGTCGCAGTCAAATGTTTCAGTTTAAAATTTGGTTTACACAAAATTTTGATCCACCATAATCTGTAACAGCAAAGGTTCTTAAACTAAAACTAATTTTGATTTAATTTGAGTCAAACTATTTAAATTTTCTTGTCTAAATTTTTCGAGATCTGTGAGATTAAGGAGTAATAATCTTTAAATATAAGTCATAAAAATATCAAATGAACCAACTTAATAAAATTGTTCTATCATCTTAATTATAATTATCTTGATAATATCGACTCATATTAATTTAATATTGCAAATTAAAATATTATTGAGGATTACCTATTTCAATACTTCAATTTGTAATTTAAATCAATTTTCTCAATTGAAATTTCAACTTATTAGCAATTGCAAGAAATAGGTTTATTGGTGTCTTTAAAACAATCTATAATTATCTTAAACTATTTCTATAATAGTCTTGTGATAAATGCAGAAATCGAAAACCATTGAAGATCTATACTAATAAAATCAACGATTAGGCCATAGACTAAACTACCTCAATGATGAGAATAATTTTTACCGTATTAGCATCAATAACATCAAAGTATGCTTGTGACAATGCAGAAACTAAATCAAGGCATTAATAAAAATTTACTAACCACCAACACAAAAATAGCAAATACTAAGAGTTCTCACAACAAAATAGATCCCAAGAATATTACTGAGTCCTATACCATCATCAGCAATAAAATTCAGCTGAAAAATCTACAGATGAAAGTGGGGAACTCCAAACGTAGGATTGACAAACTAGAAAAACTTTATGAAGGTTCAATCTCCTCGTTAATCGTAATTAATTTGTAATAAAGAAAAGATCTTAAGAAGTATAGCGATAAATAAACATTTTGGGGAGATAGTATTAGAATTATGTCATTCAAACCCAGCTACTAGATAACATCTCTATGGCAGATTACTACATGAGTATGGTTGAGGAAAAACCTCCAAAACAGGACAGCCACTCTTTAGTCAATTTTGTCAGAACAAAAACCATCAAATCGAGGAATAATAGTCTGTGTCAAGGTAAAATCTCTTTGCTCGAGGATAAAGAAATCAAATGTTCTAATAAATTGGAACAAATCCTAAAAGAGGAGAAAGAGCTTAAAAAAGAGAAATCTGCATTAGTGGAGAGACTAAGTAGTCTGAAGAAAGAAAGAGATGCGTTGGCAGACCAGGTATATGGGGCAGACATCAATTTAAGAGAGGCTCAAGCTATGGAAGTGAATAAACTTAAAACTTACAATCAAAAGGAGGGGGAACTACAAAGATAGATTATAAAGCAGGATGCTTTGTTGTAGGAACAATACAAAATCAACCAAGACTGCAAGCAGAAGATAATGGATAGAAACTAGCAGGAGACCAAAGAGATTAAGGTATTACAAGAGGAGATCAAGAAGTGTTCCTAGCAGGTCAAAGAGGTTAAATTCAAGTGCGATAACTTATAAACTACCAAAAACAAGAAATACTCTAAAAATAAATGATTTTTTAATTACTAATAGATCTAACAGATAATCATTTTAAAAGTAGAGAATTGAAGGGCTTTTTAAAATTAATATGAGAGCTTTATCTCGAGGATAATGGGATATTAAATATTTTGAAAATTTGGTGTTGCTGGTCCCAGCCTTGAGAGGGTTTCATTTCGTTTAAGTTCAAATTTCTAGCATTGAGATCATTCTTTAATTCAGGTATTTTGTAATTATTATTAATTTTAAGCTATTATTAAACCTAAACATGTCTTTCTTATAATTTCTGCTTTTCCTTTTAATAATTACGTCTATTGATAGGCTTAATGGTTTATTTAGAGAAAGGACTGAGTCTTCTCCTCATTTTTAAGGGAGCTGAATCTTCATTAGATTCATAAATATCAGCTTATCCCAAAATAATTGTTTAGCTATTTTTAATTTTTAATTCTTACTCCTGAGAGTGAGAGATATTGCTTTTTTTTGGTAATAATACTTCGCTTATGAGTTGTCTTTTTGAGGGAGTTACAGCTTTTTTTTCCTTTGTATCCTCAGAAGTTGTAGGGATCAATATAACAGTGGGCTGATCATCAACAAAAATAGGTCTTCTTCTCTGATGGTTTGGCTGAACTTCTGCATTTATCATTTATCCAGACTATGGTTTTTAAATAGACTTCAAAGCCGAAGGATTTGGACCAATAATGCAATCATTTATATCTTTGTCTTTTCCTACTGGATCAATTTATTCATTTTAAGAAATATATACTGTGCAATTTTTTGATTAATAAGCATCTACAATAGTCTGAGGCTATACTGATTCTATAATATTTCCTTCATCCTTTTTACAATTATGGAGAGATATGGGTTCTATTTGTTAGGAAAAATTTATCTACTCTTAATGAGTAAAGGGAATAGGCTTCTTAGAAGGTAAACTCAATCCATTAATATTTTTCTACTAAGGAGAGTTAATAATAGACGAAGGGTGCTTGACTGAAGCCTCATTGTTTTGCTTTTACATCATTGATTCTGTCTTACCATTTGAATTTGAATGGTTTTACTAGATAGGTTCATATTGATGAGTAGATATTTCACCCAATCGTTCATTTGTTTATTGAAATTTCTTGCCAGCCTTGATGAGGCGGTTTTCTTCTTTCGTGAGCGGTATAAAATTCATTAGTGGAATGATATTTTCAATTCGTTATAATTATGACGATAATAATTATTCGTGTTTAATGTGATAATTTAAACTTGGAATTCTTGAAAGAGTTAGGGTTATAAATAAGCTGGGAGTTTGTTTCGATTTTTCTAATCATCGTAGGTAAACATTTCAAAAGATTTTAAACTCGACTATTTTATTATTTTATAAATTGAGAATTCTTTCTTAAGTGAGCATTCGGTAGAATTATGATCATTTGTGCATATTTTAGCAATCAAAAAACCATTTTTGTAAATTATGATTTCCTCTTTGATAAATTTACAAATATTGAATTTTTTTATATTACAACTTGAGAAGATGATTTATAAATGTATAGAAAATGAAAGAACCTTTTTTTAATTTTTTGTCACTGACTGATTAATGATTTTTTGACTGATCAATAATATTTAATTAGCCTTAAATTCCGATAGTTATATCTTTATTTTTAACTTGAATGTTCAGAATTGTTGGGCCAGACTCAAAATCTAAAGCAAAAAATCTCAAGATATTAAAAATACGGCACATTCTATCAAGGGCAATCAAGTAGGTAGCTTATTAGGCGCAATTGAATGACAAGGATCAAAACTCTTCCATCAAAAATATCAGTGAATAAAGCTCAGAGGCTGAATCAATTTTATAAATTCTTCAAAATTTAAGAGCGGGGTATCTTATGGCCAAGCATTCTCCTAATACGGACTCATCGCACTCCAAGCTCGTATATATATCCGAGGACTATAAATAATTTTGCTGGAAATCTCCAGGACAGGAAGATGAAAAAAGAATCAAAATGTCAAGCATTTCCAGAATTTGCAAAGTGCAAAGCTAAGAATTTCTCAAACATTGCAATACTTTAGGGAATATCAATTGCAGTTTGGCGATAATATCAACAAATAGAAATATATGGCTTGAGGCTTCCGATGAAATAGAAGTAGAAGTCTTCATTTATGAAATAAGAAGAGCTCTTCGGTATACCAGGAGAATGAACCAGAACTATAAATACTCTATAGTTTGATAATTATTATTGTCTCTATTTGTATGATGCTTCAATTTTCACAGTATCACGTCAGTCAATAGAAGTTGCATCTACTTAAATCATTTATATTTCTTTTGAAATCACTATTTTATGAAATAAATGAATAAAATTTTTTGCAAGCTATTTTAAAATATTATAAAAGAATAATCTAAATTTTAATGGTGCAAAATTAATATAATCTATTTTACTATCCATCTAGATTCTATAGCTAAAATCAGAATCCTTGATTTTGCAAATTAACATATTCTTTACTATACATTTCCTAAATGTTCAATATACTGAAATACAAATCTACGTTAAATATTCATGATCAACAGTTCCGATCAAATATCTTATAAAATGCGTTATCAATTATAGTTCTTTTAAAAATATATCATTTGTGATATATTATCTTTAAATAATGGCTGAGTACCTTAATGACGCCAAGTTTCGCTAATATACAGAAATCTTTTCCATATTTGACTACCATAGTGAAGGTTTTATAACTGCAAAAAGTGTCTACTAAATTTTAGTATCAATGCAGTTGCGTGTGACTTTGTAAGAAGTCATTCATCTCATAAGATAAGCAGGCAATACATCTCCTAACTGTAGTCAAGTAGAGCTCTCCGAGTTTTTGGCCATCATTTCAATGTACTGTCTTCTGATTAAGAATAATTTAAGATAAGGATATGAATAAAGAGATATATGAACTTTTTTAACTATTTGACAGGGACAAGAATAAGATCATCAACAAAGATGACTTTGAGATGGGATTTAAACAACTATAAACTGATCTCTCCTAAGAGGACATCTTGAAGCTAATTGAGTCAACTGGCAAAGAATCATTCAATTTACGAGAGTTTAGAAAATATCTTCTCGAACGATGAATCAACTTTTAACGTTATTTGTCTATCTGGATATTTATATTTTGATGGATAAAATATCAATCATTCTTCTGTAATTTCATAATTTTATCACGAGGTAAACGTTTATTGAGAAAGCCACTCTCCAATTATTAAATAAAGATAGTGACATACTTCTAAAAAATAATCTTGTCTTTTATTTGTTTTTGTTAAATATATTAACCTAATTTTCCATCTCGAATCTGTCTCAATGCTTCCTTCGTCAAATAGACCCTTGCATTTGTCATGGCCTATTCTCCAAATGATTGATATAATTTTAAAAGTTTGCAAGATCTTAAGGAATTATCAGTAATTTTGTGTTCATTATTTTCTCCGAATATGTAATGCAATATTTTTTTTGAACAGTTTGCTGATTCTTTGAATTCTTTCCATAAAAGAAGGGCAGCTGGAGGAATTTATTAAACGGTTTAGGAGGAGGAAATGTCAATGCTTTTTCTCAGACAGGTTGTTAAATGCTTCTGAAAATTATGAAAATTAGATGGAGAAGAAGATGGTTTCCTCTTTCGGGACCGTGACAAATTATTGACTTCTTAAGAAAAAGCATTGGCTTTATTCTACTCATTCTCTTCTTATTTGACTGCAACCTAACTCCCTAAAAATTGCTCCAGGTATACATTCGAGTCTCCTTTCTTGAGATAGGGTAAACTATTAAAGGGGAGATTTTCTTCTACTCTATGCTCTTGATGAGTTTCACTATGTCGTTCCATAAAAAAAATGTTTGCTTAGTGGAGAGATGATTCCATTTTACAAAATATCATACGTGGTCAGGTTTTATAGGATTATTTTTTAAAATTTCTGATTACGTTAATAAAAATTAAAACAGGCATTTGATAAAATTGGAGGGAAATTCAATTTATTAAAATTGGGATTTGGAGGTCTCCGAAAAATATATTTTTGTTTGGATTAATTTTATTAATTCAAAATATTTTTTGAATCTGCTTAACCAAATTGTTCTTTGATACCTTCACAACAACAAACTTCTTGAAATTCTCGATAAAGGATAATATATTATATGGTTTTGATTCTATTTTTAACTTTGGTGCAGAATGTCAAATTAAATCAGATAAAATGTTCCTGCTTCTAATCAAACATACAAAATCACTTTAGGTTTGCGAATCACCTTCCCTTCGACTTACCATCCAACCTCAACGATCTTAGCAATAGTATCCTTCTGTTCTGGTTTTTCACTCTTTTCCTCTCCTTTCACCTCCACTGAATCGCGCTTGACTTTTGTACCTTGATTAATTTCGATCTGTTTGATCTTAAATTTTTACAAAGTATTTAAGAAAAGTCTGACGGTATTATCAAACCCTTCCCTAAGATCTGTTGAATGTTAGGGAGTCTAAAAGGTCTTAGTTGAGTTGAAATGAATGCCGAGACCCACTAAACTATCTGCAAAATTGTGAATAGCTGCTGATTTATTAGCCTCGCTTTTTTGTTTGGCATCAGCCCATACTTGCTCTGATTTTTTAATATCTTCCATAAGTTTGATTCTTTTGTCTTGAATATTTTTATTCTTAGCTGCTGTCTCTACTTCCTTTTCTTTGATCTGCATAGGGTAATTTGTACTTGTTTGCGGAGTAAAGTTAACTCTTCTTACTGTTGAGAGATGTTCTTCCTGATGTCTGTCATTTTGGCAGTGATCTCGGCAGGATGGATATTTTTATGCTGATGAGTAGTAAAACAAAATCTTAACACTCGGGATAGCATCAACTTTAATATTATTAATTCAGAGAAATAATGAACTCATTTACTATCGTAATATTATTGCAAAGAAAATATTAGAATAATAGAGGATATTAAAAAAATATTTACTCCTTTAAAATATATGCTGAAAAGATATCACATGCGCCAACAATTATTTTTTAAAAAAAACTCCCAAATAAACTAAGCTTCATTAAACTTTATTGCTCATATATAAAATTATTAAGACCGAGACTAAATGGGATGCATCAATCCGAAAACTGAGAATAATAAACAGAAACAACTCAATTTAAAGAGCATAAACTAAGTAAAGCAGGACCCTTCGCGTCTCTAAATCCCCACTCCAATTCTTAACAAATATTCATCTAACAACTCGAGTAATTCAATAGTGAATGAATAAACAAACTTTCTCAATAATCAAACTTTTTCCCCTGGGCTTCCTCGTATAAACTTGCAAATTGCAATTGTTCAGTGATTAATAGATAAAAACTTTATTTTTGGCTAATTCATAATCATATTATTTTAGTCAATATCCAAGGGAGCGATACAAATACCTTCTTTAAATGCAACCAGTCTTCTTTCACTTTTAAAATTTGTGCTGCCATAGATTATTTGAATTTATTTAAAATTATACATTTTTATTTTAATAACAATCAGTTTCCATGGCATATCATCCAGTTTGATAAAACTCTAAAGTCTATATCTTGTGAAGTTTACATTTTATTTTTAGAGTTAGGATTTTTTTATTATTTCTAACATAAATTCTGCAAACAGCTATCATCGAATCTCAAATTGTTGAATGCCATTATGAAAATACTTTAATTCATACAATGAATTGCTAGTTATTAGATTTGTTAAGAAATAAATGCTTCTTAAAATTAATAAAATTATTTATTTTTCTTTTATTTATGGAAAAAGGCTCAGTCTTTGTCAGATTGTAAATGATCTTAAATTGAGTTAATTAGAAAGAAATTTTGAAAGCGTGTAATACTCTTAAAAATAGATATTTTTATATCTCGACTTATTTTATACGAGCAAGACTTCGCATATGCTCAAAATCTATTAAATATTGCTAACTTTGCAATAAATATCATAAGGTATTGTGGATTGACTTCTAATTATTGTAAAGATTAATCATCTATGATGAACATATAAATTAGCCAATCAAAATAAAGTATTTAAAACTATGGATAGTTGCCTCTATAAACTGATTTTAAATTTGAATATTCCAATATATTTTTAACATGGCTAGAACAAAACAAACCGCCAGAAAATCAACTGCCCAAAAGGTGCCCAGGAAGCAACTAGTTGCTCAGAAGATCGCCAGAAAGAGTGCTCCTGTCACCACTGGTGTCAAGAAACCCCACAGATTCAAACCCGGAACAGTTGCCCTCAGAGAAATCAGAAAATATCAGAAGTCAACTGATCTCCTCATCAGAAAACTTCCTTTCCAGAGACTCGTCAGGGAAATTGCTCACGAATTCAAACAAGAACTACGCTTCCAGAGTTCAGCAGTGTTGGCCCTCCAAGAGTCAGCTGAGGCTTATCTCGTGTCCCTCTTCGAAGACACTAACTTGTGCGCTATTCACGCCAAGAGAGTGACTATCATGACTAGAGATCTCCAACTTGCCAAGAGAATCAGAGGAGACAGATTCTGAAATGATCTGCATTGCTCATGTTTGACAATCACTAATATCAACCTAAACAATCATTTGTTTGTAAAATCCAGAAAAGTAATTGCAACCTTTATACTGATTGTCTTTGCCAAGATAAAAAGATGATTAAAAGTATTAATGAGCAACACATAGACTATCATTCATTGGATTCAGTCAAATCATCTCGTAGGCACATTTCCTTTTTTTTCTCTTTTTCATAGACCAATTCTATCAAATCTGTTTCCGATAAAAATTGTAGCCCTCTGTTTTTGATTATTAAGAATTATTGTTCATATTGTTTCCACATTTCTTCTCCACTCGAATTTATTACAAAGATAAGAGGAAAAATCATTTTCTCGGAAGAAGTACATAGTTCCATCTTTTATTTATTCCTCAATATCCAATATTCAAGTGCATCTCTTTTAGATTGTAGTTTTGACAGTAATTCCTTCTTCTTTTCAATTTTTAATCGTATCAAGGCTATTTATTCTTTATAGTCAGGATTAAAATTTGTAGTACCTAAGGGGGATTTCATTTTCACCTCTCGTTCTAAAAGACCAGCTGACATCATAACATTTAGGGCATCATATATACGCCTTCTAATATTCTTTTCCTCTTTACTGTGCATCTTTTCTTTGTACATCTTTAGCGGCTATCGACCTTTATATAAAATATTTTCGATAAGTTCTGAAACTTCTCCTTGTGAAAACGAACGGCGATGATTTAAGGTTTTAAGAAGTAAGCGGGCTAAATATTTGAGACCTCTCCTCGAGGATTATCCACTTTGACTTTTCCACTCAGGGCTGTCTTTTTCAGCTCTACTACTTAATTAGACAGTCAGTTCTCTGTAAAATGGTTCGGTTGAAGGGCCAATTTTATCTAAATCATCAAAGTTGATAGTATTTTGGTGATTGAAATGCCTAATGGGCTAATAGCCCTCCTAAACCTATTTAAATAATTTAGATCCTGATGATATAGAGTCATCTCTTATGTGATAGAAGCAGTTGCTGTTCGAATCATAAAAATTAAAATGAAATCCGATAGAAGCATCCATGTTGAGCTAATCCATTAGTTTGTGAGAACTCATTTATTAATAATAAGACTATTGCGCATATTACAATTAAAGTATATCGACATAGGAGAAAAATAGTACTATAATTAACTCATTTTGTATAAAGAAGTCAAATATTCATCCGTTACCCTCTCCCTTAGCAGTTTATTTTTTGGAGGTAATTAAATTTTAAATTTTAATTAATTTTAGAAAGCGCGGATTTGTCATTTTCATCAGAAATGTCACATTATTTGATATGTCAACTCATTCGACAAATTAATAAAGTCAAAAACATTAACTTTCAACCACTTTCGCTCACATTTTTAACTACAATAATTTTTATTTCATTGGATTTCATTGGCCGTTCTAATCTATATAAAAATGTGCAATATCTCCACAAGTGTTCTTGCCCCCGCAAAATCCAATATTCTCGTTTACAGCGGATGACTGAAATCTAAGACCAGTATATTAAGCATGAAAATAGCCATTTAGGAATGAGTGGCAACAGCAATTATGGAATTCCTTATAGTTCTTTTGAGGGAGTCAAACAAGAGGATTACTTAAGAGAGGAGGAAAAACAAATACCGAAAAAGAATAACTAACCAAGTGAAGCAGTATATTTTGACTTATTTAGGAACTATGTGAAGCTGTATTTTTATTGAAGAAAATGATGCCAAATCGTTCTTTGTAGCGGGCCATTACCATGCTATATCAAACTCTCATTCGTAAACAACCACCAGATTAGATTTTTCCAATAAAGCAGATCC
>Ga0302191_10000349_pt1 | contig 28911 bp, 19 predicted proteins | sample II_Bog_E3_1_FD_198775 | JGI IMG/M metagenome (GOLD analysis project Ga0302191, IMG submission 198775) | Peat permafrost microbial communities from Stordalen Mire near Abisko, Sweden - II_Bog_E3_1 | ecosystem: Environmental > Terrestrial > Soil > Wetlands > Peat | place: Sweden: Abisko...
GTTATTTTTTCCTTTCTTTCCTAAAATTCTCCACTTTGTATAAATATCATGAATGTGATAAAAAAAATAATCTAAAAATTCACTCTTATAAAATTAAAAGAATCGCCTCCACTTTTACTATTCTAATTAACTTTGAAAATTAAATATGCCTCATTTGTTGTAATTTTGCCGTTTTGCTGAAGCTTTTTAATTAATAGTATCACCATCAGCATCTTTTTAACAAAATTTGACTGCAAGTAAGTTCTAAGGTTCTTATCTTCCAAAGTAGAGCAAAAATATTTTGGATCATTATTTATCATTTCATATAAATCAAATAAATCTTTCATATATTCCATATAATTTATCGATTTCAGTCAATATTTAAGAATAAGTGAATAATTATCAACTCCTGCATGATTTTACATATTTTACTTCCTACTTTGAGTTGAAAAAAAAATATAAAATAATCTCATCCAACAAAAGTAATTAAATATTAATCTTTTTTATATAATTATAGACCCCCATATTTCTTGAGCCTTTTTGACTAGTTTTCCTGTAAAATAACTTCATTATTTCGAGAATAGGCTTTAAAATTTATGTTTTTTAAAAATTGTTTAATTGATCAAAGCATTTATAATTAACTTCCAAAGCCGCGTTTTACTCAAGTAATAAATAAAGAGATATTTGATTTATTTTACTTTCTTCCTTTCAATATGAACATTTATCAATGAATTTTAAGCGCAATGTCTTCTTAAAATATTTTACGACCAAATTAGATTCAGGATTAATCGTACCGGGGTTTTGACGAAAGCAAAAATCTATTCAAGCAATATTTATGTAAAATGAAGCTCATTGTTGAGTTCTAATTTAATAAACTCATGAAAAGACAGGCTGTTGAATGCGAAGATACTCAACATGAAGATAAACAAATCTAGAACTTTTCATCAAATACATCAGAGGTTTATAAGTACAATTCTCATGGAAGATCTAGACTGATATTGGAATCTAAAAACGATGATTTTAAATCCATTTAATTCAAGTTTTCTAAATGATTTGTTTATAAAATAATTTGTTGGTAATTAATAATGCTACAAATAATTGAGTGCAAATATCAAAAAGTAGATATTATTAGATTGAGCTCACAGTATCCGGAGCTTTCCTGCTTTTACAATAAACTAATAAGCAAAATAGATCGGAAAAGGCCAATCTAACAATTTATAAGAGAATATACATTAAGAATTATCTATCATTAATAAATCATATCACGCTAGTGCTTGACAGTAGTTTCTGGACGAACTCAACTTGTAATATGCAAAGTAGGGCGATTAATACTATCTCAAAAATATTATAGAAATAGTAGTGTGAAATTCCAGTCATTAATCTCTTCTTATTTTAGTTTTAGAGCATGAATTTTATATTCAACTGATTTAACTTTTGATAAAGTTAGTTTTTAACATTTCGCAACCTTACGCCATGATCTGCGACATCTTCATCTGTTATTAAATCATACACATGAGTGTTCTAAAGAATTACCATCGGTCTAAAGAAGATAAGTCGCTAACTACCATGGTTTACGAATCTGAAGAGATATGTTGTGTTGGCTTACCCATTTATGCTTCCGAATGTTCTAAAATACATCTACTTTTGATAAATAATTTTGACGTTATTCTAAAAGATATAGATCCAGAGCGGTTGTTCATTTTAGACATCGGTTGGGGGACTGAAAACTCCATTTTTGCTTTGAAATATCTCAACAAAAAATACAATTTATTGATTTATTGGGATACTTATCTTAAAATCTTCAGCAGAGTTAGACTCGAGATTGAAGGAATATTCATTGAACTGCCTGCTTGGTCCGTTCCTTAACTTGTTGTATTGAGCTTGCATTTACTCATTTTATTTTTATTGTATCTACTGAATTTTTGTCATCGTATTTTCTTGAGCAAGTCGCGCTCTTTCTTACTCCTATTTTATTTGCCTGTCTTCCTGTTATTTTCTATATTGTTAGTACGCAATTTTGGATTGTTCGGCTAACTTTCTTTCAAACTATTTTTTCTATTACTATTTTATTGCTCCGATTTTTTGAGAATCAGCATTTTATTGGGTTGTTTTTTTGACCGATTCAATATACTCCTCTCTCCTCTTTTGCTGTTATAAATAAATTGCTTATGATTCTTGGTTAGATTCTCCATTGATCTACATCTATTAATTGCTAGTGGTTTTGTTAATAGTTTACTCCGCACCGTTTTGTGCTCTTACTAGAGTTAAAATGATGAATACCGCTATCAATTGTATGATGTTTCTGGGCATCATTATATGATATGATATTAATCAAATAAATAATGATTTGTAAAAAATAGAAAAGAATTAATTATTTGAAATTTGCTTTCAAAATATTATCCTTTTGTTAAAACAAGTTTGTCTTACGCTGAGGCCGAACGGTTAGGCATGTGCATGTCCAATGGGGGCAACCCTGTGAGATTTGCATAGAAGTGGGTTCAATTCCTGCCGGCGTTGTTTTTATTTTTGATGACTCCTAAAAATAATGGAGTTCAAAACATAATATAATTTTTCTTTAAAAGAAAATAGTATCCAATTATTCCATAGCATTCCTTATCTATTAACTATTTATTTTTCTTTCTTGATTAAGCCGAAGATATTCTTTATCTCATCATTCATCCTTTTGATTCAATATAATTGTTTTAAATCAGAATTCTCCTTTTGATTGATTTCTGGCAAAAAGTATAATATTAAATTACATTAGTATAATTGATAAAATGAAATCAAGTGGAGCTTAGAAAAGCTTGCATTAAAGGAATCCGGAAGTGAATCGAAATCACAGACGTACTTGTGATGAAGTCCAAATGAAGTCTCTTCAGTAAAGATAATAAAGCAATGAGTCCAATCAATATCGTTTTCAAAATTAATTAAAAACAATCATTCATAAAGCACTAAAATCAAATATGAGTGAACTTAATTAAAAATTTGCTGTTGTAATGAGTAAATTAAGTGATCTAGATTAAATAAGGAAACTTGTTGCTCATATGGACACAATTATGAATGAACGGAATCAACACTATTTTCAACGTGATCAGAGGAAGTAGCTGCTACGACAAAAAGATGAATAGCCTACCAATAACTTTCAAATGGTAAATCAAAAAATATTATAGTTACCTTTTTTAAAGCGAAGCAGCAACTCGATGGGGGGATAATTATAACCAAAAATAACACAGTAGTTTTTTGACAAAAAATTTCAATAGTTTCTGAAAGGAGAGTTCGCAAAAAATCAAAATGAAGTGAAGTAGTTAAGGCTGCAGATATTAACTTTACAATAGCAGTTAAAGAAATTAGAGATAAAACCTCGAGTGGTGGAATAAAAATAAAAATAGGCAAGGTACGTGGATAAAGGCGCATCCTAAAGATAGTAACTTTTAAAGCAATAGTTGATTCAATTAAAAAATAACCAGAAACTGACCAAGTAAAGCTATTTAAGATAACTTAATACCATGAGAGAAAAACATAAAATGGAAATCAACAATATTATCCAGAAGAGTCAGCAAAGGATGTCATAACTTTAGATTGAACTTAAATCTCATAATTAAACTCACATAAACCAACTGAGCATTATTGTTTCTAATCAGCAAAACTAGTACCAATCCGCTTTTAAGTTTATCGAACAACAAGTAGAACATTTTTAAAACAAAAAAATAGCTAAAATTAAATTATTATTTCAAATGGATGACTTTAATCAAAATATCGGCAATTATCTTATTGCCAAATAAGGAGAACTTTTTCCTTTTTTGATATTATTTTATTCCAAAAAATCAGTACTTTTTGGGGCATATTCTACACATCTTTATCGTTCAACTGAAGATATCAGCAAAGCGAAAGGATTTCTCTTTAATGCGACCAAATAGATCGCCTTCATGCCGGACTCTCGTCCCAATACTCTAAGTTCAGTAACTTTCCAAGATAATTACTTATACTTTGGTAACCGTGAAGTCATAATTAAAAATAATAGCATAAAAATAGTTAGAGTAAGTTGTGGAGCGATGTTCGGTGTCGAATACTACAGTGTTTAAAAGCGGCATCATCTCACGGGATAGTAAATCGAATAAATCCAGTTAGACAATGTGGAACTTCACCGTGTTTATTTTATCAAATGATTTACGGATAGTTTCTTCTCCTCGAATATACTTGTTTTATATTATTTGACGGGAAACCAACCCCTTTTTGATGAGTTTATTGAAATGAAAATAAATAATACATTTATAACATAATTTTATTCAATAAAAACTATATCAACAGCGATGGAAGCCCTTAAGCGATAAAACGACTAATTAGCTAAAACTAACTAAAATTTTCAAGAGGAAATCGAAAGACAAAAATAATTGAATGCCCAGCACGAAACGGAAATTGAGACTTTACTCAAATTTAATGAAAGATTGTTAGGAATTATAGAAAATTAACTCAATAACAAGAAAGATAACTGCAGCTTGCAACCCATTTCCGAAAGATCAGAGAGGGAGTCAGATTTGATTGCACCCACCATACACTCATTTGTTAGACCAAGGAATACAGGCCCCAAAAGTGAGAGAGGAGGAACGCCAACCACTAACTCTTTAGTCGAAAAAGGACACATGTCTGGAAATAAACTTAACTTGTACGGACGAGAAGTCAGACAATCAGACTTAAACAAAAGCACATCCCATAAAGACTCAAACGACGACTCCTATTGCAGGACCGAATATATCCAAACAGTGGTTCCTGCTGTGATTCCAGTAAACGCTCAATATATGGATCAAGCCGCAACTGCCTCAAACAGTGTAAAGTAAGAACTGTCCCAATAGATAAGTGAATTAAAAAAGTTCAAAAACGAAAGCACTAAATTTTATGATAATAAAATCAGTTAAATCCGAAACTTAAGTAGCAAACTGAATCAATACCGCCCCATAGACCAAATAAACAAAATTACGAGTAAACTAACTCTTTCAAACAATACAACTCAACTGATCCGAAACGCACTCAACAAAAAATCTCAATGATTAGAGGATTGCAATGATCAAATAGCAAAAATATATTTCATAAATTAGCAACTATGGACTTAATGCTACTAATTTGAATGAGCAAATAAATTTTAAGTATAGATTGATTTATATATCGTAACTGAATGGATTAAATTGGAAAGTATTTCAGGCAGAAACAAGATTCATATCAACTGTTTTTCGTGGAACTTATGAGAGTTATATAAAACTTGGGAAAAGAATGCCAACTGAGTATTGATCAGTAGTATAGTCGAGTGATGAATTCATGCAGTAATCAATTCAATTCAGCATGGATCAATGCTAAAATATAATAACTCAAGGCGCATCGGCAATTACAATTTAAAAGCATTGTTGATTTGCTAATCATTGCTTTAAAGCAAATACCTGACAATATCGTAAATAGATATCAATCACCATCCATTGGGTTTAAAACTGTATAATTAAAAGGGATTCCACAATATACTCCTTCTGCTAAGTTTGGTTAGCCTATAAATTACACTTCAAATATGCAAAATGGTTGTTAATCTAGAATATTAGTATTGAAATAATAATAATAAACAATTCAAGTTAGGAACAAAAATATCATTTAAAGTTAGACCAGCCAAAAAGGATCTAAGGTCAGTCAATCAATTTAAAGTAAAAAATCAAGAAATAAGTCAAATAATGTTAATTAATCATCCAACTAAAAGAAACTTCAGAGCTACCTGGTAAATAAACTAAATCCCAAAATATTTGAGCTTCCTAAATCCAAGACTAAAACTCTCCCAAAAGATGATAAGAGATAATAATCCTTAGGCATCAATGAGGGAAATAAAAACTCTTTGATAAAAGTGATAGAACTATTCAGTAACAACGAAAATTAAACTGACTAAAAAATTAATTTTAAAACTTGTCGGTAATTGGATAAAAAGATTTATAATCAAGCCAATGAGTACCTTCAAAACTGCAAAAATAAGTATATGAATAAAAGAATTAGTTCACCAGTTAAAAGAGTAACGAGGAGTAATAGTCGAGTTGACTCGACCATCAATAAATTAGGCATCACATAAAACAAAGATTTTGAGGGATTTACAATAATTTAAACCATTAAAACGGAAGGATATGGATTTAATTAAAGAAAACCACATTGATGCTGTTTTGATAATTTGTTTCTTTACTTTATTCACTTTGCTTCTAGAATTATTTATGAAGAGCATCTTAAATAATTATTAGCTTAAAATAAGTATAAAATAATGACTTATCAAAATCCAGAATGATCTTAGGGAATGAAGGAGGAGTTGTTAACATGAGCTTTGTTGTAAGATGAATTTTTGGCGTTGAATTGATAAGCTAAAATTAAATTCGTAACAAATTTAACAGCTTCCACTGTTATAAAAACAAATTCGTGCCTACTTTTAGGTTAAATCATGTAATTTGCAAGCCAAACAATTGTGGGCATTGAGCCAATGTAGATTAGGCCTACAATCGCAAACTTTATAATAAAGGCTTTCAGGGGTTGTCTTGTTTGGATGTAGGTATATATAGTACCGCAAATAAATACCAAAATAAACACCATTCTAAATACAATTAGTATGGTTCCGCCAACGTTGTCGAATATGTGATGCCGATCATAGGAATGACCAATTTTTGTGATGACTGTAATGACGATGTTGATTATGCCTAAACTGCTAACTAATTAGATGATATCATACTCATTGGCAGGAGAACTTCAAGCTAACTTCCATAATTATAGTTGATAGTCCATCCAAATCCGATCAATACAACAAGCGAAATGACGGTTGATTCGCTGGTAGAATGCAGAAACAGATAGATAAAGTGAAAAAATTAATGATCAGAACCAGTGTAGCTGTACAGCAGAAAACCGCATGACTTCCAAAAGAGACTTGAAACTTGGGTTACAATTCCAGCAAATAGTAGTATTTTGGACCAATCGTGATTTTCTTGTTTTTTGTATTATTTATAGTAATAGTTTATCAATATGATGCTTGCTCCTAAAATAAAAGGCACTATATACCAGTGATCCTATTCCTATCCCACCTCTCGTTAGTTATTCAGCATATGCAGCTTCACAGCCAGAAAGAGGTTTGGATTGTTATAATCATTCAATAATCGACTTTGGCAATCCTTCAGCACGAAGTAATAGGTTTTGTAATCACTAATATCCAGCTGAAACTATGAAATTGTTGCAGATCCATCGAATGCTATATTGTGAACAGCGAGAGGCATTCTGACAGGACTTTTGCACATATCCTCCTGCTCCCTCTCCCATCGTTCCTCAGGAACTGCTTGCATAAAAATTTAACTGCCTCTGCCTTTGGGTGTTCCCGTCACAGTAGTTTGAAAAATAATCCTTCCCGTACCAGGCGCAAATGTCATTTTATCAATAAAAATCCATCCTCGTGTATTGCCCAACAGAGTGAACTGGTACGAGTTTTAATATATCCTCGCTTGCCCAAGGGCTAGAATTGTTATGAGTATTACCCACATTTTGTATGAATTCATTTGATTAAATTATATATGATTATATATGATAAATGCTTTCAATAATCATAGTTACTATTAAACATCATCGGGGATTTAGATGTCGTTGCTAAATATACGAATTGTAAAGGTCAGCTTGAGGTCAGTGTTATTGTATAAGTTTTTAGTTAAGCCTCGACAGTCTTTGAGAACCAAGTAATACGTATCTTTTTCTTATATTCCAAAACTAAAGGGTCTTTCGGCAGATTTTCTCCCATTGAGTTGAGATTAAAATGAAACAATTGGCATGCTAATTGGATTTTTGCACTTTGCAGTTCTCTCAGTTTACCAATCGGCTGAAGCCACAGCCTGCAAAGAGAGTTTGGCAACTTTAGAGTTACCACGCCCTGATGATTTTGTTTGAAAAATGAACTTGGCAGATGTGGGTTACAGCTCAACTTTGCCGATATAAACCCAGCCTTGCTCTTCTCCCAATGTAGTAAAAGACAGAGTGTAATTGAGAGTTTTAGTCTAAGCTAAGACAATGACTAAGAGTATTATGAATATTGTTCTCATTTAAAATAAATCATTTAAAGAGGCTCCATACCCGATAAAATATCCTAATTTTGTTTATTGAATTTAAAATCTCTATCATCGCTCTCATCTCCTCTATTGAATCATCAGCAACCATTCATTGACCCTCTCTCTGGCGATTGATTTAAATATCAAAGTTTATCCTCTATCTAAAATAAAATATTATCGTATTGATATAATATTAAGCACATATTCGTTCTGCTTCATGATCGAGTTATTTAAGATAATGAATCAAACGGCAGCAGCTCCAGAAATAATTTCGCAGAGTTACATCGTAATTTTAGCCTGTCTTGCTTTGTTATATTCCAGAGTTAGCTTGGTAACAATCTCTCCTGCATTTTTGCTGGCGTTCTCCATAGCGTTCATTCGTGAACTTTGCTCAGATGCGATGTTGTTCAGCATGGCATTGTAGAAAGATGTCGAAAGGTAGAAATCATAAAAATGCTCAGGATGTTGAGTCATGCTGTCAGGATCGTGCTTTGTAACAAACTTGAATGTTTGGAGAAACTCCGTCCTGTTCAGGATTTACACCTTCCGCTGGACCTGACTGATTACGTTCTTAAACTAGTTGTAAATTAACAGAATGCGATCGCAGTCCTTGGCATGTTCAATCGCTTGATAAGCGATAGAAGCAGCTAAATCAAAGAGTTTTTACCTGTTGGAAAATTGAGTGGAGTGCCAATGTGGGTAACAGCAGTTTCAAGCAAGTCAGTCATTGTTCGGGAGAGAGCCACTGCTCCTTTATCTCCTACAACAAATAATTTATAAGCATTGCGGTCCTGCTTGACCATTGCCTTGACTTCACGAATTATGCTCGAGTTGACTCCACCACACAGTCCCTTGTCAGTTGTAATTGGAACAAGCAACCATTTTTTAGTAGTAAAGGTCGCTTTCTTTTTAGCGAGGTAGGTTTAAGACTGAAGCAGTCTTTGAATAGAGCCCACACCGAAGGCTTTGGCACGTTCAAGGCGGGAGACGTCCTGTCTCATCTTGGAGGCGGCAACCATTTTCATGGCCTGGATGAAGACACTTGTACTTTGGTGATTTTCTTGATTGACTCGACGGCCTTCATGCGCAATTTGATCTGCTTGAGATTCTTAGTAGCAAAGCCGAACTGTGGCTGGAACAGCAGTGACGAAAAAGATTGCAATCGGTTCACGAGCATCAATTAATTATCATATTTTATCTCAACAAATCAGCATAATAAGCCAGAGATGAATCCATCAATATTTTCATAATTTTATACCAAATTTGTATCAAAAATCACAATTTTGCCATCAAAAGTTTATGGATATGTTTTTGTGAAAATAAATCACAATGACCCTTCACTATAAATAACACCAAAAGGCTCTTCCATTCAATAAGCAAACCTATATAATTGATAACAGACATTACTTATCAGGGGCATTATCTCATCCTCTGTTCAATGTAACTGAACAACTCTTCATCTTATCTAAAAATTATCTTTTACAGGTTAATCTTAAATCGACGCTACATAGACAGTCGATAGCTTTGCTATTTATCTACGCAGCAATTTATACGCACTGAGTAGCTCTTCTAGGATTAGTGGTTTCTATTTTAGAGACGAAAGGAGCATCCTTTGAAATATGCGCACATTCCATGGAATAAAGTTCCACATTTTTAACAAGAACAATACTGACCTTCCTGTATGCCACAAAATTTGCATTACCATAGGCCTGGATCCTGAATTACATACTCTCCCTTGATTTCCTCATCCTAGACATGCCACAAATTGCTGATGTATAGGCAGAAAACGTGAGCAAATTGATGAGGAGCGCATTTGGTTACAGTTTGGACCATTAAGCCCTTTTATCGTGGCCGGTTGCAGATGTAGCAAAACTTGGTCTTATTCTTTTCAGCATTACTGGTACGGCCGTAGCGGCAGCGATGGCATCGGTTTTCTACTCGTTGGCAATATCGATGGATTCGTATGTGGCACTCAGGACAATTCTCAATGGGGTTAGCAAGTTCTGAAAAATCACTAAGGCAAGCCGAGCATGGTGTTCGCAACAGATAGCTAGAACTTTTATGACTCTTTGGCTTGCGAGCAAGCATATATTTGCGAAAAGAAGAAATACTGTTGATGTGCTCGTAAGGTAGATCTAGATACATATTGTCTTCATAGTTTTCAATCGCTAGATGATAGTTGTAGAAATCAATTGGCTATTCTCTAAAGGCCTCTTGTATATTTTTCAATACCAAAAGAGTTATATACTTATTTTTAAGCTCAGTTTCAATTAAGACAGAAGGCTCCTAATGACATCCAAAAAGCGGATCTTCCTAAACAATTGTCCAGCTCAATCGATCCAAGACTGAATTTTATGCTTTTTTTGCTATTTTGCATAGAGTGAGTAACTCTAAATTAAAATCTTAAATATTGGCTTGGGAGCGGCCCATCTCCTCTCCCAATTTCTCAACGTAAGATTTTATCTATTCCCTTATCTATTATCGTTCTACTATTAGAAGTGATTCTATTGAACTCAAGAAGCGAAATTTATTAGGTTAAGCTTTTTTCAGACTTGACTCATCTCTGAGGTAATTTAATGAAATTCTCACTTCATTGTTTATCAGCCCAAATTTAAAAAACTGAGAAGTGATTATCTATTTAAGAAGTTCAAGATAGCTTCTTGCCTCCTCTTAACAGTTTTCTATTCTTAAATTTGCGAATGCATCTCCTTGCATTGCTAAAATTTGCCGGACATGAACGTCACTTTTCAGGGATTTCACTACTTTATTCAATGATTCCTCTTTGGGAGTTGTGAAGAGGTTGGCTTGAGAGGCTAAAAAGTTAAAAATGGGAGAAAGCTGAGGGGTTTCGAGGCAGTTCATAGCTCTCCCGGCTTGCTTTCTGTATCTTTTTCGAATTTTGCGTTTGAGTACGTGAGGTCCCTCCTGATTATCCTCGGAACTCTAAGATTCTTGCAAAACGAGTGCAAATTTGCTTCCTTTTTTCCTTTTTTCTTTCTACTTTTCCATGAATTTAATTAAAATATAGCGTAATTATAAAAACATTTTATATATACTTCCTTTTCTCATTTCATCTAATAAAAATAACCATTTCTGACTCACCCAACTCTATAAATACTCGAAAAACGTCTTTTTTATTCGCCATTTCCATTATTTTCGATCAAGAGTACTGATTGTAAATTTTATAATAGAGAAGATCAAAAATTCAAATAAACAAATAAATCAACTAAGGATTAAAACAAAATTAGCAGGAAAATGAATGAGGGCGTCTAAGGGATAAAATAATTGAAACAAAAATAGGAAGAACAATCTTGATAAAATCTTATTCTTACTGATGATAGAATCAAATACAGTTTTTTGGCAATCGATATTACAGGTAAGTGATTGACGAAATCAAACCTGACTCTCTTAATTTTAGCATCAGTATTCAATTATGATGCTTCATATTATTGAAATAAAACCTTGGCAGGATAAACATCCAAGACCCTTTAAAATTCTAGTTAAAAATTAAATAACGATTAAATATTAGAATTATCTTCGATGAAAAAAAGTATTTAATTTGTTTCTGGGTCTTCTCATACTTTCAATATTAGTTTTAATTTTTCTTTTGTATTTTCCTCTAAACTATTATTACCATATTAAAGATTAAAGGGGATTGATAATGATGACAAATTATCGATCATAAGGTTATTAAGATAAATAGTTATTTATATTTATTTATATTTACGATTAATTATTAATTTTGCCATTTAAAGACCGATCCAAATTTGATGCTGACCTTTTCATAAATAAATCTGAAAATGAATTCATATATACAATTTATTATTTCTGGTGTAGGCTAAAAGGCCATTTATCTGTGGATAATTTTATGATTCAAAACTATCTTCTTTTATTAAATCAAATTTAATCTATAACTCTATCAACAGAGACCATCATTATACCATATAGCTGAACATCGATCAAATGAATGTTGGCTTTAGAAATTATTTTTCTGAAGCCTACAATTTTAATTAAATGTATAAAAATAAGTTTAGTTGTATGGGGTGTGTAATATCAGATGATGAACCTACAGCTACTTCTGGATAATTGGTTACCCAAGCAAATCGTCTTAAATTCGTATGTGAAATGCAAAGTCAAAAGCTGGATGCTCAATTGAAAAAGCTTTAGTTAACTCTCGTGGACTAATTTAGAAAACCTCAAAAAATAAGAAACAAAAAACAATAGCGCATAATGGTGGCTGGCAACATTCGATTCCTCAGCTAAAAAACTAGTAAATGTCAAAAAAAGTAGTTTATCTCTATATCCTTTACGAAAGCAAGAAAATTGTTTAGCACAAAAATTTACTCGATAGTTTCGAGGATTTCAAGATCATAAAACCTTCTATTGATGTGATTGTTTACTGTTCAAGCTTTCTCGGAAATGATGATGTTTCCAAATTTGCGAATATTGTTAAAGGTCGGTATCCAGGATATACCTTTCCCCCAGTATTAGTAAGATTAATCCAGGATAGTGACATAAAATAGCAATTGATTAAAAATCATAAATACGCAAAATAGGTAGATTTTGACTTTGAAAAGGACTATATTTTTCAGTTAAGCTCTAACTATCAGATAACAATGGATCAAATCAATGCCATCGGACATAATTATAGATACGGGGCCACTACATATTAGCACTGACTGTTTTCTTTTACCCTTTATAATTGATTTATTAAAAATGAATGTCATTTATTGAGATATGTAAGGATACGATCCTAAAAATACAAATGGGCCTCAAATCGTGAATATCTAAACTAATAAATTACCGCAAGACAAACCTTGAATTCTATATCATTAATTTCAACATTAATTTTATAATATGCCCAAAGGACGTTTCAAACATCAGTTTTATTCTTTTTTTTTGGAATTTTTCTCTCCTCGAGCTTGTAATCAAATGCCTCTGCATAATACTCATTCATATTAAAGCAATGTTTTTCAGCTAAAAAGCAGTAAGCTGTCACTTTAAATAGTTTGATAGTTTCTTTTTCGTCTTCTCGCATATACCCCGTGAAAATTTTGAAATTATGAGGAACTGATTTAATGAAATTAGCAATCATCTATGCAATGCGTTTAATAAAGGCTTCCCTGTTGATCTCTCCCTTAACAGCCTCGAATTTAACATCCTTAATCTCACGTATAATAAGATCATATATCTCCATGAATTAACGGATGATAGTATGATGCTTTAACTCAAGCATTATCTTTACAAACTATTTGAGCTCTTGCATGTCCTCGCTGAGATTGGCCTAACTGCTGAATAATTCACCTAAATGTTTGTATTTTGATTCGCGGATCAGTTACTCCACGTTCACTTATTTCTAATCGCCACGACCATGGAAAAGAAATCCACTATCGTACTCCATTTATTTCTTCTTTGCTTTGCGACGTCCTTTTGATTCGTTTTACTCCTCCTCAGCTTGAATTGGCTTTTTGGCATAGACGTATTGAGTCTCAAAAGCAATGAGAGTGGTCCTGTGTTCAGTCCAAAATTATTTGATGTTTTCCTGTTCGCCTGATCTATCGCCTTAATTTTATACGTTACTGTTTTTTCCTATTTTCGAGTTCATTCCAATAAATAATGTAAAATAAGTAAAAAATCTCTTTCATGAGTCATTTATTGGCAATATGTATTTATCTTGAGGATGATATATATCAATAAAGATGATCATTTCATTTGGCTTAGAAGTTGGTTTGGAGAGTAACTCAGTTTTTTAAACATTCTTTACGGATTTTTGATTTATATTGGCTGAAATTATAATTAAGGTTAAAATTACTCTTAATCGAGCCAACGAAGTGAATCTTTAATGGTTGAGTATTTTTTGGCATAATCAATCTATCTTTTTGGCTTCCATTTTTGTATTTCTTAGATAATTAGGTCACTTTCTTTCTCTACCGTGTCAAGATATTCATCATTATGCATACATTAATAAACGCTCAAAGCATAATATTTACTTATCATATTTGATACCTTTGTTTCGTCTTCTTTAGGAGAATACTTGTTATTCCCACTAAACTGTAAGACTGGCTCTATATTATTTCTATCGAATCCAGCATTGATGTTTTAGGTGTTTATTTGCTGATCAAATTTTGCAGGGTGCTAGTTCAAGAAGAAATTGTTTTTAACTTCAATCTTTTAGGATGATACGCTTTTGTCTTGAAAACTATCTTCAAACAAATATCTAGATCTTATTGATTGTCTTTCACTTATCCTTGAATTGCTAGCATCCTCCTCATTGTTTGAAAGGTCTCTTGAAAGTTAGGATATTTCTACTTCGCTATCTTTCGAATTATTATGCTTAATAATCCTTTATTCAATAACTTTATAAATACTTAATGATGGCTCTTTAATGTAAAATTCTACCTGCGCAATTCTATCTTCCAATTTTTTAATATCATCTTGAAGAAACTCTAGATTTTATGCAGGCTCCCACGTATTCTGTCCAGGAAAATTATACCAGGAAACATAATAATATTTTTTGCCATTATATTTTTTCATATCGAGAATGGATTACACACGAAAGTAATTATCTCTTTCGGTCACCTAAATCGAATTACTTTCCTCTTGTTCCCAGGCATCGACATCAAAACATTATGGCTACTTCTTTTTTTTGCAAAATAGGTTGACGTAATCACCTCTGCTGTTATACCTTGCGCTATTTGATTGCATAGGGTTGATTATTTCTGCTATTATTGTGGAGGGTTGCCAAATGTATATCCTAATATTTATAAAAATATATATCAGTCTAATCCTAATATTAATTTCTTCACTACTTTTCTATCTTCTATAATTTGCTGCCTCCCTTGAAATGCAAAAGAGTATTTTCAGTGTTGCTGATGCCACTTAAACTATTCAAAAAAGATATTTTCTTTTCACTTAGAGTCATTTTGGTGAGTTTATGCTTGAGACTTGGCACCAATATCATTCCTTAAGTCGATTTTTTACTTTGCTACCGCATTTTCTTCATTTTTATTACTTTACGTTACTTCTTCTATAAACTCATTCCTGTCTTTTTCTTTCCTATCATTAAAATCTAAAATGTGTCTATTAGGTTCACAATCTTTTCTTTCAGCCTCTCATATTCTACCTTTGGTAAATCATTCTCCTCGGATTCACAGTCAGAATTACCTTCGCTAAAATGATCACTCTCGCACTCCTATTCTTATATTTTGTTCATTTATGTGCCTTCTTCAATCACACGCTTCTTTAAATGCCGAATAGGGTTCAAGTATTTTTTACTATGAATGTTTGATGTCGATTTTTCAGTTGATTTGCTTAGTGACTCGCTTTCATTCTATTTCGATACATTTAGTGGAAGTTTTTCTTATTTTTTCAATTTTTTTTCCTTTCGTTTGATTGCATTATTTGTGTTTTCCACAAGTTTGGCTACCACTTCCGTTAATGCATCCCCTATCTTCCCTCCAGCTTCCTTCCACTTTCGAATATTAAAAAAATGATCCTCTTGTTTAATATCACGGTAAATTCCTACTGATGTTTCAATAGTATAGCAGTAGGGGACATATGTAAGCATGAAGGCACGTGCTGTAGTTTTCTTAAAGGTAGCTACCTTGAATTAACAAGACTTCATTCTAAACATTTCTGTTTTAGCAGCCACTAACTTTGGGAGTACCTTTGCTTTTTCATACTTGATACTCCATATATCATACTCTGGCCCATAAAAAAATACGTTTTTCTTCTGCGAATGCCCGTGGAAATCCAAAAAATATGTAACCTTTTCGTTGCTATCGTATTTTAACTTCTTCATATAATTCTTTAACTCGCATACTTCAGGTATCAGCTATTGGTTCTTAATTCTAAACTGCCTATTTAAATCTTTGCCTGAAAGACTGGTGCGATAATTTCCGAAGATGACACCGTCTGGATTAATCATAGGAATTATTTTGAATATTACTTTTTTGCGCATCTCACGAGCCTACTCAGAAATTATGTTATTGACAAAACCTTATAATACGTAGCTGCCATTTGCTTCGCCTGGGTGGATACGCCCAATTACAACAATACAAATTTTATCTTAGGCTTCAACCAGAGGATCAGTAATAGTCAACATGGGAATATCCAGACCTGAGAGGGAAGAACAGAACTTTTGTTCGGTAATTATTGTTTCTAAGTCAATTTATCATTACAAAAGCAATTGTAGTTCTTTTTGATGTCGAGAATGTAATCTTTGAGATGACTAAAGGTATAAGGCGGGCAGTAAGCAAAGGAAACCTCATCGTTGTCACACTCGAACTGATACTCGAAAGAAAGACAAAAATAATTTTAATAGCGATGCACTTTTTTAATCTCTCCCTTTATTATCCTTTATTGTCCGAACTATTTAAGGTTCGATTTAGTATAAGACAATCCTTCGCCTGCTTGTTACCAATAAATGCCCTTGTTTTATCTCGCATACTTTGAGAGGACGTAAGGTTTCATTCCCTAAGTCAGATAAATTCTACCCTTTAGTAAAGTGTTTTTACTTTCTTATTATTGCAGATATTAAATCTGAATTTAGCCTTTTGCTTGTTTTTAACTGTAAAATAAAACCATTGCATATGTCCACAAGTATTTGTATCTGGCCTCAAAAATAAATTGTATTCGCTTTCGCTCACCTTTAGTACCAAGTCCAAGTTACCACTTTCGAACTGACTGTCAAAAATAATGCTGTTTGGAATTGTTGGGTTCATTCCTTCGAACCGTCTTCCTTTGTAATGCTACGCATCATCAGCAGCTAACTATTTTTTGATATATTTAGGAATATCGTCAGAAGAAATTCCATACTTCAGGTTGTATTAATGCTCGATCTGCTCGTGAAACTTAAATGAATTGCTAAATCGTGGTCCTGAATAACTAATGTGCTACCTATATAAACAATTTTATCCTGCTAATCTCCATAGTATTCAATCAGTTGTTGTGTAAGCGGTGATTTGTATTTGATTATGATAGGAGAAGGAATCTTGATGTTCTTCGGTTTCCAGCCAGTCACCAAGTCTGGCATTAGAGAGTACATCTTCTTTGAGGTCGATTCCCCGCATTGTGAAAGATGTTACGAACGGATTTCCGTATCCATTTTGTCGAAATTTTGCATATTCTATTAATCAATGTGAATAGATGATGTAAAAGTAAAAGAAGATAACTATCATGCATGACTCTGTAGCTTACAGAGCGAGTCCATCAACTTGCTCAACTCTTGAGACTTCTTATAGTTAATATCTCCCTTTAACTTGGCAATATAATTTTGAAAATTGCGCAGTTCTTCCAGTCTCTCCTCGAGTCCATGACATTTCTAAGTCAATTGTTGATTTTAGGTGATGACTTAATCTGACATTTTGGACAATTCCTCAACCCTTGTGACCAATTTATTGATCTCTTCATTGTAAATCTTAACCTGCTTATTCTTTTCCTTCAGCTTTTCAGTCCGCATTATTATTTCATTTTCATAATTAGCGTTTTTTTCTTCACTTGATGATAGATTGCATCTGAGCTCTTTCCCTTGTAACTTTAATTGTTCATTGTTCTATTTCTGGTCTTGCAGTTCTCGCTTGAGTGAGTCAATTTCTTTCAAAAGTCTGCTTTTTTATTAAAGCCATTTTTACTCAAGCTTCTGTAATTCTGTCATCACCATATTGTTCTACTACTTCAGATTTTAGATCATTTTTATACTCTTTTCGTACTCAGGCTGCATGCTCCGAAACTAATCCGCTTTTTTATTGGCACTTGCCAATGATTTTTATTTTTTATTAAGTTCGCTCCGAGCCCGTTAAATTTCAGAATTCAACCTTTTAATTATCACTATATTATAGAGAAAATACGCTGTTTTTCCTCATCTTCTCTAAGATACTCCCCTATCTTGTCCTCAGTGTTGATCGTTAATTTTTTAAGCTCGCTTTTATGGTTGGATATCTCTTCTTCCTGCTTTTTCATTTTTTTTCTCAAATTTGAAGTACTTTCCTTGAGAGATGCTATTTCCTTGGCTAAGACTTCCTTCTCTGTGCTGATTCTTTCGTTATCCTGATATAAGGTTTTTACTGTCTCTCTCAGAATGGAAATCTCATCACATTTTTGATTTAGCCGCTTCTCAAGATGAACATACTCACCCTTCAGCTCTTTACAAGTTATTTTAGAAACCTAGCATTCCTTAAGTTGCTGTTCCATAATTCCTATCTGTTCTTTATATGTCTTTAATTTGACAGAGGCTTGATCAATCTCAATAATAAGGAAAGTACGATTGTAATGAGATGGCTTTAGAGGGTGGGTATTTAATATTACTCATTGACTCGCTGATGCATTTCCAGCATGAAAGCTGATTAAAGATATGCTTACTTTTGATAATAGAGAGATACTCGTCGAGGGAATTTTGAGTGAGACTAACCTGCATTCAAATTATAACTATATACTAAACCAAAAAAGAGAAGAAATCAATTGACCACAGATGCATATCATCTAGAAAGCAGGCTTTGAACTTTCCTCCGCATTTTCATGGTGACCCTGTGACTGTCTTATAGCTTTTACATCTATTCGAGCTTAGTTTGCTAAACACTGATTATCTTATGGATATCAAATTCGCTGCGCCTATAGTAACGATTAAAGTATTCTTAGGATTTGTCATCTTTATAGACTTGACTCGGATGACGAGCATCCACTGATTTACGCACAATCTCGACTTTATTCGTCCGTAAGGATATCTCATCATTGTGTCGTTATAAACAACACGGTTTGCGGCATATTTTTTTGGCTTCCTCATTAATTTTTCTTAGTGATGATATCAAAGCAACAAATTCTGCATCCTACGCGTGCCCTTTATCGTCTTCTCTCTTTTCAATATAAGCATCGATCCTTTTGAGTAATTGTTGTTCTTCCACTTTGTCAACTTTTAGCTAATCCCATTTTCTGTAGGCCTCTCCATCATTGACCTTCTTGATCACGACTTTATTTTCTAACAGCACCTTGTTGCACATTTATGTAAATTATTCCTCATTCATAATTTTGGCCTTCATATACAAATTTTAAGCGATTGATTTGATGCCGTTGAATCGATTTATTTCATTTTTTTAAGTTTTGTGACTTAATTTCGAAGTTTCTCTCAGCTGATGTTGCATTTTCTTGAATTATTCTCGCAGTCTGCTATTCTATTTCTACAATTTGGTATTTTTAGCAATTAATTCCTCTCTCAGTATGCCTGCTACCTGTCTATCATTATGACTACCTCGTTAAAAAAGTCGCTGTTCTTCATTTTAGAAAGGATAAAATAGTAATCGATTCGGTTGTTGTGAGCTTCGCTGATTATTTATTTGAGTGAGTCTAAAAAGTGGTCAATGCTTTGTTTAATTAATTCAGAGACTTGGTCTGTACTATCATTTAGCTGTTTAAGGGGATTGGGTGATTCGGAGTAATTAGCTGCTTAATCCAAAATATACCATGAAAGAAGGAACGCTTGGTGAATTCTTTTTCTATTTTGTTGATAAATCTCTGATTATCTCTGGAAGTTGCCGAGGAGGTGAGCAGCGACATGATATTAATAAAATTATAGGCCGAGACCAATGATTGTAATCAATAAATTTATAACAAAAACCCTATCTTGGGTAAAGATATATAATCATCAAGCAAATAGGCTGATAGATTGTTTGTCATGTGACGAATAAATATTCGGTAATTAAATTTAATGAATGGCCCAAGTCTAAAAAGTTGGATGAAATAATCTCTCACCCCTTCCAATCATCCTTTCAATTCCAGCACATCGAGAGTCATCTACCCCTTTAAGGTATTGGACAATCCTGGGCCCGGCTCTTATAATTTGCCATCTCTGGGTACTTGTAAGTATGCGCCTACGAAGAAAAGATTGATAAATACCATATTCGTCGTTAAAAACCGTCCGTCCTATAAAAATAATTTTAGTGGATAATAGCAGACGAGAGATGTAAAGGTTTAGTAAGAACTGAAAACAATAAAGCTATGGGGCCAGGCGTCTACGGCGTGCCTGAACAAAATCGATCGCCAAAGAAATCATGCTGGAGTAAGTCCATTCGTTTCAATCGTAAAGTTCATAACAAACTGTTGCCAGGTCCAGGTTCTTATGATTTTCAGGTGCAGAAAGAAAACACTTCAGCAGCATAGTCTGCTTTCAAGAGTAAGATCCCTAAATCATTCAATGATCTGATGAACAGTCAAAATTCGATTAAGAAATCGAGAGTATAAATTGAGGAGTTTGATTAATTCGAAATTGATAAGTAACAGTAAATTAAATAAATAAGCTTAACGCCTTTATCAAAGAAAAGAGTGGAATCATCTTTTGTATTCGTATCCAAAGTACCTCGATTTGCAGAGGACATCAAGGAAAAAGTTGGGCCAGGATCGTATAACCTCCAAAATGAGAGATATAGGTTCAAAACTTAATGTCCAAAAATAATAGTAAATGAATAGAAGCTGATACCGAAGAGGAATAAGACATTAAGTCAAGTCGGGCCGGGCAGTTATAATATGAGTAAATATTAAATGGGCAGACTAATTGAATCCAAAGGATATGCAGTCACTCGCTAAACTCGATTTAACTTTAGAAATACCAAAAAGAGTAAATTCTTTGTGATCGTACTTTTGATATTAGTTAGCCTGGACCCGGCCAGTACATGAAAAATAAATATATGTTCGTGACTGAACAATAGGTTTTAGCAAAAGACAAACCAAGACCCATCAAATCCACCTCTCTAGTTGAAATGAAACATAAAAACTCGATTAATACATAAGCCAAGATTAATACATCCGGTCCAAAGTAAGGATATAATTTGAATATGTTTGACATCTAGTTTCGTCTCAGACAAAAACTATAGCATAACGAGCGACTCAAGATCATGGAAGTGTCCATGCCCGCCTTCAACTCTAAAGTTCCAAGAATGAAATGATTGTTTCTTTTCCGCATCTGTAATAAATATCATGAATTATTTTCATCCTATTGCAATATAACGCTGTCAGTTTACTCGGCCAAATCTTTGTATTTTATGTACAACAACAAAGGTTAGTAGATGCCCTTCATAAAATAGCCTCCTATAATTGCACCCAAAATCGAGGGAATAACTAAAGGCCAAACATCTCTGAAGAAGATAAGGGCATCTTCTCGGGCAATTGCAGCAACCATTTGCAAAAATAGGCCCAATGCTGGGTTTAAAACAGTACAGGCAGTCATTCTACATTAACGATTATCTACTTGCGTACTAGGAAAAGGGCAATGGGAACTGACATATAGATTTGCCATGATTTTATTGCATGAGAGGTATAGCGATTGGTCAAAGTAAGTACACACACTGTAAACATAGCAGATCCGATAAGTTCATTTAGTAAATATTTTGGTAAATTAATAGAATCCCAACCATCCTGATAAGGAGGGGGAATGTCGCCGAGGAGAGCCCATGAAAAAAAGGCTCCGATAAATGCTCCTAGAAACTGAGCAAGTAGATAGGTTCCTAATTTGCGATGGCGATTATCAATATAGGTGCCAATGCTAATTATGGGATTGATGTAGCCACCAGTGATTTCTCCAGTGAGACTAACAGCAAGAAATAAAGAAGCTGCCACGATGACATCAGGCGCAACATGCAGCCCCGCTGAACTTACGCCATAAGTGAGTATGAAGCTGCCAATGAGTTCGAAGAAAATGAGATGAAATTGCCGATTTTTGATAAGACTTACCATCAATATATTATTAAACTCAATGATTATTAAAGATATAGCCATATATCATTTGCTCTTTTGATTGCATATCTGGCAAATCATAAGAAAATTAAGTGATCATTACAAGTACAATCAGATGCTTCTCAAGAGGCGACGAAGGTCAAGGTAGTCTCTTCTGTTAAGATGGCTCTCGCTGTAGTCGCTAATCACTTTAATTTTCTCCATTGCCAGTTATTTACTGTCCGAATGAGATCGTAGGTCAGATACACGATAAATTGTATATAAACTTTATAAGGCCTGAATTTTATCAGTTAAAATTAATTATTTAATGTTAATCGTCCCGAGAGATATGATCCTTTAAGTTATGATCTATTTCGGTATTTTTTCTGTCATTATTTTGGGTTAGTTCGATTCCTTCTTAGTTAAAACGTGAAATTCAATATTAGATTAAATTTTTTATTAATTTCGAATAGAAATATTGGATTATCTCTTAGAAATGATTCTGGTAAGCTGACTGTTTTGAGACTATTTTTTATATTAGAAATTGCTTTATAAATGCTATTACTGCTGTCTTTATGATTGGTCTTTTTACATTTCTATCTTCTTCTCTATGTTTTCCTTTTATTTCTGCTGTTCATCAGCCACCATCATCAGCATCAAATTATGGTTATGCCCCCTGATAATGGGTACTAAAAACCCTTTCAAGGATGAATAGAAATGTTCACTGATATGTGCATTGTGGCACAAATCTGGAAATTTCCGATTGACTACTCGAATTATTTTAATATCACTGTATTTTATCAACTATAGGTACTCCTTCTCATAAATCTATGAGTTGTAACTCATTTTGTGGTGGAGATCACGATAAAATTTACAATTCGTGTACTCGTTCCAATTCTTTAAATTGAAAATATTCGCTTTCTTGTCGCAAAGAAAACTAATTAACCGAAGCAACCACTTGAACAGAGCTAAAGTAAACACTAGCTTTGGTTCACCCTCGATCAGAAAACTACCAATATTCTTGAGACAGCTGTAGATATGTCTAGCCAAAAGGAATTCATGAGCCAAAGTTTCATTGTTATGCTTGTAGGACTATTAGAGACTGGCATCATATAATAAAGAATGTCGCCGAGAATGAGTGATGCTAGCTGCTTCAGTAAATAAAGCTGTCGTTGAGGATTCTTCAGAATCTGGTTCCTTCAAAGTTTAAGAAGTCTATCTTTTGTTAAACTCAAAGACCAGACATTCCTCTTTAGACATGCGTTTACTCTCATTAATTTGGCAGCTGCGTCTAATAAACTACTTAATAAGACTATCCTTAATAGTATCTGGCAAAGTGATCTTCTCCTTCATCTTTTCCAGCAATTCTTTTTAGTTGCTTGATTCCCAAGGAGTGCGACCCTCCACCATCTCAAAAAGAATTACTCCGAGTGCAAAAATATCGGTTTTAATGGAGTAATAACTTTTCTTTAACGATTCGGGAGACATGTACAGTGGCGTGCCTACATTAATATGATCCTTGAAACCATATTGAGATTTTATGGCAAACCCCAAATCCCCTATTTTCCATTTGTTGCCTCAATAATGGAAAAGGTACCAAATCGAAGGATGTTTGCTGGTTTGAGATCTCGATGAATTACGCCCTGTTCTATCAGGTATTTATATCCCGCAAGTATCTGATCCATGATTTCAGCTGCATTGGGTTATGGTATTTTTTTCCTGTGACGAATGTACTCGTGCAAAGTCCCATGAGGGCAATACTCCAGAATCAGATAATAAAAAGCAGGAGTTTTAATGACTTCATACAGGCGCAACACGTTTTAATGTTCCAGATTTTTATGAATGTCTATTTCAGCCTCGAGCATTTCTAAGTTTGACCCTCTGAATTTCTTCAGTTCGATCACCTTAATAGCATATCGTTTGTGAACCTTTTATATCTCTACTCCTTTGTAAACTTTGCTACTGAACCCCTTACCCAGTTAGTCATCGATGGAATATTTATATTTGCCTATCCTGACCTCAGAATCTTTCAGAGTGTATAGTTCCTTCATTCGCTTTTAGTGAGTATAGTTTCGTGGAAAGGATTTATATTTGAAGTAGTTGGCCGTTACTTATTTGCTATAGCAGCGCATCGTTATAAATTATCAAACCATTATTTTCTGTTTTTGCTAGTTATTACCTAATTTACTGGCATCTATAAGAAAGAGATGAATGCTTCATAATTCCTTTCGAGAACAATTGAATAGCTGATGGTATAATCTTTCCAATTCATCGATTGTTTTCAGCAAAAATAATGACAATAAACATCTTTTATTTAAGGATTGAGACATATAAAATTTAAGCCAATGTGTTAACGGTAATATGATCAGGCAATTTCTTTCTCCATAAGCTCACGTTTCCTATTTTCGAAGGACTTCCCTAGGTTCGAAATGTTAAGCGAAATGATTTAGCTTCCTAAATTATGGTCGAAGTACTTAATGCTTTATTTCGGTAGATAATGAGAATATTTTCTGTCTTTGTGAACTCCATGATAAAACATGTAAAGTTACTTGTGCTTACTTCAATAAAATCGATATTGGCTCCTACTTTACTAAGTAATTAAGCATGTACTTGCAAGTCAACTTAAATTGCTTTATTATATTTGCCACCTTTTAGCAAGTTATCAGGTCCTACTTCCCACTTTCATGGTGGTGGCTCAAGATCAAGAAAGTGGAACGCTCAAACAGCACGGCCTAGTTGCAGAGAGATATTTCACAGAGAGTCTTGAGAGTGGTCTGTATAAACTTGTGATTAGGTATTAGCAATTGAACAATTTGTGACCATGCCTGATACAATGTCTCATCCCAAATGCTGGTTGCGAAATATTTCTTGATGTTAACCTTTTCTCTCTCAGCTATATCCTGTATCTCCCGCTGTTTCTTTTGTATCTTCTTCTACCTCTCTTCAAAGGGCACTTTGTCTATCTTATGGATAAGCACAAAGATGTTTGCGTTTTAGTTATACTGCTTTATACTACGAAGAGTTAGCTCAAAATACTCGAAACTCTTCTTGAGACGATCACCACTATCTTCTATCTCGAAAACGTAGATGAGAACCTAAACTCCACGGAAGATAGTCTCCTTCTGAACAAGGAAATACTGTTCCATGAAAGTGTCCTGCCCTCCACAATCCCAGAGATTAAGAGTCAAAGTGCCCATAAATTTAAACTTATGTTCTTGCCTTTCGACTGTATAGCCGATCTTTTGGGTATCTTTTGCAGGGAAGTTGGCAAAAATAACTGAGTGCATGGATGTTTTTCCGGCTCCTGAGTAGCCCATTAACAGCATTTTTTTCATTTTGCTAAATGTTGCAAGATATTATAAAAGAAATGGCCTTAAATAGCTCCATTGCAATAATGAAATAATAGCATATAGAAGATAAATCAATTAATCTTACATTTTAAAGAATTACGTACTTAAAACCAATTCAAAGGGATGAATTATTCTTTTATAAAACCTTCTATCCAATCCCTCTTTTACTGAGGTCAGTCAAAGTATCAAGGCTGATCAGGTAAAAAAGCTAATTATGGCTGATGTAAGTAGAGGTTATATATATCATTATCATTGATTATTTTAAATGCAAGGTTCTAAGCCCGTCACCAAAGTTGCAAATAAGTCGCTGCCCTTCAATAAAGGAACAAATAAAGAGATTAAAATTGTGGAAAAGGAAGTCATCAAGCCGAAAACTGGCTTCACTGAATTTCCCTCTGCTAAACTAACTGCAATCAAAACAGTAGATCCTTTCTCAGAAAAGAAGGGAAATTCCTTTGCACATCTTTACTCTTCAGGTGCGATTCCATGCAAAATCGAGCACGGCAGCGTACATATGCGGCTGAAGTGGAACAGCAACGTGGTCATTGCCCGTACAACTTTCGCCAATCAGAGCTACCTTATAATCCGTTGCTAGTGACATGTTTCGATGGTCTCATCGAGGAAAAGCATCCCTATGGATTCATTGCCTTTAATGTCTGCAAGGACATGATAGAAGATGAAGTAAAATGATCATTATTAAGTAATCAGCATAGAAATTGATATAACTGCTACCAAAACTGGTCTGGCCATTGAGAACAGCCTTGAGTTCGTCAAATGAGCAGATTTGTTTAAACTCACTATAAATTCTAAAACTTTTGTCGAATAAGGTTGGGTCGCATCTCAACTCGCACGTTAAGAATCTGGTGACTCCTATAAAAAAGCACATGTCCAGCAACAAACTAAAGGAAAAAGCAATCGACACTCTTCGCGGTCTGTAGGAAAACGGTGGCCCGGAGGTGAGTAAAGTAATCAAAGCTTCCATCCCTACTTATTCCAACACATGATCTATTCCAGCAACTTCACGTGAAAGCATAATCAATAGCCATTATATTAAAATTATCCAATATTTCAGCAAAAAGAAACATTTTGGCGAGCCATACCAAAATTGAAATCCAGGTATTCAGCATTGCTACTCTCCATTTCTGCAATCCTTTGCACATAAATTTTATCGACTCTCCTCTATTATTCTCTCTTCTTACCTTCTCTCATGCAGTTGCATTCTTGCTTGCTTTACTGCACTTTGCAGACTACGCTTTTTTGTTCTGGTTAGCCACATCATGCCTTGTCTAAATAAATCTTAGGAGCGGTCTTAGTCGTGCGTGCAGTAGATTTCGCATAGATCCTTAGGCCCGGTATAAGCGTTATAAAAATCAAGGACCTCCTGAGCAGGCACAATAGAGTCAAAGTTACTAAATATGAACAGCACAGGCAGATGAGGATTTAATTTTTTGAAAATACTCAAGTAGTCAATTGCGAAAAGATTGAAACCTACTTCCTCGGCAGCACGGTTCTCAATCAGGTATAATGCAGGCTTGAGAATAAACATTGGAAGTTTTACACGGCGAGCAGCGATACGTTCGACCACTTTGTTTAACCACCTGAAAGGGGAGTCTAATATCAAAGCATTTACTTCGTAAGCGTACATTTCAGCGAACATAATAGCACACAGACTTCCCATACTTCTGCCCCATAATACAACTCGGCCCACCTTGACATGCCTTCTTACTTCTTGCAGCATTTCCTTAATGTCAAAAACTTCATTAACTCCGTAACTAAGAGTTTAGGGATCACTATTTCCGCAGCCAGGCAAATCAAAAGCTGCCAGATTCATTCCAAATTTAGTTATGAGCTCGACTAGAGGCATTGCTTCTAATTTGCTTCCTCCATTTCCGTGAAGATACAATACTGTTTCATTCGTATCGATCTGTGGGCAAAAGAAGAGAAATCCTTCCAATTTTTTTTGGTTTCGATTCACGACAATCAAGTCTTTCCTAAAAACTGTTCGCCCATCAATAACTCGCTCACGTGGTCCATACGCTGACATTTTAGATTTGATCTGAGTGGGCCGGACTATATTCCTCCATGCTTCCTCGTACATATTCATAATTTAAATACTTATTCATAAACGATCTCCAATTATTTAAAACATTTTTGATATGGAATAATAAGCTATATTTTATTATCACAACAGTCAAGATTCGTAATTTTATAGGATGTGATGAATGTGATTATAGTAAGAGATCATTGTTCAATTTTCCTTACTCCCGAGGACCCACTCCCATTGATGTCCTTCTTTAAAGTTATTGTCATTCCAAAAACAGTTTGAGCACAGTTCATGATCCTCACATCTTTAGCACACAAAGTGCTATATATTTGTCAATTCAGCCACGCACTTTGAACAATGGGATTACTTTAACTTACAATTCTATTTTGGCTCACTTGATCTCTTCAATTCCTATAATTCATACTTGGACTGGTCTTTTTGTTCTGGTTCAAAATTTTAAATTACAGGCTGATTAATAAGTAGCGACGCCTTCTCTTATCGATCTCCTCTCAGCTTCCCTCGTAACTCTTGCTTTTCGCTGGTACCCTCTGGATAAATTCCTCCGTGTTTCTTCTTGACATGCATGTTAAGTGCTGACCTCGATTGATAAACAAGCCCGCATCCACATTTTTGGATGCCATTATCAATCTCTCCATAGCCTTGATTCGTAGTACGGTTGGAATTGTGTTTATTGTTGTAGTGTAATCCCAGAGCGGATTTCGAGCCATATTTTAATCCACAGATGGAACACTAAAAGCTCCTCGACACTCTATCATCAGATTGAAGATCCCCTTGAGTTCTATTGATATCGGATGGTCTGCTCTGATGTTTTCTCTTAAGATGCAAGTTGAGGGAGGAACTACAACTGTAAGTCTTCCCACATAACTTGCAAATATTTGGATTTTGCTACTCTTTTCTTTCAGCATTTTGATTTGGATTTTCCTCTACCTTGCGAGGAAATTGCTCATTGTTTTTTTGCTGCCCAAAATGATGAACATACTTCCACTCAGATTCAGCCTCTTATAACTTAATTGGTTCAGAAAAAATACCAGGCTGGGATCGTTTTTTAACAATTCCCTTTGGTCCCCCTATTGTTCCTGCGGGCATCACTCCTCCATGTTTTGATCGAACATGAAGGTAAAGAGAAGAAGTGCATGAATAATATTGGCCACATCCACAATAGGGCTTTGAGTTTTTAGGCGGCTTGTCTGTGACTCTGGTCAATTCTATTATCTTTGCCTAAACTGTATTTGTGTTGATCTGAGGACTGTCGCACTCTTCGCGAAGATCTATATCAGAGAGCAGTAGTTAGGAATCCACAGAATCAATATACAAATTTTAGTCTTCTTCTTCCTCATCATCCTCTGAGTTATCATTACCTGCGCGAGAGTTACATGATTGCATGCGTATGTGTGAATCGTCGATCTGCATATTTTTATTTTCCTGATTGATCTTTCGTTCGTAATGAGCAGATATTTTTTTGCGCTCTTTATATGCCTGTTTTCATAAACTTTCATTTAGTAACTATTAGGACAATCATGTAATGACTTAATTTGACTACCACTTCATCTCCAACAATCTTGAAATCGAAATTTGACCATTTAAATTCACATATCGAATCTGATAATTATAAATATTTTTGTTCAAATATATTAGTGATGTTCAGTCACATGAATATTCTCAATTAAATAGCATTGATAATTGGCTATTATTGATTCTAATTACTGTATTTAATGTAATTGTATTGCCATAT